>BNJU01000919.1_pt1 | contig 64805 bp, 72 predicted proteins | sample 8539281 | NCBI WGS metagenome assembly BNJU01 (sample SAMD00202456, study PRJDB9452) | human saliva metagenome | isolation source: human saliva | place: Japan
AGAGTTGTTTGGTTGAGCCCAGACACCAGAGATCGCAGATAGTAGACCCCGAGTATTTGTAACGGCGGAGAGGTTCATACAGACACCGCCAACACAGCAACATAACGATTCCGTTACGACGCCGTCAGCACAGCACCGATCCCTGCAGAACCTCAGCCCATCCAGCACAGGTCTGCGCGGGAAGACTGATCACGTGCAACCAGAACTGAAAACACCATGAACATTATTTCCTCAATGAGCCCCGAGCCCGACCGAGAGTCCGCGGAAAGTTCTTCCGAACAACCGACCAGCGATCCTCCTCAGCATCCAACCTCCAGCGAGCAGGACTTCATGACAGGAACGGAGGCTGGCAACGACGACATCCACCTGTTGCCATGAGATGAGACGGCGAGGGTCTGCCCTCCGCGGTTGTCGTGATGAGCCTGCATCGAGGCTGAACAGTTATGGGCCAGAGACGATGGCGGCTGATGACGTGGCAGCAGGAGTTCACACCACACGAGCTCAATCAACGACGAACGACCCACGTCGGCATCTGGCCATCGAAACAGCCAGGCCGTGACCTTGCCACCGCTGCGCAGATCTGCCACAGACCATCCAGAAGTGAACATTCCTGACCCCATGCAGGTTCCACTAAGACCCGACAGGCCACCAGCCGGTCCATGAACCGAGTCCAGCGGCCCATCAACGCCGACAACGCCCACCGTCACGATCGCAACCGGACAGCCCATCCGGAGGCAAAATCAACCAGTCCATGACCCAGATCATCCGTCGACCGATCTCTGGCAGTCTGGCCATGACATAGATGGCAGATAGATCGGCAGGTGGATGGAGGTGAAGACGGCAGAAACTTGAGGAAGTCCCATCAGGCGTCAGCAACACCCTCCCAGCCTGAGGCGGGCGAAAGGCCTGGCTTCAAATAACGCCGATCACGGTCAGACACCAGCGCCCACGCGAGTCAGCACGTCCACAAACATTCATAAACGAGCACGGCCTGCGATTCACCACAACGGATAACACCACCAGACGCCGACTGGCACACGGATTCTGGTTCAATCCCCACACTGGCTCCCATGAGCCGATCCACACGAACGAATGTCCTCCCGTCTGGTCGATACGAGATCTCGTCGTCAAACCACAGCGGAAGAACTGCCTGTCACTGCAGGTCCGTAACCCCGGTCAACGTTTGTTTCGATGGTTTGATGAACACTGAGGCAGCCAGGAACATAGAGGTCTCCAGAGCGTAATTACGGAGTATATGCCAGCAGTGGCACTGTCAGATTGCAGCGTTATTGTGTGCCATCAACGGAAACAGGCGGTTAAGATCGCCATTCATTACCGAAAATATATATAGTCAGGCTGATGAGCTTTGAGAGGCTTTTGATCAGAAGAACATCTCAAGAATTCATCGATGCACATCATCTGGTAAGTGATGCTGAGGCTGTACATAGCACTGGCTGCCTCCCCCTCACTTGTGAGCCACCTACCTTGGCACTTTCTGCAGCCTCATCCTTACCAAGATGGTCAATATCATTGAATTCTTAGAGATGTTCTTCTGAGTTGATACCTCTCCCCTTATATCAAAAGCCTCTCTTAAAAGCTCGTAAAAATTTCCTCGACCTGTATATATATTTCTCACAGTGTGGATAAGCAGTCTAGTAACCCCTGTTTGCGTGATTCTTATCCTTCCACAAAGCACAATAATGGCTGCCAATTCGGCTATCTGACAGTGCTCTGCCTCTTTGGCATATACTCCGTAAGTTCTTCTTTTACATCTGCTGAAAAGGACATATCAAATCTCCTATGCTCTATCTCTTGACCTTTATATTTGTTCCTCCAAAACCACTCAAGCAAAGCATTGGCAAGGGTACAGACCTGTGCTTGCCTCCCGTGCAGCCTATGGCGATGACCAAGCTGGTTTCTTCCTCCGCTATGTAGTTTGGCAGCAAAGTCCACCATATCAGTGGCTTTGAGAAGGAACTGCTTGTAGCTGCCTCCTTGACATGACATATTCATATACGTCTTTATCATTTACCCGTCTTTTTCCTTGGGTTCAGGTATGTAAAAGGATTAGGCAAAAATCTCATCAAATACAGATCTAGCATCAGATGGTATCCAGTATTTATAACCAAAAAGAAAGTATAGTAGTCACAAAACCATTATACTTTTCCTCATTTATCAAATATTTTATAGAGCTCGACTCTAACTCCCTTGTAAGAGCCTGCTGGTATCATAATATAATCATTCTTCTTTAAGAAAGCTGACTTTCCCTCTCTCTTTGTTGCCCAGCCTCAAGCCTTCCTGTTCCTGGGAAAGAGGGTGAGTTACCTTGTGTCCCTTTGTGACGCCTGACAATGCTCATCCCGAGAGGACTTCCATAAAGAGGATTTCACCCCTCATTCCTTTACCTCAGGCAGTGATGTCCGCAAGCTTTGTCCACGACGAGCCACTTCGCGATGTCTATCCCACTTGCGGTCCCATGTGTTCTCCCTACGTTTGCTATAGCTTTTGCAAAGTCCACAAGGAAAGTCAACAGGAAGATTGTCCACGGAAGATATCCAGCATCTTGCAGACTCTTGATCGCTGTGATGTTTTCCTGCTCCCGACATACCGGGTGATGATTACAAGTTTTGACGATTTATAGGCATTTTACCTCCGGACTGAGAGCTTCCACACCGCTCTGTCTTCTACCACCTTCAGTACATAAGCCATCAGTTCTTTGCATCCTTAGCTTGGTGGCATTATCGACTGCTAATGAAAACGGCACTGTGTTTTCTTTGGAGACTCTGCTCCTCCTACTCTGGTTCCCTTGAGATCCGCTTCCTCTACAAGCTGTGAAGCTTGCCGCTTCTGTCTCAGGTCTCTTAAAAGTAGAGCCCGCTACGATATTCCAGGGGCTGTTTCTCACTTCTTCTGGAGTTTCAGTTCGTCTGCATCTCGTGAATCTCCTTCTTTCTTGCTCATGGTTAGCTTAAAATCCACAACCACAATGACTGACTATTGTAGCTTAGATACCTTTCACTGGCATAGTAGGAGAATTCCATCATCATTGTGAAAGATACTTAAGCTCTCCATCCATGATTATATAGACTCACTGCTGCACATCCTTCATTTCGCCAACACCGCCGCCAGGCTGGGCATTCTTATATACAGCCCCGCCAACTGAGCCTGCGTACCTGATGCGACTCAGAGCTGTACCTATTCTTCCTCCGGTTTGCGCTAGCGCAAGAGAGGCTGATGTTTCACCAGCCGCACTATGACATCTCCTTCTATCCTTGCTCGTGCTGCCGCGTGAGGTGGATAATAACCCCTCCACCCTTCATCATTTACCAAGAGATTGCTTCCATTTCCTATCACGAAAGAGTCTACTCCTCTTCCCTGCAGAGGCTGGTTACATTTTCTAAGAGATCACTGATGTCAGTGGTTTCAGAGAAAACTCGCAGAGGCCGCCGATTTTGAAGCTGGTGGTGGGCTTTCAGGTCCCTCATTTAAAATATGGCTTCGCCACATAAATGTTTTGAAGCCTTTCTACAAATCTACTTTTCATATCCAATCTTTCTTTTCCCCGCTATCATCAGCTGCACAGCCGTATATGCCTGCGCCATTTCCAAGAGTTGCAAGTCTGAAATTCGTTGCTGTTTTAACAGCATCATATAGCAAATCCATTATAGCTACTTTTGTACTAGGCGGCTGATGATGATGTCACCGCTATGGATACTCCCTCCACCGATTACAAATACTTCAGGGTCTACTATCTGCAAGGGAGTGCCTGCACAGGCAATGCAAGAATACCAGCGTTGCTGGCCGTGTCGGCTCCTGCGCATCTCCTTGGCTTGCATCTAGTACGTCCTTGGCGACGAAACCGTCTATATCTGCTAAGATGGTAGAGCTCTTGCCTTCAGCATCTCCATCTTGGCAGAGGCGGATCTCTTCCTAAGCGCTGATGCACACTGCTCCAGGGCAGCCCTTTCTTACCACAGTTGGAGGACGCTTCCTCATTTGGACTCACGCAGATATAGTATATCTCTCCTGCTGCCCTATTGAGGGCTGCGATTATCTTGCCACCCATAATAGCACTTTCACCGCCTCACTTCCTGTTCCGCGGGTGACCATATGCGGGCACCATCATGCGTCCTTACCGCCTCCTGCCACTTCTCTCAAGAGCTGCAGCATTGAGTCATCGTTAGTACCATAGCCCTCTAAGCTCCGTAAGCTTTTCATTCTCCCTTGCAGCATCCAGTTCTGCCTTCTAGTGCATATTCACACGCACTGTGAAACGAAGCCATCCCTCTGTTACAGGTCCGCACGCATCTATACCTATACCCTCACAGTCCTCTTTGTTATATTCATCGCTAAAAGCGGTCTTCTATCGATCTTGCCACGTCTGACAAGCACGCTCTCAGGCAACGTAGGTATTTCCCATTTGTTGATCAGATCCTTCATTGTAAACATACCAAGTTTAACTGAGGTTCCGCCAATGTCTCATCTAAAACAAAAGTGCATGAGTTTTCTCCTTCAAATATCTGTCTGTTGTCCATATCAAACCGTATGTTTATATACTATCCATGAGACCCACTCTAATCAGCTGTTATCTACTTCAACATACACAATCAATTACACTTTTACTCTTTTAGATATCTCTGTTCTTCATTATATTGGGTGTTACTCCCGTCACTTAGGTCTCCTTAGCCGCATTGTAACTCCATCTTCTTCTGACGGTTTGCACTGCCGCTATGCCTCACAGATGATGGCAAAGGTTTTCTACCCGGGATGGATAGGTATGCTGTGGCTTATGAGGTTCGACTCGAGAGTCTCTGCATACTGTTCCTCTCAAGTCCAAGTCTGTCAAACTCATAGTCCTTGTTCCACTCCATATAAGCTTTACTATGAGGTCGATGTTCTGGAAGTTCTTCACACTTGCAAAACCGAAAAGGGTTCTCATCGATGATTCCTATACCTCTAAGCCTCTATAAGATGCTTGGTTATCTCAGGGCGGCACCTGCAAGGCATCCTCACTCATCTCAATCTCTACGCATCATCGGACACGAGACGGTGCCCACAGCTTTCATAAAGCGCCAGAGCAGCCCTCACTCTTTACCCTGCTGCACGCTCTCCCATAATGTCTCCTCACGCCATAGATATCTACAAATACACCACTGTATGGAGTTATCCTTGGGGCTGGCTGATGGCGCATATAGCGGATAAAGAGCTTCAGCCATAACGAAAGCGAGAGGTTGCCATCGTCTGTCCAGCACAGGACTTCCTTTCTACTGCCACACCTCAAAGAAGCTTCTCAGGACTTCTGTTCCCCCACAGAAGATGAGGCAGGAATCTCTGTAGTCCATAAAGCTTTGGCAAGAACCTTAACTCCGTCATCCTCCGTCCATCCTCTTAAAAGACAAAGCATGCTCTGCATTTCCTATTACCTGACACGCTCTTGAATCAAAGTAATCAAAAGAAAACCTGCGAGCTGACGTAGGACGGTTTACAGTCTATATGTTTAATCAAAATGTTCTCTGTATCTATTCCCCGTGTCAGATTATCAAGGTTCATTTTCTCGATGAGTTCCCGACAATGGCACACTGTACATACCTCCATGCTTTTTGCTCCCTTTTTATAAGAAATATTGGTGATTTCAGTATATACATAGTGGGGTTATTCAATACCCTCAACAACTTCCCCAAAATACTCTCCCATTTTCTCTGCCCCATAGAGATGTAGATGAAGCCCTCCGTCATAGGTATCCTTGAATCAATCACCTCATCTTGTTTATCAAGAAAATTGATGTACTTAAGCCATTTTCCCTGCATAACTCTAATCTGCTCATCCCACTTTTGTACCAGTAAGGATAAAGAATTGGCGCCATAAGGATGAGTTCCACATCATTTCTCTCATAGCTTCCTCACCATCTTATCAAGATACTCAAAGATAAATGTCAGGCAGTCTGTAGTCGGCAAAAGGCTTCCCTTGCAGGACTTATCCACAGGATACCCTTATTCACAAGAACCGCTCAGACACTATAGCTTATAAAATATACTAAAACTCCTATTCTAACTACCCAACGGAAGAAAACAAAGGAAAACATAGGAATAAATTCTCCTCAGAAGCATAGAAGCCTTACCGCTTTAAACCTAGAAGCAGACCACCTCATACCATCGAGAGTCCATGACGGTTTGTGCCAGCTCTCCTTTTGAGCCTATGCTGCTTCATTGCAAAGCGCATTGTAAACTGGCTTGGTCTTGGCTCATACTCAGCATTTCTTCAAGAAGAATAGTAGGACTGCCATATAAGCTGGTTGTGCACTTCCCTTATATAGGACTTGGTGCCATATTCCTTCCTCAGACCTCTGGCGAGGCTTTCCATAGACTCTGCAGTCTCCTAAAGAGCAGGTCGTGGTCTTTCTCTCACGTCATAATACTCACTGATAAGCGCACCTTCAGGATTGTCCTCCATGCTTAGGCACAAGCAGTCCTCTGAGCTGAGAATCGCAAGGGTACTGCAAATGGTAGAAAGTGCATACATATTTTCCTCTTCGTTCCTCCTCCTGAGCCTGTTGTATATGAACTGTGAGCTGTCATAGCCTATCAAATCGTAGACTCCAAAAAGATCAGAATCGTTACAAAAGCAGGGCAAGTCACAGGTGATACCAGACAATCCTCACTAGCCAATATCCTGTCTACCCATATCAGTAGTTCTTGAGGCAAGACCTCACCAAAATAAAACAACTACCCTCATAGCTAAAACGAGGCGAGTCAGCTGCAGTTATGCCAAAGATACAGCAACTACCGTCTTCCCCCAGTAGTTGCAAATATACTATAAAATGCCTTAGTAAAGTCACTCCTACATCACCATAACAGTCAAGCACTCTGATACTGTCTCATTATAAATACGGTGCGGGCTGAAAATGCATCCGTAAGCTCTAAATGGGAGCTTCTTTGTCGGGACCATGTCTTGTAGAAAAGCCTCGTAAGGCAGCACTAAGCTCCATCCGATATCAGTATGCGATCCATTTGAGGAGCCCCATACTACAAAGTTCCAGCCTGCCCATGCTCAAAGTCCTGTAAAGAAATCAGACGTCGCTGGTATGAACAGAGACACTACTTTCCTGCTTTTCCCAAAGGTGCTCTTGAGAACTGTATCGCTGAGCATAAAAGTCGATACAGGAAAGGATAGAATACATGGTCCCCAAACCAAGAAAACTTTGGTTATGTGCGACGTGCCCAAACTTTTCTCAGTAACATTTTTGAAAAATGCGGTCTGATGAAGTTCTCTCCTCACCTGTGATTCCAAGTATTTCCGCTATGGCATATTGGTGATGTCTATTCCGCACGAAAGGTCTGCATATATTCGTGCCACGCATAAAACATAATGATTCCCATAAGGCAAAACGATTTATAGGTCTCAGAGTCAGAAAGCACTGGTAAGAACTGCAGAGTGAGATGCGGTCTTGCATGATTACCGATTTCTCTTTAAAAGCATCCTTGTAACAGCACAAAGCCCTCTGACAAAGCATGTACTGTAATGTTTTGCCTTATGAGACCCAGTAGTGGTCGACCTGCTTCTTAGGCTGAATCAGCTGGGAAAATGATATGGATAGGCGAACTTTTAAAGGAAGCATTTCTCTCAGCGCTGTATCTGCAGGCACTTACATCCACGAGGACAGCTGATGCTCTTGAGGTGTAGAAAGAAAGGATTCCACGGTAAAGATGCAGGGTGTGAAACTTCGATCCTCCACCGCTCTGTGAAGTGCAGATGATGGAGTTGATATTGGCAACGACAAAGTCAGCATATTTTACCACTATGAGTGTACCAAGACTGAAAATAAGACCGAAGATCAGCCATGCTATTCGAAGTCTTAAATTGGGACTTTTTCCCCTCTTTTACATCTGAATTCCTTTTAGATCTATTCCATGGATATCGTCTATTTTAAGGTCGCAAACCAGACTCGCAGTAACTCGAGCTACATATGAGATAGACTTTGCCGGCATAGAAGTAAAATACCAGTCCCATGCAAAGAGCAAAACTGCCATTGAAACCGCGCAACTACGGTATAATAGCAGATAATGAACGATATAAAGGCTATAAATCCACTAAGATACGAATAGCATCTCTACTCCAATTCCTCTAAAAAGGGTAGTAATCGCTTCAGGCGAGTTAAAGGTTAGTTATGCTCAATCATTAGGCACTTTCGATATCAAATTCTCTGCGATTTCGGATATGAGAGTCACTATGTCAAATGAATCAAATATCATCGCTGTATCTATGAGGCTTTTTCCTTTTCATAATCAACTTCAGGGTGATGTCCTGACAAAATGTCCAGTAATTCAGTCTTATTCATAAAGGCCTCCTTAAATAACCTGCGATGATGGGATTGCTACAGCTTAGCTTTTAGTTATCTAGAAAAATATTCGTAATCCGTTCATGCAAAAATGGCTGCTCAATTATATGCAGAGTCAAAGATTCTAAACTTGCAAGCAAGCCCCAATCGGAAATTCTATACTTTTGACACTTGTATCTTAAAATATAACTATATCACTTTAGCGAATATTTTTAAATGAGTTTTGATAAAGCCTTCCTGTCTATCTTACCACCTGCCATAAGCGGAAGCTTATGCTTTAGCTACCTGCGCGAAACCATATAGGAGGCAAGTTTATTTCAAAATTCTCCTTTTACCTTGGCTTCTTCCGTTCTACCCTCGTAGAAAAATGTTACACCTCCTTTTCAGGGTTATAAATACAGCATCCTCGTCAACTCCCTCAAAATGCACCTCCACAGGCTGTCTCCTCCAGTTCAATCCTATAGCCTCTGTGCTTTTATCTGATTGTCCTCTTCCCTGCAAAATATAAAGCTCTCATCCTCACCAGTATGCCTATGTCGCCTGTTTTGTAGAGTATGACCACCGCCTGTTAGGAGTGTAGTTCAGAAATTTCTACTTAGTTTTCTCCTCATCTTTGTGAGCTGAAGAAAGTGCCTGTCCACCGGCTCAGATTTCACCTTTATGCCTTTAAAGTCTCCATTTCAGCAGACTGTTTTACTTTGTGACTGTCTTCACTGATGCGGAAAGTGCGCAGCAGTAGTAGTTTTCTATTGATAAATCTATCATATGCGCGAAAAATCTCCGTATCATCGGGTTTTTGCTATGTGCCCACTTCCTTCGTTCTTAGAGAAATTCTCGTACTAAGAAGTGGATTTGCCTAATATGTTACCTTCTTTCATCGATAGGAATATCTCCGTATTCGGCAGGCTTTCCTGATGGGTGTGCCATTTTCCGGCTTTCCACATCGTAAAACCACGTACAATTGCTCATACCTGTACATTCGGTCGCACCGTACAGATTGATAAATCTTGCCCTGATGGCACTTTTCATCCACTGTTTCAGGTGGCTAATAGGCAATATACCGCCAAAGGCAATAACGCTTTAGGTACTCAGGCTTTTGCAGTCAAGGCTGATAGCTATAAATATAGTAAGGGCAGAGGATATCAAAAGCATAGTGTTTATCTTATGTTCATTGAGGTATTCTATCAGCTTTAACCGGAGACATAAATAACTTCTTAGGGATAAAATATGTAGTCGCCCCTGTATTTTTAGCGTGGTATAGACATCCTTTAGTCAAATCAAGATAGAGTGGCGCCTGATTGCCAAATACAGTATTGTCATCTACATCCTAAGACCTTGCGACCCTCTATGTAATCAATCACATTCCTATGGCTTGCTACCACTCCCCTTTGGCACTCTGTTGAGCCTGGAGGTAAATACCAGGTAAATAGTGTCTGTCTCCTTTCTGCCTTATGGCTATAGCAATAACTCATCATTAGTTTGCCTGCTGTAGAGCTTCCCCATAGCTATAAATATCTCCACTAAATCCAAGGTTTTTAGCCTTTTCCCTAGTATGTCCATCAACCATCATAAGCTTTTGCTTTAGTTATAGCCAGTATGGCACAGCCTAGCCTGCACATCATGGGTCTACGCCACATATGTATTCCCCCTCGAGCGGACTCATCCCAAAAGGGCGAGAAACTCCTCAGGGGACCCTCTCCATAAAGACAAGTATGTGGCTCGTTATAGATATTTTGCTGCAAGCTATAAAGCTTCTATAGCTTCGGTATTTGATTTAAAGCTCAAAAAGGTCAATGCGGAGCTTCTCCTATAAAAGGCTAATTTATCCGGATATCCGCACTTGTGATCCAGGTAAGTGAGTATATTGGTTGATTTCATAATATTTATTCTTACAAGATTGTGGGGAGGTTTTGAGTTACTCCCATATTAGCCATTCTGAGGCGTCCCCATATGAAGAATTACTGACTTCTTCTTTCAACTTATTAATAATATTTCACGGTATTAACGTCCCAGTTGAGTGCATTTTAGCTTTACCTGTGGATAGTCCGGTGCTAAGTAAGATATATTATAGCCATATCTCTCATTAAAGTGACTTGGGTAGTAGTTTGGGTAGTAACGGGTGAGTGGTTTGGGCAGTTGGTACAACTGCAGAAATTAAACTTCCTGTCGCTCAGTTTTTGATTTGAGCTCACCCGCTTCATTTCTCCCTTAAAATAAGTTCTTCGACCAGGTAGGCATCGCCTCTACAATGCATATCGGATATCCCGACTCATAAGGGTGTAAACTATCAGAGTGATAAAAGTAATCCAAGGCTTCTTCAACTGTTTTTATTACGTTCTTTTGCATAGGCTACTACAATTCTTGCGTATTTCTTCTGTAAAAGTTGATGTGCTAGACATTATTTCACTCCCTTTCAAATTGAAGATATTTTAAGTGATTCTTCCGAACGAAAACAAATCTGCAAGTTTGGTTTTCTCGCAACGCAGACGGTTTATTGCCTCTTTTTCTTCAATAAGTCCATCAAAAACAATTCAATGGTGATGAATACTTTGTCATTAGCTACACCACCAATAACGATATCATAATCAGACTTATCTTTCACGAAGCCTGCAGTTTACTACAAAAATCCAGCCATTCTTCCGAATATGAATCAAATTTCAAGGTCTTTTAAGCTCCAAAGCCTCTTCGCTAAAATTCATATACCAAGACACAATTCCTTCCTTACCTTCACTTCTATCTTTTACACCATTCTCAGCTTGTTCGAGAATTGGCGTGCTAAAAGCTCCTTTCCGAAGTCAACATTCAGCTCGGAATGCTCTGAAGTCCGGCTTAGATACCTCAAGATATGAGCCTATGAGCCAAAATCATAATTCTGCCTATATTCCTGTAGCTCTATTATGTCATTTACACATATATTCTTCCCTTGGGTGTGGAGCACATCATAACAAGCAAAGATGTATTCGTGTAAAATCCTAATTCTTTAATGCACATCATAAGTACAGTCATCTTTATTATGCGCAGTCGCAACATTTTCATACAAAAATATGGCAAATTCTACTTCATTAAAGGTACCGTAGTCGGTGTTGATGTTCATAGGGATACCTCTTTCTAAGGCTATTGTATATGGAAGGGGTGGGTTGTCAAATGTAAAAAGCACCTACTTGTCAATGTAAGTGCTTTTGTTGTTTCATAATATATTATTTCAATTCAATAGTTAATTCTTTTAAGATAAAAACTATTCATCAAATAGAAAGTAACACCTTTTAAAGTAATCAAAATCTATCCTACTTATCATTGTTTCTTCCGCAACAAATCTTACTCTCTCCGTTGATTCTCCTTCGGCTCTTTCAGCCTCTGATTATAGCTTTGGCATCTGCGAGGTAATCCCAGGCACATAATTCATCAATAGTATTTTCATCATTCATCCACCAACCTTCATCAGGTATTTCTGTGAATATAGTCTGTCTCTTCCTGCTAAATTGTGGGCTTCGACATATTCGTCAAAAACTCTTCAATATGGATTTGCCAGTTGTTCTCTTATTTCTTCATCATCTACGACTTCGATTAAGAGTTCGGGTACATACGGTATAAAGTATTCTTTAAAAGCTATCGCTTTCGTCTTCGCCAAAACAGATTGTGTTTGAAAACAGAATCGTATTCCCCATTTCAATACCTCCACCAATGATTTTATTTTTAATAGTTCAATTTTATTATACCTAGTTCACATACTCTTGTATTTCAATTATAATCTAGCACAACGATTTACCTATCCTTACACTTTTCAATATACTCAGCAAAGATGAGCATGTCAATTTTTCTTGTCTCGCTCGAAGCAAGTAAACATTTCCTTCCTCATCCCCAGTTATTAGTTTTATGTCAATACCAAGATCCTCAATCACAAACATTTTATTTGGATAGAAACTATTTACCTCTTTCTCCTGTTCAGTAGCCTCAACAACATTAAGATATCCTTCAATATTTAGACCATAGGTTCAATCCCGTTAAAACGACATGGTAACCATAATTTAAAAAGATAATCCTTATATTCAGCTGGAAAGCTCAAGTCTAATTTTGAGCGTCATCTAACTGCTCTAAAAGTGCAAGCACCAATAAATTTAATCCCTATCTATACCAGATATTATATCTCTTATTTTACTCATCAACCTTGCCTCCATCTAATGGTCTGTTTTTCCAATATTCCTTCCTCTCATTGTCCCAGCCATTTCTACGTATGAGACCTCTGTCTCTTTCTGTTTTATCATAGTATGTGTATCATTACCTCCCATTCTGTGTTCCCCTAAATGTTAATTCAGCTAAAGGAGAATTTGACGTTGACCGATATGGTGTAACTGAATAGGGTTTCCAGTTTTATCTAGTGGTGCATATCCTCAGCAATGCGTTCCTATTAGTTACTCCATATTGGTCTTTTTGTTCCCAGTCTATATCTGACCTTACTAAGCACTTTCCATTAACTTCTCCCTCAACAAGTCCCCGCCCTTATATATCTTATACTCTTCAAATGAGCGGATAGAACTAATAACCTCATCAGACCAACCTGTTTTCCTCTCGTATTATATCTTCCTGAGTAAGTCCTTCTTTATCAGTTTCTATTACTTTCTCTCTATAGGTCTCGAAAAACATCGTTCCAAAATCATTTATTTTATCATCACTTTCATTTTAGTATTTGATATATCTGGTGAGGATATACTATTTTTATTTATTTCTTTTATCAAAAACTTCATTCCAAAAGCTCTTACAGTCATCCATGTTGATTACCGAATTAGGTATGATATCTCTTTACTTTAGGTAAATCAGCTTTGTTTTCATTATTCTGATTTCATCCATTATATAACCCTACCTTTCATGATGTATTCTTCGTAAACTTGAGCAACTGTGGTCTATACTGAACATTTCTTCTCGCTTGCTCATACAAGATAAGTGATAAAAACAAGATTGATTGACTGATTACTATAATTTTAACCGAAGGGTGTAAATCGAGATACACTCGGTAACCCACTCTTGAAGATTGGAAGTAGTATTTTCATTCTTTTTCGAACGCCTTAGCAGCGTCAAAGAAGTCATATACCAGTTTTTCGTAAAGAATCAAGCATATTTTCTTTACTTTTGATACAAATAATTTAAAACTCACATTTACTAGAGCATCAAGGTCTGATGAAATTATATTATTTTCCAGTTCATCAACATCTGTTCTATCACACTTTTCTATAAATTTCTTTTTCCATCAAAATATCCATCAAAATCTCTTTGTATTTTCAAAATTCTTCCCTTCTAATGGATATATTTTTGATATCCTCTCGTTTTTGCTCTTAGTAAATCGCCTTTTTTTCTTTGAAGTTACTAATTTTACATAAAACAGGTTTCAAGCTAAGTACTTTGACTAATAGAGGGCAACTCCCCATTTCTAACTTGCTTTAATTCATCAATTTGCTCGTCATTCAAACCTGCAGACTTTCCTACCAAACTCTATCTTCATAATCCGGCAAACGCATTATACTTTTTGTATTGGTATTTCTTATAACAGACATATCCAGTAGTGCAGGTGCTTGATCTGCATGATAATAAATCCTTCTCCATGTTCTCATTTCAGCTATTGCATTTGATAGCATTTCAACAGATTTTCCCAATAAATTGAGCTCTCATTTATCTGCTCTGTTGTTGTCCTCTTAAGTAAGTTATGTCGCTCCTCCAACACAGTGACATGATAACAACTCGCTATCTGGCTTTGAATTAAGCATTCTATGTTCTTGTAGCTTCAAGACAAGTATACCCATTATAAGTGCTTTTGTCTCACTAGAACCTACTCTACTCAAATCAACAACCACATTTTCTTCAAATAAATCTCGGGTGAAATCTCATCAGATTGAAAAATTAGCCCATTAATGCCATTGGTCAGTGATTTAATTCTTGTTACCAAAGAACCAATATAATCTTGTTTATTATCATTGGAGCAATCACTCTCATTAGTACCTGTTTAATTTGTGACTGATGACATCACTAAAATGTCGGAAACAGTTTATCACTGTATTTGTTTGATGATTTAATTAAATCCCAACCAGCTGAAATATATGCGCGTTCAATAGAATCCTTTAGTGCTGGCATCGCTGCATACATACGTACCAGCATACATTAAATATCCTCAACCAGCCTGTCTAAATGTTCTAGTATATGAACTTCTCCTACAGGAAAACTGAACGGATTAATTTTCAGCAGTTTTACTATCTGCTTTTTAACGGATTTGTTCCATAAACCGTCAACTTTGTCGTTTTTGACCTATCATTTTTATATCTCACCTTTAGCTGGTTCAATAACTAAAAATGTTTTATTTTCTTTATTAGTGTTCCAAAAGCCAATAGATTGTGTTTGATTTTCCTGAACCCGGTTGTCCCCGTTATGAAAAGTATGCATTGCAGTGAATTTATATCCAGCTTCACCTCTGTATTAGTAGTAATACCCATAGTAAATATTACCTATTTCACATCTCGAGTTCATAAGATTCTTTTTATAGCTAACCACTTCCTTACCGAAATCAGCATGCTCAATAAACCCGGTAATCCATATACTGTCCTAGATGGAACCCCATATGTAAAGGTAACTCTAGACCACTTACAATCGCTACCTGCAGTATATTTTATAAAGTCCTCATCTTGATCTATTCTTTTCAGATATTGACATAGCAAATAGCGGATGCTCAAATCTTTTAATATACTGCTAATTACCTCTAATTTCTCTGGTTCCTTTTTCACCATTCCAAAAATTTATAGCTCCAGATTCAAGTGATGTACCTTTCACCAATCATTAGTGCATTGTGCATGTATTGGCGCCCAGCATACAGCTTGCTTGTTTTCCTGAAATAAAATATACCGCACAATCAGCACCATAGTCCCTCACACCTTGAGTTCTTTTTAATAAATCATCTATTCTAATCAGCATATCATCTATAGGTTTATTAATATTCTCAATCTGTAAACTTTACCTGTACTACTTGTATTGGTATTTTGCAACTGTCTTAGTCTCGGAATTTGTTTTCGTTTCTGTATTACTACTGTTTCCGCTTTTTGTATCAGAGTAACCAAAACTAATCCACCTGAAACCCCCAGTGATCTCCCTACTGAATTAGCTATTGTATCCACCACTGAATTATTTTTTGTATCCCCACTCAAAGCTCCACCAGTAGCAGATAAAGCCCAAGTAGCCGCTTTCAAAGCTTGTCCAATAGCAGGGGTTGAACGGTGTAACAATATTACCCACTAGTCCACATACCCCTGAAACTCCTGACATTGCTCTACCAATTCGAGCAACTGTAGTCGGGCTGTTTGCACCTCACTCTCTGAGTGCGAATGAGTCGTACTTGAGTTCTTGGTTGAATTAATGCAATATTAGCACCTGTACTTTTAGTGTATGACTGTGATGTGATGTTCCTGTTGTTATTGCTTTAGACATACCTCTACTCAAACCTTTCCATTACCGAATTACCTCGCTACTGCTGTATGTCCAAGCACTCGTTCTAAATGCTGAAAGTGAGCTGTAAATACTTCATACCTTCCCTTATCAAACTTTGTTCTGCGGAAGAAAATCGACTTTTGCAATAAAAACAGCTGTATATGTCCATTGCCTATCATACCCATACTCAATTCCTGTACAAAAGTCTTATCCTCCGTTTTATCTTAATCTCGTCTTGATGCAATACAAGACACAGAAGATATGTATTTAGCTGATTCCCCAAATATTTCCTACTACGCCTGAAAGAACTTCTTTTGATGGAATATCGTTTAAATAGTCCCAGGAAAGTTGCTTTTAATCCACTCTTTTAATGTACTAAATGATATTCCTAGATTTGTTCCTTTTCTGTTTATCAAAACCATTATTTCTCACACCTATATATATTTTGGCTTGTGCACCTATTCTATCCACGTCAACCATTACTATTAAACTAATACCTAATGACATACTTGCGTGATAAACAGTTGTGAGTTTTTGAAAATATATCTTCACCTATGTGATAATTTCTCAAGTTTAACCATTCTAATGCACTCTGCGCATCTTCATCCAAAAATGCTTTGAGATGGATTTGAACAACTAGTAGCACAAGCTCAAATCACTTAGATACTTCTTATAAACGGTATTGCGCTAATCCAATAGAGCTTGATAATTCATCATAGTCGTTAAGATAGTTTCATCTCTTCCATAGTTAATATCTCCTTATTTCTTATTCCTTCAAACGCTTTTATCCGTTTTGCAGCTCCAGAATGTCCTAAAGATGCAGCCTCTGGATAATATTTCATCATACTCTTTGCCGCATCAGTTTTTAGAGAAATAATTCATCTTGTACTACGCCAGCAAAACCCCACCTAATACACCTATCGGACCAGTAATCATTAGTAATCGGTATATACAGAAATAGCAGCAATCACGACTGTATTTCTGAGACTTAGAATTTCTTGTTTCATTATAAGCTTCTGCAATTTTATAACAACTTTCAGCGTCAGGATTTTCATCATCATACAGCCTTTTTTGTACCACTTATATGCTGTTTCAATATTTTTGCATATCCCTTTGCCATATTCATAACACTGTCCCAAAACAAAACATTGCTTTAGTATGACCATTTTTCAGCTGCCCATTGCCACACAAACGCTATTTCTAAATCTTTATCAACTCCCTTTTTCCATATTCATAGCACTGAGCCAGACTGAACATTGCTTTCACTGTTACCATTACAAGCCGATTTAAAATACCATTCATATGCTTTATTATAATCCAACTTTACCCAAGTCTCCATTTTTCATATAAACATCCTAATAATAATTGACTTGATTCATCTCCTCTTTCTGCTGCACTAAATACCACTTTTTTGCCTCAAGATGATCCTCATTCACGCCTAACCCTATGTCATACCTAAGTCCCACTTCTGCTTGCCCATTTAAATAATCTCCTTCAGCTGATTTTTAGATACCATTTTAAAAGCACTCTCATCATTTGATTCTACACCACTTCCATAAAAATAACATTCTCCAACCATAGCAAGCATCAGCCTCTCCTTCATCTGCAGCTTTTTATATAGTTCAGTGCTTTTTCATCATCCTCTGCTACACCTCTACCTTCACGGTAACATTCAGCACATTGAAAACACCCCTTATACTGCCTGCATCTGCAGCCTCTGTACCATTTCTAAAATGCGCTCTTCTTGATTTTTCATCAACTCATTCCAGCTTTATAACACCTTTGCAATTCTCACATACGCAACATTATTATTGTTTTCTGCCGTTTTCTATACCACTTTAATGCTTTTTACCTAAATCGTCGTCATCATCGTCGTCATAGTCGTCGTCATCATCGTCATCATCATCGTGTCGTCATCATCATAGTCGTTGTCATCGTCGTCATCATCATCGTCATCATCATAGTGCGTCATCGTCGTCATCATATCGTCGTCGTCGCCTAGACGAGTCAGAACGTACCTATCATACATTCCATCCCCAAAGCAACCTGGAGCTATATCATACCCTGCTTCTGCTGCCTTATATAACCATTCAAAAGGCACATTTAAATACTCCACTACATATTCATCTGTAGACAATATTTCATATAATCGAGTATTGTGACACTATATGTCCCGAGTGTACTGCTTTCTTGTAATATCCAATTGCTGTTTCAATTGCCTCATCCTTATCTAAATCAATATCTTCAAAATTAAATAAAACTCTGCAACAGAAAATATTGCCTCTACAAAGTTTCCTTCATCTGCTGATTTTAAATACTACTCGAATGCTTTTATTTTGATTTTCTTCACACCAAATCCAAATTCTAGCATTTTCCTACCATATAGCAGGCATCAGCTTTCCCCACTATCAGCAGCTTTTTATAAAGTTCAAATGATTTTTCTTTATCTTCTTTTACTCCTCTACCCATATGTAACATTCAATGCACTGAAAAGTCCTCTCATATTTCCTGAAATTGCTGCTTTTTCATACCATTGAACGCCTCTTTTGATTTTCATCAACCCCATTCCAGCTTTATAACCTCTTGCAATTCTCATATACGCAACATTATTATTGTTTTCTGCTGCTTTTTCTATACCATCCCAAAGCTCTCTTTCCATATTCTTCATCTTCTAATAAAAAGAGTCTTCGTATAATATATCACCTAATTCAATCTTAATTCTATCATCCCTGATTCTGCTGCCATTTTTAACCAATCTAGTGCTTTTCTCCCATTCTATGTTACATATTTATCTGTCGATAGTATCTCATATAATCGATATTGAGACATAGTATGTCCCAAAATTTGCAGCTCATAGTATCAATTGCATTTGTAATTGCTTCTTCCTTTTCAATATCAAGCTCCTTATCTTCAAAATTAAAGTAATATTCTCCAACAGAAAAGAGTGCCTCATAGAGTTTGAAAGCTCTGCAGCATCTTTATAATGTTCTTAAAAGCTTTTCTTATAGCCCTATGCTCAGCTTCTTTTGCATCTTCCAAATGAATTTTAGCAATCGTCTATGCTTAACCCATCTGCTCCAGAATCATAACCATACTCTTTAATCTTTCTCTCAAAATATAAGCTATTTTCTTATACCTTGAAATTCAAAAATTAAGGTTTGCTTTCTTCATCATCTATCATTTTTAATTTCTTAATCAAACCTTCCATCCATCTCTACCATGAAGGCATAAACCAATCATTACATTGGCTTGTACACTAGATGACAGCCCTCCATTTCAATTCCATCTACTATAATACTATTTAATTCATCAGAATATATAATAACTACTCTTGTATCCATAATTTTCCTCTTTAAGTAATTTTTATACGATACTTTGTATTAGTGCATTACCTTACTACCCCCAAATATCTTTGCAGTAAATCCATATCAACCAATGAAACACTCTAGACATATCCTTACACCCTCCTGTTCCACAACCTCAACATTCTCTCCTTGACTCCTAATCCACATCTCAATTCCTTTTCCAAACACCTCAGCCTGAACTGTATAAACCCCATTATCCTCATCAAGCACCTTGGCTGTCGGCAATCTGTCAAGTATTGCATCTATATCAGTTCCTTTGTGCTTAAACTTGACCTTTGTCAGTCTGCCACCAGTCATAAATTGGATTCGTTTTCTAAACTCACCCTCCTCAAATCTGCTACTGTAAGGGATATGGAATTTCTCAGTACATACTTTCATATCTTTTATTCTGTCTATGCGGTATATTGTTGGAAATGAGTCATTGATTACATCAAAGTTCTTCCTCACTTCTTCATCTTCTATAAATGCGGTTAGGTAAAAATAGTACTCCGAAAACATTATAGCCACTGGTTTTACTTTCCGCTTAACCACCTTTTTATCCTTAGACCTGCAATAATCGATTTCAATATACTTATTTTCCCTTATTGCCTGACCTAGAAGCCACATTCTATCCATAAAAATCCGACTTGTGACGAGGCTCTATATAGTGAAATTCTTCATTGCGGATCAAGTCCTGCACAAGCTCCTGATTGGTCTCAGGTACACAACAGGTAATCAGCTTTGGTTTAGCATTTCTACCATCTTTAACCTTAGTAAATGCCCTACTATCTAGCAGTATCTTGCAAAGAGCCAACACTTCACTATTACTTTAGTCTAATCTTATATAAAGTCTTCAAGCTTGTAGCCCTTTTCTATCCTGTCATAAACAATAGAGTTTTCTATACCTGTTCTCTCAGAATCCCACATCCAGAAAGTTTCTGATATCGTCTATATCTCTTTGTATACTCCTTTCATTTTACACCACAAAGGCTGCCTCTTCAGACTTATATATAATGTGCCCGTCCATTAACTTTGCATGTACATCTGTAAGTGCGCATTGCTATCACCTTTATATTCTTCCATCTTCTTGCCTCTCACTTTGATATCTACATTGTATCATTTGAGATGGACACTTTATGTCATTCTAAAAACTTCTAGTTAAAATTTCTAGTTACAAACATTGTTTTGTGTTAAAGAAGCTTTTGAAAAACAAAAAGCACCCATTTTAAGCGCGCTTCAAAAACAAATGCCTGTGTTTTTCTTTATTTTTGCTATTGCGTAATGATTGAAACTCTGAGTCCCATTTACTTTCAATTATCACTTCACTTCTCATCCCTTGAAACCTCTCAAAAATATAATATCTATATTTTTACCACATTTTCAGGATATTGCAATCAGAATTTACAAAAATATTCTCTCATTACACAATCTGCAATAATAAACTGTTTCGAATAATTCCAAAATAAGTGTTTTAGTAATATAATGATAATACCAGCTTTTCGCAATCAGTTAAGAATTAATCTTGCAAATCCCCACTATTGCATTACAATTAAATTGCGCAAAATACAACTGCATTAAATCAATATAATTTCAACAAAAGGAGACATTAAATGTATATAAACACGGTGATGGGAATACTGATACCATTCTCAGCACATCCTCGATTGCTGCCATGGTATTTGTCCCTAAAAAGATAATATAGGACGAAAAGCTGCAGAAGGCTCTGACTGGGTTTGCGGCAGGGTGATGGTGGCATGCCTCCTTTTGGAGCCTTCTGGTTCCTGCCTTAGAGCAGTCTGCATCCATCGGAAAAGGTTTGCATTTATCCCTGCTGCCGTAGGCTTTCTCACAGGCGTTGGTTTCTTACTTCTTTTAGATGAAATCACCCCTCATATGCACCTTGACCTTACAGAAGAGGGTCTAAAGGAAACCGTCTCAGCCGTTCTCTTAAAGCTTGTCCTTGCTGTTACACTCCCACAATATACCTGAGGGTATGGCGGTAGGGTGTAGTCTATGCAGGCTGGCTAAATAGCAGCAACTCATTACTTACTTTGGAGCCCTGGCTCTTGCCAGTGGTGACTGCCATTCAGAACTTCCTGAGGGTGCCATCGTATCTATGCCTCTTAGAGCTGAGGGTATGCCTAAGTGGAAGACCTTTATTTACGAGTTTTATCGGGACTTGTTGAGCCTATCGGTTCAGTCCTAACTATTCTCTTTTGCTTCACAGGTCGTGCCTATTGCTCCCCATATTTCCTAAGCTTTGCAGCCAGGGGCAATGATGTACGTAGTAGTTGAAGAGCTTATTCCTGAGATGTCAGAAGGAAAAGCATTCCAATATAGGTACTGTCCTTTTTGCAGTGGGCTTTGTGACTATGATGATTCTTGATGTATCGCTAGGGATGAGGAAAACTCTATCCCTTCCTCACTCTCTTATTTACCATAAGTCCCAAGTCCTGTAGTTTTCTTCCAAGTTCGTCATCTTTGCTACCAGCAACAAGTCCTTGTCCATATAGTTAAGTGCATGAGTATGCTGCCTAGCAGCCTATAGCTTCTAGATGGTGCTCCTTTTTCTATAGCGACAAAGGGTTGCTCTGCTTATTCCTGCTCTTTCTGCAACCAACGTAGCTGATATTCTCTCTTCGCAGTCTCGCTAATTTTATCTGCTCTCCATCTGAGCAAGTATATTTTTCAGTCTCAGGGTAATAAATACTACTGATTTTAGGCATAACAAAAACACCTCCTTATGTCAATAATATTAAACATAAAGAGGTGTTTTTGTCAATTTTTATTGCTATTCATCACTAACAATTCTATCGATTATAATCGAAACTTTTTATCTTATTTCAAAAATCTGTCAGTTATAACCGACACTTTTTCCTTTTTCCCTCAAATCATGCAGTTATAGCCGACAAAGCTACCCCTTACCTCAGATACTCCCTCAAAAACGGTGATACCTCCTTGTCCTTTCCGTACAGGCTTTTTAGGGTAGGTAATCATAAGCTCCTTCTTGCTCTCGTTATAGCTACACTAGAAGAGTCTTCTCCTCTTCTATATCCGACTGCCTGATAGCCTTTTTGTATGGGATAATGCCTTCCACAGCCTCAGGGATGTATACCTTCTCAAACTCCAACCCCTTTGCAGCCATGCATTGTTGAGATTACTACGGCATCCCTGTCAGGAATTCTTATTCTTTTCAAACTCTTCCTTCTGCTTCTTATTGAACTCTTCTATGCTCTCCTTCCATTCTTTGAGGGTGGAATAAGGCTGCAGCCTCCTCAATTTCCTCCAATATGTCAAAGAGCCTCATCAGCATCTATATGTCTTTCATCTGCGTATTCCGTCAAGAACCTGTCATAGCTAATAGCCTTTCTTATGTAGTGAATCGCACCAAAGGGAGAAAGTTCGGCTAGCTTTGCCAAATGAAACTGAAAGTGTATTGATTCTTTCTGCCATCCAGTTTCTCCCTTATGAGCATCAGTCCACTTGATAAAGCTCACATATTCAACCTTATCTCTGTTTAGAGTTACCCGCATCGGCAAGACTTTCCCTTGTCAGATAGCGGTTTCGGACGGTTCATTATGTTTAAGAATCTGCTCTTGACCTGTCTCCGTTAGCTATTTCAAGGTAGTCCATTATATTTTTAGCTATAAAAATGAGCTTGTAAATGCTTGCGCCATCTCCTTCATGATAAATGGAATATTATACTCTATAAGCTTTGTAACTACAGGCCTTGCCGCCACATTTGTCCTATATACAATGATGTTCAGAAAATGGTATTCCAGCCTCGTGAGACTTTATTATATCCTTTACTATGGCAGTATCCTCAGTCCTTCTATCCGGAGCTCTTTATCACAGGGAGGCTTCTCCCGACTCTCCCTTTGCTAGCCACTATTTTTTCTTGTCAAAAGCGCTGTTTATTTTATGTATCACGCTCCCTGCAGAAGTTAAGAATAGCTTCTGTAGAACGGTAGTTTTCATTTAATATAGCCTTTTGCAATTCGGATATATCTTCTCAAAGCCCAGCATAATCTCAGGCTTTGCGCCTCTGAAGCAGTATATGCTCTGGTCGTCATCACCCACTATGAAAATGTTGTTAAACGGCTTTGCCATCTTGCCTAAGCTCAAACTGAAGCCTGGACACATCCTGAAATTCATCTATGAGGATGTATGTAAACTTGCTCTGCCAAGCCTCAAGGATATGAGGATAATCACTAAAAAGCTTGTCACAGAGTATCATCATATCATCAAAGTCAATCAGCCCTCTCTCTTTCATAAAAGCCTCATAAGACCTGAATATATCCCTAAATGCTTCCTCCGGGCAGCTTATGGAATAATAGTTTTCTATATCCACTCCCTCTGATTTTACCTGCTTATCTCCCCAATTACATTTTTGATAAAATCCTTTTCATCCCCTTCTTCAAGGTCTAGTGTTCTTATTTTTTCTTTTAAGAAATTTCTCGTCATTTCCTCACTAATTATCCGGTCTACTCCGTAACCATGAACACCCTGAGTATCATAAAAATATCAGAATGAAAGGTGGCAAACTGTACTCCCTTTGACTCTCCCATTAGCTTTATAAAAGCGCTCCTCATCTCTGTAGCAGCTGCCTTTGTCAAAGGTTATAACAAGGATAGTCTGAGGTTGAACCTTCATTTCCTCAAGGAGATAACGAACCCTACCTGTAATTACAGCTGTTTTTCCTGAGCCCGTACTGCAAGCACCATCATAGACTATCTACGTGTCTTACTGCTTCTAACTGTGAGCACTGTACTCCACACTTCCTCCTAAAGTAGCCCTCTACTGCCTTATCTAGCTTTTCTATACCTATTCTAACTCTTCTTAAGCTTTCTTCCTTGCCAAGAATCTCCATTATCTCGTAAGCCCCAGCCAGGACATCATCTGTTTGCCTGAAACAGCGGTTCTTATTGGCCAAAGTCCCTGTCCGTTCTTGATACTCTTTATCCTGTATGTAGCCCATAAGTACAGCCTCAACTTTCCCTCTTGAATAAATCATTACTTGCCTCAAGAGTGGAAGGAGGTCTGAAAGTACTTCAAAGGAGCTCTCAGAGGTTGTCTTCATTTTTCTTGTGAGTATACATAGCTATATCTCGTAATCAGGAGCTCCTCAAAGAAGTCAATATGCTCCTTAGGTCGAGGCAGAACTTCGATTCTTGTCTTTACAAGCTCAGCTATCTTCTTTAAGGTCGAGGTCTTTTGTAATCACCTCTTTTGATGTATGGAAGTGCCATTTCAAAAGAACTTGTCAAAGTCCATAGCCTTAAGGTACTCACCGTTCATCCAACGAAGCTTAACCATATCAAAATCTAGCAGGTGACTTATTTGCTCGGTGTAATCAAACTCTTGATGAGTCCTTCAGGTCAAATATCTCAGTTCCGCTCTCAGCACTCCAGCCAGAAGTGCTATGAAGTTTTACAACTGCCTCAGGTACAAAGCCCTGCTCGATAAGGTCTTCATATGAGCTGTGTCCACTGCGCTTTGAGAGCTTCTGATGCTCTTCATTGGTAATAAGCGGGCGGTGGATGTGGTAGGGATTTCCCAGCCAAATGCTTCGTAGAGCCTGTTGTACTTAGGGTGTAGATGAAAGATACTCATTGCCACGGACTACTAGTCGTGATTCCCATAAGGTGATCATCTACTACATTGGCAAAATTGTAGGTAGGATAGCCCGTCAGACTTAATAAGAATCTGGTCGTCAAGCTCTGAGTTTGGAGCTGTTATCTCTCCATAAACCTCATCCTTAAAAGGTATGTGGTTCCTCTCTATGGAATATTCTGTCTGATGACATAGGCTTGCCCTCAGCAAGATTTTCTCTATTTCTTCCTTAGGAAGGTGTAGGCAGTGCTTGTCATAGACCATATACTCTTTTCCGTCTATAGTCTGCTTGAGACTTTCAAGCCTTTCTACTCTAGAAGCAGTAATAAGCCTCTCCCTTTCTATCAGTTCTTTGGCATATAGATAGATGCCTGATGCCCTGTCTTTCGCTCTGCACATAAGACCACAGTCTGCCGCCTATATCCGGTGACCTACATCATCTTAGACCTGTCTCCTTCATTGTCTTGTAAATGATATCGAGGGCTCCCAGGCACAAATCTTTCTCTGTCTGTATCTTCTATCCTAGTAAAAAAATGAACTCTCCTGCATCTTTGCTATGAGGAACTCATAAAAGAGCATGTTCTTAGGTTACCCTACGTGCATTCTTCCTGTTGGACTTGGTGCGTACCTTGTTCTTACCTGTTTCATTTTCTTATCTCCCTGTCTATCTTAGCAATGCCCTCTGGAGATTGCCTATTTTACTCTTTTTCGTCTATTACAGCATCTATCTCATGCAGACTCTACCATTTTGTTAAAAGGCATCCTCTGCCAACTCAAATTCCTTTATCATCCTCGAGTATCTCTCTGTTGAATTCTTCATCTCCATCGGGACAAATCTATACAGCCATATATCGCTGTCGTCATTGTCTTTGTCAATAAGGGCGATGTACTGCTTACCCCTCTACGGAAAGATAGCAAGTACTTCACATTCTATCTGGGTTCCGTCTTCCATATCAACAGGGAATCACCATATAGGTAAGTTCTCTTCCTGCTCTATAGCCATAAACACCTCCACTTTTATACTTCCATACATCACATCATTATATCATAGTACTAGTTCAGCCTTCGTCAAAAGCGACTCAGTCTACTAAGTACTTAGATACCGCTCCACTAAACTCAATCTTCGCCTTGACGGCTTTCGTTAAGTGTTCATATATCATAATTTTTACAATTGGAAAATAAGAAATAAGGTGTTTTATCACAGTCGCTTCTATCTGCTCTTTGTAGTCCGTTGCCTTCACTATAACCTCTATGTCAACCTTACTGTCCTTAAAATTCTTTTGCTATGCGAATGTCGCCTGTTCTTCACCTTTCCCATTCCTTGTTCTATTCCTTTTTTCCATTCCTCTTCTCAAGTTCGTCTAAAAGATTCACACATATCAACCTCTCTCCCTTCTGTTTAATTCGTACAATTTCTCTTTTCATCTGCTTAAATCTGTCATCACCTAATACCGCATCAGGTAGATCTAATACTTCCTCCGGATGACTTAACATCCACATTGCGAGGTCTATAGTCTCTCTTCTTAGATAAAACCCTCAGCGATAAACTGAAAATCATCTCTAAATCTGTCTATCTCTTCATCTGAAGGTCTCATGCCATGTCTATTAGCTTAAATTTATAATCTGACACTATATCCAATAATTTCTTCGGGACATTCAATTCTTTCTTTGAGAGTTGTTGGAGCCATCCATTCATTTTTACCCCAGTATATTACAATTGTAAAGACCGGATAAATTTGCTCATTACCAATTTGATTCTTATAAGTCGCCCCATCATAGAAATCACTCTCAATATCATATCCCTATCTAAGCTTGTTTGATTTTCTATGCCAATAAATGAAAAATTACGCCCTTTTTCTCCCATAATTTAGCAACGTCACGTATTTGCTCACGGTGGGCATTTTTATCATCCATTTAAATTGCGTGACTGGATTTGCATCAGTTAATTCTTCACTTTTACTACTTTCCTTCCCCTCAAAAGATAGTTCCGTTATAACATCTGCAAATACATCGTATAGCTAAGCAGTTTCTTCTCTGTTATATCTTTCTCTTCATTTTACCTCTTTTTCCATATATTACACATAAGTTACCCTAAATAAAAATATTTAGGAAGTTGCTGCATCTTGGGTACAAAAATAAGCCACGAAAAATATCCCTGACATTGCATAATCTTGTGTGGATGCTGATTTCTGAAACGAAATCCAAGAATTAGTCAATTAAAAACCAGAATCAAATAACAAATTAATAATATCACAGTTCATTAAAAATACAAGAAAAAGAGGAAAAAGACTTTTAGAGTCTCTCTCCTTTAATGTAAGTGCTAAATAGTTTTATTTTCCTTACTCTTCTTGCTTCATCAGCTCGATGTCTTCCTGGTCACTTTAACATTGGATAGTCTTGGTTTCTTCACACCCGGTTTTGGTTATGGACACCTCTACTATAGTGCCTTCAGGAAAGCCGGTCAATATAACTCTTTTACAAATTCTGCAGCCTTTTGGGTGATTGCCCTCTAGCTGTGATTTATACTCTTAACGTTGTGAATGGATTCATTCATTCTCCTTACTTAACTGGTCTCATCCGCTGCTCTGCCATAGGTTATGGCAAGCTTTTTCATTCTCTTGCAAGCTTTGCAGTAGAGTCCTTCTGCCCATTCTCCACTCCCCAGTTGCCTACTCAGCGTAGACGGAGTATTGATTCTGGCTTCACTTCTGGGCAGGAAGTCCTGCGCCAGGGATGATGGCAGAGTTGCCCACACTCATACGCACTTCTTTCATAACATCCCATACAATTTCCTTTTCATCCTCAGTCCGGATATTAAGATACTCTCTCGTGTAATCTCTTACCTTCTTGGTCGAGAACGATACCAGCCAAGAGTGGTGTCATTATCGTGGGTTCCGGTATACAACTAGAATTTGCTCCATGAGTTATGTGGCGGGTAGGTCGTTTCTCCACCACCGTAGAAACGCAAAGTGGATGACCTTCATTCCGGATACCCTGTACGCTTCACAAGCTTAATTACTGAAGGGTGAGGTATCCAAGGTCCTCAGCTATCACATCCATCCCTCCAAGCACTTCCTTCATCCTTGCAAAGAGTGCAAAGCCTGCGCCCTTCTTCCATTTACCCCAACACGCGTCTTTTTCTTCCAGCAGAATGGATAATAGAGTGTCATCTCTAAAAGTGGTCTATTCTTACGGTATCGTAAAGGTCAAATCGCCTTGCCATACGCATCCACCAGTCGTAGCCCGTCTTCTTGGATAATCCCAGTCGTAGAGAGTTGCCCCTAGAGCTGGCCCTGTTGCTGAAATGCGTCAGGCGGGCGGCCTGCAACAACTGCAGTGGGTGAATTTCATCAAACTGGAAAAGCTCAGGGCTTGCTCAAGCATCAGCAGAGTCAAAGGCAACATAGATGGGCACATCACCTGTATCTTAATTCCTTTTCATTGCATACTTTTAAGCTTCTTCCATTGTATGTCAAACATCCGCACTGTAAATGCGTAGAATTCAACTTCATAGCAAAGCTTATCCTTATATTTCTTAAGTGCTAGCAGCCCCACGAAAGCCTAAGTCCTTCCTCCCACTCATTCCAAGCTACTGTACCGCCAAGCGAGTCCTTAATGCATAAAAAGTGAATAGTCAGGAAGCCAAAAGGCTGTTCGCCTTCTTAAATGCTTCAAAGCTCTCTCACCTTCTATCTTAAGTTTACCTGCTTTTTAGAAACTTCTTAGCATTCTCAAAAAGGCTATCTTGAGTGCCTTAAATCTTGAATCATATACCTTCTGCATAGTCTACATACTGTGCATTCTTTGCCAAAGTTAAACTTTCTTTAGCTCAGCTTCTTTGATAAGACCCAGATGTCAAAGTTCTTCAAGGTCTACAAAGTAAAGTTGCCGCATAGGTGAGAATGACTGATATGGGCTGTCTCCATAGCTTGTTGGTCAAGCGGCAGTGATCGCCAGTAGCCCTGTCCGTGCCTCAAAAAGAGCTTATCCACAAATTCATACGCCTCTTTTGAAAAACAGCCAATACCGTATTCGAAGCATCATGAGACTAACCGGTAAAAAGTGCTCCGCAACTTCTCATAAATTGTCCTTTCTCCTATATATATAGCATTGTTTATAAAGACAGGTGCCAAAATCAAAATCCATTTTAACAACGGGGTAAAACAGTATTCAGCTTTTGGCACCAGGTGTATGTACCTGAAACTATCTCAGTTTCCAGATATTCTATTATATTCTTCTATTGTTCTGTCAGATGAGAAGAAACCGGCACTGCGATATTTAACAACCATTCTCTTCCATTTTCTCTGTCAGCATAATCCTCTAAGTATCCTCGTCCTTCTCTCAATATAAGCCTCAAGGTCAAGAAGAGGCCATAAACCAGTCCTTATTTATAAGGTCATGTATAAAAGTCTTCAAGGTTCTCTTTGTCGCACAACCTTTGCTTAACCGTATCCTTACGATGAAGTCAGCTGCATCCTTTACCACCTGCTGACTTTGTTGTAAATGTCACGAGACACTATCAGCCTTTCTTACTGTGCTCAATTACCTCATCAGGCTTTCGCACCAAAGATGTAGATGTTATCATCTCCTCACAAGTCGTGTCTCTACATTGGCACCGTCATCTGTTCCCAGATAATGTGCTTTTCGTTAAACATAAAGCTTCATGCTTTAGAGTTCCACTTGCCTCCTGGACGCAAGAAAATCTGCTCGGATATATCGTGAGCAGGAATAATCTTCTCTGCATAGCTTTACATGTGTAGTTTGAAACCTACCTTACCTTAAGATATCAGGCTAACCTCAGGATCCTTGTTGATTATCTCAGCAAGTACAGGATGAGGTGGATGATGTCCTTAGCCTCCATAGCTTGAGGGCTGCCTTTTGCACCGAAGATGCAGGTAGCTAGGAGTCTCAGGCTTTTTGCCTGCCATCTCAAGGTACTTGTGTATGATGTGAGGTGCATTCATCTGCTGACGCTTCTTACTCGTGGACGCTTTACCTGTACATCAAATACAGAGTTAGGATCAATATCCACTCCTCATCTTCTTACATAGTCTGCAAGCGCTGTTTATTGGCTTTCTGCTTTCATCACTTGTCGAATGGAGTTCTGGTCTTCCTTATGTTCTAGAGCTGCAAGTTCATGAGCATCCTTTTCTATAGCCTGCGCCGATTGTCTCATCTAAGAGCCTCGCAAGCCCATAGTTACATGAAGCAGCCATCTTCTAAAGGTAATGCCATTGGTCTTGTTGTTAAATCTCTCAGGATAGAGACTTGCAGAAATGATTGGCTCAGAATCCTTAAGTATCTCTGTGTGGATGGCACCTTTTACCACTGGTTGAGAAACCATAGTGGATGTCGATATGACCGCCATGTGCCCTGTTCTCATCATCTATTATCTGAATAACTGGGATCGGGATTTGCTGTTCCTGTTGTTAAGCTCCTGATGATGAGGCACAAAGTACAGGAACTACCTTTTCAAGGTATCTGAGGCCATTCAAGTGCCTCAGCGAGATGGTATGGTTGGTATAAGCGCGTCTTGCTTTACCACTTCAACACATCATCCATGGTAAAATACTCTTCCTGGTAAAGATTCTGATAAGCTCAGGGATAACCATTGTGGGATGTGTATCTGAACTCACAGCTAGCATTACCCTAAGGTCACTAATCATCGTCCATGCATCCTTCATATCCTTTATAATGGGTCTTGCTAGCATTACTTGCCATGAAAGTACTGCTGATGAGATACGAAAGAAGATGTCCTGCCTCGTCTGAATCATCAGGATAGAGGGAAAAGGTTGGGTTTTCCTATGTTGTTTTGTCAAAGTCAATACCACTTTCTACAATAGCTCTCATCCACGAACCACATCGAATAGATGAAGCTTTTCGATTCCATTCTCGTATCCACTACATCTATATCGTACATTGTAGATCTAACTGTTCTGTCACCGAATTTAACATCGAAAGCAGTCAGTCTTTGTAAAGTATGACTTTGTCGGTAATCCACTCATTTTTATTTGCGCACTGAAGGTCGATCGAAATGACTGTAAATAAGCCAAGTGGTATCAAAAGACCAACTCCGCAGCCATTCGGTCCAGACTCGCAATCTAGAGTCAAGACAGTCAGGCAGCAAGTCTTCCAGTCCACCATTTGCAGAGCGATGGCTCAGGGCTCGATGATCCTCTCATCATGGAGGCTCTACGATTCCTCTAATATGCTGTCTATCATCATATACACCTAAATTTATAAGATTGTTTGCTAAGCAGTTTTGCCTATAAGAAATTCCTGCAAAATGTAGTGAGAGCTTCCTTTCTCGTAATCTGCTTGCTCTCAGCTATCAGTCTCCTGTAAGTACCAGCAATGTATGAAAAAGCCACCTGCCTCGTACACTCTGTATTGGCCTCCCTAAAAGCTTGGCGATAATTTTCAAAATCTATCCTAATTTCCATTAGACTGTGCTCCTTTCTTTTCATCATCTTTGCTGTACATCTTCTTATCAGCTCCACTCACAGCTTTGCCCAACAGTTCGAATGTATCACTGTTGAAATCAAGATGACCGTAACCGATACGAAGTGGTAGCAGGAGATCCGGAGTCTAATGAACTCTCTTTCAAGTTCTCTGAATACGAATCCCTCTCTCGTAGATATACTCGCCCATCTCCAATTACAAAGACCGCAAACTCATCACAGTCTGCTCTGATATATCTATCTTTTCACATGGTTGATTTATGATCTCGGCACATTTACGATGGCGGTCACCATAAGAATGTCCGTAATTATCGTTTATTTTCCTTAGGTCGTTGCATATCGAACTTGCATGAAAGCTCATCAATCTCGCCTTTATCAAGTTTTTTCCTGTATTTCTTTTCTTTTAACTCACGCTATTTCTGTGGCAAGTCCTGTGAATCTGTTGTATGCTTTGATTTCCGATACCTTGTTGGATATCTCTGTTTCTTTAATTCCTTCAAATAATTTGCAAAGTGATCTACTGCAAGTATCACATACACTCAATGAGATATAGCAGTTCTCATTAGAGAGCCTCCATCTCTGATGCTGTAACTCTTGTAATAACTAATCATATCCCATATTATACTTATTAAAAATACTCCAGTGTAACAACCAAGGTTACAGTATGACCCTTGATTTTTATTCTTTTTACAATACGTAACGTTGTCATAAATCGCAAAAGTAATATCAGTAAAATCGTAATCCGCAATGCCGATATGAGACTATAAACAGCGACTCGTGTGAATCCATTACTCCCCATAATGCTTAGTCCGCTAATCAAAATAAGCTCAATTACAGTTAATACAAAGTGAAAATCTTTGAAATATAATCTCTGCTGTATTCCAAATCCTGATATGACGCAGCTTATGAAAAATAAGGCATGAAAATAAGCAGCAAGTGGTTTATCTCATTAAACTGAGGAAGAATGTCCAAACATAAACTGCGGCATCAGTGTCTCTACATCTACCCACAATCCATACGATACCGTAAGACACTAACATCCTAGCTTCTTTCATTATGTCACTATCAAGCTTTGATAGAAATGAAATAGATTACAAGTATTACTCAATCAAATTGTTATTATACTAAACTGGAAACTCAAAAATTCTCATCCAGTACCTTCCCAAAGTAGTCCCAGGTTCTTCCCAAATACATGCTTGTTGCGGCTGCTTCTATCGTATAGATAGGGAAAACCTTCAGTCCCTATCTCTTTTACCCGCATCATCCGTCTTTATATCAATTCTGTGAAACAGTACTTCCATTGCCCCTGGAGAGAACCTGCTGGTCATCGGGCATAAACTATATTATTTTATCGCCAATACTAACCTGAAATTTTATATTTTTGTTCTAAAGTTAAGTATTGTATCACTCACTAAATATGCAGGAAAAGTATGGTAAAGATTAATCTCAAGTTCACCCAAAGTGTTCCTTTGAGCCTTTTCCCTACATCTTCTGAGGATACTTCTTTTGCCCTTATCTGCATGCCAAGAGGTTGAAAAATCCTCAAGACTCCTTTTTCATCTCTAGTCTTATAAATTGAGTTGTCTACTTTCATAAATACGACAACACCCATAAAAATAAACAAAACTAAGACAAGTATGAAATCAAAGACAGCACTCTTCTCGTATTTACTCACTTTCATCCTCCAAAGTTATAATAGCACTTTCTCTATAGACTATAACCCTAAATTTAAAATATTTAGAGGTTTTTGGTAAATAGCTTAAAAATCTACATTTTTCACAAAAATTTTTTATAAATTTACAGACTATTTTGCACTATTTTCAACTTATTTATTTGTTTATTACCTCTATCTTGTAATTATCTGATATAACCTTATCTTTTATTCCAGCACTTACAAGGAGCCTGTTATCCTTTGTCATAAGCAGAATATCAAAAGTACTGCCGTTTTTCCTTCCAGTATCCTGACCGCCTTCTCCTCACCCATTATAAAGAGATTTGCATGAAAGCGCATCTGCTAGGTTCCCGTCTTTGCTTATTATGCTGATGACTTTGAGTGCTATCGCTTGGCTTTCCAGTCCTTGGGTCTAAGATGTGGTGATATAATCCCATTTTTCTTCAAAATATCTCTCATAGCCTCCTGAGGTAATAACAGCACTATCTTCAAGCCTAATTGCTGCATCATGTACTTATCAGGCTCATTAGGATCCCTTATTGCGATATTCCAAAGTGAGCCGTCAGGCTTTTTACGAAAGCCAAATACATTGCCCCCTAAGTTGATGATGGCTGATTCAACCTTTTTCATCAGTTAATATTTTAACCAGTTCATCAGTAATGTAGTCCCTTTCCTATTCCACCGAAGTCTATCTCCATCCCTTTATTCTTAAACGATATTTTCCTTGTCTCTTCGTTAAAGTCAGTTTTATCTGAGCCAACCAATTTAAGCTTCTCTTCTATTTCTTTTTCTGATGGAACTTTGTAGTTCTTGGTAGGAAAGACCCACAGCTCCATAAGCGGGTATATGGTTATGTCAAAGAGTCCGTCTGTCTTTTTGTAGATACCTAATGACCTCTTGACAAGATTAGCCACAGTCGGAGAAAGCACCGCCTCCCCACTCCTGTTAAGTCTTGATACCTCACTGGTTTCTTTGCCTGTACTAAGCATATCATCAAGTTCGTTAATCTTATCCTCAAAGCTTCTTTAGCACCTCCACTCTTTTACTTCCATAAACCTTTAGAGTTATAGCCGTATCAAGCGCAAATATTTCACTTTCTGAGGCTTCATTTTTTTCTAAATCTGAAGCCTTGCTTAAGCTTTGGCTGCTCACCTCTTTGCTGTTAGGCTCTAAAATACCGCTTCCTTCCGTTTTACCTTTCTGCTTCCCACATGAAGCTAAAACAGTAACCGTAATAAGAAGTAATAGGTACGAGATTTTTTTCTTGAAACAATATTCATATTAAACTTAAACTCCAATTTTTTCTGTGTATCTGCTCATTTTGCGAAGAAGGTGCCTGCACATTCATGTGGTTTACGTGCAAGTTATATGCCTATCTTACCTTGCAAAATGACTACGCTCTCATATTGTTTGCGTGTAAAAAGCATGAAAACCTCACCACGCTCCCGCTCTTAAAGATTTTCATGCTTTCTACATTTGTAGTGTATTCTACCACATATCTGCTAATTCATAAATAAGTTTCTCAGTTTTTTCCCAGCCAAGGCAAGGGTCTGTAATAGACTTACCATATACATGCTCATTTTCTTTCTGGCTACCATCTTCAATATAGCTCTCTATCATAAGTCCTTTGACTATCTTCCTTATGTCCGCCGATACATTTCTACTGTGAAGTACGTCCTTGCTTATACGAATCTGCTCCATATACTGCTTACCTGAGTTTGAATGATTGGTGTCCACCACAATAGCAGGATTTGCAAGGTCACGCTCTGCATAGAGCCTGATTACTTCCTGAAGGTCTTCATAGTGATAATTTGGTATATTTCTACCATACTTGTCTACCGCACCGCGGAGTATGGTATGAGCAAGAGGATTGCCTGTTGACTCTACCTCCCAGCCTCTATAAAGAAATGTGTGTGCGCTATGTGCAGACACTACAGAGTTCATCATAACTGTTAAATCGCCTCCAGTGGGATTCTTCATTCTACTGCTCCCTTCTATACCTGAGGCTGTAAGCCTGTGTCCCTGATTCTCCACACTTCTTGCACCGATTGCAACATAGTTTAACACATCCGAAAGATATCTGTGATTTTCAGGATAAAGCATCTCGTCTGCACAGGTAAAGCCCGTATCCCGAATTGCCCTTATGTGAAGATTCCTGATGGCTATCACACCCTTTAGCATATCTTCACCCTTCTCAGGGTCAGGCTGGTGGAGCATGCCCTTGTAGCCTGTGCCTACAGTTCTTGGCTTATTGGTATATATTCTTGGGACGATAAATATCTTGTCCTTTACCTTTTCCTGAACTTTGGCAAGTCTTGATATATAGTCTATAACAGGATCTTCGTGGTCAGCTGAACAAGGGTCCTATCACGAGAAGCATCCTGTCATCTTCTCGCTGTGATTATGTCACTACAGCCTTATCCTATTCTTAACTATCTCTCCCATTTCCTCTGTAATAGGGTATTCTTCCTTAAGTTCCTTAGGTACAGGTAATTTTCTCTTAAAATTCATATTCATCTCCATATCATTTTCCTGCCTATATTAAGAAAATATCTCAACCCTCGTTCATGACAACAGCCTGTATGAGATTTATTCTACTATAACTTTACAGAAATTGTATAGTGCTTTATTATGCTAAAGCAAAATCTTCTGCTATGAAAGTTTGTTATATATCTTATTACCGGCAAACTGGATAATCTGTACAAATATAACCAGAATCAAACTTGTAATAACAAGATAATTTATATTCCATGCCTGATAACCATAGCGGATAGCCACGTCTCCAAGTCCTCCGGCACCAAGGGCTCCTCCCATAGCAGAGTATCCTACAACTGATATGGAGGTTAAGAATAATTCCCTGAGATTATACCCGGGATAGCTTCCTTTTATGATTACCTTGGTCACTATCTGCATATCAGTCGCTCCCATACTCTTTGCAGCCCTCAATAACTCCCTTGTCTACACTTCTCATGGCTGTTTCTATTACTCTTGCTACAAAAGGTATGGTGGCTATAGTAAGAGGTACAATTGCAGCCGTTGTTCCTATCGCCTTCCCAGCTATAAACCTTGTTATGGGTATCAGAATAACCATAAGTATGATGAAAGGAAAACTTCTAAATACATTTACAACAAAATCCAGTACACCGTACACTACCTTATTGGGCTTAAGTCCATCGCTGGCAGTTAAGGTAAGGATGCCCGCCGGTATGAAGCCTAAAATCACAGCAAACAATGTGGCAAAGAAACTCATGTAAAGTGTCTCTCCACAGGCTTTAAGTATAATATCTAACATCAGATTACCTCCCATTTCACACCCTGTTCTTTTAAGGAAGGCAAAGACCTTGTCCTTCTCCTCTTCCTTTATCTGAACAGTAAGACTTCCAAGCACAGTTCCCCTAAAATCGTCAAGCCTAGCCCATATAATAGAGGCTTCCACTCCTAATTCCTTTGCCATCATAGCAATCACAGGCTTATCAGCAGTTTCATTGTCAAAGAAAATATGCATATTTATGCCGCCACTTGGAAGCATATCAAGGTTTTCTCCAAGAAATGCCTTCACATTTTTGTCAGGATTAATGAAAATATCCTCAGGCCTTCCCTCTGCCACCATCTTACCGTCTTTAAGGAAGGCTACTCTCTCACATATCTGCTTAACTACGTCCATCTGATGAGTTACAACTATGATGGTAATTCCAAGCTCTTTATTTATATGCTTAAGTAAATCCAGGATTTCCCTGTGGTCATAGGGTCAAGGGCTGAGGTTGCCTCATCACATAGAAGTACCTTGGGATTAAGGATTAGTGCCCTTGCTATGGCTACTCTCTGCTTCTGTCCACCGGAAAGCTCTGAAGGCCTCTTATAGGTTTTATCAGAGAGACCCACGAGCTCTAGCATCTTAGTAACTCTCTCCCTTACCTCAGGAGATTTTTCCTTCTTCCCCTCAAATACCAGAGGCAGAGCCACATTTTCATACACATTTTTACGTGAAAGAAGGTTGAAGTTCTGAAATATCATGCTGACTTCTTTTCTTAGGCTGTTAATCTTTGCAGTATCAAGCTCCTCTATTTTTCTGCCAAGAACCTGTACGCTTCCCGAGCTGAATTTCTCAAGACCGTTAAGGCAGCGAAGAAGGGTAGATTTACCTGCTCCACTATGCCCTATTATGCCGTAGACTGTGCCATCTTCGATGTTAAGGCTCACATCACTAAGCACCTTCACTTCCCCGTAGTTTTTCTCCAAATGTTCAACTGTTATCATTTTCTCTCCATCTCTCTTATATATCATAACAATATGACAAAGCCGTCAAAATCTCGTATCAATCCGTGATACAGGATTGACACCTCTTTGCTTCTAAAAACCCTTGTAAAGTATTTACAATAAAAAGTCATATAGATAGGTCACACCTTCTCTCCTTGACTCTTCCATTTAGGAATAGTATAAGGCGAAAGCATAACCTATCTTTATATGTACCCGATATGGGTTTTATTTATTTTTAGAATGCAGGGATTACTGAACCCTGATACTTCTCCTCAATAAACTTCTTTACTTCATCAGAGGTAAACGCCTTCTTAAGAGCCTGAATCTTCTCTAAGTTCTCGTTTCCGCTCTTTACTACTAAGTCATTGAAGTACTGCTTGATAGAAGCTGAGTCTGTGCTTTCAAGGATGAGGGAGTCACTCTTAGGATTGAGGCCTGCACCAAGCGCATAGTTACCGTTGATTACGGCCGCATCCACATCACTTAAGGTAACAGGGAGGCTCGCTGCTTCAACCTCTGAGAACTTGAAGTTATGAGAGTTCTCTTCAATGCTTGTAAGGTTATAAAGGTCTTCTGTCTTCTTAAGCTTGATAAGCCCGTTATCAGCTAAGAGAGCAAGTGCTCTTGACTCATTTGAACCATCATTTGGTATAGCTATAGTTGCTCCATCCTTTAACTCCTTGATATCCTTGATTTTCTTTGAGTAAAGTCCCATAGGCTCCAGGTGAATCTCTGCTATCGACACTAGGTTAAGCTTTCTTTCCTTGTTATCATTCTCCATATATCTGGTTGTCTGATAGTAGTTGGCATCAAGCTCGCCCTCCTGAACAGCTGTATTTGGCTGAACATAGTCGTTAAACTCTACTACCTTTACCTTGTATCCTTCTTTCTCAAGGATAGGTACTACAGCACCCTTTAACTATCTCCTGATGAGGAACAGGGGTTACACCGATAGATATTTCCTTATCATCACTCTTGGCACCACCTGCTGCTCCACAACCTACAAGTGATACTGCTAAAATTCCTGAAAGAACTAAAGCTCCAATTTTTAACACCATTCTTCTTCATATATTTTCTCCTCTTTTTCTTTAGATTAGCCTGTCAAAGTATTTTGACGATACCGTTATATAGCTTACAAATACCATTTGCACTTTGACTCCATTTGTATTTTGCTTTTCTGTGTGACTTATTCTATACTAAAAGTTTTGATATTACAAACACATTAAATCAATACTTTGTTATAGATTTTAGTTATATCAAATTCATTTTCATATACATAGTTGGCGTTTTCGTGTATAATGATGAAAATTTATCATCGCACATGCACTTGCTACAAGCGTTTTGCTGTTCTATTTACTATTACGTTATACAGAGTTTGGGAAAAGGAGGTAGTCAATTGGCTTATAAACTAAGTATTACACCGGGAATAGAAAGACTTACCGAAGTTTGTCTTGAGAACTCAAGAATCAATGCAGATTTATACAAGGAGCTTGACATCAAGCGCGGGCTCCGTGACATAAACGGTGCCGGAGTCAGGGCAGGACTTACCAAGATATCAACCATCAACTCTTTTAAGATGGTAGACGGAGTTAAAACTCCCTGTGAAGGCGAGCTGTATTACCGTGGTATAGATATACACGAGCTTACTGACGGCTTTATAGGTGAGAAGCGCTTTGGCTTTGAAGAGATGACCTATCTCCTGCTCTACGGTAAGCTTCCTACAGAAGTAGAGCTTACTGACTTTATAAAGGAGCTTGCACATCAGAGGGCACTCCCCCGCAATTTCGTAAGGGATGTCATTATGAAGGCTCCAAGCAAGGACATGATGAATACTTTGGCAAGAAGTGTGCTTACTCTTTATTCCTATGACTCTCTTGCTGACGATATTTCACTCTCAAATGTAATGCGCCAATGCCTCAACCTCATAGCTGTCTTTCCAATGCTTTCGGTATATGGCTACCATGCCCACAATCACTACAACAACGGAAAGAGCCTGTACATCCATCATCCTGAGAAGTCGCTTTCTACGGCTGAGAATATACTAAGGCTTCTCCGTCCTGATAAAAAATATACCTCTATAGAGGCTACCGTACTCGACCTCGCCCTTGTACTTCACATGGAGCATGGCGGTGGTAACAACTCTACCTTTACTACACATGTAGTAACATCCTCAGGAACGGATACCTACTCAGCCATAGCCGCAGCTCTCGGCTCCCTTAAAGGCCCTAAGCATGGTGGTGCAAATATCAAGGTTATGGGTATGTTTGAAGACCTAAAGAAAAATGTGAAAGACCTTAAAGACGAAGAAGAGGTCGGCTTATACCTTAGAAAGCTTCTCCACAAGGAGGCCTTTGATAAAAAGGGGCTTATTTATGGTATGGGACATGCGGTTTATTCAATCTCTGACCCGAGAGCAAATATCTTCAAGGGCTATGTGGAAAGGCTTGCAAAATCTAAGGGAAATGATGCTGACTATGCGCTTTACAGTATGGTTGAAAGGCTTGCACCTAAGATAATTGGTGAGGAGAGACATATCTACAAGGGAGTAAGTGCCAATATCGACTTCTACAGCGGACTTGTATATCATATGCTTGGACTTCCTCCTGAGCTCTATACCCCTATCTTTGCCTGTGCAAGAATAACAGGCTGGAGCGCACATAGACTTGAAGAACTTATAAACACCGACAAGATAATAAGACCTGCCTATGTAAGTGTTCAGGATACTAAGCCTTACGTGCTAATGAAGGACAGGTTATGAGGCACATCTTGTAAATAGCATACAGACACCGGGCACAGCCCAAAGAAAGAGACTGTCAATCTAACCTCTGCTTGACAGCCTCTTTTTATTATTATACTTTGATATATTGCTTAGCTAAGCTCTACCTTAACCGCCTCATAAGGCTTAAATTCATTCTTTAGGTCATAGATATTATGGCCTGTATATTCGCCTAAAAGACGTCCATTAATTGAGTAATAACGTACAAACTTCTTGTCAGAAACTGATGTCCAGTGCTCTTCATTCCATGTCATATATCCGTCAGGATCTGTCTTTTCTGCTTTAAGAAATACATCCACCTGTCTGCCTGCGATTAAAGTGTCGATAAGCCCCTGTTCATCAAGCTCTACTGTAGTTTTGTTTACAGTATCATAAACCTTCAATAATTCCATTTCTCTTCTCCTTGTATAATATTAGCTTTCCTAACAATACCTGCAAGTTCATCCAAAGGTATTATAGTAATGTCTAAGATGATACAACTATTTATAGCTAAAGTCAATTACATAAGTCTGTTAACCCTCATCAGCTACAAACTGAACCTTAGGTCCGATTACAACCTGAACGGAAGTCTTACTAGGCCTTTATAATACCTGCAACTCCTGCTGATTTAATCTTCTTCTCATCAACTGCTGGTGTAGTCCCTAACTTCAATCCTAAGTCTTGTAATACAGTTATCAACTGAAGTTACATTTTCCTTTCCACCAAGTCCTTCAAGGATTATCTTTGCAACCTCTGTAAAGTCACCATTTGCAAGAACCGCCTTCATCTCTTCTGCGTTATCAGTATCATCTTCTCTACCCGGTGTCTTAAGATTAAATGTAACAATGGCAAATCTAAATACCGCATAGAATACGATAAGGCAGCAATTCCTAACGGAAGGATGAGCCAGGTCTTTTGTGCAAGCGGAAGCTGTGAGCTAAATACAAGGTCAGTAAGACCAGCAGAGAATGAAAAGCCTGCTCTAAATCCAACTGCCACAGTAATTACAGTAAATACACCGTAAAGGATGGCGTAGATTAAGTAAAGACCCGGTGCCAGGAACATAAATGCAAATTCGAAAGGCTCTGTAACACCGCAGATAAATGCACATATAGCGGCTGCGCTTAAGAGTGACACTGCATATTTCTTCTTTCTCAGGCTTAGCTGAACGAATCATTGCAAAAGGCAGCTGCTGGGAGACCAAACATCATACAAGGAAGAAGCCTGACATATACATACCTGTAGTTCCCTACTGTACCGGTATTTCAGAAGTTACCAAGGTCGTTGATACCAGCCGCATCAAACCAGAATACTGAGTTAAGTGCGTGGTGAAGTCCAAATGGAATGAGGAGATGGTTAAAGAATGCGTAGATACCTGCTCCTACTGCACCAAGGCTTTACTATTGACTTACCAAAGCCAATGAGTCCACCGTAAATTACAGGCCAGATAAAGAAGAGTATGCCTGATGCCACTACTGATACCATGGTTGTAACTATTGCCACCGAACGCTTTTCCCTGAGAAAAATGCAAGCGCATCAGGAAGTTTTGTGTTCTAAACTTGTGTAGCAAACTGAGCCTATAATACCCGCTAAAATACCTATGAACTGATTCTGAATCTTACCAAAAGCTGCCATTTGCTTTTGGCCTCGTGTCACAATTGCGATTGCATCTGATGAAAGAAGTGTACATCATAAGCCAGGATACAAGACCTGCAAGTCCTGCTGCACTGTCCTTATCATCAGCCACTACCAACCGCAACACCCATAGCAAAGAGCCAAGACATATTGTCAATGAGGGTCGACACTGCTTTTGGATTAAAAAGAAACCTAAGATTTCAACTGTTCTGTGATATCACCACCCTGCATAACATGTGGTGAAAGTGCTCACCTATACCCATAAGAATTCCCGCACACAGGAAGGCAGGCAACAGGTAACATCAACGAGCGTACCTAATTTTTGCAAATACTTCATCATAATATTTGTTCCCTCTTCTTTATTAACCCAAAGAAATATTTAATTAAAAAGTTCTCCTTAAGGAAGCGATCTCAAGTACTGTATACGCCTCATCTTCATCCTCTCTCTCACAGTTACAACAATGCTGTTGCCCTGTTTTCACCCTCAAGAGCCATAACCGCCATCAGCCTTTTAAGGTCAGCTTTCTTTGCCATTTTCTCTATTTAGAAGCTTGATATCACCTAAATGAGGCTGCCTGCTTTTACCAGTCCCGCAGGCTCAGACAGCATGCCGGCTTCTGATGACTACGGCATAATTTATCTTCTTCATATTCTCCTCCTTCCTTATATATTTCTTACTGCTTTTCTAAGGAAAGCACCTTTGTAGGAGATACAGAGAGCTCATCTATTCCCATATCCACCAAAGTCCTTGTAAGTGCTGTGTCACCTGCCAGTTCACTCACAAATACCCACCCACATCCCGTTTTTATGGGCGATTGTCACAGGGCCATCTTAATAAGCATAAGGATGGCTTTATGGTGAGGATTATAAACTCCGCGAGATTCCTCATTCTGCCTGTCTATGGCAAGGTGTGCTACTGGGTAAGGTCATTGGTCTCACGCTGAAAAATCAACTTTTTGCCAACTCATCGCTGATTAGTGTCATGCTGCAGGAGTCTCTATCATTATACCAAGTTCAGGATTGCCAATAGTTACACCCTGAGCAATCAGTCTCCTTCACCTCGTCAACAATTATCTTTATCCTCTTTACTTCTTCCACTGAGGTTATCATAGGAAACATAATCCCAACATTTCCAAATGCAGATGCTCTAAATATCGCCCCTAAGCTGAGGTCTTTAACAAGTCCTTTTTATCAAGGCAGATTCTTATTGTCCCTCGTATCCAAGCGCAGGATTATCTTCTTCTGCTAAGCCCAAGATAGCTGGCTGTCTGGCTCCTATATCAGAGTGTCCTGATAATGACCTTTCTTCCTGTCAAGCCTCTCTACTGACTTCCTTTATAGCTTGCAAACTGTTCTTCTTCACTGGGAGCTTCACTTCTTCCAAGATATAAGAATTCACTTCTAAATAGTCCTATTCTCCTGCATCATTCTCTATTACTCTAGTCTACGTCTTTTGCTTTCACCTGCCGATATTGGCAACATATCTCTATCTTTTCTGCCATCCGAGTTACATTTTCCTTTCCTTAAGCTCCTGAAAAGCTATGGGCATTTTTCAAAGGGCTTAATTCCTTTATGCTTTGTCTAGTGCCTCTTTAGCTTTCAGTCAGGCTCTATATACAGTTTACCATTTACAGCATCTACTCACCGCCTCCCTGCCCTCAAGTTCAGTTAGAGCCACACTCCCAAAAATCAACCTTCACAAGCGCAGGGATACCGAGATCTTGCAAGTATGGCTGTGTGTGAGTTTGACGATCCTTCTCTTGTAACAAAAGGCCAAGACCTTTGATTTATCCATATTTATAGTCTCTCCCGAGTCAGATCCTCAGCCAAAACAGATGACCGCTCTCATCACCTTCAAGCATGGCTTTCAGCCTTGCCTGTAGCTTCTCTTATGACCCTATTTTGATACATCAAGTACATCCACTGACCTTGCCTTCATATAGTCATCATCCATAGTCTGCAAAGGTTTTGTGAAACACCTTTCCTGTCTCAAAGACCGCATACTCAGCGCAAAGCCTGTCTTCATTTATGAGGTTTTGGATATTTTCAGTATAATCAAGGTCCTCAAGCATCATTTTTATGGATGTCAAAAATGAGTGCATTCTCTTCTCCAACCTTATCTATAGCCTCTTCATATAGCCCTTCAAGCTCGGATTTTGCTTCATCAAGAGCTGCATTTAGCCTAGCCAGTCTCTTTTTGTCTGTATCCTCAACCTTTCTTTCTTTTTCAGGCACGCACTCATCACCGCCAAAGACCGCTATCTTACCAAAAACAGCTCCGTTAGACACCACATTTCCGCTAGACTCTCTCATAATCTCCTCCGATTATTTAAGGTATTTGATGATTACATCACCCTTATTTACAGCTTGAGGCTTAATGTATGTAAGCTTCTTACACTGTTCCGGATTGCATATGATAACAGGAGTTTCAAGTTTATAGCCTGCCTGTTTTACTTTTTCAAAATCTACTACCACCAGCAAATCGCCGGCCTTAACCTCATCTCCTTCTTTACCTTTACCTCAAAGCCCTCACCCTGGAGATTTACGGTATCAAGACCTATATGTAAAAGCATGTCTATGCCGTCCTTTGTGGTAAGGCCAATAGCGTGTGAAGTTGGAAATACGGTAGTAACGGTCCCACATACAGGAGAGTAAAGCTCGTTCTCCTCAGGTATAACCGCCACTCCCTTGCCTACCATTTCCTCACTAAAGGTTATATCCGGTACATCCTTGATACTTATAAGTTTGCCCTTTACAGGCGATACATCTCAAGTTCTCTTTTTCTTAAAAACATAAATTCTCCTTTCAGTGCAGGACACCTTAACCTGCCTTTTACCATTTAACTAAAACAAGTCGTTTATTCTCTTTAACTGAATTGCAAAATAAAGCTTTTCTTCCTCTGCAATCTTCGTTTGTACTCCATTGCAACAAAATCACTGACCTTCAGCGTCATCTTCCATTCTTTAGGATAGTTTTTCTTTATAAATCTCAGGAGCTTTTCATCTCCCTTTTTCCTTAATTGGATGTGCATGATGACTAACCTGTAACTAAGAAGTCTTAAGCCCCTGTCACAAAAGCTGTCTACTTTCAACGCATTCCTACTTAAGCCCTCAAACTCAGCTATAATCAGAAGTTGGGATATCTCCCATCATCTTGGTGATTATCCAGGTATCTCTTACCTTGATGTTAAATTCTGCATTTACAAAATGCTATCTAGGGCTGCCGCTCGTCCACAGGCAGCTTATAGCCAAGCCTTTCGTAAATAAGCGAAACCGCCTGAGTGCCTATACTGTATTCAGAGGATAAAAATCGTCTTATCTCGTTTTTCCATTGGAATCGGAAAGACCTGCCCCTCTTCAACCCTCCTTATTGCAAAGCTAATATGGTCGGTAAGCGTCAGATAAATATTGGGATGAAGCTCGGTATCAAAGTCTTTCTTTAGCATAAGAAATAATCTCATTTGACACCTGGAAGGTATTCTAGTGGAATTCCTGTCAGCAGATTCTTAAACCGCCTTAAGGCCTCCTCATCCTCTATCTTAAATATTTTTATCTGCGTCAGCTTTTAGTATATCACCCTTTTTCTCTTCCCAAATCCGATACCTTTACCCATGACAACTACTTCTTTGCCATCATCATCTTTTTGAGCTGACAACATTATTATTAATCAAATTCTTCTATAATCACATCGTTTCTCCACTGTATGAAGGCAAAAATATGTTTTAAACATCCTGATTATGAAATCCAAATTCACAGACAAACAATCATTTGTCTCGTAAAATTTGGTTTTGCCTCTCGGTCAACAATCCGTCAATATTTATAAAGCGAGTATACTACGGTTATTACACCTTTGTCAATATTTTTATATTTTTGATCGGTATGAGATATTTCTACATATTTAGCTTAATTTTGTCTACAGCTTATATCCTGTATACATAGTTAATATAAAACACAAATAGAGGTTGCTACTGCCCCAAAACTTATGACTTTTTCATACTCTCTTCCTCCTTTTAGTGGTTGATTTTACACCCTTAATTATAGCAGAGTATCATGTTTTGTGCAACTACAATATCCAACCCCTCTCCATAAACTTCCTTAAGAGTCCTGCATTACCATTGTACTGATAGCCGTCTATCCCGCATTCATAGGCACCTTTTACGTTATTTGCCAAATCATCTATGAAAAAGCATTCCTCAGCCTTTAGGTTATAAGTGTTTAGCACATAGTCAAAAACGCCCTGTCTAGGGCTTTACTTCCTTTGATATCGGCAGACACTATATCTTTGCTCCAATAGCTTAAAAGGCTTCAATCTTATCTTCGTATTTATGAAAAGACTCAGCCGCATTTGAACAAAGATATAGCTTATAACCCTTTTGTTTTTCAGGTCTTTCATAGTTCAAGCATCTCTTCGCTCTCACGTCTTAGTGCACATACCAGCTTGAAAGTACGTCTTTTGCAAGCGTATGATACTTTTCCTCCAAATCCTTTATGATTTCTTCGTATACCTCTTTCTCACTTAGCACTCCCTTATCCGCATCTGCCCAAGCACGGGTGTAGACGATTTTGTACTTTCAAGTAGTTAATCAGCTTTACATCCTCAGTATACATAGACAGAAATATAATCAGGTGAAAAATCCATAATTACGTTTCCCCATGTCAAATAATATGTTTTTGTACATACATTCTCTCCTTATAATAATTTGGTGTGACTCCAAAATGCTTCTTAAATATATTTCCAAAATATCTCTGGTCTCTATATCCTACCATATAAGCCACTCTGAGATTCTTGCCTGTGGTCTTTTAAGCAGCCTTACAGGCCTTTTTTAGCCTGGTAAGAGTAAGTATTTCACAAAGGTATAGCCTGTCTCTTTCTTTAAATAAATGACTTAAATAGCTCACTTACCTTTCAAATACTCTGAGGTAGACACATAGTTTGTCTCCTTCATATAGTTTTCTTTGATATACTCAATTGCTTTTAATGATATTGATATGCTTTTGAGCTGACTGTAAGCCTTAGTTTCTTATCTATCTCTTCCATCAGAGCAGCTTTGTCTGTCTCTTTGTTTACACTACAAAGCAAAATATTATTATTTACCTTTTCTATGGCCTCTTTTTAGTGCTCTTATCTAACTGGCTGTCATCAAATGGCTTTAAGAGATAGTCACTTATACTTAAATCAATTCCTGCATACTCGAACTCATTAAATGCTGTTATCATGATTGTAACAGGCATATAAGTCTCATAAACCTTTTCTATCATTTGTAAGCCATCCATTACAGGCATCCTTATATCGGTAATAACAATGTCGGGCTTCAGCTTGGTTATAAGACTAAGACCTTCTCCACCATGCTTTCCTCCAATAACCTGACAATCATAGCTTTCCCAATCTGTAGTATTACCAGTGCCTTTTTCTAACTATTTCCTCATCTTCAACAACCACAATTCTATACTATTATTATCCCTTATATCCTTTTTATCTTGATTTGAATATTGGTACAGTCTCCACATTATAAGACTAAGTCCATATTCCTCACCGTAATAGAGTTTAATTCTTTTTATTTACATTATAAAGTCCTATACTGTTACTGTCTATATCATTATCAATTTTATCAAAGTCTCCTTCAAAGTTATTTCCGTTATCTTTTACATTAAATATGATTATCCCTCTTTACGCCCTGTTATCTCAATCTGCCCTTTTCGGTTATAAGCTCCATCCCATGTATAATCGCATTTTCAACGATTGGCTGCAGCAATAGCTTTGGGAATACGATAGCAGTACATATCCTCTGGTACATTTAGCTTAAACTCAAATCTGTCTTTATACCTCCATCTGTATGTATAAATAACTTTTTACCAGACCAAGCTCATCCTCCACAGTGACAATAGTTTCATTGAAATTCATATTTGCCTTAAGTATATTGCCAAACTCAGTAACTATCTTTGCTATCTTATCCACTTTATTTAATTTTGCTTCCCACTTTATAGAATCCAAAGTATTATACAAAAAATGGGATTTATCTGAGACTGTAAGGCTTTAACTTCGATTTTTCTCAAGCAGTTCTCTTTTTCAATGTCCTCCTTTATGGTATTTGTCTATTCTTCCACAAGTTGTAGAGAGGCATTTTTCTATATTATGTATTTCTTCTATTTCGTTACTTGCATCTGTCGGTATAGATGTTTTGTGATCCATATCCATCACTTTTTGCAAACATATAATAGGTTCAACAAATTTTTCCGCAAGCATGCTCACAATAACAAAAAGCAATTGCCAAGGTGGTTACAAAGGGCTGTAAGCACGCATGACATTATCTCTCGTATCTGCCTTCACATATTCATTTTCCAAAAATCCCATTATAATAATATTTTTGTTTTTATATGTAGAATAGGTGTAGGTTTTTCTCATTTCTTATATTTTTCAAAAGTAAAGAGAATTTATTCACATTTTTCCCTGAAGGTTGGTGTCGTATATCTCCGAATCATTTTTCCGAAAAATTGCAAACTTCAAATTATGCCTATATAGCTCGAATCCAACTATAAAGAGCTCCTGCATATATTCTCTTGAAAAAGTCTACGATAATAAAGGCCTATAAGTTTATTTTTATCATATATTCTTCTGGTAAGTGAAAATGCATTTGTCCGTCTTCCCATATATACATATTGGGAATTAAAATATCATTCTTTTCCTTCTTTGCACTCTTAGCACCCCCATTCTCCAAAGCTCTCTAAATCATACATTGCAGGGATTTCATCGTTGAATACTCTTTTCACCATCATGCTCAGTATATGTACCGCAATGTAGTTATACTTATTTCCAAGTCCACCATAGACTTTATCACCGAGAACTTTAGATCCGTGATTCTCTCGTTAACCGCTCATCCTCATCATCTGCCAGCATAGTCAATGATAGCTTTTCCGACTCGGCAATAGAGTCGTCAAGCAAAGTTCCTGCTATGTGCAGGATTTCTTCATATGCTTTCTTTCTCCCGTATATTTTGCTGGATATCCTCAGATATAAAAGAGAAAAATCCCAAAAAGTATTATTGATGATAAAGCGCAAAGATTAATCTCCACACCGTTATATACCGCCTAAAACTCTTATTAGGGATTTTTCTCTAAACATATTTGCTCCTATACTACTGATACTTACCTTACTTATTATGTTAGAAAAGCACGAAAAGGAAAAGCAAAGTCGCTACTGTGAGTATACTTTGCAAGTGCTGCCGCCGTTCCAAAGCTGGCTCTTACTACCTCAGTATATATGGCAACTGATATGGTAGCTGTTTTACCTGTGCACGCTAATACTGGAACTTAATTCATTGATGGTGCTATCCAGCCAAGAATTGCTCCACCACCATACCGGCATCATTATCCCGACAGTCACCTTTAAAGAAAGACTTCGCAGGCGTTTCTCCAAAGGCATGGAAGCCTCTCTACACGCTGCTGTCTATCTGCTGTAATATAGCACTTGAAGACCTTACCGTATAAAGGCATCTTTCTTATAATGTATGCTATTATCAAAATCAAAGGTGTTCCTGCTATGAGGATAGGTCCTTTATTGTAGGTTGTAAGCAAAGCTTACTACCAAGCACCGCACCCGAATAACGTAAGGATTACAAGTATGTCCATTATTGTTGCAGACTTTCCACGCCTCTTTCGTTATTAAAAATGCAATAAGTACGCTTAGTATTATAACAAAAATTGCGATAGTTGAAAATGTAAAAGTATGTTACTATGTTGTGTCCAAGCTTTAAAAGAAAATGCTCTTATAGCTCTCCGTCCAAAGCCTCTCCGTAAATACAGGCCCATTTGTGTTGATAAATGAAGTTACAATAACCACAACCTGTGGTAAAAATGTTATAAACGCAAAGACAAACTAAAGAGCAATGACAAAAGCAATTTTTCTTGAGGCTTAGGCAAATCCTTCTTTTGAAGGTAGTGGTCATAGCGCGCTCATTGTATAGTTCTATGACTACAATGAATTTCTGTACTAAAAAGAACTGTGAGGCATATAACTATGATAATACTGAGTGCGCACTATCTCAGCATTTCCACCTGTCTCACTCATGTGCTCTTCGTAAACCATAACCGGAAGAACCTTATATCCCTCACCTATAAGCATTGAGTACCAAAAGTCGCAAGACTTGACATAAACACCATGATTGCGCCTGCAAAGATGGTAGGCTTTATCACAGGAAATGTCACTGTGAATAATCTTCTAAAAGCCTGCTGGCTCCCAGATTTTCACTGGCTTCTTCAAGTGAAGAATCAATGCTGTTTTAGGGCACCTGCCAGTAGAGGAAGATATATGGGTGGAGCTTCAATGTAAATACCAGTTATTCCCAAAATCCATAGATGGAAGGAAAGTTAATTTCCAGCACATTGAGCCCTTAGTGATTACTCCGTTTCTACCAAGTAACATAATCCAAGAATATGCACCTATAAAAAGGCGGAGACATCAGACATTATTATCACTACATTTATTACCTTTGAGCCATATATCTTATATCTGGAAAATGCATAAGCAGTGGCACACCGATGATTACTGCAAAACTGTAGTAAGCACTGAAACAGTGAGTGACCTCTATCAAGGGTACTGTAATAATATTCATATTGATGTGGCAAAAGTTCTCTAAAGTAAAATTCCCATCAGAGCCAATCACCTCTTTGAGAATAGTGTGATAAACAGATACATAAGGAATAATGCAAACAGCAGCAAAAGATAACGATCGGCATATAAACCAAAAATCAAATTTTATCCCTTTATCCATTTAGTCTTGCCTCCCCACTTATGTCAAATATAGAGATGTTATCTGTATCAAAGGTAACTGCTACCCTTCCTTCTTCCCTTATATTCTGTGTGTTCTCAGCATATTCATGGGCTTCTATAATCTCTCCATTGTCAAGCTGTCGTATCTCGTAGTATACATAATCGCCTAAAAATGTAGACAGAATTATATTTCCCACTATTCCCTGCTTAAATCTTCAGATATTCTTACATATTTCAGGCCTAACGGATACCTTGACCTTACTGTCACCTGCCTTAAAGCTTGCATTAAATTCGTAACTACCTATTCTTAGGGCATTCTCGCCCTTTACCTCTGCTTCTAAAATATTGGATATACCAATAAAATCTGCAACAAAGGTATTGGCAGGCTTCTGATATATTCTGCTTGGAGTGTCAAGCTGCATAATATATCCCTTGTTCATAACAGCAATCCTGTCGCTGATTGCAAGAGCCTCTTCCTGATCGTGTGTTACATAGACCGTTGTATTAAGCTGTCTCTGTATTTTTTTAATTACCGTACGCATCTCCACACGAAGCTTTGCGTCCAGATTTGAAAGAGGTTCATCCATAAGCAGGATTTTAGGTTTGATTACAATAGCTCTTGCAAGAGCAACTCTCTGCTGCTGACCACCTGAGAGCTTATCAGGCATTCTGTCCTTAAGATTCTCTATGCGGACTATTTTAAGAACTTCTTCTATCTGTTTTTCTCTCTCTGCCTTTGGTATTCCTCTTAGTTTAAGTCCATACTCAACATTCTCATAAATGCTAAGATGAGGGAAAAATGGCATAGTTCTGAAATACCATTCCTATATCACGTTTATTCGCAGGAGTTTTATTGATAATCTTATCGTTAAAATATATATTACCTGCTTCTATGGTATTAAAGCCCGCTATCATCCTAGAAGGGTGGTCTTGCCGCAGCCTAGAAGGGCCCAAGAAGTGTAAAAGGAATTCACCATCCTTTATGGTAAAATTCACTTTTATCAATGGCTGTGAAAATCTCCATACTTTTTAGTTACGTCTTCAATTTCTAGCAGTTGTACTCATGCATTTCCTCCTTCTGAAAATTGTCGCCGTAAAACATCTTGTCAGACATCCTCACAGCAGCTTAAATTATCTCAAATTATAAATAGCTCATTCTATTTACTTTTCCGATAAGTACGTCTTTCCACTTATTAACACGTCTTCTTTGTTGTGCAGATGCCCAGTCAAAGTCGTAGTCAACAAGCTTAATGTCTGATAAAGGTCCAAGTCCCTGTGTGCTTCACATCATTTCTTACAGATCTTCTGCTAAGCTGAGTGCCTCATGATGACTGTGTATCCTTGCTTAAAAGCAAAGTCAACGAATTTCTTAGCATTTTCAATATTCTTTGAACCCTTGATATAGCTACTCCATCAGGCACTGCTGATGTTCCTTCGCTAGGGTGAAACCATCTAACCGGTAGCCTCAGTTTACATGCTTTTATAGCTTCTTTTTCAAGTGGTAAGTCCTACAGCGTATTCTCCGTCTGCAACTCCCTTATATACGCCTGATGAACTAGATAAAATCTTGCCATCAAGGTTGCTGTAGAGAGTCTTTAATAAAATCCCATCATCATCTTCTGCCTTTTGTATGCAGTAAGCATAGTCACAAGAATTGCATAAGCTGAACCACTCTTTGCAGGATCCGCCATCAGCTATCTTGCCCTTAGAATTCAGGCTTAAGCAAATCCTTCCAGATGAGTTATGGCATTTTCATCAGATACAAGTTTGTGTTGTAAAGAAGAACCATCGGCAGAGGGCTTTCTCTGTCCAGGTATTGTCCTTTGCATAATACTTCTAGGGTCAATAGCTGATAACTCACCTGACTTATATGGCTCAAAGTATTGCGCATAAGCCTGCTGAAAGACTCAGCTCCTCCTCCCCAAAGCACATCACTAAAGGTTGTCTTTTCTCGGATTCTACTCTCTTTAGAAGCTCTCCTGTACCTGTTGCAACAATATCAACCTTAATACCGGTCTTGTTTCAAATTCCTGAACTAACAGGTTGATGGTTTCTGCAGGGTGAGGTGAGTGATACTGTTATTGAGTTGCCTGAGCCGGCACTGCCTGAAGCTGTCTGGCGTGGTCTTAGCTGTAGATCCACCTGAGCAAGCTGTGAGCGAGCAACAAGTGCAAAAGCTCATTAAAGATGTAGTAAATCATTTTTCTTCCTCCATTTGTGCATTTTATGTTTTCAGCTTATCAGAATGTTATTTATCTCAACAAGTATTTCAATTTGCATTTTGTTTAAAATCTCGCAATCTCTTGAAAAATCAATATCTTTCTGATATCAAATTAATTATACATAAATCAAAAGCTTTAGTACTACTATACAAGGAGGATGGAAAATGATTCATTTTAGAACAGGCGGTTGGCGCGAAATAATAGGATGATAAGTTTACTAAGAGAAACATTCACAGAGTAGCGTCTACTAGGTTCTATGAAGGAAGTAAAAAGATATAGGATATCGATAGAAGATTCTTATCAAGGAAAGCCTGCTTGGTTCATAGAGGCTTGGCAAGCCACAATATAAATCCTTGTCATTGACGGCTCTTCACCTACCCTCTCATTATGTTTGCTACTAAAGCTTATGGGAGCAGATTTTGGTGTGTAGCTGTTACTGCAAGTCACAATCCTGCCATCACAATGGTATAAAGATATTTACTTCAGACGCAACGACGCCCCTTTAGAAACAACTGACAGATTATCGTGAACTGGCGAAACAACATTTTCCAGAGAAGAGCTAAAAATACCAGAGACTTTTATGAAATTGGAACACAGTGATTTATTTGAAAAATCCATCCTTTCAATGATTATATTGATTCCATCTTAAATTCGTTAAATGTGATGCCATAAGAAATGCCCATTTAAGAAATAGCTATAGACCCTATGTACGGAGTTTCTGAAAGTGCGCTTATAACATTGCTTTCAAGCGTATGATGTGAAACCACTATAATGAAACGGACAGCACGACACTCTCCTTTGGCGGAAGGCTGCCAAAGCCCCGCCAGCCTCTCCACAGGCTGATGGATCCTTGCTATTCAAAAGCAGTACAACCTTGAGTTGCTACAGATGGTGACGCAGACCGCACGGGAATCATTGATGAGCTAGGCACTTCTATTCATCCTATACACCTGCTTTGCCTCTTACGCTCACTATATCTGCTTGAGTTCAAGCACTGAAAGGGTGCTGCTGGTAAGAAACATCGCTACCACACATATGCTGGATAAAATCGCTGAAAAATACGGTGAAAATGTATAGAAAACCAGTAGCAGGCTTTAAGTATATTTCTGAAAACATGAGAAAGTACGATGCCTAATAGGTGGAGAATCAAGCGAGCCTAACTGTAAAAGGGACATATAGGTGGAAAAAGACAGCATATATGCAGCGCATTGCTCATTGAGATGATATAGCGTGACAAAGATGAGCATTCATACCCTAGCTAAAGAGCTTGAAGAAATGTTTGGCACCTTTTATTTTCAGTGAGAATGACTACAGATTCCTCCTGAAAACACATAATTTAGTTAAAAATGCTGAAGATGAAAAAGCACCTGCATATGAAAAATATAGAAAAGGCTTATTATGCAGACGAGCTTAAAGGTATTATTTAAGGATGGTTCCTGGATTATAGCGCGATCAGGGAACAGAGCCTGTGCTTAGAATATTTGCAGAAGCAGGCGACAGTGCTAAAACAGACGAATATGTAAAAATGATGGAAGAATTTGCTTGACATCAAAGAGGATGAAAATAGACCAGTCATAGAATGATACAGAGAGGCTGTATTAAGAGTGAGATATACAAAAATACAGTATTGTACTATATTCTTATGTACCTTCACTCTATTGCGAGTAGCTCCTCTTTCTGTTATGCAGGAGGCATTTACTGTAAATCAGTTTTCTCTTCATTACAAACACACTGCCAACAGACATAATTGCTATTCCGATAACCTCTGCTATTCCACAGTGCTGACCAGGGCGTTTATCACATCTCGGAAGTCTGTCTACGCCAAATATTGTTTGTGCAAGTTCTGAGTTGTACAGAGATACAAGCACTATACTCCGGCTATCCGCAATGCTGTAGTAATTCCCCAGTATGCAAGTGATAGAGCCAAGTATAGGATGAGCCTTCAGTTCTGTCCGATGGATATACAGAGAAAGATGAGGGCGAAGGCTGAAATTACCGAAAGAATAACTTCTACTGCCAGAAGGAAGGCTGTGTACCCTGTTATGTTCTTCATTGTAAATAGATGAACTAAATCACTTAACTCAACCTTATTTGCAAGAATAAACTCATTTCCAATTCTGGTAAGAGGATAAACCAGGCTTACTACTGCGGTTATAAGTGACCAACACTTGAGAGAAGTAAGGATTGCTATGTAAATGGACGACTTCTTCACAGGAAGAGTATGGGTGAGATAGCCTTCAACAGAGTAGACTTTTCTGTAAAACCTTACGGCAAAAATTATAAATATGATGATATTTACCGCTATTATAGAAAAGATGTATATTGTTCAAACGCCCAAACATCGTCTGGAATACAGTTCCACTCAACACTCCCGGGAATTATAAACACTTTCGAATACCATTGAGAGAGCAGGTGCATACCAAGAACGATAGTATTGATTAATAAAAGTAATCTTCCTATATTTCTAAATTCATTTTTAATTAATTTGCCTAACATACGAATACCTCCCTAAATAATCCGTCTATGGATTTTCCTTCTTTCTCTCTTATATTCTCTGCACTGTCACTCAGTACTATATTTCCTCCTTGATAAATACTACATCATCAAGGATTTTCTCTATCTCAGATATAAGGTGGGTAGCTATAATTACAGTTGCACCGGGATTGATGTTATTGAGTATTGTTCTAAGGATATAGTCTCTTGCCGCAGGATCCACGCCTGCTATAGGCTCATCAAGTACATATACCTTTGCAGCCCTGCTCATAACGAGGATGAGCTGTGCCTTTTCTCTATTTCCCTTTGAAAGGAACTTAAACTTCTGATTTGGGTCTATGTTTAAGCTTGCAAGCATTGAAAGTGCTTTTTCCCTGTCAAAGTCAGCATAAAAGTCTGCAAAAAGCTTTGTACACTCATTAAAACTCATTTCATCTCCAAGGTAGTCCTTATCAGGAAGGTAGGAAACCACTGACTTTGTGTGTATTCCCGGTAAATCCCCATCTATTCTTAGTTCTCCTGAGGTCGGAGTGAGGAGGCCGTTTAGAAGCTTAATTAAAGTAGTTTTGCCGCTTCCGTTAGGTCCTAAGAGACCTACTATCCTTCCTTCTTCAAAGTTTAGGTTGATTTCATTTAGAGCAACCTTCCTCCCATATCTCTTTGTAAGTGACTTACACTCTATTATATTTCCCATTTTACATTCCTTTCTCTTAAGCCTTGTATTCGGCTATTAAGCTTTGTATCTCTTTCATGCTGTAGCCAAGTTCCTTCATATAGGTCATACACCTTGATATCTCACTCTCAGCCATAGCCTTTTTGGTGCTCTTAATCTTCTCAACATCTTCTGTGACTGTTCTTCCTGTAGCTTCTCATAGTAACTAAGAGTTCCTCCCTTTCAAGTTCACTAAGTGCCTTCTGCATCGTATTTGCATTTACCTCAGCTTCTGCAGCAAGCTCTCTCACTGAGGGTATTCTATCTCCTGCCTTGTACACCTCAGTGACTATCCTTCGCCTTATTTCGTTCATAAGCTGAGGGTAAATAGGCAGACCTTCATCTAATGCCCATGCCCTATCCGGAACCTCCTTTCTATTTTTTAAGCTGTATTTTTGTCTTGTTGTATTATGTACTTAATACAGTATCACATTGATACGTTTCTGTCAAGAAGTCAAATATTTTTATATTCGTTATAAATATCACACTACAAAGACCTATCCATCCGTTTTATGCTCTTCAATACCTATTTTAGAAAAATAATAAAATCCATAATCTACTCTCTAACAAAAATGAATTAAAAATTGTTAGCGCAGATACCACATCATCAGTGATGGTATCTTTTTAATCCTCCTCTTATTTAATTTTTCATTTAATATTACAAGCGTCAAATATTATCGAAATGCATATGGATTAATATTAACAAATCTCGTAAAACTCTGCCCTTAAATCACCATCAATCACTATCTTTTCATAAGGATTCTTAGGATATACAGAGGCTGACATAGGTATGAGACCACCGTCAGCAAAGACTTCAATGAAAGCTGTATCAAATATTATTTCAGTCTTATTATTCGTACAGTCTAATCTTTCTTGCCCTTAATATACCTGTATTCTTCGCTAGCAAAAAAACACTATTGAAGTCTTTCAATCCCTGCACTTGATCTATCAAGGATAATTTCGTTATCAGCAATCTCAACTATTATCTCTTCTCCACTTTCATTACAAAGTCTTGCTTTACCTTTACCTTCTAGCAAAAGACCAAAGCAATCCGTGCCAAGTCTGAAATTTTTCCCTATCTCACGTCTTGAGGTTTTGTACCTGTCAATACCCTGAGGAATAGATCTAAGCCTCAAACCTTCTGTTGTCTTAACCATTTCTACCTTTCTGGCTAATGTCATCTTACCCCTAAATTCAGTGCTAGAGTTTCATTTGCATAGGCGATTATCAGCCCACCCCATTATCACCTTTTCTTCTAGATTCTGGAAGGTCACAGGCGCATAATTATCAGTTCCAGAAGTCAAGCATCAAAGGCTTTTACACTTTTCAGTATCTACAAATGTAGAACCATCAAAGTCCCCTGATATAATACTGAGTCACGTGGCTCATAAAGTGCCCGCCTTCTGCCAATGGTTTTCCCTTTTTATCTTTTGGAACAATAATACTGACTATAAGCACCCACTTAGTGCCTGCTTCCGTCTCTATCGGAAAACAATCAGGGCATTCACAGATACCGCCAAAAGCCATTAACTCCCGCCTGCCGGAACCTGTTTTCCTCCAATCTTTCAGATTACTACTGAAGTAAAAATCCACTTCTTCTCCGCCTGCAACCACAAAGCTATATCCCTTCATTATAGGATTGTAAAATACCTTAGGGTCTCTGAAATCATTTTTCTCATCATTTACCACGACCGGATTCCCATAGTATTTTTCAAAGTGCTCGTAGTCTGTGCTGTATGCTATACTCTGAACCTCCTCTCCTTCAAGAGAGTGATTTGTATAAACCGCAACCAAAGGAGGCTTTTCCTTCTTTTCCAAAGCCGGATATATTCTCCTTATCAGACTGTGGAACCAGAGAAAATATAGCCCAGTTCATCAGGATATGGCGCTATGGGCTTATGTTCCCAGTGTATCAAGTCCTCGTCACCATATGCCCCCAGTGCATAGGTCCCCAGTTAGTCGCATCAGGATAATGTTGGTAAAGAGGTGATACTCACCGTTTAGATATACCATTCCATTCGGATCATTAATCCAGTTTTTTGGTGCAGTAAAATGAACTTTCGGTCTAAAATCCTTTCCCATAGATGTTCCTTTCTAAAAAGGGTTATCAGACAAGTTTTACCTGACAACCCTTAATGAGTTATAATATTGATGTTCTCCATCATTTGGAGATTACTTGCTTGTTCTGTCCACAGTCGCCTGTAGATACACAAGCTCTTCTACCCAGCGACTGTCAAGTTCTTCAAGATATGAGTTCAAAAGTATCATCAGTAACTCCACCTGTTACCCACTGGTTGATATATCTGTCAACTATATCAGAGATTGTAGGCTGAATCTGTGCAGGTCTCAGCTCTTCGGTAGTCATCAATACTCTTGGAATAGTCTCGTATTCCTTCATTATTTCCTCTTTACCGTTTACCTTCTGATTCTCAAGGAGCTGAACAGCATCATAAGCATATCCTGCTCTGCTTTATCGTAGTATTCATTAAGAACAATCATAGATCCACGGCAAGGTGTTGGATATCGAGCCTCACGCAAAGTTTTTATACTCTGTCTGAGCAACATATCTTCCCTTATCATCAAGAGGTGTTCTAAGAACTCCCTTATCATCTTTCTTATAGTTGTAGCCTTCTGCTCCCAGTTAGACTGAATGGATATTGCAGGATCTCTACCATATAATCAACAAATCTCACGCAACTACATTGTGGAATTTACAACTTGTTGTAATCGCTGTATCAGAGAAGAATCCTGAAAGCTCTGAATAATTATTTTTCAAAGCCCTGTCTTGCCTTTGTTCCCTTAAGTCTAGGAACAGCCACATACCTCATCATGTACGTCAAGATTGGTTGTTCCTGATCATCCCATGTGCCAAAAGCATCCTATCTCTTGCTACATCTTCCTTGATGAGAGATGACTGATAGCGACTTGCATCTGATTCAAAAAGAGCCATTCCAAATAAGTTTCTCCTTATTTAACATATTGAAGAAGGTCACTGTCTCTTAAATGCAGGATCCATAGCAGTAATGCTAACCTTACCGTCTATAAGTCTTAAGTGGTCGGCATAAGCATTACCGCCACAGTATGAGTCTGCCTGACCAAATGCACGTGAAACGATAGAACATATTGTAAGAACCGAAGGTATCGTTTGCACCAAACCAAGTAGCCATAGAATCTCATCAGCTTTTACCGTTACCCATCAGATCGCCACCATCTCTAAAAGCTAGCAGCAGTCTACCCACTCATCAACGGTAGTGGAACCTTTTACCCACCTTATCAAGCCAGTTCTTGTTGATGAAGAGGTCCACTCCTGGTACAAGTCCATACATTTCTACTCTATATGGGAACCCCGTAAGTATGCCCATCAGGAGCCTAATCTCTGTCCAGTAAGTAGGATGAGCATCAAGCATCTTCTTTTACACTAGGCATATAGTTATTTATAAGACTTTCCAGTAGGAATGAAAATATCGGTCTGCATACTGAACTACAATGTTTGCCTGACTTCATCACCAAAATTCAGAACACATCGGAAGGGTCATCACCTGAAGCTAACATAAGGTTTATCTTCTCTGCTCCCTCACCGGAATAGGCTTCAGTCAAATTCTACACCTGTATCCTCAGCCCCTTTTAACCATAGCAAGCTCGCCCGTGCACCTTCTCTATCTGCAGAGTTAACAAAGAAACATGATATCTTGCCATATTTTTCTTAAAGGCAGCCAAGATCCTTTGATTATAGAGCAGAGTCCCATCCGTTGATGATACCTGCATCTACAGCCTCTTTTCTTTCTTCGGCTGTAAGCTCACCTGACGCTGTGCTTCCTGATGCTGCACTTCCCGAGCGACACTCTTAGCAGCTTCCCGGTCCTGCTGTCAGCGTTGCACACAACCTGATAACAAGCTTACTACAAGTGTCCATACAGGTTAACATTGATAATAATTTCTCTCCTTTTCATTCTTCTCTCCTTTTAACTTTACTAAATATGGTTTTATACTTGAACGATACGGGCTAAATATACAGTATTTTCTTAACCCTTTACTGCACCGATTGTTACACCCTTTTGTGAGTGTTTCTGTAAAAATGGATGGTAGCGCACAGGCACTGCTGAGCCACTACGTACAGTATTTTAAGCTGTTCCGCAAGTTTTTGCTTGGTAACCCATCATCGACAGTGAACCCATCCCGAGTTTTGCCTGGTCTCATGAGGCACTGGGTTACAGGCACAACCTGACGGCATTTGTCATCATCCTGCAGGTACATAAGCATTAAAGAACTGATTCCACATTGCGTTGCGTAAAAGAGACACATAACCGCAATTATAGTTGTGGAAATAGGGTATGGCTATTTCAAAAAGAATCTAAAGTCAGGCGATCATCTGACTGTTGCCTCAGAAGTTCTCAGGTATACCTGCTTCAAAGAATGAGCAGCATACAATGAGGTTATAAGCAGATGCACACAGGCGACCATTGCCCAGATACTGTTGTATATGCCAGGTTCTTTATGGTAAGATATAGAAGGTATAATTCCACCACTAAAACATGCGGTCATAAATGCAAAATGGTCCTCTTCTCGGTAGTCCTTTCTGACAATGCTATCGGCAGGGAATGTCGTTATCAACGAGTAATCGAGCCAACAAATACAGAGAGTGTATTCCCACATGCAGTCCAAAGCGGTTTATACTTTAATGTTGTCTCATAACCCTTTGGAGGTAGAGTTTCTCTATAAACAATAATGGCTTTCCGAATTAACAATAACCGGGTCTGTCATAGATGCACCATTACAACACAGTAAATTGGATAAATAATAACCAGCAGATTGTAATCATAATAATAGCATTCACTGTTCGAACACTCTCTCACCTGTAGACATCTTCATTCTTGTCTTAACAGTACTCATTTTAGCTCTCCTCTTAGAATATACTATGCTGCTCACCTTTTAGCTATTTTTCTATTAGCTGAAAACCAAAATGATAAAGTTTACAACTGAGTAAACAAACCAACCGCAGTTGCAAAACACTGTCGCAGTCTGCAAGCCGACCTTATACACATAGGTTGAAATAGTTGCTCACAATTGTGTTAGAACCATTCTGCATAAGAAAAGCTTTCATAAACTCATTCATTATGTTACCAACCTGAAGTATTAACATCAGATAATTGTAGGCACCTATTGGTATATCCATGAAAAGAATTCTTTGAAATCTTGATGCCCCCTCTATCTTGGCGACCTCGTAAAAATCAGGACCACTTGCAGTGAAGCTGTGCCAATAAAAATAACTGCGTTAAAGCCATAGTCTGCTACATATGTTGAGCCTATAAAGTGTCCTGAACCATTCAGGGAGTGAGTAAATAAAGTTTCCTTACCTCCTGCACTCTTGATAAGATTATTTACTACTCCATTTGCAGAAAAGAATACAGTTATAATACTTACAATAACTACGTTTGACATAAAGTAAGGTGCAGTAGACTGTTGCTGTATGGTCTTTTCTAACCTCATCTCTCTGAATCTGGTTTTAAAAAGAAGTGCAACATAATAGGTATAGAAAGGCAATCATAAGACTTCAGGCTCCTAAAGCACTGTGTTCTTTATAGCGTTCACCGCTATTGAGGTACTAAAAACTGTGTAAAATATTTGAAAATATAGGATTAGCCCAAGGCTACCAACAATTCCCAGTCTTCCTTTATATTCCTTAAAGGCAATAATAAGTCCATACATAGGATAATAGGCAAATACTACCGCCCATATCAGCAGGAAGCAGCAATATGTACAATTCGCCATGCTTTCAGTACATTTTTGAAGTCAGCTGCTCTCTCTTTTGAGGTCTGACGTCTTTTAACAGAATTGAAAGCTTCTTCTTTTGGACTTTTTCCATTCCTCTCTCCTTTTCTTTTTGTTGTGGAAAACCTTTTCATAATTTTATCATAGTCAAAATACCCCATGTCAATATGTTTTTATTATCATTAATCCATTAATGATATTTATTGTTCATCTATTAATGTATGCATTGTTTTAATTTTTATATCATTTTATACAATTTGTGTATAAAAGACAGGAGTTGACTCTGTCTTTATGTGGAAATACGTGGAACGGATTATGTTGTTCACGTTCTATTGTTTGACAGGTATAAGTTCGAGCTCGGGCACTTTCTCCCCCATCAACCATCTTTTGATACGTTCTCACACGTCTAGCTATCTCTGCAATCCTGCTGTGTAACCGTAAGCTCAGGATATGACAGTTCGGTGATTTCAGTCCCGTCATAGCCCAATGCATAAATCATCAAGTCTAAGTCCCTTTTGCTGTGCAACAGAAAGGGCGTACTAAGCCTCTATATCTGTTGTCATTATCCCGTCAACATTCCGATAATATCCCCAGTATTGGTGCACCATATCTTTGTTATAGCTATAGCTAAACGTGCATCCCAGGCTGTTATAATGGAGATAACCTCCACCGCTTCCTCCAAGACCTCTTTCATTTACTTCATGCCTTATAGGCTGTTCTTTTTATCTAGACCGGCCGTGAACTGGCACACTCTCTTGCAACCTTTCTTTATGCAAACTCAGCCACAAGTCTTCCTCCCATTTCTGTGCTCGACCTAACTATGAACTCCGGCCTCTGAGTTCCTATCAAAGCTAACTATAGCGCTCTTGATGATTGCGAAATCCGGCAGTTTCATCTACAGGAAATAATACATCTACTGCTCTGCTATCAAGCATATCAATGAATGACTTCTGCCTGTTTTACTATATCGAGTGTATTGCATATAAGGCATATCTTGTATTTATAAAAGCTCAATTTCCATGTGCTTCATTATTTTTGCAAAAATGGATGTTTCTGGTTGGAACCATGACTCCAATGATACCGGTACGCTTCTTTTACCATATTGGTTGCTATCACTAGGTTTATACCCTATTTCTTCAACAGCTTTCAGTATCCTAAGCCTTGTTTCCTCGGATACATATCCGCTGTTATTCAATGTCCCTGAACACAGTGCCAATACCTCCGGCTCTGACGCCAGCACTAATGCTAGCCATTTCTATAGCTTTCTCCTGTGTTCCACATGTTTTCATATTCTTAGATGGAATTATACAAATTATTCAGTTTTTGAATAGAGTTTTTGTGCAATTTTTATTTTTAACTTATGTTTGTTATAAAAGCAAATTAGAAATTCCTTCCGAGTGTGAGGAACGTTCAGGTTTTTGGTTTTTGAAATTAAATTGTATTGTATTTAGATTATATGCCGAATGTGCTAATAGACCAAAATTTGTTTTACAGTTCAACAAAAGATGCCACATCATCATTGACATGGTATCTGGTTATTAATTATGTGGGTGTCAAAATCATTTGATGACATACTCTGATATGGATTAAAAACTGACGCACTATTTATACTTTCATAGAAGCCCTCTCCTGCATTTATACCGGTCTTAGCCTCATCTATGTATTTCTTAAGGATAGCCCTATCTTGGCAGGAATAGAATCAGGGTCTGAAGTAGCAAGCGGATCCATCATGTTTATATTGTAGGCGGTAGTAAGTCCTACTATGTCTAATATCTGGAAAGGTCCAAGAGGAGAGCCTGTGCCGAGTCTCCAAGTAAGGTCTATGGTAGCAGGATCTGCAACTTCCTTGGCTAAAAGCATCTCGCCTGACTTTAAGGAAAGGAACCAGCATCGAGTTAAGTATATACCCTGGCTGCTCTTTCTGAAGCTTAAGTGGAACCATTGCTATGTCTTCTGCAAATTTAGCTACCGCATCGTAAGCTGCCTTATCGGTTCCGTCATGTCCCATAATCTCCGCAGTATTGCTCTTCCATATATTGTTTGCAAAATGAATGGCAAGATACTTTTCAGGCCTTGTAAAGCAGTGCCTAAACTGGCTTGGAATCATTGGTGATGAGTTGGTAGCAACAATCGTTTTATCCTCAAGTACTGCATTTAACTTGGTATAGAAATCAACCTTTGCCTCAGGATTTTCAGCCATCGATTCGATAACCAAGTCGCAATCCTTTACTGCTTTTGCCAAGTCAGTTTCGTACTTCAGGTTCTTATAAGCTTTCTTCCATCCTTATTCTTTAACTCTTCTATACTCTCTGCGGTAGCATTTTCAATATCGAGGAATCAGTCCTCTTGAAACCATCGCTCTTTTACGCCTGCTTTAGCGCTGGCACTTCAAGCTCTGCAAGATAGATACTGCGCAAACGCTCAATCTTTGGCTTTGTTCTTTCGATTGACTCAGCGCTTCTAAGCCATAAGATTACGTTAAATCCTCTGTATGCAGTCTGAAAAGCAATTTGGCTTCCGAGTACTCCACCGCCTGCAACTACTACATTTTTAATACTCATATACATCCTCCTTACAGTTTTGTTAATCGTTCCACAAATTCAAAGCTATCTTGGTTTAATAATACTCTTAAAAGTATTTTACTGTCAATTGTGTTGGTCATTAATCTTTTCATATTTTGTTGCAATAATTATATACTGTCAAATTATTATCAAAGAACAGATCAGGATCTTTTCGATATAACTATCACTATGTAATAACAGAGCATGTAAGTAGTGGCAAAATCAGGATGGAAAATTATAGTACGCCATATATAAAAAGATACCATATCATAGACATGGTATCTTTTTGTTGTTTCATCAACTCTTCATGTTTACTTATAGTATTATTATACAGATCCCAGTACAGCATTGATACAGCAACATTTAACCTTAGCTAATATAACTATGGCAGGTCTTAGCTTGCCTTCACTATATCCGGCTCTCAACGCATCATTTTATCTCATATATCCATCCTCTGGAGCGAGTATTCTTCCAAGCTGAATACCTGTTAGTGTATCGAGAGTCGCTATAACAGGACCCATTTCTTCACCGTACTGAAAGTCATCTCTTTGCCGTGGTCTACCACCCTTGCGACAGGGCTTATTACAGTGCTAGTTCCACAGACCATTCTACAAAATCTCAACCTCGCTGGGTGTACTTCTCTTTCTTCGACTTTTATAGCCAACATATGCTCTGCAACATAGATAAAGAGAACGCCTTTGTGATGGACGGAAGAATTGTGCTTGACTTGGTGTAACCACGGTTCATCC
>BNJU01002530.1_pt1 | contig 64771 bp, 83 predicted proteins | sample 8539281 | NCBI WGS metagenome assembly BNJU01 (sample SAMD00202456, study PRJDB9452) | human saliva metagenome | isolation source: human saliva | place: Japan
TGAATTTTCTAAGATGGCGAGAAATTGCGGGCTCCGGAAGGTATAGCTGAAGCTGTTGCCCCAATGATTGTCAGCTACATCATGGTAGCAGCAGTGGTGATTACTAACTTTACCACTGTGTGTGTGGAAGCTATCTTGGCTGTTGGCTTCCCACATCATCGAGACGAGGTGGCAGGCGTGGTGTCGCATGAGAACGAGCCTAACAATGACACACCATCTCAGTGCCAAAAGGCTCCAGAGCATTGTTGGAAAAATGATTGTCGGACTACTTTGCCATCATGAGTTTGGATTCGTTCGTTTTAGTTAGTGTGATGGTCAGTGAATATTCTCGTACACCATTCGCTTTATCCAACTGTCTCATCGCCAGTTCCTCGCTACTGGCGAGTCCAGCTTTCCTTAGTGATGATTGGCGGTGGCGTTGGGATTAGCTATCTTACCAAAATATTATGGTCTATATGCACCAAAAGCGAAGTTTTAATTTTCCTCATCGTCTCTCTCTTGTACCTCTTTTTGAATCAGCTGGAAAATCGCTGCTGTTTCAAATGCATGAGATTATACGGAAAGCCTAGTCATTATGTTTTGTGATAGCTTGGTGCAGGCTCTTTTGTGATCCATTTGCCTTGGTAGGCGAGTCAACGCACTGCTCGAGTATCTGGGCATGTGAGGTGAGGATGGCTTCGCGAGTCCAGTGGACTGTTTAGGTTGTTCATGGAAATCGAAGAAGGAACAAGTGCACGCGCTACAGTCGATTTCGTTGTCCGACCTCCGCAAGGACGACTAGAACTGTCATCGCTAGGAACTGGCGTAGAAGTTCAGACGCCTCATGTCAAAGTCACAAAACAGATTTCAAACTGGACTAGATTTCCATCTTGGTCCTTTTATCAGAAGGAGTTACTATTTTTATGAATCACGTGTTTTAAGGACGTTACAAAGGAAGGTTCAACTTGCAGAGCTTGGTTAGGTTTTACCACGGCTTAAAGTCATTTTTATCTTGCACCAACTTCTTGCCATCACCATCCCTTGTCTTAGGGTTAAATCTCTTTTGGCTGGCAGTTTAGGGACTGGTTTGTCTATGGATTTGTACGCATTTACCATCCCCCTCATATTGTTTGGGGTTTATCGTCCTATTGATCTCCCCTTTGAAACCTATTTAAATACGCGTTTTCATTACGGGATGGCTGCAGACCGCACCTAATCGAACAGAAAGAGATTCACCATGAAAAACTTAAAACACTTCATGAAACCGAGACCTCTTCTAAGGTCAGAACAACAAAGAAACAGGAGGTTCTGCACCAACAACCGTTAATACTCTATCAAGGTCTCTTTTCCCAATGACGCCCTCTGCAGGTAAGCCCAGATTGTTTCTCTCAGTCCACATCTCTTGGGGATGTACTAATTGCACCAGACACGTGGGATAAGGAGGATAAGGCTATTGCCAGAAGTATTCAGAGGTTTAATCAATTCATGGACGATCAAAACAAATTTCCAACTGAGCCATCTTTAACGCTTAAGGAAGGTCAACCTTGGAACAATTCCGAAAAGTGTCCTTTATGCCCTTACATGAAGATGGGTTTGAGTCTACCGTGAGGAATTCAACAGTATGATGGGTTCCTAACTTAGAAAGCAGGAAGAATAATCCAGCTATCAAGTTGGTTTCTTTTGGAAAAGTGACCAGAAGCCGCCTAAACTGACTTCACCGCTCTCTGTCTCAGTGGAGAATATTCTTCCAAGAGTGGTCTTTCCAGAAATCGAGGCTAGCTTTCAACCTCTTGACAGGAGAAGAACAGGCCAATCCACCTCAGCCGATATGTTACGCGGAGAAAACCATCTGCGCTACTTATCTAAAGACCTCCGTGGGTCTCGGACCAAACCACGAAACATTTTATTGCTGCAAACTTATCTTTCAAACACAAAATCATGTGGAAATGAGACAATCGACTCTTACAGATTGTCTATGTTCAGGATACGACGAAAGTATGGGTTAGACAAGTTTGTTCGTGATTTCAATACAGTCGGAGTTTGGAAGTGATAGTAGTGTTACTGCCTGCCAAAGGCTGCAAAGGCGGCAGCCAAGTCAGGAGGCATGGAAAGAGACTCCGAAACAAGAGGCAGCTTGGTGGAATCCTCAAAGATTGGCGAAACAAACAAAAGGTGGCTCAATCTGTAGATTAGTTTTATTTGAAAAAGAGATTTAGTCAGGTGCTTGAAAAGTAACATTGATGAAAGCTGATGAAGCTGCTTAAAACTATGACACCAGACTGGAGACAAGCTCTGTGACCACCTGATTGGGGTCTTTGCGGATAATGAGGATCCAGCTGGACCAGTCCTTAGACATTTATCAAACAGAGTAGCCAAAAGCTCAAAAATGATCTCTGTCATTGATGATGTCGACTTATATGCAGGAGAGCTGCAGCGTGATTAGTCTGTGTACCCTTTAGAAGGAATTATGTTGAAGTGTTTCTCGGTCTCTCTCTTAACCTCGATATTGCCGTCGACTCTGCCTTGGACTTCTCGGTGATACTCAGGACAAAGGTGGAAAATTTTACAGGATTAGTCAGTTCAAAGTATGCATCATTACCGTGACACGTGGGAAACTCAATGCCCATCTGTCTAATTTTGGGGACATCAGAGTTCAGGGGAAAGGCATGTGTCACGAAAAGCATGATTATTTCGACTATAAATTAAAGAAGCGGATGATGATACCGAAAGTCATCATCGTCGATCCTGAAAATGAAAGTCGCATCATCGGTCAAGCCCAACTTTGAGTGGGAAAAGCGATTGACATTGCATCTAGCTCCACCACTCTTGAATGTCCTAGACTTGTCAGATGAGAGATATGGATGAGACCCTGTTGAGTCAAGTCGAAATTTCTCCTGTCTTGGATTGGGAAAGTGTTGGACCGCAAAATAGATGAGGTCGTGAAGTCACTAATCGACCGTGTGACACGCTGACCTATAAGCATTTTCAGAACCGTCTTTTGGTGGAATGGGTCTTTCTGCTCTCCAAGCAACCTGAACTAGAAAGCGAAAGGACTTGGCTCTTGATATGGAACTGTATGTGGAGGAGGTTCTCTAGATGTTTTCTCACACCCGCACCAACATCAGAACCGATAGCCACTTCTCATTTACAATGTCAAAAAGCTGGGCGATGAACTCAAACAAATTGCCCTCATGGTGATTTTTGACCAGATTTGGAATCGTGTGGTGAAGAATCAAAAACTAGGGAAGAACCTGGATTTACTTTGATGAAGTAAAAGCTGCTGTTATTGGATAAGTGCCTTCTGATTTCTTCTTCAAACTCTGGAGTCAGGTTCGGAAGTATGGGAGCAAACTTTGCCAACAGGATTACACGCAGAATGTGGAGCACTTTGCTTCTTGATGTAATGGCGAGACGCATTATCGCGAATAGCGAATTCGATTCTCCTAAAACAGGCTAAGAATGACCGAGAAGAATTGCGTTCACCTCTTGAGGTTTATCAAGGAGTTAGAGAAATACTGGTTAATCCTGAAAGGAGCAGGTCTCGTAAAAGGCTGGCTCAACAGTTGTACCATTCAGGAATAAGATTCCACACCAAACAAGCTCTTTGACATCATGAGTACCGATCCAGAAAAAGATGAGGGACTTGACAAATGATACTAGATAGAAAACCCATAAAGCTGCACGAAAAACCTTTCGAAAGCAGTTTAAAGTCTAGCCGAATTCATTACCGTAGGAGAAGAAAGCCATGCAAATAGCTCTCCCTGAAAACGCTTTTCTCACCAGACGAGCTGAAAGCAGAAAGCAAAAGAACAGAAGAAAACTCTCAAAGCCTATCAAGATGAAAAACAGCTGCGACAGAATCTTTAGGAGTCTATCGCCATATGTATCTCCCAGATGGTTAAAAAGGCAAAGAAATAGAAAAGTACACCGTCTCCACAAGCGAAATCGTCTGAAGCTTGCCCTAAAAACACTTGGCAGAGGTCAAGCTAGAAGAAAAAGAGAAAACTGTCAATCCTAAGTTTACCTATCTCAAAGGAGTCAAAAGAAACGAAAACTTCACGGTTTCAGTTCCAAAAAGAGAAAATTTTGACCTTCAGGCAGAAAAAGGAAGTCACTTCCAGCCAAACGTGAGGTTCATCAGCTCAAAGAGCTCCCTTAAGGCCAAGAAAAGCCTCTACCAAAGTTAAACGAGGTTGCGTTTTCTAGCGTCCGAATCACTAGATGTAGTTGCTCAAGACGATGATTTAGATGGTCTTAGAACCCTAAAAAGATACCAGTCTGAAAGAGCGCTTTATGCTAGATTTACCTATCAATCTGGAAAGAGTCGTCGTGAAGGTGGGCAGACTGGACATCGTTTTGTCAAAAACAAGATTGCTCATGGCAGGGAACGGTATCAGAACTTTAAAAAAGGGAAAGGCTGGAAACGCTAAAAACCTTTCTAAAGCCAAAGAAGACGTTACTGACTTTTCTTAAACAGGCTGGGAAGCAAGGTATTGCAGGCTTTTCAAAAATAATCCAAGCCATTAGGAGCCTGACCTCTGCTCAGCTCTTATCACAAATCCCATGACTTGGGTGGTATCAGGCTGTTGTTTCTGTTTTCTTCTCATGATGAGTTTTGTCATGGGGATTTCAGGACCAGTCTCATCAACAAGATGAGATAGAGGTTGACAAGAGTTATACCCATCTGACCTGGGAGGATGCGGGCACACGAGAACCAATGATAAAGGCATTACCTACTACACTAAGATTGATGAGGTCATGGCCTATGAATCCATAAGTATCAGGATTATGCCTTGAGACAAGTGATGAAGAAAGTCTCAAACCTATCAGACTTTATTTGAGTCAGCTTTGGTAGGGACTTAAATGGTGGCTCATCTATTCAGTCCATGTCAGACTTAACTAAAAATCCTCTTTATAAACTCTCAGATGAAGAACGAGCAGACCTGAAGGAATTAAGCGAGAAGGAACTTGCCTTTCCTTCAGGGGTGGAAGAATCTCTTTCAAGGACAAACGGAAGATGACGCTCTAACCATGACCGTTCCGCTATGGCTACGAGGTGATGGATGAGAAACCAATGCTTTCATCATCACATGCACTTTAGAGCTAAAGAGAACCAAGTGATTGATGGCATCCCTATGGATGGGAAAGTCTCTCTTGATGGGGATAATATTATCACTCACATCAGGCAAAGGACTAAACAAAAGCTCAACTCACTCTTTATAATGTTCATACTGGTCGAGTGACGGCTGGTCAGCGAGTCCAAGCAGGAGAGTTATTGGCAGACTAAAGATGGTGCAGGGGCTAAAAGTCACCCATCAAGGTGGATGATGACACGGACAAGTTGGTTTGATGTCAATCCAGCCTTTTACTTTTCCTAAAGTGATTCAGCTTCAAACCACTATTAGCACCAGCCATTGGTCAGTTTGGCGGGATGAGTTTGCGAGCGAAAGCGATCTATGCAAGTACCTGAAGTCAAGGGCGACCAATCAAGCCATCGCAGCTGTCCTGAGAAACTGGTCGGTGAGATCCTCTATCAATCCCAAACGAGCTGAAGGCATACCTATCTCCTCCAGTTGGGGCAGAAAACTCTTGGGATGATGAGGTGTGGCTATCTCTGGGTGGTCCAGCCATTTATAACGGTCGTTACCCTAATATCTTGAGGACGTGGACTAGGGCTGGGACGGTGGACAGATACTGCTGATGGTCACGCCGTCACACACTTTGTTAGAATAGTGAAACGAAGAGATCAGAGTGGTATGATTGAGACACAACTGGACTTCATGTTGCATGGGGATAGTCCTAATACACCAACTGGTTAAGGACTTTTCAAACATTCAGAAGTCCAGCAAACTATGCTCAACTCTTTTCTCATTTTATTGGGAAGGAAATAGTGGAGATAAGCTCTTAGAGCGCCAAACCAGAACAACCTGAGTGGTATTACCAAATCAGAAAAAGGTTATGTCAGATAATGGTGGGACGACCTTAAAAGTGATCCCAAAGCTTTGGAAGCTGTTCAGTAGTGACCTCTATGACAATTCTATCCCAGGTGGTGGTGATGGTATGGGCTATGCCTACGGTCAATGTACATGGGGAGTGGCTGCACGGATTAACCAATTAGGATTAAAACTCAAAGGCAGAAATGGTGAGAAAATTCCGATTATCAATACCATGGGCAATGGTCCAGATTGGGTACTGAACTGCAGCTAGTCTCGGTGGTGAAACAGAACCATCCTAAAGCAAGGGCGATTGTCTCCTTTGAGTGGACAGTACGGGCATGTGGCATTTATTGAGAAAGTTTATCCAGATGGGTCATTTCTTATCTCAGAGACCAACTATAATGGCAATCCCAACTATACCTTCCGCAAGTTATCAGGAGTGGATAGTACCATCAGTTTTGCCTACACACGAAATAAAAAGGATATACTAACAAAGAGTACAAAATGTTAAGCATATTCTTTTTCATTTTATAGCAAAGTCAGCTACTGACTTCAAAGTCTTTCAGTCACGACTTAAACATTATGATTAGAATTGAGAGCTATCAAGAGACTGATAATCTCATTAAGTGTATCTGTGATAGAATATCTTTTGTATACTATATGGAATAATTTTTGCCATTGTTGCTGTTGAATAGAGTCAGATTTGAATCTCTCAGTAGTTCAATGATTTTATTGAAATCAGTTCAGTTCACGATAGGAAAAGGTTCTTTCCAAAGCAATTTTTAATTGTGAAAAATCAATGTCATCTTTTCTTTTAGCTTTGAAAGGATATAGACATCGTAAAAATCTTTGCTGCGACTGTTCAAGAAATTTTCAGTGAATAAATGGTTTTGAGGTTTTTCAACTAAGATTATCAATCGATAAGCAATGATTGGAAAATTGTCATCATCAAAAATAAACTTTTGTAGATCATAGGTAGCAAGAGGTAAGATGTGACAATGTCTCCAGTCACAATATCTAAATGGATAATTTGTTTAATATTTTCAGTTGACATAAAATGGTTGCTCAGTAACCCATAATCATCGCTTTCCTTAATAGCTGTTATGGATTGAATTGAAAAGTTGAATACCATCTTTCGATTCAGTTTAAAATTTCTTCAACTGTTGTTGAATATTTTTCTTCTGATAAAGTTTGTTTTATGAAACAGGAAGTCAATATCCGCCATACTACAGATTCGACAATGACGTTTTGAAATAGGAACCCCACCTTTAAAATGAAAGTGATTCGAATAAGAACTCTGACGAATTTTCAGAATAGCTTCAAAAAGTAATAGGTCATGACAGATTAAAAGTTAATCAGTATTCTTCGATATTTTATGGCAGGTGCTGGTAATTTGTGCTCTATTCATATAGTACCTCCAAGTTCTAACTTCATCAAGATATTCAGTTTTTGAGCATATTCACTTAGAAGCTTTAGAGTAGGGAAGTTGCTATAAGTTTGGGATGTTTTAACAAATAGCTCAGCATCAATACTATCTCGATTAGGATAAAAATCACACAGAACACGTTCAAAATTATAAACGTTAACGATTGTTTCCCATTGGTTTTGCACTGGTGACCCCGAGTTGACAATGTCTTTAGAAAACAGTGGATATTTAAATTTAATGGTGTATTCCTAAAACGTGGTCACTAGGACTGTTACTTCAAAATATTGAGAATTTCATCTGTAAGTCTCTGTGGGATAAAGGCAGAGATATGAGAAAAAACAGTTCTGGGGTAACGATGACTGAAGAAATAGTATTCATCATAATCTCCACTGAGGATAGATAGATTCTTTATCGACCCTAAAGATAACCCCTTTCGTTTTCCTAGTCTGAATAGATAAATGGTTGGAATGACCTAATTTTTACAATCTCTATGAGTAATCATAGCCATTGTGACTGTCTGAGTACTCAAGTAACAATTCTTTTTAGACATATTCGGCCCTTTCTTTGTTGCTTTTGTACCTGCAATTTTAACATTTTGCAGCACAAAAGCAACATTTTTAGATGTTATACATACATTTACTATTCTCTTACTTGATGTCGATACAAAATCAAAGACTTCTATGATGGGAAAGAGTGACGGTTTGTTGCTACTTATCAAAAGAAAAGAAGGATTAGTTATGACAAAACAATGTCATCATCACTTTAGTGAATCAGGAAACGCAGAAGCATGTCTTTCGTAAAAGTAAAAGTATCGTACCTTTGTTCGGTAGCTATTGGAACAGTAGTCACAGCTATGTGTCATGATAGGTGCAGTGGCGCAAGCTGACGAAATAACGACTTACCACAGGATAGCATCATTCAACGAACGGAAAATCCTGCAACCAATTTTGCCTCAAGCACAGCCAGCACCAGTTGTGGAACAGACGAAGCGTCTTGATTCAACTGGTCAAACAGACGAGTGCTATCACGGTTACGGTTCCTCATGATACAGTAACCCAAGCTGTCAATCAAGCGAAAGCAGAAGGTGTCAAGACTGATTTCAGGACCAATCGATGGATTTGGGCGGCGACATCAGCTAGTGAGACTCAACCAACAATTAGCTAAAGCTGAAGCAGATGCTACAAACAGATGAGGAGATTTCTACGGTCACAGGGCTTTACATAAATCTGCTAAAAGCAACTCTCATGAGCAAGATAAAACACGTATTGAAAATGGGAATGCTGCGTTGGGAGGCCAGTCACAAAAAGAAGCGACTCAAGCGGAAATGGCTCAAACAGTTTGGTGGATAGCACAATTTCGAAGTTGAAAAGTAAAGATAAGTCTGCTGATGTGACCGTAACGACTCAAACGGTATCGTCGGAGATGGCTCAGACTGTTTTCAGGCTATCAGGATTACATATCTTCAGTGGCTACTATTGATCAGAAAAATAAGGAGAATCTTGCAGAATATGTGACCAGAGCCGCAGAACGTCCTTGTTGCGAGAACTTTGCTACTCAAAAGGAAAATGAACTGGTCTAGCTAAGGCCAAAGGCTGATAATGAAGCGATTGACAAACGCAATCAAGCCGGACAAAAAGCGATTGATGACGAAAACAAAGCAGGTCAAGCTGCTGTTGATAGAGTACAATAACAACCAACAGAAATTGGCCACAGATCGTGCGGATGAAATGTACGGCTATCACCAAACACAACAAGGAAAAGAAGAAGTCAAAAGAAAGAAAAATGAAGCCGATGAGCATATAACATAGAAATGAACCGCTACAAGCGTGATTTAGCAGGAGATTTCAAAGGAAGAGGATATATTTCAGAAGCCCTTGCTCAAGCTCTAAACTTGAATAATGGTGAGCCGCAGATGACGCAACTACTCATAATCAGACCGTATTATTGCGAAGAGGCGATGCAATGCTTGGAGGCTATTCTAACATTTTAGATTCTACGGGTTTCTTTTGTATATGACTCTTTTAAGACAGGTGAAACCCTTAAGCTTCACTTATCAAAACTTACAAAATGCCCGATTTGATGGGAAGAGGGATTGGTCCGTATCACTTATGCATATTACTAATCTTGTTTCATCAACTGGCACCAATGCAGTACAGTTAGTCGGCCATGACGATCCAACAGAAGGTTTTATGTGCTTACCGAAAATGATGGAACAGGAAATTGTGAACCGATAAGATGGAGTTCCGTGTCAAAGCCAAGTATGGAAGATGGAACCCTAAGTAGCTTTCATCAGAAAACCAGGTGTCTTTGCCATTCCTCACTGAATCATAATGATATCGGTCTGGAATATGTGAAGAATTCGTCTGGTAAATTGTAGCTCATCAATGGCTCAACGAGTTCAAGTGACAAATGAAGGCTTGGCTCGTTCACTAGAGTTCAAACCGTGCCAGTGACTTTGAAGTTGCGGAGAATGGGACACTACGTCTAGTCGTTATGCCTATAAAGTGCGATTGTCTCAACCGTCACATCAGGGAATACCTATACAGTGACTTTGGGCAGGGGAGACATGCCAATGCAGGTGGGTGGAAGACCCTATTGGTTTGCTAAATACTTTGCCCCGTCGCACGAACTGTTAAACCATATCGTCCCAAACCATATGTGACTCCCAAAACTGGATCCATTACCTGAGTCCGATTAAGGTGGTGCCAAAAACTTTCACACCAAAGACGTTTACGCCCGAACTACCTGTGACTTTTAAAGAGAAACCACTAGAGAAAGTGACACAACCTAGACCATGACCTTAACAAAGGTCACTTTGTCGAAAAATTCTACTAAAACCCACTTGCCCATAAGCTTCCCTAAAAGTGCCAATGGTTCTACTACCATGACTACCGTCTGACAACAACGCCCGAAATTACGAGTGGTGAATACAGACCAGACTAAATCTTCATGGCAAAACAGTCGCAAAGGCTTCAACTGTTATTTACCCACTGACAGTAGACGCTTTTTCTTCCAATCGTGCCAAAACAACAAGCCTTACTTTCGAAGACTACCTGCCAGCAGGCTATGTGTTTGATAAGCGAAAAGACACAAGTGGAGACGGAAACTATGAGGTGACCTTTAATCAAGAAAGAACTGTGACCTTAACTGCCAGAAGCTTGTTGCAGGAGGTTAATAAAGACTTAACAGGTTTATCAACTGACCTGCCCCAAAACTTTATGGAACTGTTCAAAATGATGGGGCCACTTATTCCAACAGCTATAAGCTCTTGATGAACAAGGGAACACCAAATGCTTATACCGTCACTAAATGTTGTAAACCATTCAGACACCAGGTGATGGAGATACGACCAGCCACATTTAGCTACCTCAGAAACAGCAATGAAAATGAGGGACGGTGTCGTCATTAACGATACCGTGGTTGCTAGAGAAACCTTCAATCACTACCGTTTGACTTAGGTTAGACTCAATACAAGGAGATAGCTCTTCTAAAGAGACCATTAGCACGTGGCTTCTTCTTTGTGGACGACTACCCTGAAGATGTGCTGGATTTAGTGGATCAAGGAACAGTCATCACCACTCGTGATGCTTAAGAGTCTGTGTCAGGAATTTCTGTCAAAGCTGCCTTCTATAAAGGATGCTCCTAAGACCTTCAAGACAAACTGCCTCTGTAAGATCACACTAAAAGGGGCTACTTTCAGAGTTTCATGCCCTCACGATAATCAAGCCTGCTATGACCAGTACGTTAAAACAGGAACTTCATTGGAACTAGTAAACCAAAAATGACCGTTAGAAGAGAGTCTTTATGGTCAGGCTGTTAACTTCTAGAATCAAAGCATCAGAGTCGATTTTGGCAATGGCGCTACGAAGACCAAAGGGTGACCAATACCTCGTTTCTCCAGGGCCTAGAAACAAAACCTGAATAAGGATAGAGTGGACATCAATGGGAAGCCCATGCTTGTGGGAACTAAAAACCATTATACGCATGTCATGGGACTTCTGGATCAATACCGAGGCATTAAAGCAGATAAGAGCTCAAATTGCACAGGGTTTTACTTTGTAGATGATTATCCCGAAGCAGCCTATTACCAAATGAAACAGCTGATTCAGCTAAACCACATCTGATGGTGAAAACAGTATCGGTGTTACGGTGAAAAACTTTACTTCTGAGCTTACTCGAAGCGCCTAAAATCTACAAGCGGCCCTTTCCTGAAACGAAAGTTTGAGCCTAGAGGAGCCTTCCAAGTCTTTATAGCAGAAGACCCTCAAGCTAAGTGGATACTTATGTGACTAAGGGACAAAACATTAGTATTACACTGTCTATGACCGTTCAGAATCATGCTTCATTCAGGAAGTCTTATGATAATAGGCTTTATCAAGTGGACTTTGGGCAGAAAGCCTATAAGACCAACACGGTGACTAATCATGTACCCAAAGTTACTCCACACAAGTTTAATACTAATAAAAGCAGGTATGCACAATTGATGGCAAGCCATTCTTCCTAATACCATCAGCTACTATAAAATGGTTCTGGATTGCCAGTCAGTACAAAGGGACTTGGTAGTGACGCTGATGTACTCTAAAGGTTTCTTTCTGTATGGTAGATGACTATCCCTGAAGAGCTCTGACTTTAAATCCAGATGGTGTTCACATCATGGATAAGTCAGACAAGTCTTGTCAAAGTGTCTCCTAGTCAAAACCCACGCCAGCCTATCAGAAGCCCCAGAGTCATTCAAGAAGCTATGGTAAACACTGACTTTTACACTGAGGACCATTCAGTCTTAAGTGCCGATAGATCCTAAAAGCCTTTTATGAGACTTATGTTAAAACAGGTCAAAACCTTAGTCGTGACACTGCTGATGACCATTGAGAATGAGCTGACAAAGACGTGGTGGCAAAATATGAAAATACGGCTTATCAGATTGATTCTTGACAGCGGCCTGCGTGACGAAACCGTAGTCAATAATGTGCAAAACTAGATCCACAAAAGATGTAGTGGTTGATTTGTCTCAAAGAGGAAAGAGCCTTGACGGCAAAAGTCTTGCTATGAATCAGGTCTTTAACTATCGCTTAGTAGGGGCACGCATTCCAGCTAATCGTGCGACACTGCTCATTGAGTATCGTTTTAACGATGATTACGATGATGAAAGTCACGATACCTATACGAGTGTCTATAAGAGTCTTATACTTTTGGTGGATGTCGACTCTAAAGATGGAAGTGTTCTACCAAAAGGTACAAGTGACCAAAGTACACGCTACAAGAGGTGGATAGCTTCAAAGGCACAGTCACCCATTCAGCTTTTGATGAAAGATTTTTAGAAGGTCTCGCAGTAGAAATCTGAATTTCAAAGCAGATGTTTACTTGCAGATGAGAACGAATCGCTTCAGGTGAGGTGGAAAATACAGTGCTTCATACCTGCTAATGGTTATACCATCAGTTCAAACACCGTTAAGACGCACACTCTGAACCAGAACCACTAAACTCCAAAGTCAGCAACACCATCACAACCCACCAGTTGAGACTCCTGAGCCGCCAGTTCCTAGTAATGTTCGTCCCAAATGCAGGGAGAGTCAGTCTCTCTGACGCTTGTTGGTGAGACTCCCTTCTCAGGCTCTAGCATGGCTTTTCAAAGCGGAGAAATGGAGACAACCTAGATGAAACCAAAACAATTTACAATACGGATTCTTCGATTCAGGATGGCAACGGACGGTGTGGAACCAGATCTAGGAACCAATCCTTGAGCAGTGACACGGATTAGTGATGGCCTAACGGATCTTGAAGTACAACAAAGGTTTAGTAGCAACTCAACATCAGCGTAAGGGAGAAGCTATGACTCGAACCATGAAACCATTTCTAAAGACATTTTCAGAGATGGCACGAAAACTACCAGAAGATAGGTTAAAAGCCTTTCTAGCCATGGGTTAAGTGTTGATAATATGTCACTACCAGTACCCTCTATCGTGACTTTATGGCATAGATGACTTGCCTTTTGGTTAGTGATGATTTACGCTAAAGGCAGAAGGATATCAGGAACAGCTTCAAGAAGAGCTGACCGGATTTGTGTGACAACCTCTATCTGAAACAGGGGAGACTGTTTTCATCATGGAGTGATAGCGTCCAACAACATTTCTGGACACCCTTGTCTCGTATGAGGTTTTTGGATGAGGACGATTATTCGTCTCTCACCCTAGAAACCTTGCAAGATATTATCCAAAAAGGACTTGTCTCTAACTATTAGATTATTTTGGAGATGCTGACTACATTGCCTTGCAGAAAGATTTGTTAGACGCAGAAGCCATTTCTTACAACAGTATGTGACGACTTTATGGATAAGTTGCCACAAGAAAAAGACCAAAGAGCCTTGGTCCTAGATTAAAAGCAGTGGGCTGAGAACATTTCTCAGCCCTTACTTTTCGAGTGGAGAGAAGCATGAATCAGAACACTTACTAGAAGATGTTGCAGCAGATTGCCACGTGTCATATTCTTTTGGAATCCTTATGTTATCAGGCAGCCCATTTTGATGAGGACTGGGACAGTCTGATCCAACACTTTACGACCCATAGGGGAGAGGTCAAACCACCTGTTCAAGTGGTTCAGTTTGAGACGGATGTCTCTGCCTTCGTAAGCAGCTAGTCCAGTTTGAAGGCAGCTCATGACTTACGTACCTATACATAAACCTTTGGTCAGCCTGGACTAAATAAGTTGCCCCAATTATCAACCAATGAGAAAGCCTTGGTAATTGAGGTTGCCCTCTTTAACCTGGCGACTCGCTTTCAACTCTTAGACCAAGAAGGAGCTTATCAGTCCATTTCAGTATCCTCTCTGTTGGAAAAAGGCAGAGCCTGCAAACTTAGTCAATGTGCACCCGTGTGCTAATAGCCTGTCTGCATCAGTCGTATCAGTCGTGATATTGAACAATTTCTTTTGAGCTATGAGACCGAAGCAGAGCAGTGAGGACCAAAAGCTATTGAAGAAGAGAAAGAAATCATGGGACCAGAACCACCTCAGAGATTACTTTTCGAGAAGAAGGTTTTTATCATGATTTGAAAAGCCTTGACGAAGACCTGTCATCAACTGGATTTTCGAACGGGACAAACGGAACCTTACCAGCGTATGAGAAATTGAATCTGACTCAGAAATTTGAGATACTGAGCTATTTTGACTGGGTACGGAAACGACCTTCCTAAACTTCCAGACCTTAGACGTGGAGATTTTGATCATGAGATGGAAATGATGACCAGTCTGTGAGGGAAAGCAACTGCTCACCTACTTAGAGGCTGATGGTAGTGCCTATGATCTGAAACAGAACACGAGCTAAAATCGAAGAAAAGGAATTAGAAAGATTGGTCAAGCTATCAGGACTGAAAATCAGAGATATTGAATCAGGTTGGGATTGATTTGTTTTCAGTTTGAGCCAGACCAAGTCAGCGTTTTATTGGACGCAGCAGGTCGCTTCCGTTTGGAAAAATGCGGACCTTGCATTATTAGGTGGCTATCCCAAAGCCACAGTAACTCAACTAGCTCTTGCGACAGAATTGCTTCAGATGGGACTTAGCCATGAAAAGGTTGAATTTTTCTTGACCAGTCAGCTGGATTTGGAAGATTTAAGACCAGTTGCTTATGGCTTTTTACACGAAGACTTATCTTTGGAAGAAAGCTAGAACTTTTGAAGCAGAAAAACAGGAAACTCCAGACCTTGTCTTTAAAGACTGGAGGGACACTTTATTCAAACTAGAGGCTGACATGTCCATTCCTCAGCCAACCCTCAACAATCCTATCATACAAGAAGCTCTTGAACGTTTTTCCCCTTGACTCTATGGTAACTTATAAGAGACAAGACTTTAAGGTGATAGCCATAGAAGAGTGAGGAGTTAATAACCTCGATTCGGATTGAATTACAAAATGATTTCTCCTATCTCATTGAACAAAATCCAGTCCTTTTCTTCCAGACACTAGATGACATCACCCAGGCTCTCCATGTTCCTTCTGTCGAAGAAAAAGAAGAGATGGAGCAAACCAGTCAGGAATTAGACCTCTTTTCCTTTATGGATATGGAAGAACAAAAAGAGCCAGTTTCTAAAGTGATGATGACAGCACAACCAGTCAATGCAATAGAAGAGAAAGTACCAGAAAGTATTGAGATGGAGACTGATTCAGGAGGTAGCTGATGTCGTTGAAACCATTCCTGCTGTTGATTTTCACTTTCCAGAAGATCTGACAGAGTTTTACCCTAAGACAGCTAGGAGATAAGGTGGAGACGAATATTGCTGCCATTCGTCTTGTGAAAACACTTGAAGCAGAACAACGACAAGCGACTCCGAGTGAACAAGAACTTTTGGCCAAATATGTGGGTTGGGGTGGACTTGCTAACGATTTCTTTGATGACTATAATCCTAAGTTCTCTAAAGAACGTGAAGAACTAAAAAATTTAGTATCCGATAAGGAATATTCGGATATGAAACAGTCCTCTCAACGAGCTTATTACACTAATCCTAGCCCTTATTCGTCAGATATAGGATAAGTTGGAACAGAGATGAAGCTTTAAAGGCGGAAAAATTCTAGACCCTTCCATGGGAACAGGGAATTTCTTTGCGGCTATGCCCAAACATTTGAGAGAAAAAAGTGAGTTATACGGTGTGGAGTTAGATACCATTACAGGAGCTATTGCCAAAACACCTTCATCCAAATCGCATAATGAAGTCAAAGGTTTTGAGACAGTTGCTTTTTAATGATAATAGCTTTGATTTTGGTAATTTCAAATGTACCGTTTGCTAATATTCGGATTGCAGATAACAAGTACGATAAGCCTTATATGATTCATGACTACTTTGTGAAGAAGTCGCTTGATTTGGTACATGATGGTGGGCAAGTGACCATTATCTCCTCCACAGGAACCATGGATAAACGGACGGAGAATATTCTTCAAGATATTCGTGAGACAACCGAGTTTCTTGGTGGTGTGCGTTTACGAGATACTGCTTTTAAAGGCCGATTACAGGAACCAATGTTACAACAGATATGTTGTTCTTCCAGAAAGCACTTGGACAAAGGATATGTGGCAGCTGACCTAGCCTTTTCAGGTTCCGTTCGTTATGACAAGGATGACCGCATTTGGCTCAATCCTTACTTTGATGGAGAATACAATCGCCAAGTTCTAGGAACCTATGAAGTCAGAAACTTTAACGGTGGAACTCTTTCTGTTGAGGGCAGTTCGGATAACCTGATAGGAGAGTGTTCAGACTGCTCTGGAACAGGTCAAAGGCACGCAAGAGGATGATAGATGCCTGAAATCATCATCACCCAGATGTACTGACCCAAACTAAATTATTGATACTCCATTCCACCTGGAAATGAGAAGAATCTTGGTCAATACAGTTTTTGGCTATCAGGATTCTAGTTTTACTATCGAGATATACAAAGGTATTCCGAGTGGAACCAAGACGGAAAGAAATCAGCTATTATGTCGATGAAGATGGAAAACTTTAAAGCCTGGGACAGCAAGCATTCCCCAAAAAACAGATTGACCGCTCTAATGCTTTAGAGGTGACGGATAGTACAGCTCTTGATGTCCTAGTGACCGATGAAACAGCAAAACGAGGACAATTTAAGGGATATTTCACAGTCTTTCTATGAAGCACCGCTCTCAGATAAGAAGTGGCACGGATTAAAAAGGAATGGTGGACATTCGTAATGCTTATCAAAGTCAGTTGCCATTCAACGCTATTATGACTACTGATGAGGAGAATTTAATCAATTTGATTAGGCAAACTCAATCATAGTTTTATGATAGCTTTGTCAAAACGCTATGGTTATTTGAATAGTGCTGTGAAACCGCAATCTTTTTGATAGTGATGATAAGTATTCGCTCCTTGCATAGTTTAGAAGATGAAAGTCTTGATCCAAATGGAAAAACGATTATCTATACACTCAAATCCTTTGCCTTTGAAAAAGGCTCTGGTTCGTCCTGAAGAGAAGTGGACAGAAGTTACCTCAGCACTTGATGCTCTCAATTCCAGCCTCATAGATGGGCGATGGAGTGGATTTGGATTACATGATGTCTATTTATCACAGATTCCAAAGCTACTTTGATTGAAGAACTGGGAGATGCCATTATTCCTGACCCCAGAACTGCTATCTCCAAAAACGGAGAAGTGGTCTATGTGTCTGTCAGGATTTCTTATCAGGGATGTGGTGACTCAAGTTAGAAATTGTGGACTTACTCATTAAGCAAGAAAAATTCTGATTTTCCTTGGCAACACTATCAAAGCTCTCTTAGAAGAGGTTAGACCACAACGTGTCACTCTAGCTGATATGTGATTATCGGATTAGCTCATGTTGGATTCCTCTAAGCCGTTTAGTGGAAAAATTTGCCCAAAGAAACCTTTATGGCAAAAGCCTATGAACCTCTGCTATCAAGAAGTAGCGACAGTCCTTGAAGTCAGTCTCTTGATGGAACAATTTCCTACCAGTCTAAGTTTGCCCATACCTATTCTACGGCAACGGATAGAAGTCTAGGGTGTTTCAGGTTCTCGTATGATAGTGGTCAAAAAATCTTTGAAAACCTCCTAATTCAATCAACCGACCATCACAAAACAAATTGTCGAAGGAGACAAGAAAAAGAATGTGAGCAGATGTGGGAGAAAACAACAGTTCTTCGTAGCCAAGGAAACCAAATTCAAGAGTTGTTTTCAAGACTTTGTGGCAGTAAAGCTCCAGAAGTGCAGCAGATGATTGAAGACACCTACATACGGCTCTCTATAATCGAACAGATGTCCAAGGTCTATGATGGCGAGTCATTTGAGCCATCGATGGGCTTGCCCAGAATATCTCCTTACGCTCCTCACCAAAAGAATGCCATCTCAACGGATTGTGGAAGAAAAACGTGCCCTACTAGCTCACGAAGTCGGTTCTGGAAAGACCTTACCATGCTAGGGAGCAGGCTTTAAACCGAAAAGGAACTTGGTATGGTGCAGCAAACCTCTCTGTGGTTCCTTCTGTCTGACCGCGCAGTTTGGTCAGAAATCATGAAAGTTCTTTTCCAACGAAAAAGGTCTATGCGACGACCAAGAAGACTTTGCCAAGCCAAACGCAAGCAGTTTGTCTCTCGCATTATCACAGGGGACTGATGCTATTGTCATTGAGGGATTCCCAGTTTGAAAAAGATCCCCGATGAGTCAGGAAAAACAGTTGACTTATATTCAGGATAAGTTAGAGCAGCTAGAGAAATGCAAACAAGGTGAGTGAGCGTAACTATACGAGTTAAAGAAGCAGAGCGTTCTATCAAGGGATTAACACGCAATTGGAAGAACTCAAAAACTGAGCGAGATACCTTTATTGAATTTGAAAATCTAGGCATAGATTTTTCTCTTTGTGGACGAGGCTCATCACTTTCAAGAATATCCGTCGAATCACTGGACTTAGAATGTAGCTAGGAATCACCATACCAGCTTCTACAAAGAAGAACGTGGATATGGAGATGAGAAGGTCAGACAAGTTCAGGCAGAGCATGGAGATAGAAATGTCGTTTTTATGACAGAACACCCTGTATCCAATTCCATCAGGAACTTTACACCATGATGAATTACGTATTCAGCCAGATGTCTTAGAGCGATATCAGGTATCCAATTTTGATTCGTGGGTTGGAGCTTTTGGGAATATCGAGAACTCTATGGAATTAGCCCCAACAGGAGATAAGTACCAGCCTAAGAAACGCAGTTTAAGAAATTTGTCAATCTTCCTAGAACTTATGCAGAATCTACAAGGAGACTGCCGATATTCAAACTTCTGATGTTGGATTTACCTGCACCAGAAGCTAAGATAATTGCGGTGGAAAGCGAGTTGACGGAAGCCCAGAAATACTATTTAGAAGAGACTGGTAGAGCGTTCCAGACGCTATCAAAGTCAGGTAGTGTAGATCCTAGCGTTGATAATATGTTAAAGATAACCGGCAGAAAGCCAGAAAACTAGCTATTGATATGCGTCTCGATTGACCCCTGCTTATACCTTAGCCCAGGACAATCAGAAAATCCTTCCAAGTGGTCGATAATGTCGAGCGAATTTACCGTGAAGGAGCTGAGACAAAAGCTACTCAGATGATTTTCTCTGATATTGGAACACTCAAAAGAAAGTGAGAAGAGGCTGATGTTTTACAATGAACTCAAAGACTTGCTTGTGGATCGAGGATTCAAAAGACCAGATTGCCTTTGTACACGCCTAATGCTGATGAGAAAAACTCACTGCTCTAGAGAAGGTCACATAGCGGAGGTACGGATTCTCATGGCTTCAACGGAAGAAAGGGAACTGGTTTAAACGCACAATCACGAATGAGCTGTCCACCATTTGGATGTTCGGCGTCCTCGACATCAGCAACAGCAATGGACGTTTGATTAGACAAGGTAATCTGCCAACATGTAGAGGATGATCATTATATTACAAGGTTCTCTTTGATAATATGTTGTGGGCAACACAGGAAAATAAGTTGCGTTATATTAAACAAATTATGACATCTAAAGAACCTATTCAACGGCAGAAAGATATGAACAGAACATATACCATTCGACTTTTGAGGCTTTAGCGACTGGTAATCCCTATCTCAAACTCAAAATGAGTTGGAAAATGACCGACAGTATTAGAAAAATCAAAAGCAAGCCTTTATACTCAAAGATGAATACTCGCCATACCGTTTCCCTGTGTAGAAAGTACCCCCTATCATGAAAAACGATTGAGTCAATATGATGAGGATATTAGCTCAATCCCTCGCAACTAAGCACTTAGACTTTGTCATGCGATTTGACAATCAAGCAAAGTGGACAATCGTGCTGAAGCAGGGGACTATCTCAAAACTCATTACCTATAACCGTTCAGAGACAAAGGAAGTCAGAACTCTTAGCCCATTTAAGTTTGATTTAAGACATACTCGAGGTCCTAGTGAGCCTTACCAGAGACTATTTCTTTGATAGATTGTGGAGATAATCAATATACAGTGCCCTTGGTTTGAAATCAGACGTCGGAACTATTCAACGGATTAATAATGCCAGTGACCATATTGATAGACCCTAGAAAAGGCAGAAGAGATGGTAAAGGACCTAAAGATGAGTTACAAGCTGGCAAGAGGTTGAAGTTGAAGAGTCTTTCCAAAGAGAAGTTATCATCATAAAGGCTGAAAGTATGATGTTTTGGCACCCCTGGTAGAACAAGAAGCTGAAATCGAGGGAAATTGATGTAGCACTGGTAAGTTTAGTGAAGGCACACAACATCAAAAACAGCAACAAATAGCTCTTGAGATTTAAGAAAAGGCTGACAAATATTTGCTGAACGCGGTAAATGAAGTCAAGAAATCACAAAAGGAGAACAGACCATGACGAACAGTCGAAGAAGTGCGTTATCAACTAGAAGAATGGATAGCACAAAGGATTTACAAAGCCCAGAAGATGAGAAAGAGCTACCAATCCCTTCAAAAGAACAGTATGAAGATGAGACCCTGATTGTAGCTTTTCAAACAAGAAATCATTAGTCAATTAGGGTCATCATCACACTCGTGAGAATGACTTTTCCAGACTTAGATGAGGGTGACGAAAAGCAGAATACCTTGATTTAGTTGAGTCAATTAGATGAACTCTGACAAGGAACAAGCTGATTATTACCGTAAAGCAATTGACTGAGGAAGAGGTGCAAGACATGATGGAACAGATGTTAAAACTCTCTTCTTGTACCGCATTAGGATTAATCTTTATTGTTTTATTTCGAGATTGTAAAAAGCTGCAACAGGGTTAGTTCTTATCAGCCTCATTGGAAGCTTGGCACTTTGAAATTTTTGGATTTACCTCTTCTTCATGGAACGAAATCTTCATATGGAAGATTTATCAATGGTATTTGGAGTTTTACAGGATTTTATGTTGCATCAAACTTTTTATTCTTCCTTACTCTGATGATTAGATTATGGAGAAAAGGGTAGCTTAATACCAGGATTACCAATTGGCAGTCCTTTTTCTTGTGATAAAATCTCCAAGTTAATCTTGATATGATGTGGCTATCACTTATAGAGGAGAAAGCCATGTTAAAATAAAGTAAAGGCTAGATTTCTGATTGGAGTGGGAGGTTTTAGTCATGTAAGTTTTATGGTCATGATTGGCTATACGATTGGCTCTCAATCCGTTTCAAAAGCAAACTGAGCACCAAATACGAGCAGAAGCAAATAAGCTAGTGACAAAGGAAAGGCAGGAAGAAAAAGCAACGATCTTATCAGATGAGCTTGTTAAAGAGTTTTTGACACGGTATTATACCAAAGTTCAGCTAGGTGAAAATAACACTCGTATTAAGCCCTACATGACTGATTCGGCATTTTCAGAAGAAGAAGCAAATCAGAAAGAAGCCATCAATCAAGTTTATAAAGATTACATGCTTGACTCACCGATTTGAATGAGCTAGTATCTACGTCGATACAGAAGAAAAATGGCACTTGCAGAAGTATCCTATCAAGTGACCTATGTATCTGATTTGAGTAAGCAACAACAACGAACTACTCAGACAGAAACTAAGATGATTAAGTTGATCCTACTCCAAGGTTTCAGACAAGCTCCTGGTTAATCATCTAACCATTTGTAATGGAAAACTAGAGAACTTAGAAAAGAAGCTACCGATGGGAGCTAACTCTAGTATTCCAAACATTCAAGGAGATACCACACATGAGACACAACTAGCAGGAGAGATTCTTCTGCTTTTTGATAGGAGATGAGATGACAATAATTAAAGCAGTAAAACAAAGTCCATTTTTAGATGTGGCTGAGAGTCTGGGTTATTCCTTTAGATGTTTATCAGGACAAGTTTATGAACACCCAGAACATGATTCCTTTCGGATTTTTGCTGATACCAATACTTTCAAATGGTTTTCAAGAGATATACAAGGAGATGTGATTGACTTTGTTCAGTTAGTGGCAGGTGTTTCTTTCAAAGAAGCCGTGTCCTATCTTGAAACTGGAGATTTTTAAACAGGCTAAAACGATAGAAGAAACTTATCGACAGTTTTCATTATTTTTGCCTGAAGAAACTTTTTCAGCAAGCAAAAACTTACTTGACCCAGGTTCGTGGATTAAGTGATGATGTTATTAATGCCTTCGGTAGAAAAAGGGATCTTGGCTCAAGCATAGTTACCAGACAAAGACCTTTCAGGAATCTGTCCTTGTCTTTAAGAGCTACAACCACCATGGTCAGCTAGAAGGAGCAAGCCTTCAAGGTCTCGTCAAAAATGAACAAAGACATGATCGAGGATACTTTGAAGAAAATCATGAAAGGGTCTCATGGTCATGTGGGTATTAGTTTTGATGTTGGCAAACCTAATCGACTCATCTTTTGTGAATCAGTTATTGATATGATGAGCTATTATCAGCTTCACTCAAAAGCAGCTATCAGATGTTCGCCTGGTTTCAATGGAAGGCTTAAAACTTTCTGGTGATTGCATACCAGAGTCTTGCGTCTAGCAGCAGAGGAACAGAGGGAAACTAGCATTTTTAGACACCGTCACACCCAAATCGGTTAACCAACTACCTATATGCCATCAAAGATACGACACCCTATTTTAATGAACACCCTGAAATGCATAACATTGGCAGTTGATAATGATGAAGCCGGGAGACTTTTGTCAGAAATTGTCAGAGAAAAGGTATTCCAATCGTTCAAGAATTGCCACCATTACAGGGATTTGAAACCAAGTCAGACTGGAATGATTTGGTGAAACAACAAAGGAAATTTCTTTAGGGAAGTTATCCAATCAGTTCAAGCACAAGTCATTAGGAATCATCCTCCACCTAAACGAGAGACTGTTTTAGAATTGTGATAACAAAATCAAGAGTCTTGTCATAAGCTAGAGTGTGACAAGGAGGAATGTTTTATGAGTGTGATTGAACGTCTGGCTGAAAAAGTGGCTAGACAAGAAGAAAAAGTCTCGCGAGAGACGGAAAAATTGGAAAACTATCAGACCAACTTCAAACAGTTATGTACAGTACCTTTATCAAACGGCAACAATCTAGTCATTTATCCTTTCATGAAGCTTTAGAACAGGCCTTTGGTAAAGAAGCCCCACTCCACCCAAATGATAGAAATGAGGATACAGAATGAGTAAATCATGGAATTTTGATCAGCCACTAGACGATGCGACACCAACATCTTCAAATGAAGAGCGAGCTAAAATCGCAGCACTCTTCCATAAAAAGGATGATCAGCCAAATGAAGAAGTGGATTATGTGGCTGCTTTTGAAAAGCAAAAAAAGAATCCAGAAGCTAAAGTAGAATCAAAGACTGAAGAAAAAGATAAGCAAAGTCAGTCGCTGAAAGTAAATATCACTAGTGACTACAAACAACATTTGGCGAATACAATTGCACAAAACAACAATGACATTTCAGCTTGTCAAAAGCAAATTGAAGAATTCCATCAGCTGATTGATGAAAAGAAGATTCAAAATAAAAAGCTACAGGCCATTTCCGCAGCTATTGATGACCTATAAGCGAGAGCAGTCCAGCTGGGCTGCTTTCTATAAGGAGAAAAATATGCGATTATTCATAAAGAAAAACTCATATCCAGAATAGACTTTTAAACGTCTCATTCATCGCTTATCAGGGATGTCTGAAAGCCGAATTATTTTAAGGTAGACCAATTACTAGATGTTGTCTTTGATTCAAAAACTCAGACCACTAGAGCAGAAGAAACCATCTCAAAACCTATACCAAGGGAACTAACTTTAGATGAAACCATTACTGATGTCAAGAACAAACTGAACACCGAGCAACTGGCGAAACGGATTGAAGAATTTAAGCAGGCAAAGAAACCGAAGAACGGATAATGCACCAATTTTGGTGCGTTATCCGTTCTTGTAGTATAATAAGAGTAAATACAAGGAGGAAACAGTATATGATTGGAGATAATATTAAGTCCTACGCAGAACTCACGATCTAACCCAGCCAGAATTCGCAAAAATTGTTGGGATTTCACGCAATAGCTTAAGTCGATATGAAAATGGAACTAGCACGGTTTCAACAGAACTCATCGACCGAATTTGTCAGAAATTTAATGTTTCATACGTTGATATTGTAGGGGAGGACAAAATGTTAACACCTGTTGAAGATTACCAACTAACCTTAAAAAGTAGAAGTGATTAAAAGAACGTGGAGCAGCCATTCTATCCCAACTCTATCGCTACCAAGATAGTCAGGATATTGCTTTTGATGACGAAACTAATCCTTGGATTTTGATGAGTGATGATTTGGCTGAATTGATCCATACAAAGATTTACCTTGTTGATACTTTCGATGAAATCAGAGCGTTATAATGGCTATTTAGACGGTATAGAGCGGATGTTGAGACACGGTGTATCATCGGGTGGTGGCTTGATGAGACTGGAAGAATTTAGTGAGGATGAATTTCAGAAAGCCTTGCAGCGAACGATTCGAGCTCTAACTCGTGGAAAGACGATTCCAGACCAACCTAAAGCCATCTTGCTTGGTGGTCAAAGTGGAGCAGGAAAGACGACTATTCATCGAATTAAACAAAAAGAGAATTTCAGGGAAATATCATTATCATTGACGGTGATAGCTATCGTTCTCAGCACCCAAATTACTTAGCTCTGCAAGAAAAGTATGGTAAAGATAGTGTGGACTACACCAAAGGGATTTACAGGAAAATGGTAGAGCATCTGGTTGATGAACTCAGCATACAAGGCTATCATTTGTTAATTGAAGGAACTTTGAGAACGACGGAAGTCCCAAGAAAAACTACACAGCTATTAAAAATCAAAGGGATACCAAGTCTCGTTAGCCTTGATAGCCACCAAAGCCTGAATTGTCTTATCTCAGCACCTTAATCTGTTACGAAGAAGTCTATGCAGTAAATCCCAAGCCAAACTAGAGCAACACCCTAAAGAGTACCATGATGGTATTGTGGACCATTTGGTTGAGAATCTAAGAGAGTTAGAAACGATAAACTCTTTGACCGCATTCAAATTTATCAAAGAGATAGGACTTGCATTTACGATTCTGAAACGGATGAGGGGACAGCAGAAGTTCTTCAAAAAATCTCTCTTCGGTAAATGGAGTAAGGTTGAGAAAGAGATGATGAAGATGGGAAAAAGAAAAATTAGCTAACTTAGTAGATAAGAATATGATTGGGAGTAAGAAATGACAACAATAAAAAGGTAATCTATTTTGATGAATCGACAGCGATGGATTTTTACAAATTGAATCAAAGGGGAAATTAACGAAAAACAACTGAGCTAATGTCAACATTGGAAGGAGGTATTGATGCACAGATTACTGGGGAAGTCTGCTAGGTAAAAATGGTGCATTAAAAAAACTATTTTTGATGGCAGGTCTAGGTGGTGGGGTAAGTGTATCAAGTACTACTTCAGGTGCTATCCAAGGAAACAAAATAGCAAAAAACAATTCTTGAAAATTCTCTATTATACGATTTCTTAGATACCGTAGAATTACGGAAGAAAAACTATCTTGTTGATATTACAGAAAACTATACTCTAGAAATTAGTGAAAATTCGATGTCTTATTTTGCTATGATTGCACCAATTTCAGAAATGATGGAGGGGAGTCAAAGTATAGAAGGCATGGAAAATGTATCTATGTCATTTTCGAAGTTGAATTCTGGAATAAGAGAGATAAAAGGTTATTTTGAGCTTCTAGGATATAATAAAGAGCATAAGATTGAAAGAATTTTCCGCTTTAATATCAATTCTTTCAAAAATAATTATCGAATTCACGATTTAACAAAAATGACCCTAAAACTTTATTCGATAAAAAGTCGGGAAACAACTATTGGTGATTTAGATTTTGAATCACAGTTTAATTTGACGACGTAATCATTTATCCTTTTTCTGGGATTTCAGAAGATGAAAAGACTTATTCGAATATGGAATATCCAGTCTATGATGTTATACTTGCGAGGGTGAATTAAATGGATAGTATTGTACTTTTTAAAGGTTCTAGAGAGATTTTAATGAATTATTAAAATCGAGAGATATTGAAGGATATACTCCATTCATGGAACTTATTCGTCAATACAATATCACTGTGAGAGCGAATGATGTAAAATGCATCACAATATATTGCAGATGAGCTTTTGGCAAGGAACAAATTGAAAATGTTGTTATATATGCTGATGATTATGCTTCAGTAACTGACCATGTAATATCAAATTTTAATAATATTGTTCTTTTTAGGACATGATATTCAAAAATCTTTATATCCAAAACCCACCTAAAAGAATTGAAACCTCATTGAGAGTTCAGTTTGAAGATGTCATAGAAGAGATTTGTTCACAGTATAAGGGGATTGATAAAGAAGAAGTTGTTGATTTATATAATCATATGTTGTCTTCGAATGTTGTAGGTCAGCAGCAAGCTAAAAAGACGTTTCAATTGGTCTATTAAAGAAAACCACCCTTTACTGATAAATCTCCACTTGTCATGTTATTTTACGGAAATTCAGGTGTTGGCAAAACTGAGTTAGCTAAAACGCTTAGTGAATACTTTAAAGGAAGATTGACACGAATACAATTCTCGATGATGCAAACTGAAGAAGCATATAAATATATATTCGGGGATGCTCATAGTAAAAAAATTCGTTGGCAAAAGATTTATTGTCAAGAGAAACAAACATTGTCTTAATTGATGAATTTGACAAAAGGTAAATACTGGTTTATACAATGTTTTTATCAAATGTTTGATGAAGGGAGTTGGAAAGATATAAATTACTCTGTAGATGTTTCTAACTGTATATTTGTTTTTAACAACAAATTTTTGTAATGATAAAGAAATAGCAGAAAAACTTGGACTTCCTATATTCTCTAGGATTGATTTAAAAATAAAATTTCAAAACTTAACGGAGAGAGTTACTCCAGGTAATTGATAATATATTTGAAAATGTAACGTCAAGGCTATCAGAGGAAGATAAAAAAATATTATAGAAAATTGTGGTTTACGTGAAACTTATAGAAAACATGTAAGTTCTTTTTGAAAATATAAGAATGCTAAGGAGTTTTATAGAGAAGGATATATTTCAAATTATTTTTGAAGAACTAGTTAATCACAATAGTAGTTTGACCTAAATATAGCATTGAGAGCTCAGGCTCTTTTTCTTACCCACTTTTTCAACGCTGTGATAACTTTTCCAAACCATCCTTGTTATCCTAATATCATTCCTAAGAAAATCAAATATTGATTTTCTACTGGGGGTTTAGGGGCGGAGCCACCAAGTTATCTTATCGTTAGCTGTCAAAACTGGTAGGTTTTGGACAGCTGGCGATATGATTTTTGGGATATTGTGACACAATATCTGAGCTCGCAAAAGACCTAACAAGAAACGAGTGAGAGCTTTAGAAATTCTCCGTATGTATTACGGGGCGGGTTAAACCCGAGAAATGATAAAAATGAGGGAACTGAGATGGTTGAACAATATCGAGATGTCCGAAAAGAGGTCAATCTAACTGCGGAGGAGCTGGAGCAAATTGAAAAACTGATGAATCAATCAAATTATAGGCATTTTTCTCCTTTTTGTAAGGGATAAATTATTACCTATGATGAAGAAAAGTTAGCTATAAAAGCTTGGTTTTCACTGTGGCAATTGCAAAAAGCTAGAACAAATTAGCCGTGATGTTTATGAAGTATTGGTTATAGCCAAAGTAAGTAATCAAGTGACTCAAGACCATGTTTCACTTCTTTTAAATTGTGTTCAGGAACTGATTAAAGACGTGAGCCGAACTCATCAACTCAGTCCAGAGTTTTTGTGACAAGTATTTAGGTTAGGAGGGTGCTGTGGAGCATCGTTATCGAACGAACTTGAAAAAGTTTTTCTGACTGACTCGAATTGAACCAACTAAATAATCATCTTTCTAAGAGTAGATGTAAAACTTTTTCTGAATATGCTAGAAAAGTTTTGCTTTAACCCTAATATGAACTTCCTCACAATTGATACGGCAACTTATCAAGACTTGATTTTTGAACTCAAGCGTATTGGAAATAATGTCAATCAAATTGCGCATGCAGTTAATCAAAAGTCACATTATTTCTATGAACAGTTTCAAGAGTTGCGTCAAGGAATGGCAGAGCTTGTATCAGAGGTGGAAAAAGATTTTTCAAATTAAGGTAGAGAAATTAAAGGAGTTTTATGGTAGTCACTAAACATTTTGCGACTCATGGAGAAAAAAATATCGCAGACGATTGATTAAATATATCCTCAATCCTGACAAGACAAACAATTTAAAGTTAGTATCTGATTTTTGGTGTGAGCAATTACTTAGACTTTCCAACTTATGAAGAAACAGTGGAGATGTACAATACTAATTTTTCTGAATAACGATGCTCTCTATAATTTCCGAAATGATCGTCAAGAAAAGCGCCAACAAAAAGATTCATGCCCATCATTTGATACAGTCTTTTTCTCCTGATGATAACTTATCTCCAGAAGAAGTCAATCGCATAGGATATGAAACAATTCAAGAATTAACTGGTGGGCAGTTTCGATTTATTGTAGCAACTCACACTGATCACTCGCATCTTCATAACCATATAGTAATAAACTCTGTTGATATCAACTCATACAAGAAACTTAAGTGGGACTATGCTCAGGAAAAGAAATTTTCGCATGATTTCTGATCGTCATTTCTAAAATAGCTGGAGCAAAAATTATTGAGAATCGTTATTCACATCGTGATTATGAGGTCTATAAAAAAATCGAACCACAAGTTTGAACTGAAACAACGCCTTTATTTTTGATGCAGCAGTCTGATTCTTTTGAGGACTTTTTGAAAAAAGCAGAGCAGCTTCATGTTAAAAACAGACTTTACTCGCAGGTATAGTCGTTTTTGATGACAGATAGAGATATGAAGCGGATTATTCAGTGAAACAAACTTAGCAAACGGGATTTGTATGATGAAGAGTTCTTCAGAACCTATTTTGCCAAAACAAGACATTGAAAAACCGATTGAATTTTTGCTTGAGAAAACAAATTCTATAGAAGAATTACTTAAAAGCTAGAGAACTAAATCTACCATAGACTTCAAACGGAAAAATGTGAACTTTACCCTAGAAGAAGATGGACAAAGAATCAGTTTAAATCATAAAAAAATAAGTGATAAGAAACTCTATGATGTTCAATTTTTCAAAGTTATTTTGAAGAGAGAAAAATAATAACGTTAGAAGAACAGGGAAATTTACAAGAACAATATCATAACTTTAAGGAAGAGCGGAAACAGGAAAAGGTTAATCTTGATGAGACTGAATCAGCTTATGAGAAATTTAAGAAGAATCGAGATGCTGTACATGAATTTGAGGTTGAATTAGCAGAAGATCAAATTGAGAAGTTGGTTGATGAAGGAATCTACATCAAAGTTTCTTTTTGAATAAGACAAAATGGTATCATCTTTATTCCTAACTACCAGCTAGATACTATAGAAGAAGAGGAGTTTAAAAAGTATAAAGTCTACATCTGAGAAACCACATCTTACTTTGTCTATAATAAAGAGAGTTCATACAAAAGATCGCTACATCAAAGGGCGCACTCTGATAAGACAGCTAACACAGGATAGTCAAAAACTTCCCTATAGGAGAGCCAACTGTCGCTAATATCCAACAAAAATTTCTGAGATCAATCTCTTGATTGAGCTGAATACTAGTGATAAGAGTTATCTATGAAATTAAGGAAGAGTTTGTAACGGAAATAGCAAAAACTAGATATTAGATTACATGAGACACAAGAAAAATCGCTGCCTTAGATAAGATGGCAGAGTTTTTATCAATCTAAAAAGTGGTAATCAAGAAAGCCGAAAAACTAGCTAAATATGATTTTGCAAAAATTTAATTTGTCAGAAACTCTCAGCTTGGAAAAAGTGAATCAAGATATCTTTTAAACTTCAAAACAATTAGATAATTATCTAGAAAATTATGAAGATGTAGCAAGGAGATTGGAAAACTTTGTAGAAATCTTGAATAAAGAATATACAGAAGCCTCCAAATTCAAGTATCAAGAATCATTAGATCAACCTGAAATATAGAAATTTTCAGAGGTACTAATGCAAGTCGAAAAAGTGTTTGAATTAAACATGAAATGTTGAAATGTTAAACAGAAAGAGTTATAATGAATACTAGAATCTTTCTGTATAAAATATCAGAATAAACAATGAACAATTGGTAACAATGTAGATAAGGATAAAGGATGAACAAACATCAACGACTGGATGAATTAGTCAAACTAGTTGATAGAGCGAGACAGTCACTGTTTCTGAGATTATGGACAGTTTGAAAGTTTCAGATATGACGGTGCGGCGTGATTTAACAGAGTTAGAAGTCAAGGAAAACTGACTCGAATTTTTGGTGGACAAAGTAATAAATCCCAATTCTATCGTGAACTCCCCATGAAGAAAAAGCTATTAAAGAATATAGAAGAAAAGAAGAAAGTAGCTAAGAAGGCTGTAGAATTAATTAAAGATGGAGATACCATTTTCTAGCCCAGGAACCTCTGTTGAGGTTCTTGCTGATGAGATTACGAATGAAAACCTTCAGGTGATTACTAATTGTTTACCAATCTTTAATGATCTACAGAAAAAGAAATCTGATACGTTTTCAAAGTATTTCCTTAGGTGGAGAAATGAGAGATGCCACCCAGGCTTTTGTTGGAGAGATGACGAATGCCATTATGGATCGGATGTATTTCTCCAAGATGTTTTTAGTGGGAATGGAATTAAGAATGGTCAGATTATGACTTCGTCTTTTGAAGAAGCTTACACTCAAAAGCTAGCCCTAGAACGATCTACTGAAAGCTATCTTTTGATAGATTCTCTAAAAATCGGGAAGGAAGATTTCAACTTTATCTGTTCCTTATCAGATATCACCGCTGTGATTACTGGATCAGTCCTTAGATAAGGTACAAGAAAAGATAGAGGAGTATACAAAAAGGATTTTGTAACTTACTCTGATTATATTGTTTAAAAAGCTCTTTTTAGGGCTTTTTGTTTGACTTAATCAGATTAATAAAATATTGGATTATTTTAAACAAAAAGTGTTGACAATAAACTTAGAAAGGAGTATATTGTGATTATACAAAACAGATTGTGTTGGTTGGTAACAAACAATTTGTTCAAATAAATCAAAAAGGAGAATGCTCATGACAATTATTATTGGAGCAGATGCTGCAGGAGCAAGCTGAAAGATGTGGTCAAAGATTATCTCGTTGGAGAAAGCTTTGAAGTAGTCGATGTGACAAAAGGAAGGCCAGGATTTCATTGATGTGACACTAGCGGTTGCTACTGAAGTGAATGAGCAAGAAGATAATCTTGGTATTGTCATTGATGCATACGGAGCAGGTCCGTTCATGGTTGCGACAAAAATTAGGGTATGGTTGCAGCAAGTTTCAGATGAACGCTCTGCTTTATATGACTCTGCGGTCACAACAACTCTCGTATGATTACGATGGGATCAGAAATTGTTGGTGAAGGCCTGCTAAGAATATTGCAAAAAGGATTCGTCAATGGAAATATGATCGAGGTCGCCACCAAATCCGTGTTGATATGCTCAACAAGATGTGCTAAGAGAGAGGAGAATTTAAATGAAAATTGCAATTGGATGTGACCATATCGTAACTAACGAAAAGATGGCTGTTGTTGATCTTTTTGAAATCAAAAGGCTGTGAAGTTCAAGACTACTGAACATACGACCATGTACGGACTCATTATCCAATCTATGGTAAAAAGTCGGAGAAGCAGGGCCAGCAGAAAAGCAGATCTAGGAATCTGTATCTGCGGTACAGGATCGGCATTAATAATGCGGTTAACAAGGTTCCGGGAATCCGTTCAGCCCTGGTCCGTGATATGACTCAGCTTCTCTACGCTAAAGAAGAATTAAATGCTAATGTTATCGGGTTTGGTGCAAGATTACCGGAGAACTTCTCATGTGTGATATCATTGAAGCTTCATTCATGCAGAATATAAAACCAACGGAAGAAAACAGTTGATTGCAAAAATTGAGCATGTCGAGATCACAACGCTCATCAAGCCTGATGAGAACTCTTTTCACAGAATTTTTGGAAAAGTGGAATCGCGGAGAATACCACGATTAGTGAGGTATCCAGATGGTCTACAGTTACAGTCGAATCCTTCCATTGATATCTCTTATCCGTTGGAAGAGTTTAAGCCAGACACCGTTAATCGGTAGTTGCAGAGTCAGTAAAACAGCTGGCGGAAAAGGGCTTAAAACGTAACAAGGGTTCTAGCAGAAATTGGCGATCATGTCGCCGCAACAGGATTAATTGGTGGAACAAATGGAAAATTCTTGCTTCAGAATCTCCATCTGAACAGTAGCAGTCTTTTATGAAATTTCTGGGGATACTCAGGAATTGTATCGGCCATTCTGCACGAGGAGGCAAACGGAAATACCTGGAAGCTGGGCCAAGAATTTCTGCATCAGAGGCAAATGGCTTCTGCATCATTTTAAGCACTTGATGGAATCGGCTGATGATAGTCAGCATCTCAGGTAGTTTACCGGCGGGTCTACCAGTTGAGTATTATATTCAGCTATTGAAAATTGCCAATCAATTGATAAAGAGTCGTCCTGGACTGTTCAGGGTGCTGCCTTGGGAAGCCGTTTTGAAATCGAATGTAGCTAACTGCAATCAAACCAAATAATGAGGAGTTATCCCAATTATTAGGTAGAGAAGTTTCAAAGGATATTGCGAACTCAAATCTGTTTTGGTCTGATCCTCTATTTGAAGGGAGTCGAATGGATTATCATCACTTGGTGCAGGATGGTGCTTTGCAAGCACTGGGATACTTTCTACAAGGTAGATATCCCTAAAATTGAAGTAGCCAATCCAGTTGGATCTGGGGACTCTGACTGTTGCAGGAATTTTTCAGCTCTGAGTCACTCACGTAGATGATGTCTCTATTGAAAAAGCAAATGTTCTGGCATGCTAAATGCTCAAGAAAAGATGACTGGACATACATGTTTATCATTATGACGGTCTTATGAACAAATAAAACGTAAAAGAGGTATAAACAATGGTATTAACTGAGCAAAAACCAAATATATGGAAAAACTTTCACTGAAAATGGGTATCTCTGCCCTGGCCTTTTGACCAACGTGGAGCCCTTTGAAACGATTGATGGCTCAATACCAAGAGGCAGAAACCAACAATTCGCAAAATGGAAGAACTGAAAGTTCTGTAGCTGAAGAACTGACCCATACGCTCCTCCATGCTGCGATCCAATCATGGCCTTCAGCTACAAAAAGCCCTGGACAAAATGCCGGTTTACTGCTGGCTATGACAGGTTACGACACCTCCAGCACTAAGCGCTTCACCGGACTGTCTCGATGTCTGGTCTGCCAAACGTATCAAAGAACAAGGCAGATGCAGTCAGTTTCTGCTTTACTGCAGACGTAGACAGCTCTGAAGAATTGAACCAGCAAAACAAAGCATATTGAACGTGTGGGTTCCGAGGGTGACGAAGACATTCTTTCTTCCTTGAAATCTTAGCCTATGATGTCCATTGCGGATGCTTCCAGTGCCGAGTACGAGCGTGAAGCCTCGCAAAGTTATTGAAGCCATGAAAGTTTTCTCTGATTCACGTTTCAATATTGATGTTTTGAAGGTTGAGACCAATGATAGATATGTAGAAGGCTTTAGGATGGTGAAAGTGGGTAGCATGAAGGAAGAAGCTGCAGCTTTCTTCAAAGAACAAGATGAAGCAACTAAGCTGCCTTTATATCTATCTGAGGTGCCGGTGTGTCGCTAAATCCTTCCAAGAAACACTTGTGCTCATGAGTCTGGTACGAATTTCAATGGTGTTCTTTCGGCATGCACTCTAGTAGTGGTATCAAAGACTATATTGAGCAAGGGAAGAAGCTGCTCAATGACTTTCTGCACGACAGGCTAAAAACATTGATGAGCTTAATAAAGTTCTACAAAAACAGCCACTTCTTGAAAGAAAAAGTCTAATTCTGCTATTTTATAATGAAATTTTTAACAGCTCTGATCAAAATAGAAGGGGAACATCCAACGTAAGCGTTTCTGCATAAAATAGGAGCTTCTGGAAAATTTCCTAGATAGGATCAGTCGATTGGTATCCATTTTAGGAGAGTTATCAATGACTGATTTTCGTTTAAAATCACCAAAAGATGTTTAAAAAGCTCAAAGAGGGTTTACAAATTATTAACCTTATGATATGCTATAGTCACAAGTTAATAAAAGGTGAAATGTTAGTAACTAAGATTACGCATGATCACAGACGAATTAGAGGTAAAAACTTTCTAAGGGTGTTTATGGTCATTTTTATTTCTCAATTCTTGAATATTCAAGTAAGGAGGTTACTATGCTATCGGATTCTAAAATCCAATGAACCACTAAATGTCGCTCTTGTCAGAAATGAAAAGGGGAAGAGTTGGTCATTGTTGGGAAGGGAATCATGGTAAAAGAAGGGTGATTTATCCCAAAAGAAAAGGCTAGAGAAAGTCTCGGATGAAACGGAGGAATCGAGAAAAACTTTGTGAGTCTTCTTCAAAGATGTTCCGCTGGAGTTTCATCACTACTCTACGAAGTGATTGACAGTCTTTCAAGGAAGCACGCTATCCGGTTCAAGATTATATCTAGTGTCACTTGACGGACCATATCTACTGTTCTTACTCAAGCAGTACAACAGGGACGCTACAAGGACAGCGCTCTTCCAGATGCTAGAGAGAAATATCGAGTTCCCTATAAAACGCTCAAGGCTGTAAGATTTATCGTGAATGCGCTATTGATACCCTTTCCAGACGATGAAATCAATAGAATTGCCTATCACTATTAATGCGGAAGGAGATTCTAATTCAGAAGGATAGAACCATCTAGATAAGCGGAGAAATTTGGTGAGGTCGAAGCCGAGCTGAATGAAAAATGGAATTAGAAGAACAACTGATAATAGTAACTTCTGTGACCGTTCTCATGATTCACTCATTACTTACTTAGACTATTTAGATAGGAGTCGGGATGTAATGTGTCACTCCTTGAAATGGAAAGTCAGATAAAGCTGACTTATCCAGAAGCCTATCAAATTGGAAGTACCATTTACGAGATTGTCGCTCAACAAACTGGAGTAGATGTATGGCAGTGACAGTGAGCGAGTCTACCTTTTGTTTTACATATTCCAACGATTACTTTACTAAAAAGAGGTTCTGCAGAACAGAGAAGAAGTAACATTACTTAGTTTTTGAAATTGTAGCTTTATGCAGGCGATGCCCGTTCCAAACTGTTGGAAGCCTTAAAAGGCTGCAGAAGCGGGAGATTTTGCTAAGGCAGATGCCTTGGTGGGAAGCCAATGGCTGTGCATCGCTGAAGCTCATCATGCTCAGACCATCTCTTTGACAAAAGAAGCTGCTGGCGAGGACTTGGCTTACAGTGTGATCATGATGCACGGCTGAGGATCACCTAACGACTACTATCTTGCTAAAAGACATGATGCACCATTTGATTGAACTATACAAAAAGAGGAGTACAACAATGAACAAACTCTATCGGACTTATTGAGAAAGGGAAGCTTTTCTTTGAGAAGATTTCTGAAGACTCATCTCCATGCTATTCTGGGATGGCTTTATCGCTGGTATGCCAGTCATCCTTTTCATCTATCTTATCTTTGATTGCCTATGCCAAATGCTTGGGGCTTCCACTGGTCCTAAGGACATTGAAACTTTCTTATGACTCCTTATAAGCTTTACTTCGATGTGAGTTCTGGCATTCTTTGTAGGCGGAACAACCGCTACGCTTCCGACAGACTCTGTCGATCGTGATCTGCCAGCGACAAAACCAGATTAACTTCTTGTCTACGATGCTGCTGGCCTATGGTCGGCTTTCCTCCTGATGGCTGCTGAACCTGCTAAGAAGGTGGCTTCTGATCGGCCTTTTATAGGGAACCAAAGTCTTTTGACAGCTTTCTATCGCAGCCTCTGTAATGGGTTAATGTTCATGTGTGAAAATAATGTCACTGATTCCGTATGCCAGAAGAAGTTCCACCAAATATTTCCCAAGTATTTAAGGACTTGATTCCATTCACTTTGTCAGTGGTTATCCTTATGCCTTGAACTGATTGTTAAAGCACTCTCGAGTAACTGTTGCAGAATCTATTGGGACGCTTCTGGCTCTCTCTTCTCCTGCAGCTGATGGTTATCTCGGAATTACCCTTATCTTTGCTGCTTATGCTTTCTTCTGGTTTGTGGGTATCCATGGTCCATCAATCGTTGAACCAGCTTATTGCGTTTCATTATTTATGCCAATATCGATGCCAACCTGCACTTGATTCAAGCTGGTCAACATGCGGATAAAGGTCATCACCCTGGTCACAAATGTTCATCGTTACCATGGGTGGTACTGGTGCAACCTTGATTGTTCCATTCCTCTTCATGCGGCTCTGTAAATCAGGAACGAAACAGGCCATCGGACGCCCTGCTGTTCCTACCTTCTTTCGAGTTAACGGAACCAATCCCTTGGAGCTCCTATCGTATTGAATCCAATCTTATTCATTCCATTCATCTGCCTCCCAATTGCCAATGTCTGATTTTCAAATTCTTTGTCGATACCTTGAACATGAACTCCTTCAGCTAACCTTCCATAGGGTAACCTGGACCTCTGGGAATTGTTCTTGGTACCAACTTCCAACTCTTGTTATCTGTCTCAGGCTCTTCTACAGTGAGTATTATCATCACTCATCATTCAAGGCTTACGATGAATCAAATTTCAAGAAGAACGTTCTGGTAAATCAAACGATGCTCTGAAAGAAAGAGGTTGCGGCTAACTTCAATACAGCTAAAGCAGATGCGATTTTGAGCAGGAAGCGTGCAGAAGCCCAGCTCAAAATAACATTACAGAAGAAACAAATGTCCTTGTTCTTTGTGCTGGTGGGTGGGACCAGTGGTCTCATGCGCTCTCAATAAAGCGGCAGCCGAGTACAATGTCCCTATTAAAGCAGCGCAGTTGATAATGGTGCTCACTGTAATGCTTCCTGAATTTGACCTTGATTCTGGTCCTCAAGTAGCTTCTAACTTTGAAGATATGAAAGCTGAAACAGATAAGTTAGGCATCAAATTACGTAAAACAGAAGGTGCGTAATACATCAAGTTGACCTGTGACGAGTCAAGGTGCTCTTCAATTTGTTCAGGAACAATTTGAAAGATTAGTCCATTACTTGAGGTAAGTAAAAATAATCTATTATTCCCTGTCCAGTTTGTTTCATCTCAAATGCTTTGAAAGAGGAGAAAGATAGATAAGAAACACTCCCAAAAGATTTTGTTTTCAGGTAGTACGGCAGCTTATCAAGCTGAGGGCGCTACTCATACAGATGGAAAAGGTCACTGTTGCTAGAGGGCAAAATATCTAGAAAATAACTACTGGTATGCAGCAGAACCTGCCAGCGACTTTTACCACAAATATCCAGTAGACTCCGGTGTTAGCTGAGGAATATGGAGTAAATGGTATCGTATTTCGATTGCTTGGTCACGTATATTTCAACTGGGTATGGCGAAGTAAATCTAGGGCGTGGAGTTTTACCACAAGCTGAGAATGTACAAACGGCATGTGGAACCATTTGTGACTCTTCATCACTTTGATACTCCGGAAGCCTTTACATCTAAATGGTGATTTTTCTCAATCGTGAGAATATCGAACATTTTGTGGACTATGCAGCTTTCTGTTTTGAAGAATTTGCAGAAGTTCGCTATTGGACGACCTTTAATGAGATTGGGCCTGATTGAGACGGGCTCAGTGATCTCGTGGAAGAACTCCGCTGGGCATCCAATATGACTGGCCATAGTCTTCCAACCATCGCTACATGATGGTCTCTCACGCTCGTGCAGTAAAGCTCTATAAGGATAAAGGGCTACATAAGGGTGAAATCGGGTTGTTCATGCACTCCTACCAAGTATCTTCGATCCGGAAAATCCGGATGATGTGGGTTTGCAGCAGAGTTGGAAGACATTATCTCATAACAAATTTATCTGGATGCGACTTATCTGGGATTATTTCGAAAAAACCATGGCTGGAGTCAACATCATTCTGACTGCCAATGGTGGCACTGGATTTACGAGATGAAGATTGAAGCATCTAGCGGCTAAAGACCCCAATGACTTCCTCGGAATCAACTACTATATGAGTGACTGGATGGCTTTTGATGCTGAGACTGAAATTATTCACAATGGTAAGGGCGAAAAAGGAAGTTCTAATACTATAAAAAGGTGTTGGTAGATCGGTGTTGCTCGAGACTATGTTCCAAGAACAGACTGGGATTGGATTATCTATCCCAAGGACTCTATGACCAAATCATGCGGGGTGAAGAAGGACTATCCAAACCACAGAAAAATCTACATTACGGAAAATGGTCTGGGCATAAGGATGAGTTTGTAGATAATACTGTCTATGATGATGGACGGATTGACTATGTTAAACAACACTTAGAAGTCTTATCTGATGCTGTGCTGATGGAGCAAATGTCAAAGGTTACTTTATTTGGTCGCTGATGGATGTCTTTTTCTTGGTCTAATGGTTATGAAAAACGTTATGGGCTTTCTATGTGGTTTGATACGCAAGAACGCTATCCAAAGAAGAGTGCTCACTGGTATAAATCAAAGTAGCTAAAACACAAATTATTGAGTAGGTTTTAAAAGATACTCTTTATTATATCTAATATAAAACGAGAATGTGAGTCTTTGAACTGATATTCTCGTTTTTTCTTTTGTATTTGGAGGAAAAATGGTTATTGAATTAAGAAATAATAATTAACTGTACAGTTTAGGAGTTTGGAGGTGCTTTATCATCAATTAAAGATGAAGATGGAATAGAATATCTTTGGCAAGGGAATCCACAATATTGAGTGGCGAGGCCCTGTTTTATTCCCCCATTTGTGGAAGTGTTCGTGACGATAAAGTGGTTTTGATTCTGACAACAAAAGATATTCTAGGATTATTCCTAGACACGGTTTAGTTAGAAAAGAAAATTTTATTTAGACAGATTGATGAGCAAACGATAGCTTTTGCTTTTTAAATCCACAGAAGTTACTGTTTGAAAAATTATCCTTTTAACTTTTGGATTAAAAATTATTTATCGCTTACACGAGTCAACGATAACGACTCAATATCAAGTGACGAATACTGAAAATAATAGGATATTACCCTATTTTATTGGAGGACATCCAGGTTTTAATTGCCCGTTAATAGATAGTGATATTTACGAAGATTATTATTTGGAATTTTCTGAAGAGAACTTGTAGTATCCCTAAAAAGTTTCCCAGAGACAGGGTTGCGATTTACAAAAATCGTACACCATTTCTCATGAATGAAAGAAAGATTGATTTAGTACATTCACTGTTTTCTCATGACGCTATTACATTTGACAAAACTTAAGTCTCAGTAGTGTCAGTTTGAAATCTCAAGAAAAGTAATAAAGGACTGAGGTGGATTTAAGATTTTCTAACTTTAGTATTTGGTAACAACTAATAATAGTCCGTTTATTGCTTTTAGAACCATGGGTGGTTTATCTACTTCACTTGAAGAAAGTGATATTTTTTGAAGAGAAACGACAAGTGACATTTGTGGAACCAGGAGAAACAAGTATAAATCATTCGATATTACAATTTTGTAATCACAAGAAGATCAATATGTCCAGAAAAGTTAAAAACTAGTTTCAAAAACATGCATCTGTCTTATGAGAAAAGGAAAAATATTACCATTTTTGATAGCTAACAGCATTAGAAAACCTCAACTGGCATTCAGATAAGGATGATATAAATTTTGCTGTCATAACACGACAATTTCCCAGCTCTGAAAGGACATATACTTTCTTAGGAGAAAAGCTAGATGTACCAACGTATAAGAGATTTGAGGGAAGATCAGTGTTTCACCCAAAGATATGTTGCAGAAGTGCTTTCCTCTCTCTCATACTAACTATGCAAAATTGAGAGAGGGAGGTGTTTTAACAGCCGATGTTCTTATAAAACTCTCTAAACTCTATAACGTTAGTACAGATTATATTTTGAGGACTAACTGGTCATCCTCATAAAATCAATTTTAAAAATAGTCTCTCCTTGATTTGTTCTTTGACAACTGAATAAACCGGAGTGGGACTTTTTCTAGTTGTTGAAGCAACAGTAGGATACGCTGGGATATGAGCGGTAATTGTCAGCTATAAAATAGAGTGGTCCTCTATATGCCAAGATTGCAAATAAGGACAATGATACTCTGAACGTTCAGGCTGCCAGCGTAAAAAGGACAGCGGGTGAAATGCCCATGAGTGATCTAACTAATCATACCCACGGAGGATTTTATAGTACAATTTACGAGGGAGGGAGTTTGAATCAATCAGCAGTAAAATATGGTATGCAATTATCATGATTAACTTTTTATACTCAAAAATATGCTATCGAAAAATGAGTATGAAAAGATAAAAAATAAACTGCGTATTAAGTACACTAAAATAGCTGACCTTTTTGTTTGAACGCGGTAATATAGAATCAAAAAGGAGTAATTTTCAGTATGAAAAATAATGTTGAAATAATAAAGGCTGATTCTTTAGTTAGACGAAGAGGTATCAATGTAGAAAGACATTTTAAAAAGGGTTGCTGCGTATTGTCGAGTGAGTTCTGATAGTGAGGATCACAGTTATGAAATCTCAGTAAGACATTACAAAGATTATATCTCTAGCGTTCAGATTGGGAACTTGCAGGATATTTATGCAGATGAAGACTTTGCAGGAACACAAGCAGGAAAGAGACAAGATTTTCAAACGTTTAATAAAATTGATTGTGGTGAATGGAGAAATCGATTATATTGTCACTAAAAGCAATTGCTAGATTTGCAAGGAAATACCTTAGATACTTTGAAGTATGTCAGAATGTTAAAGGATATGCAAATTGGAGTATATTTTGAGGAAGAAAACATAGATACCCTCACAATGGATGGAGAATTGCTTCTGACTATTCTGAGCTCCGTTGCACAGCAAGAAGTAGAATACTTCTGCCCATGCGAAAAGGGTTGAAAATGGAAGATGCAACGTGGTGAATTGATTTGGTTTCAAGGGTGCCTAGGCTATGACTACGATGATAGAAAACCAAGAAACTTTTATCAAAATAAAAGAACAATAATAGTTCGTTATATTTTGAAAGATACTTAGAAGGTATTGGAGGAGAAAGTCATATCAAGGGAACTTGATGAACTAGGTTACAAATCTCCAAGAGGATTAGATCATTGGAATGATACAACAGTCTCTAGGAATCATAAAGAATAGAAAAATATAAAGTGTGATATTCTTATGGGACTTTACAGTTGATCCCAATAGCAAGAGAACGGTTGAGTAATTTTGGGAGAAGAAGATAAGTACTATATCAAAGATAATCATGAATGCAATAATATCTAAGAGAAGATTTTGAAAAAGCTCAGGAGAATAAGATGCGTCGAGCAGAAAAAAGAAGACTGCTGCAAATGTAATGGGCAAAACGTGAGACGCTATTCAAAAATGTATGCTTTTAGTAGCATGTTAGAATGTAGTTTTTGTGGTTCTATTATGTCTAGAAGAAGTTGGCACTGTCGTTCAGATTATCGAAAAGGTTGTGTGGCACTCGTGTTACTTCGATAAAGAAAAGGAAAGAAATTATGTAAAGCATAGTAAAGGATTAGAGGATAGGCTATTGAGGGGCTTTCATGGAAGCTTACAGACAACTATATCATCTCAAAACGAGAATATATATGACAGACTTACTTGAAACGATTGAATCTGAATTGAATGACAATAGTCTCAATAAGGAGCTAAAAAGATTACTAATAAACTTCGATACATTGTTAAAAAGAGAGAGAATCTTGTAAATTTAAGGCTAGAAGGGAAAATTAGTGATTCTATCTATACCGAAAAATACAATGAAATTTCATCAGAAAAAGAGTATCTTGCTGAAGAAAAAGTAAATATTGAAAGCAACTTTAAAAATCAGAAATCGATGTAAAGAAAGAGACTTACTGAGTTTAGCACTACTATCTTCTCAGAAAATACTCACGGAGTTTGGATCGTCACAGTTTTTGAAAAAGCATTGTTGAGAAAATTATCGTAGGTGGTAATTATTAGTGATGGAGAAAATTGATCCAGCAAATGTTAACTATTATATTTCAAAAACAGGGAGAAACTCAAAATAAGAATGGAAAAGAAAATTTAAAGTAAACGCAAAAATGCTAAAAACTAGAAATCAGATAAATTGTGTTCTCAAAACAGTGATGAGAATAAAAATTGTATTCCAGAGATAGAACAACACGTCGAGTGTATGGTGTCGCTACAACGCAGCAAAGAGTGATCCTTTATTTTAAAGCCCTTTTTCAAGCAGTATCGTCTTCGACGAGTGAGTGATAAAATCCGAATACAGACACGATAAATACATCGAGCATTACTATCTGGAGATGTGTCTCGTCTATCCTCAGAGACGAAGAAAAGGGCGGCTTTTTGAGCTGAAAGGGAAAAGGCTATCGAAACTGGTATTCAATGTTTTGCGATGTCGAGGACGAGCCTATTAGAGCTGTTCAGCGTATCATTGGAGCGTAGCAATCAATAAACTTGGTTTACACAAACTTGCCATTCTCTATGAGAGTTTTGGACAGAGAGAGAGAGGTATGTAATGGAATACCAGATAAAAGATAGTCATGTTATGAATTTCATTGAATGGTTCACAAACATATGGCATAATATGTGATTATGTGAATTGCTAAATTATAATTTAGAGTGTAAAATGAAATACAAAAGTATGGATTTCAAAAATAAAGATATTATAATTTTTATTACACGGTGGTGGTCTTTCTTGGTGGATTATATAGATGAAATAGACTTTGCTGAAGATGAATTTCATATTGTTGTTCCTATACTAGATGGACACTCAGACAGTGATACAAATTTTATTTCTATTAATAATGCTTCAGAAATAATAAATTTATAAATAAGATTATAATGGAAAAAGTAAAATTGATTGGAGGATTATTATGAGGACAAGTATTGTTAGAAATATTATCTAGGAGGTCAATATACTGAATATGCTGTTATTATGAAAGTGCTTTGGTGATTCCAATGAAGTTTTCTTATATAAAATGATGGGACTGATATTTAATTTAACATATGGTTTAACTAAAAAGCTGGTTTTCAAAAATTACAGTTTAAAATTTAAAGATAAAAATAGTTTATATGATTTATATTATGAAGATACTTGTAAAATTTCAAAAATAAATTTAATTGCTTTTATGATCAAATTCTAGATATGAGTTTAAAAGATGCTTTATCACGTACTAGAGCGAAAAGTTCTAATACTGAGTTAGAGCAAAAAGAAAGATCTATTATGAAAAATCATGTTAAAGATTGCTAGAATTAATACCAAATAGTGAACTTGAAATATTACAAGGGTATTATCATGGAGATATTAGTACAACCATAGCAGATGATTATATTGAAAGTAAAGAGATTAGTTCATTTAAATTCCAGTTTAGCAATTTCATATCCCTATGCAAAAGTGGTTACTCATTTGAAAAATCCCTAGTCAATTATCAAAATGATACTTGGACTAGAGAAGTATAGCTAAAAGCAACAGAAAAGTGGCTAAGAGAATTGTGGATTATATTTTGAATTGTAAGATTTACTTTTCTAATGCTGAGTGCGGCATAAAATAAAAATATTTTGATTTATAGTGTTGAAAGTTCTTGTCTTTCTCCTTATGGACGTGAGAGAATGCCATGTGGGTATGGTATAATATGATTGTTGCGAGTCAGAAGCTATTCTAACGAAGGAACATTCAGAAAGTGAGAAGAATGGCAATATCAGCAGTTATTCCTTGTTATTATGAAGAGACGATTCCACTGTTTTTGATGCAGAAAATGGAAAAATAGAATCTGAGATGAACGAAGAGTTTGAATATATTTTTGTTAATGATGGTTCACAGAGATAGACTTTATAAATTCACTGACCTAAATCAAGTAGATGAACATGTTCATTATCTTTCTTTCAGGAATTTTGGAAAAGGAAGCGGGCTCTTTATGCAGGTCTCAAACGTGCAACTGGTGATTGGTGACCGTCATGGATGCAGATTGCAAGATCCTCCGGAACTTTTACTCCTGGTGAAATCCATGCTGGATAAGAACCTGATTTGGATTGTGTGGGAAACACGATGGACAACTCGTGATGGAGAGCCTCGATTCGTAGCTTTTTGCTAAGATGTTTTATCAATTAATCAATATTAGTCAAGTTGAAATAGATGGATGGTGCGCGTGACCTTCATCCTCATGCGCCGACAAATCATGAATGGTATTTTAGATGTTTCTGGTACAATCGTTTTCCAAGGAATAGTTTGCTAGTTGGTTTTGATGCAGAGTATTTTGAATATAAAAATGTCAAAATGATTGTAAGTAGCATACTGCAAAAGCGTTTTAAAAGAAAAATCGGAAAAAGGATTGATAAAACGAAAAGGTAGTATAGAATGGAATATTGAGATAATATATTAAAAAGGAGTCGTTATATGAGACTACAGAAGTTTATGAACAATGGCTAAACAATGATTTTCTTCGATGAAGAAACAAAAGCTGATTTGTCTATTCAGGATGATGAAGCTGAGATCGAGATCGATTCTACAGTCTTGAGTTTGGGACAGCTGGTCTTCGTGGGAAATGGCAAAGTGCTGGGTACCAACCGCATGAACTACATACATGGTAGGAAAAGCAGCCCAAGCATTGGCTGAAACCTCGAAAAGACCATGGTGAAGAAGCAATTAAAAAGAGGTGTTGTAATCGGTTATGATGTCGAGATACTAAATCAAAAAGAATTTGCTGAGTTGATCTGCTCTATCATGGCTGCTCACGGAATCAAAAACCTATATTTACAATGGGATCTCATCCTACGCCACATAGTGTCTCAGTATGCGATTAGAAAATTGCACTGTAAAGCAGGAGTCATGGTGACAGCTCAGACATAATCCACAAAGAATACAATGGCTATAAAGCGTATTGGGAAGAAGGTTCACAGATTTTCAGATGATATTGCAGGACAAATTGCAGGTCATATGGATGAAATTGTCAATTTTGAAGACATTAAGTCCATTCCTTTTGAAGAAGCCTTGGAAAAGCGGTCTTGCAAATTATATTGATGCATCTGTTGAAGAAGATTACTACAAAGAAGTTCTCAATTTAATTTCGATCAATGAAGATGTTGATAAAATCTATCAAAGTTGGCTACACTCCTTTGAATGGTACATGAAAACATTCCTGTCAGAGAAATTCTGAAAAAGAAGAGGTTGAAAATATTTTCGTCGTAAAAGGAACAAGAATTTCCTGATCCAGATTTTTACAACCGTTGGTTATCCCAATCCAGAATTTCCAAAAGCGTTGCCTATTCTGAAAAACTTGGAAAAGAAAATGATTGTGATATTTTGATTGCTAATGACCCGACTGCGATCGATATTGCGCTGGAAGTAAGAAATGCAAACGGTGATTATGTTCCTTTTTAAACGGAAATAAGATCGGTGCTTTTGCTTTCTTATTATATTTTCTCACAACGTTCTGCTCTCAATCAATTTACCTGAAAATCCTGTCATGGTGAAATCTATTGTTACAGGTGATTTATCTGAGAGCGATTGCGAAGAAATATGGTATTGAAAACAGTAGAAAACCCTGACTGGATTTAAAAATATTGTGCGGCAAAAGCCAACGAATATGATCGTACTAAAGAAAAACGTATGTGTTCGGTTACGAAGAAAGTATCGGTTTCTGTTATGGAACTTTTGTCAGAGACAAAGATGCTGCATCAATGCTTTCTATGATGATCGTGGAGATGGCTGCTACTTTAAGAAAACAGGTGAGACTGTTAGATGTTTTCGAAATGATATCTATGCAGAATTTGGTTTCTATAATGAAAGACAGAGTTCGCTTGAGTTAGAAGGTGTAGAAGGTCAGGAGCAATTGGTCGCATGATGGAAGAATTTAGAGAACATCCTTTTGACAACACTGAGCAATGGAACTTGAAAAAGTGATTGACTTTAAAGATGGCTACCTTGATTTTCCAAAACAAAACTGCTTGAAATATTACTTTAACGAAGGTTCATGGTATGCACTCAGACCGTCAGGGACCGAACCCTAAAATCAAACTATACATCTATTCAATTGGTAAAGATGAAAAAGGAAAGTGTTGAAAACCTGACTCTCATCGAAAAAGGCTATGCTGAGATGGATAGCGTGAAATAAGCACGAGCTAGAGCTTGAAGCGCTCTTTTAGAGAACTTCAGTTTTTGCTTTTTAAAGACTAGTCGAATGTTTTGGTTGTATTTTTGGTCGGGATAGATATGGTTCATAGCATTGTTGAGTGGCTGTAGGAGCTTCTAGTCCTGTGGCTATCAAATCAATCTCCGTCATGCCACAGCAATCTCAGCAGCATGAGATACCTGCAGCAGAAGTTTCTTGTTTGCTATTGACGATAATCTTGAGCGCGATTGAGTTCTAGTCCCCATTTTCAAGTTTCAACAGATGATTTCGAAGCCATAATTGATAGCTGATCAGCGGGAAGAGCTCCTTTTCATTTGCTTTTACTTTAGTGATCTCTAGATGATGAGTTTGTTTTCATCGCCTATAGTTGACTTGGGATAAATGGTGTTTTAATCTGTGACAGTGAAAAGCTTTTAGTTCATTGGCACTGTGGTTCTAAAGCACGGAAAGTATCCTCGCGGTGGGATGATGCTGGTCGGTGCATCTTATCAAAGCCAAGCTGCCCAATCAACAGCAGAGTCACCACCGCCTAGGAACAGCAATGTTTGTGCCCAGCGTATTGATTGATATTTTGACACGTGATGGTGAATGTTTTCAGATTGGTCTGCATTTCTAGCTCAGCGGGCGTGGTTCAAAAGCTCCACCTCCCATAGCAATCAAAATGGCTCTTGAAATGTGTCTTCCATTGCTAGTTGTTAAGGTAAATAATCCATCATTTTTCAGTATCTAATACAGTCTCATTGAGATGTATGCTTGTTTCAAATGTTTTTACTTGATCAATCAAACGCTCAATCAATTCCTCCACCTGTTAGATTAGTAAAACCAGGAACATCCAGAATTTCTTTTCAGGATAGAGAGAATGGCCGGCTGTCCACCGAGGCTGAGGTAGCGAATCAATCAAATTCACTTTTTGCTTGACGCATGTGAGCATAAAAAAGGCAGCAAAAAGACCCACAGGCACCCACCAACAATCGTAATATCAAAAATTTCAGAGCATGATTTCTCCTTAAAATAGTAACGTATTTCTATTTTATCACAAAAATGTAGGAAAACGATAGAGAAATTGTGTTAGGGACACGTGAATTATGTTACAATGAGTTACAGATTATATTATTATGAGACATACATGCAAGCAGTTGCACATTTTATTGAAACATTTGTTCCAGATGACTGATGATATTTTTAGATTTGAATCAGAGCAAAAACGTTTCACAGGTAAGGTCAGCATTAGCGGAGAAGCAAAAGGTGAAACAATTTCTACTTCATCAGAAAGTTTGACAATTCAGTCCGTTGAGGTAGCTGGCGAAGCTCGTCCTTTCTCTGTAGATAATGAAAATGAAGCAGTTACGTTGAGCTTGGTCAAGCAGGGAGTTGTTGAGTAATGCTGACTTACAGGTAAAGATTACAGATAATATGACGAGGGATTTATCCTTCTTACTATACTGTTGATGGAGTCAAAAAGAAGTTCTTTCTACTCAATTTGAAAGTCATTTTGCGCGTGAAGCTTTTTCCAAGCGTAGATGAGCCAGAAGCAAAGCTACATTTGACCTTTCGAAATTTGACCAAGAAGCAGGAGAAATCGCACTTTCAAACATGCCCAGAAGTTGATGAAAGAGTCGAAAAAGCAACTGGCATCTGGAAGTTGCAGACGCCTCGCATGTCGTCATCATCTTTTAGCGTTCGTACCGGCGATTTTACAGGTGTTACAGCAAAAACGAAGAATGGTACAGCAGTGTATGTGTACTCTACAAAGCTCACCTGCTTCAGAATTTGGAATTTGCTTTTAGATATTGCAGTTCGCCTCTATTGATTTTTATGAGAGAATATCTACGGAGTAAAATATCCGATTCCTCAATCTCTTAGCATGTAGCTTACAGACTTTCTGCAGGGTGCTATGGAAAATTGGGGCTTGGTCACTTATCGTAAGTTTATCTTTTAGTAGATGAAAATTCAACTGTTACAAGTCAATCGCTTAAGTAGCTCTTGTGATTGCCTCACGAATTAGACTCACCAATGGTTTGTGAATTTGTTTACAATGAAATGGTGGATGACCTTTGGCTCAATGAAAAGTTTTCTGATATGATGGAATATGTCTGTGTAATGCTATTGAGACCGACTTTCGGAACATCTTTTGAGGACTTTCCAAAACAAGTGGCGTTCCTCTGGCTCTAAAACGGGATACAACTGACAGGTGTTCAATCTGTCCATGTGGGGCAAAACATCCAGACGAAATCAATACCTTGTTTGACCTGCTAAATTGTCTTATGCCAAAGGAAGTCGTCTCATGCACATGCGTCGTCTGGTTAGTTAGAGATGAAGCTGCAAAAGCTCGAATGCTTATTTTGCCAAACACCAATCATGTAATACGATTGGTCGTGACTTGTGAATGCTCTCGGTGCAGCTTCAGGACGTGTATGGCAGCCTTTTATGGATTCGTGGTTAGAACAACCAGGTTATCCAGTTTTAACAGCGGCTGTGAAAATGATACTCTCAAAATTTCTCAAAACAATTCTTTATTGGTGAAAAGAAGAAAAAGGTCGTCTCATGGGTTGTACCATTGAATAGTAATTGACTGGTATTCCAGATACTTTAGAAACCGAAAACGCTTGAAATTCCAAATTCATGCAGCTCTGGCAGCTCAAAATGAAGGAGCACTTGTTCAATACGAAAATACAGATGCATTACATTACTGATTATCACAGGGAATTGTTGGACAATATTTTTAGCAACTATTACGAGACTTGGATAATACAAGTAAAGTTGCAAGTAGTGCAAGAACGTCGTTTGTTGGCTGGAAGTTGTTTTGTTTTCATTTGCAGATTTGATCTCCAGTGGTTGAAAGATTAACTAATGAAAGCATCTTATCTTGTAGTATCTGCTAGTGAAGGCTGTTCAAATGGTTTGAAGACTGTGACGAAGGACAGAAACAGAGGCAGCCTTTTAAAAATTACTCACAGTTAACTGAACTGCTAACTTTGACCGACTTGGTTTTTGAAGCCAAAAGCAGGGTGAAACAGATGAGATGAATTGGTACGTCAAATCGTTGTGGCGAAATATGATTGCAGCTGATGATGAAAAACAAGCGAGTCAAAAAGCGAGCCAAATCTTTTGAAGACTACCAAGAAAAACTATGGAAAACTTCCAGCAACACTCAGGCTTTGCAAATTTTTGATTAACCAAATCAAACACCATGAGACAAAAAGAATTGACTGATCAATATCTAGCAACCTACGTCTACAACGGTTGATGGTAACTCAACGTCAATTGGCTTCCGCTCTTTCATCTTATACGAAGAGTGAAGCAACATTGCTACGTCTTTTAAAGAATGGGGAAAATAAAGATGTTGTAAAACCCACAGGACTTTAGCAATGAGCTGGTATTTACTTTCTTGCAACACGATTTCACCTAAGGAACTATTCTGGACTTGGGCGCGTGAAAACTGGGATTGGATCAAGGCTAGCTCTCGGTGGAGATATGAGCTTTGATAATTTGTCATTTATCCAGCAAAGTGCTTTCAAGACGCATGAACGTTTGGCAGAATACAAAGCTTTTCTTTGAACCGCAATTATCAGATCTAGCTATCAGCCGCTAACATCAGCATGGGAATCAAAGAAATTTCCGCTCGTAGTTGATTTGATTGATAAAGAAAAAGCAGCTGTTGAAGCAGCAATCCAAGCGACATGTATGACAGTATGAAAAGAAAAGGTTGAATGATAATGTCAGCCTTTTTGTGCATTTTCGCTATTTTATTAGTGATAGTTTTTGAAGAAAATGCTTGACTTTGAAAGATGGTGATAATAAATCTGTAAACGATTGCAGGAAGGGTGGTATTATTTTAAAATCAGAGCGCAAAACAGGTAGATTTTAGAAGGAAACTCAACGTCATCAGGTTGTTTCACTGGATAAACCTAGTTCGTTTTGTTAAAATACGTCTGAATCAACAGTGCGCAGAGATTTAGATGAATTGAGAGAGAGAAAAACGCGTCGGATTCCACGGTGGAGCAGAAAGCATTCATTTTCTCCAAGAGAAGAAAGCAATCAAGAAAAATCTATCAAAACGTTCAAGATAAATTGCGAATTGCTCAAAAAGCGGCGGAATTGATACAAGAACAGGATGTCATTTTATTGATGCTGGAACGACAAAATGAATTGTTAATCAATGAGCTTTCAAGCAAAGCATATGACGGTTGTGACCAACTCCATTCACCATGCTAAAAATTAGTTGAAAACATTCCAACAGTTATTATCGGAGGGTATAAAAGCTCGACGGATGTCTAGTATTGGGGGTGCTGCTGGAACCAAATCGGTCAGTTGAATTTCAATAAAGCCTTTTATTGGTCATGAATGGGATTGATGAAAATTTCTATACAACGCCTGATATGGAAGAAGGAGCATCAAACGACGATTCTTGAAAACGCCAAACAGACCTGACTATCTAGCTGATGCGTCAAAAATCGGTCAGACCTCTTCGTGAAAGTCGCACCTATCAAACGATGCAAGCATTATTACGAGTGCCATGCCAATGGTGAGCAATTGGAAAAGATAAAAGAAAAACGGAGGTTATTGAAGTATGATTTATACTGTTACGCTTAATCCTTCTATTGACTATATTGTCCGTTTGGATAAGGTCAATGTTGGAAGCGTGAATCGGTATGGAGAGCGATGATAAATTTGCCGGTGGCAAAAGGTATCAATCGTCAGTCGTGCTCAAACGTTTGGGAATTGACAATACAGCGACTGGCTTTTATTGGGTGGCTTTTACTGGAAAATTTATTACTGATACCTTGGAAAATGAAGCGATTGCGACCAAATTTGTCTAGTGTCAGAGGTGATACGCGTATCAACGTTAAGATAAAGCTGACGCTGAGACAGAAATTAATGGAACGGGTCCCGACTGTCTCACCAGAGCAATTACAAACATTGAAAAGATATTCTTTTCAGGCTGTCATGAGAAAGATATCAGTGTGTCCTTGCAGGTCAAGACACACAAAAATTTAGGCAATGTCGTCACAAAGAGCTGATTGTTTGAACGAGACAAACTGGTAGTCGTTTGTGATTTTGAGGGACAAACACTTATTGATTCACTAGAGTTTCAACCATTATTGGTAAAGCCAAATAATCATGAACTGGGCGATATTTTTCGAGTGAAGCTGAAAATTTGGATGAGATTGAGAAATACGCTCGTGAAATTCTAGCTGAAGCAACATGTCATTATTTCTATGGCAGTGATGGAGCGCTTTTGCAACAAAGGACGGACTTATTTTGCAAAACCAATCAAAGGGTGTAGAAAATTTAGTGGAGCTGGTGACTCAATGGTTGCAGAAGCTTTACTGGTGAATTTGATTCGTTCAGGAAATGCTAATGAAAGCCTTCTAAATGGACTTGCTCTGGAACTGCAACGACTCTCTGATGACTAGCCGACTTTTATTAACAAACGTATGAAAAAGTAGAGTAGATATGAAAGATTCAGGTGTACTGAGAAAAGATGTGATGTTGCTTGATTTACAAAGCGACTGAAAACAGCTGCTATTGATGAAATGATTCATCGTTTAGTTGACCGTGGTTATGTGGACGACTTTTGAAACATTCAAAGAAGGAATCTTTCGTCGAAAGCTTTTAACTCAACAGGCTTTAGGGGACGAATTGCCATGCCACACACAGTATGCGGCTGTCAAAGAAGCAACCGTTCTTTTGCAAAAATCAAACAAGGAGTGTGGATTATGAAAGTTTAGACGGGCAACCGACAGATTTGTTCTTCGCGATTGCTGCACCAGAAGGAGCGAATGATACTCACTTGGCTGCACTTGCAGAATTATCCCAATATCTGATGAAAGATGGATTTGCAGATAAACTTCGTCAAGTGACTTCACCAGACGAAGTGATTGCGTTATTTGACCAAGCGTCTGATAAAGCAGCAGAGCCCGCAACGGTAGCAACAGCAACCAAAGATGGTGATTTTTCTTGTTGCAGTGTAACAGCATACAACAGGAATTGCACATACTATATGGCGCAAGAGGCTCTTTCAAAGGTGGCTGCTGAAATGGGAGCTGGCTATCAAAGTCGAAACCAACGGTGCTAGTGGTATCGGAAATAAACTGACAGCAGAAGATATTCAAAAAGCAAAAGCGGTTATTATTGCGTCTGATAAAGCTGTAGAAATGGATCGATTTGACGGTAAACCATTGATTAACCGCCCAGTTGCTGACGGTATTCGTAAGACAGAAGAGTTGATTAACTTAGCACTATCAGGAAAAAGCAGAAGTGTATCATGCAGCCAATAAAAAGCTCATCTCTTCAACAAATGCAGCAGGTGGATTCTACAAACACTTGATGAGTGGTGTTAGCCAAATGCTTCCATTCGTTATCGGTGGTGGTATCATGATTGCGGTGGCATTCTTTGATTGACAAGCAGATGGAGTGCAAAAGATCAATTGGCAAATCTTTGTACTTATCATGAGTTGGCAGCATGTTTAAGAATATTGGTGGTTTGGCTTTATGCTTCCTGTACTTGCTGGTTATATCGCTTATTCTATCGCTGAAAAGCCAGGTTTGGCACTCGGGTTTTTGTAGCAGGTAGTATGGCTTCGGCAGGTCTTGCTTTTTGTAAAATTCCATTTGCAGTAGGCGGGAAAGCAACTCTTGCTACTTGCTGGCGTACCTTCAGGTTTCCTTGGAGCACTAGTGGTGGTTTCTGCAGGTTACGTTGTAAACTTCCTCTAAAAAGCCTTTGAGTGGTCTTCCAAAATCACTGAGGGTATCAAGTCCATTTCTACTTTATCCACTTTTAGTACATTGCTAACTGGTTTCTTGATGCTGTGGTAAATATTCCAATGGCCGCTATCAATACTGGCCTGAATAGTTTCCTAGAAGGCTTTATCTGGTAGTTCAGCTGTCCTTGGACTCGTTGTAGGTGGTATAGGATGGCTATTGATATGGGTGGTCCTTTTCAACATAAAGCGGCTTATATCTTTGGTACAGGAACCTTGCTGCAACTGTTTCAACAGGTGGTTCAGCTGTGATGGCAGCAGTTATGGCTGGTGGTATGGTTCCACCTCTGCAGTCTTTGTCGCTACTCTTCTATTCAAAGATAAATTCACCGAAGAAGAACGCAATTGAGGTTTGACAAACATTGTTATGGGGTCTATCATTTCATCACTGAGGGTGCTATTCCATTTGGTGCTGCTGACCCTGCCCGTGCCATTCCAAGCTTTTATGGTTGGTTCAGCTTTAGCAGGCGCACTTGTCGAGCATGGCTGGTATTAAAACTCATGGCACCACACGGAGGTATCTTCGTATTGCACTTACTTCAAATGCCTTCTCTATATCATCTTCATCTTGATTGGTGCAATTGTAAGTGGTGTATTATTCGAGCACTCATGCAAAACCATTGAATAAATAATGATGAGTTTCACTCGTTCTAGGAGTTGGAGAAAGTTTCTCAGCCTCTTTTTAATCTAAAAGAAACATTGGAAAGGAGATGATTTTCATACTGATTAAAATAGTCAGGCGCTGGAAAATATGTTATAATTTTAATAACGCATATTTTGAGGAGAAATGAAATGGAATTACAACGCGAAAAAGAATTTGTCAGTCAATATCACTATGACTGCACGTAATCTAGAGTGGGAAAAAGAAAACGGAACCCCAGAAACAAAAGTGGATGTCAATTTTCAATTAGTTAAATCAAAGATCAAGAAGGACAAGTGACTTCTATCGTTGTAATTGTGAGCTTTTATGATTGTCTTTGATGCTTTTTGTAATTAGTGGAACAATCTCACAAGTCAATCATATTATAGGGACAAATTGTCAATGAGCCAAAGTGAATGGAGCAGGACGAAGTAGAACAATTAGCTCGTCCCAAGTTTATCCGTCTTAAATCGTTTGACCTACAGCAACAGAAATCGCCTTGGATTTACCAGGTATCAATTTGGAGTTTTAATGCATGAAATTAGCCGTAATTACTGATTCATCAGCATATTGGATAGCAGTAAAGTCATCGAAAATGAGCATTTATTTGTCTTGATATTCGTTAGTATTCGACGGGGTTGAGTACATCGAAGGAAAGAATCTTTCCGCTAGCGAATTTTATCAAAAATGGCAGCTTCGAGTGAATTGCCAAAAGACTAGCCAAACTCGAGTATTGCAGTTTAGTGAACATCTCCTGTCTTTAGTAGAAGGGCAAGGTTATACTCATGTCATTGGCCTGTTTTTATCGAGTGGCATTTCTGGTTTTTATCAAAATATCCAGTATTTGAAAGATGAATTTCCAAGTTTAGAAATTGCTTTTTCCAGATTCAAAATCAAATGCGCGCTGCTTGGAGATGATGGTGGAGCATATTTTGAACTGGGCTGAGTCAGGAGTTAGCGTTTGAGCAAAATTTGAGCAATCTTGACGTTCAAATCAAAAGGGAATTGGCGCTTTTATCATGGTAGATGACTTAAATCACTTTGGTGAAAGGGAGGGTCGTTTGTCGAATGGCGCTGCTATTCTGGAAACTTGCTCCAGCATCAAACCAATTCTTTACTTTAATGACGAGGTGTCATTGAGGTTTATGAAAAGATTCGTACCGAGAAAAAGCCACGAAACGCCTGGATTGAGATTGTCAAAGTACAAACTGTACAAGGAAATTACAAGTGATGATTATTCATGGAAATGCACTGAAAAAGCAGAACATTTACATCAGTATTGTTAGAAGATGGTGTTTCCGGAGAGATTCCTGATTGCGACATTTGGTAGTGTGATTGGAACTCACTTGGGCGCTGGAAGTATTGCTTTTCAGCCTATATTCCGATTATTTAAGGAGAATTCCATGAGTATAAAAGGTCATTATTGCTGGTTTCAAAGGAAAAATGGGACAAAGCAGCTTATAAACATGGTGGACAGAAGATCCTATTAGAGGTCGTCGATTGCTTGACCACTCTACTCCAGAAAAAGAAGTAGGCTGGTGTTCCCAGTTTTTAATCAGAAAGGAAGATTTGAGTGGCTGTAGAAGCAGATGTTGGGTTGATTTCACAACCCTAAAGTGGCGTATGAAAATACTCGTTTTGCATTAGAACATGGCTTTTGCACCCGTGGTCGGAACGACTGGATTTACATCTGATGAAATTGAAAGAGTTAGTTGAGTTTGTCTACGGCAAAAGAGACTAGAGGCTTGATTGCGCCTAATTTTGCTGTGGAGCGGTTCTTTTGATGCAATTTGCAACGCAAGCAAAGCAAATATTTTCCAGATGTGGAAATCATTGAATTACATCATGATCAGAAAAAGGATGCGCTGAGCGGCACAGGATTAAAAACAGCTGAATTGATCAGCAAAGTTCGCCCCAAAAACTCATGCAATGGACGAAAAAGAAGTATTGACAGGAGCACGTGGCGCAGAAATTGGACGGCATGCGCATTCATTCAGTTCGCTTTACCAGGCTTGGTGGCTCACCAAGAAGTCATCTTTGGTGGTCAAGGTGAGGGACTGACACTCGTCATGATTCGTACGATCGTCAAAGTCTTTTCATGACGGGGGTGAATTTAGGTATTAAGGAGTGGTCAAGAAAAAGAGCTTGTCTACGGATTGGAATATTTGTTATGAGATTAGAGAAATCTGCCTTCTGAATTTCAGGAGGCTTTACCAGTATTAAAGAAGATTAAAGAAATGCCGGTTTTGAGGCGTATTTTGTTGGCGGTTCAGTTCGCGATGCTTTATTGAATCGACCGATTCATGATGTGGATATTGCAAGTTCCAGTTATCCAGAAGAAACCAAAACGTATTTTTGAACGTTAACGACGATGTCGGAATTGAGCATGGGACGGTTTTAGTCTTAGAAGACAATCATGAATATGAGTGACGACTTTTCGGACAGAGGATATCTGTGGAGACTATCGCAACCTAGCCATGTCACGTTTTGTTCGTTCTCTAAAAGAAGATTTAAAACGGCGACTTTACGATCAATGCTATGGCTTTGGATGAAGGCAGAATGGATTGATTTATTTGAAGTTGCAGATGATCTGAAAACAGCAGATCTTTACGTGCTGTAGGAATACCCTTCGAACGCTTCAACGAAGACGCCTTGCGCATATGGCGGAGGATTTCGTTTTTCAGGCATCCTTAGGCTTTATTGTGATACAGACACATTTCAGGCTATGAAAAACTGTGTGTCCACTATTAGATTTCTGTGGAGCGAACTTTCATTGAATTTGACAAACTACTGACAGCGTCTTATTGGCGTGAAGGATTGAAAAGTCTGTCGCCAGTGGTGCAACAGACTATTTGCCTGACATGCAGTCATCAATCTCAGTTGGAAAAGATGTTTGATGTTAAAGCAGATTTTCAATTTACGAGTTCAGAGCAAGCTGGGCTATCTCTTTAATGACTTCAAGTAAAAATGTTAAAAATTCCTCAAGCATTGGAAAACTTCAAATGAATTTCAAAAGCGCGTAGAGCAAAATTGTTCACGATTTATACATCTCGTCCAAAGGCATTTTTCTGGATAAGGAAGAATGCTATCGTTTTGAACTGGACCTGATGATACAAGCAGAAGAAATCGTCAAGCCAGAGGATTAGCGGTTGATTTTGAAAAGATTCATTCTCACTTATGATTCACTAACGATTCATGATAAACATGAAATTGTCGTCAACGGTGGCTGTTAATCAAAGAGTTTGGTTTTAAGCGGGGCCTGCTTTAGACAGCTCTTGACTGAGATTGAGACGGCTATTGTGAATGGTGTCTTTGACAACTCGTCTGGAGGCTATTTTAGCTTTTGTAGAGGAGAGAAGATGAGTGACTTTATTGTTGAAAAAGTTGACTAAAACGGTGGGAGATAAGACTGTTTTTAAAAATATTTTATTATTCAGTGGTTTGGATCGGATTGGCTTGATTGGGGCTCAATGGAACTGGAAAACGACTCTTTGAATGTTCTGTCTGGAAAATCTGGATTTGACGGGGATGTCAATCCCTTTTTCTGCTCATTCAGGCTATAAGATCGGCTATTTAACCCAAGAACCTGCACTTTGATGACGACAAAACGGTACTAGATACGGTTTTATCTAGCAATCTGCGAGAAATGCAGCTCATTCGTGAGTATGGAGCTATTGCCGTCTAACTATGATGAAAAGCAATCAATCTCGCTTTAGAGAAAATTATGGCTGAAATGGATGCATCTTCAAGCTTGGGAAATTGAAAGTCAAGTCAAGACTCGTTTTTGTCGAAGCTGGGTTTTGATGACTTATCTGCTAAGGTCGAGCGACCTGTCGGGTAGGTTTGCGACGGCGCGTGCAATTGGCGCAAGTCTTGTTAGAGACGATGACTTATTGCTCTCTGATGACCGACCAAACCATTTGGATATTGGATAGTATCGAATGGCTGACGAATTACGAAGAATTCCAAAAACGGTTCTTTTCTATTACCCATGACCGCTATTTTCTAGAATCATGTTTCGACGCGGATTTTTGAATTGGACAGCGGTAGATTTACTTGAATATCAAGGAAATTATCAAGATTATGTCTCGTTTGAAGGCAGAACAAGACGAGCGAGATGCTGCTCCTTCCATAAAAAGCAGCAACTTTATAAGCAGGAATTATCCTGGATGCGCCGTCAGCCACAGGCCAGAGCAACCAAGCAGCAAGCTCGAATCAATCGTTTTCCATGATTTGAAAAAGATTTATCTCGATCAAGCATTCAGACAGACTTAGAAATGAATTTCGAAAGACCAGTCGGATTGGGAAGAAAAGTGATTGAATTTAAAGATGTGGACTTTGCTTATGGTGACAAGAAGATTCTTTTCTCATTTCAATTTGTTAGTTCAAAATAAAAGATCGGATTGGGATTGTGGGGATAATGGTGTTGGAAAATCTACCTTGCTCAATCTAATTGCTGGAAATTAGCACTCAATCTGGTCAATTGATCATTGGTGAGACGGTTCGTGTGGCTTATTTCTCACAGCAAATTGAAGGGTTGGACGAATCCAAACGCGTTATTACTCTTGCAGGAAGTCGCAGACGAAGTTAAGACATCTGTGAGGACGACATCTATTGCTGAACTGCTAGAACAATTTCTCTTCCTCGCTCCACTCATGGAACTTTGATTGAAAAATTGTCCGGAGGAGAAAAACGGCTTTACCTCTCAAGTTATTGTTGGAAAAGCCTGAATGTTTTGCGTCTGTTGGATGAGCCAACCAATGATTTAGACATTGCAACTCTGACGGTGTTGGAGAAATTTTTGCAAAGGTTTTGCTGGACCAGTTATTACAGTCAGTCATGATCGGTATTTCCTTGATAAAGTAGCAGATAAGATTTTAGCCTTTTGAAGAGGGAACTATCAGAGAATATTTCTACAATTAATGGATTATCTGGATGAAAAAGGCGTCGAGCTAGAGAGTCTGCCATTTCCAACAACTCTGGAAAAGGAAAAAGTAGCTAAAGTGCAGAGGAAAGAAGCGCTTAAGCTACTTTTGAAAAACAGAGTGGAGTCTATTGAGGGGGATATTGAGAAGCTTGAGGAGGAAATTGTGAGCTATTGAGTCGGGAAATGCAGGAATATGAGCTTCGACTTCGGTCCGACTCAGCTGAACTTCAAAAAGAACTGGATGGCAAAACGATTACTGGAGAAAATATGAGCGCTACGAATACTTGAGCGACATGGTATAGAATGACTATGCCTGTATGTATGTTGAGAGTGATTACATTTTTAAACAAGGTCTATTTACAAGTCTCTATAAAATTTGGTATAATACCAATTAATTAAATAAGAATCCGCAAGACTAGTAGCTTAGGGAAGTTTGACAGGGAGAAGAGCCAGAGACTGAGAGCTCTTTAGATGGAATCTAGGTAGAATTCACTTGCAAAGGATTGAAAATTAAGCGTCTGGAAAACCAGATGAAAACGGATGGTACCGCGTGTCAACGCTCCGCTTATGGAGTCTGACAAGCGGTTTTTTATATTTGGAGGAATTATGTCAACCATTGAAGAACAATTAAATAAGCTTAGAGAAGAAACGCTGGCGTCGTTGAAAAAAATCTCGACTGAAAATGAAAAAGAAATGCAGAATCTGCGTGTTTCTGTCCTTGGAAAGAAAGGCTCTTTAACAGAAATTTTAAAAGGTATGAAAGATGTCTCTGCTGATATGCGTCCGATTATCGGGAAAAGCATGTCAATGAAGCACGAGATGTGTTGACTGCTGCTTTTGAAGAATCTGCAAAATTATTGGAAGAGCAAAAAGTTGCCAATCAGTTGGCGAGTGAGTCAGTAGATGTCACCCTTCCGGGTCGGAAAATTCCTGCTGGGAATCGTCATGTTCTTAGCCAAACAAGTGAAGAAATTGAAGATATTTTTATTGGCATGGGCTATCAAGTCGTAGATGGTTTTGAAGTTGAAACAGACTATTACAACTTTGAGCGGATGAATTTACCAAAAGATCACCCAGCGCGTGATATGCAGGATACTTTTACATTACAGAAGAAATTTCTTTGCTGCGGACTCACACCAGCCCAGTTCAAGCTCGTGCTATGGACGCTCATGATTTTTCTAAAGGACCTTTGAAAGATGATTCTCGCCAGGGCGTGTGTTCCGACGGGATACGGATGATGCGACGCATTCTCATCAATTTCATCAAATTGAAGGTTTGGTTGTCGGAAAAATATTTCTATGGCAGACCTCAAGGAACATTGCAGCTCATTAGTGCAAAAAGATGTTTGGAGAAGACTGTAGTATTCTGTCTGCGTCCGTCTTATTTTCCCATTTACAGAGCCGTCTGTTGAAGTGGATGTTTCCTGCTTTCAAATGCGGTGGTCAAGGGTGCAATGTTTGCAAAAAGACTGGCTGGATTGAAATTATGGGAGCTGGAATGGTGCACCACGTGTCCTTGAAATGAGTGGCATTGATGCTGATGTTTATTCTGGTTTTGCTTTTTGGACGTTTGGGTCAAGAACGGTGGCTATGTTGCGCTACGGTATCAATGATATTCGTGGGATTTTCTATCAAGGTGATGTTCGTTTTTCAGAACAATTTAAATAAATGCTATGTTAGTAAAAAGTAAAAGAAGAACAGTTGAAGTTCTAAGAACACTAGAAGTGCAAACTATCGAGAAAACTTTCGGCCCTTATATCAAGTGTGAAGATATGCAAGATTATTTTTATCCCATGAACTCTCACTTGAGCAGATTCAGAAGGATTTGGCACTGGTAGAGCTCGGAGACCTATTTTGCATTAGATGAGAAACAGAGAAAGATTGTTATTTTCTCAAATTTAACTGGGGCAAGTTACAGACTGAGCCAGTAGAGTCAGACTACTCAATGGAGAATGCTTTTGAGGTTCATCGATTTATAGTGCTTTTGAAACCGTATCAAGGACAAGCTTTTTGGCAAGGAAATGTTTGAATTTGTCTGCAGGAAGCTATGAAACGAAAAGTGTTCATGGGTGTGGCTAGGTGTTTGGGAAAAGAATTTCAAAGCGCAAAACTTTTTACTTTAAATATGGTTTTGAACGTTTTAGTGAGCATGAATATGCGACAGGTGAAACGGTTGATATTGACTGGCTCATTCGGAAAGAAATTAAAATTAATCGAAAAGCACGTTTGGCTTGCTATTTGTCTCCAGCCCTCAAAAAGAAAGGAAAGTAATATGAGGTGAAAATCTTTTGAGAAAACAATAGTTCTCAAAGATTTCTGATGCACTCATATAGATGAATTATGCTAGTAAGTTATAAATGGTTAAAAAGAACTAGTTGACGTAACTGTTCTGAGGAAGAATTAGCTGAAAAATGTCAACGACAGGGATTGAAGTAGAAGGGCAGCTCTCCTGCTGAGGGATTGTCAAAAATATTGTAGTTGGTGAAGTGAAAGCCGTGAAGATGTAGCTGAAACACATCTGCATGTCTGTCAAGTGAATGCTGGAGAAGAAGCGCTTCGACAAATCGTTTGCGGCGCTCCAAATATACGAGCAGGAATCAGGTTATGGTAGCTCTTCCAGGAGCTCGTATTGCGATAATTATAAGATTAAAAAGGAAAAATCCGTGGTTTAGAATCTCTTGGAAATGATTTGTCTCTTGAGAATTAGGGCATTTCAGACTCGGTTGTTCCAAAAAGAATTTTCCGATGGCATTCAAATCCTGCCAGAAGAAGCTGTCGCCAGGGATCTGCTTTTTCCTTATCTTGACTCTAGATGATGAAATTATTGAGCTTTTCTATCACACCGAACCGTGCAGATGCGCTTTTCAATGCGTGAGTAGCGTATGAGGTAGGCAGCCATCTATGACAAAGTCAGTTCATTTTTCAAAGATTTTCCGTTGTTAGCAGACAGAGAGCAAGCTGCAGAACAACTCTCTGTTGCGATTGAAACGGACAAGGCGCCTTTTATGCAGCACGTATTTTGGAGAATGTAACCATTGCTCCAAGTCCGCAGTGGCTTCAAAAATCTGCTTATGAATGCAGGAATTCGTCCCAATCAATAATGTAGTAGATGTGACAAATTATATGTTTGCTTTACTTTTGGTCAACCAATGCACGCCTTTGATTTAGATACTTTTAAGCGCAATCAAATTGTGGTGCGCAAAGCGCATGCAGGTGAAAAAGTTAGTAACTCTTGATGATGAAGAGCGAATTTAGAAACGAGCGATCTTGTGATTGCGTAGCAGATAAGCCATGTCGCCTTGCTGGTGTCATGGTGAGCTGCAAACGGAAATTTCTCCTCAAATCAAGGCGTAGTGCTTGAAGCAGCAGTTTTTGATGGAACTCTCCATCTGTAAGACGAGCGGGCGTCTCAATCTTCGCTCAGAATCATCCTTCTCGTTTTGAAAAAGGAATTAACCTAGCGACAGTAACAGAAGCTCTAGATGCTGCAGCTAGCATGATTGCAGATCTTGACAGGAGCAACAGTACAAGCCGGGCATCGTCTCAGCAGGTCAAGTGGGATCACATCAGATGTTGAAGTTGTTTCAACATTGGCAGATGTCAATCGTGTACTTGGAACGGAATTAACTTTATACAGATATTGAAGATGTTTTTCCGCCGTCTTGGTTTTGGTCTTACTGGCAATGCAGAGAAATTACAGTCAGCGTACCACGCCGTCGTTGGGACATTCACATTGAAGCAGACCTTTGATGAGGAGATTGCGTATCTATGGTTATGATAGATTACCAGCAACCTTCCAAAAGATGACGGGAACAGCTGGTGAATTGACAGAAACCCAAAAACTCCGCCGCAAAGGTTCGTACATTAGCAGAAGGTGCTGGTCTGACAGAAGTCACTACCATGCTCTGACCACCCTGAAAAAGCTATGCAATTCAGCACCAACCCAAGTAACTTGACAGAGTTAATGTGGCCTATGACAGTAGATCGTAGTGTCCTTCGTCAAAATATGGTAGCTGGCATTTTGGATACCGTTGCCTATAATGTAGCACGTAAAAATAAGGACTTGGCTCTGTACGAAATCGGAAAAGTCTTCGAGCAAACGAGGAAATCCACAGGAAGAATTGCCAACTGAAATTAATAGCTTTTGCCTTTTGCTTTTGACAGGTTTGGTAGCTGAAAAAGGATTTTTCAAACTCTGCTGTACCAGTTGATTTTCTTTTATGCAAAGGAATTTCTGAAGCACTTTTGGACCGTCTGGGTCTAAACGTAGAATACACAGCGACACAAGCATTCACTAGTATGCATCCAGGTCGTACAGCGACTATTTCACTAGACGGACAAGTCATTGGTTTTGTCGGTCAAGTTCATCCAGTAGTTGCTAAAGCTTATAATATTCCAGAAACTTATGTAGCAGAAGTCAGCTTGACAGCGGTTGAACAAGCGATTCAAACCAGCAAAAACCATTTGTAGAAGTTACTAAATTCAGCTGTAACACGTGATATTTGTGTGTGCTTAAAGCAGAAATCAGTCACAAAGAAGTCGTTGAAGTCTATTGAAGCTGCTCGTGAAGCGTTTGATCAGATATTAAATTGTTTGATGTCTTCAGGTGAAAAACTTGGGCTTGGTATGAAGTCCATGGCTTACACTTTGACTTTCCAAAAATCCAGAGGGTACGCTAGAAGATGAGGAAGTAGCTCGCTATATGGAAAAATCCAAAAGTCTCTTTGAAGAAAACGCTTGGTGCAGAAGTGCGATAAGACGTGAAAAAGTTCTAAATTGAAGTTTAGGAGTCTTGTAGCAATATAATGTATAATAAGGAAAAAGTTTTATATCGGAGGAGAAAGACAGTTTTTGACACAACTTTGGAAAGCATTTTCCAATTTACCAGAAGTGACAGCGATTGCTTTAGGCGGATCTCGTAGCGGAGAAACTTATGATGAGATCTCGACTATGATTTATATATTTACTGCACGAGCATTCCAGATGAAGACAGTGTCGGAAGTTGATTTTGACCCAATATTGTTCTTTATATGGAAATAAGCAATCAATTTTGGGAATTGAAGATGACTGTACCTTAAATAATGGTATTGATATTGATATTCTTTATCGAAACATTCGCGATTTTGCGCAAGATATTGAAAATGTTGTCGAAAAATACCAAGCAGGAAATGGCTACACCACCTGCTTTTGGCACAATTTAAAAACCTGCAAGATTCTTTATGATGCTAACGGAGAGTCTCGAAAATTGAAAAACGGTTTGACGTTCCTTTTCTCCGAAATTAAAGACAACATCATTTCACGAAATTTTAGTTTGTTAACTGAGCATTTGCCATCCCATGATACGTAGATTTTTAGAAAGCAGCAAAACGAAAGACTTTTGTCAGTGTCAATCATCGTATAGCGGCCTTTTTAGAACTTATTTTGACATCATTTTCTGCAGTTAATGAATTGACCCACCCCGGCGAGAAGAGAACGAGGTCGTATGCAGCGTCATGTAACCTTCTTCCTAATCAATTTGAGCAACTCTTAAATACTTTTACTAATGAGCACATTACTAGACCCGAAATTCTCGAAAACAATTAGTGAAATTGATAAATTTAGAGGGAATTTTATCATAAAATCGGCTGGATTGAGTATAAAACGGCTTTAAACCGTTTTTCGTATTGCAGTTGTTTTCTCACCATGCATTTTTCCTATTTCTTTAAAAATCCATGATTGTTTGTTGGGGCTTTAGAGCTAAATGTTCATAAAAGCGCAAGGCAGCGACATTATCATTCCATACATCAAGGGTTGGTTGTAACAGCCACTTGGGCAAAGTTTTCAAATGGCAG
>BNJU01002713.1_pt1 | contig 64764 bp, 93 predicted proteins | sample 8539281 | NCBI WGS metagenome assembly BNJU01 (sample SAMD00202456, study PRJDB9452) | human saliva metagenome | isolation source: human saliva | place: Japan
GAAAAATGCAAAAAGTCTTACAATCAAAGGCTTTCAGAACGTAGAAAAACCCTACCAGCAATAGAAAAATTACCATATTGTAGGTTGGATACCATATTATACAAAACACTTAGGAATGTTGGTATAGCGCTATCCTTAACAGTAGTTCTCTAATTAAAGAAAAAGACTGAAGAAAATTGTCCAAAATGAACTTTTTCTTCAGTCTGAGGTCACATCAATGTGCCCTTTTTCAGGATATTCACAATGATTGAATTGATTGAGAGGGTGCAAAATGAATCTGCTTGAGTTCCATAGGAACCAACTACAAATGGATTACTTCAGTGATAGCTATCGTCAGTTTGAGTTAGACTTCTATCCTTTTCAGCACTTGATATACCATTAACATTTTTGACAGATGATATTTTTGTTAACTATGGCTAAATCCCCAAAAAACTATTTTAAGCAACAAAGATAATTCCAAAGATTATCGAGATCATTATTTTCTATTCAATGTTGAAACTGTCGAAAAATAATCTCATTAGGAAATATATATACTTTAAAGACTGTTTATGCTATAGATTAAAAAGAAGACCCTTCTTCTTTTTAATCTATTATTACGAATTAAAATCTGATAAATATTTAGCCACAGACTTATAATCAGATGGAGTCCTTTCACTTGGATCAATAAGTTTATGCTGGGTATGTTCCTCATTCTCAATAAGGATTATCTTTAAAAATAGATTTGAGTCTCAAGAGATGGATATATATATAACGATAGAGTCCCACAATCAAGCTCACTCTCATAGGTAGAATATATTCCATACTTTTTAATTCTCCATTAAAAAGCCAATAAATGAATATCCGTATTTTTAGCTCTGGAGTTCTTATTAGTTATCATAATCATATCATTAGCGGAAAATGCACTTTTAAGCCTGTAATGGTTAGCTGCCATCTTGTTAAACATTAATTCGTAATTTTTCTATAAAGGCATGCTCGCTCAATCATGACTATCAATTTTCCTGAATTTTCAAAAACAATTCGTATATATTCATTCTTCAAGCCTTTATCCAGATTAATTTCATCAAGAATTCTTCTAACAAATATATTCCGTGATGAAAATAATTTTTTCAGACTCGGTGTGCTAGAACTCTCGTTTGGATCATCTTGGCAAAGTGTCTTATAACTATCAACATTAAGTGTGTAATCTCCAAGGGATAATAAAGCAACTCTCAGCAAGCGTCCTTCAATAGCTTTATTGTTATCAAACATATTTGATATCTTATTCCAATAATGTGATATCGTTTCACGTTTATATATTAAAGAGTCGTCAGATTCGAAGAAGAAACAGCTTCGTATTTGACCGCTAAAATAAGGATGCTCTTCAGCTCGAAAAATAAGAGCCTTCAAAGATTTATCAGTAATAATTAGTTTTAGCTTTTTCTATCTCTTCAGAAACTTGTTCATAATTAAAACCTGAAATTCATTGCCTTCAGATAAATGACCTAAAGATCTGACATATAAGGGATTTGCTCGTTTATCCCATTAATAGCCCTTTCATATGGAGCTTGATAATCAATATCAGAATTATCTATTAGGTTCCTGAAGATAGCGGTACCATTTTTCAAAGCTATTATCTAAATGTAATCCATTATGAAGTATAAACTTTGAAATAACATGGAAATAAACTCTAGATTTCAGACTTTTTATTCTCAATTGCCTTAACTAAAGTACTAGAGACATCTGGATACTGATTTTCAGATAGAAATTCAAGTACACCCACTATTAAATCTACATGTTCTAAATTTATAGATTCAAAAATTAACTTTAAGTCCAATTTTTCACGCTCAGAATAATCCAACGAATCTAAATTATTGATAAGAGCGATTTCAAATAAATTTATTTATATCAAATTTATCTTTATCGATTTTTCCATACAGTATCCGTCCACTTAGTATCCAAATTTTTAGTAAAAACTACTAGCTAATTCTCCGTTAATTATATGTAATCTAGAAATGAACCTTGCTTTGAAGTTTTCAAAATCTGTCAGAGGCCTTCCTCTGGAATTTAATTTGATATAAAGTTCATCTTCAGAGCCAAGTTCATCAATATCTAAGAAATTGAATACAACTTTATGTCCATCAATTTTACTTAAAATTTCCTCATAATCAAAATCATCGTGAAATTGTTCAGTTATCTCATCTAATGTAACAAGTGCTCCTTGAACAGTGAGGTCTAACAGCAAGAGTCTGCAAACCATGATGCATCTTTAATAAATTCAGATGGAGTACAGTAGTTTCGAAAATATCTTTTCTGAATTCAAACAAACTAGTAGAAAAACTGTTTGGAAGAATCTCTTGTCTCGTAGGAAAAATTACGTGAAAATCGCAGCTCTCACTATTTCTAAATGCGTACAAGTAAACTAAAAACAAAGTTGTCAATCTTTGCTGACCATCTAGCGGAATAAATTGACCGTTTGATGACTTTCCATAGATAAAATTTAAGTCTAAAGGCAGATTATCCTCACTTGTTAAGGCTGTATTTATGTCTTGTAGTAGCTTCTTCCTAACATCAGTGGTTCTAACGTCTAGTCTACCTTTGGGCGTAATCTCTGAATTAAAGGAATAACAACATTATAGCTTTCCAAAGTGTTTTCAAGTTGAACTTAGTTTGCTCACTCATACCTACTCCTCTTCCAAATTAAAAAACTTAGCTAATTCTTTCTTCATAGAACTAATATAATCAGATTTGTCATCCTCAGTCCAAGAGTTAAAGTTTTCAGGATTACAACTATATACCTTCAAAAACATTCCGAGTACAAACAGGTACAAATTTACCTTCAGCATCAACTTCGATAATAGTTTTCCTCATGTAAAAGGGGCATCCTGACAACTTCTATTGGTATTCTGATCAATAATGTCAAATTTCAATACTGTCATCAGGCTCCGCACTTTTATCGGCAGTTGCATGAATATGCTCAATATCCCATTTTTCTTTTATATAAATCAAATGGAAAAACGGTACTGTTTTCTCCTTTGATTAATCAACGTCACTAAGTTAAAAAGCAACAATAGACTCCGTACAGATTTGCTTCCATATGAAAGATTCTCAATATCTTCAATATCAGGGATTGTTTCACAGGCAAGCTCTTTTAACTTAGGTGAAAAGCCTCCGACTTTTTTATTTCTCTCATAGCAGCAAACACTTTATTAATATTCAAGCTATTTGAAAGTAAATAGCCGATAAAAGGTGATATCTATCTGAGATCCATATGCAATTGTTCACTTCCTCAAATAACAATTGGATAGAATTCAGAACTGATTTATAAACTCTACTTTATTTTTCGCAATCTTATATCCCTCATAAATAGTGTAAAAGTGCTATATTTATCTATACTACTATTGACTGGGTCATTGTTGGCTTGTAGGTTAAATAAAAATCAATCCTAGTATCGTATATTGCATTATTAGTTAAAAAGTTCCAAAATGTATCTTGCTGGAGTCGGTGTTCAATCCGATTCCGGGCTATCGAACGATGTATTCTTTCACTCTCTATATCCATCCACATAATTATTTTTATCTAATATAAGAGCTTTAATAAGTTCTGCATTTGTCAATGGAATTTTTTCCCAAGTTTACTTTCGTAAAAATATTAATTGGATCCTCTGTTTCATCAATTTCGTACCAAATGAAGAATACTGATTCTGTCAGTACTTGTATATATCATGTAAAGCATTATCCGAATTAATATCATCTTTATCAAGCCAATCATCAATTGCAGAAAAAGCATTGCTAATGATGACTAGCATCAATATCGTATTCTGCAATAAGTTTGTATGTATCAAAACTTAAATCTTTTAAATAACTGCTACTTTTTCTCTCGTTTCGTATGCTAATTCAAAAACTCATATTGATTACATCTTCTACGGCTACCCCCAAATTCTGCGGACATAAATTTCAGGAAAATAAAAATAGTTGTCAACCTCTGTTGTCCATCAACAACATCATAGGTGTTTCAGAAACTTTTTACAATTAAAGGTTGCAGACAATCACTTTAATTTAGAATCATGATTGTACAAGTCACTCTAATAGAGTGGTCCTCGTGCTTAGTCCAACGATATCTCTTTGATACGATGGAACATTAAATTTCATACCTTTCAACTCTTCAATTCGTTTCTCAGCAATTCCCATATATAGTACTCAACTTTCTTATGTTAAAAACCAAACACTTTCAGCGCGAATGGTATTATTAATAGCAACAATTATTATACCACAAATGCTCTTTACACTCCTATTTGATTACAGTATAAATTAGCGGCATCAATCTTGAAAAATATAACTACTGCATTTAACCAGTAAAAAGGTATACATTTATTCATAAAGCCATGCCCATTGAAATAAATATATACCCTAAATGTTAATGAAAATAAAAACCAACTACTCCACCTATCAAACCCAAGACACTCAACTGCTGTTCTCAGTTTGATACTTCATACATCACAAAAAGCATTGATTTAAAGAATTTTTCTATTCGATTTATCAAAAGGTTCTAAGCTTTCACGAGCAGAGAAACACACTCAACATGATGCGTTTGCGGAAATAAATCCACTGGCTGTACTTTCTTCAATTCATAGCCTAGCTCTTGATAGAGTTTAATATCACGCGCCATAGTAGCCACATTACAAGAGATATAAGCGATACGATCAGCTCCTGTTTGTGCACTTGCTTTGATAAAGCTTTCGGTCAAGCCCTTGCGTGGTGGGTCGACTAGGATAGCAGTTGGTTGGATGCCTTCCTTGAGCCAATTCTTCATAGCATTTTCAGCTGTGTCACAGAACATAGTGGGCATTGGTGATGCCGTTTAAACTAGCATTCTTCTGGCTATTCTCTACTGCTTCTGAGATAACCTCTACGCCGTAAACTTCCTTGACATGATTAGCAACAGACAACCCAATAGTCCCAATTCCTGAGTAGGCATCAATAACTACATCATCCGACTTCAACTCTGCAAAGTCAATGGCTGTCTGATAGAGCTTCTCTGCCATTTCTGTATTGACCTGGTAAAAGGCTGGTCCAGAGATTTGGAAGCTATTCCCCAACATTTGATCCGTAATGTAATCTTGACCATAAAGCGTATGCCATTCTTTCCCGAAAATGGCATTGGTATTCTGGTCATTGATATTCTGCATAACAGACACAATTTCTGGAAATTGCTTGAGGAGTTGTTCAATTACCTGTTCAACTCTGAAAACTTTAGGACGAGTTGTCACCAAAATAACCATAATCTGACATGAATGGTGTCCACGACGCACAACGAGGTTACGAATCAATCCTGACTGTTCCTTCTCATCATATGGTTTCAAGTCATAGCGACGGAGTAAATCACGTAGGGCTAGAATAACCTGATCAATAACAGGATCCTGAATATAAAAATCTTCTAGAGGCATAAGGTCATGAGAATTTTTACGGAAAAAGCCAGTTTCCAGAACACCATTTACTCTACGAACAGGAACCTGAGCCTTGTTGCGATACTTGATAGGATTTTCCATACCTAGAGTATCAGCAATCTCTATATCCCTGATTCCAGCAATCTTATAAAGACTGTCTTTTACTTGCTTGGTTTTAAACTTGAGTTGCTCTGGATAAGCTAGATGTCCCAAGTCAGCAATCCCTGAACGCAGGTAAGCCAAATCTAAGTCTTGATTACGGTGAGGAGATTGTGTAAGGTATTCCTCAACTTTACAAAAGCCAATCTTCTTGTTGACTTTAGGGACTCGCATAAGGATTTTTTCAGTCGGAAGAGCATTCTCTACAAAAAAGACCAAGCCATCGACCTTGGCAACACCTGCTCCTTCATGGGTCAAATCGACAATATCAACTTCTACAATATCATTTTTCTTTAACATATTTTTCACTTTCTATGTGCCGAAAAAAAGACGGCAACTGTTCTGTTACCATCTATTATACCATGAATTAACCTAAGCACCAAAAACTCTTGAAGAAATCAAGGATAGCTTGCCAAATTGAGCTAAGGATGTTTCCACCGTCTTGAATAACTATTAGCATCAAAGTTAAGGTCGATATTGCTAAAAACTATCTCCTGCTTGCGCAACGATACTTTGTTTCAGATCCTTTAGAGTCTTTGTAAAAGTCTTCGTTATTGAGAATATCGCTCTTGGAAAGGTTGAAGGCAAAGTTGATGATGATATTGATCTGATTTCCTGTTATAACCTGATCTAGCTTATAATTTTTCAATGTATCTTCTACAATCTTACGAACATCATCTTCAGTAAGCTCACCCTTGGACTCTTTAGCCTTAGCGATAGCAGCTTTAATATCGGCAAGGGCTACATTGAGTTTATTGGCATCATAGCCTGATTTGTCCTTGTTTTTCATCGTTGATGTCTGACAAGGCTTTTTAGCTCTTCCTGAGCTAGGTCTTTATTTTCTTGAGGAAGTTGAACACCATTAGCTTCTAATGAATAGTAAATACCTGCTAGGGCACTTTCACCTGTTACAGGGATTGGTGCAGCTACGGTGATACGAGCATGCTCCACACCTAAGGTAACAGCTGCATTTCGATACATATCTTGCGTCACTTTAGTGATGTTTTCAGGTGTCTCAATCTTAACCTCAAGTGGAGATTTTTCTCCTAATTTTTGAATTTTTGCTGATGAATAAAGTTGAAGACTTGAATCGTTAGCGACATTCATAATTTTTGAGTAGACATCTGGTGTCATGGTCTTCAAATCTTTAGTATCTTTTGAGGTATCATAGCCAAGTTTTTTAAGTGTTTGATTTTTTTGATCTTCCGTTAATGAAGAACCCAAGACGTACTCAGGTTGTACATAGGTTTCATCAATTACTTTTTGAACATCAGTGGCTGCTTGAGCGCTTTGCAAAGTTGCAACTGCTAAAAGAACTGCAGCACTAATCAGAAAGATTTCTTTTCGCATGAGACGTTCCTCCTTTTTCTACTCTAGCATACATTACAAAACTTAAAAAGCCTTATACAATTACTAAATCAAATTGAAAAAATTATCACACAGTTTAGAAAACAAATAAAGAGGGCTCTATAATATTTGTAGTGGCTAAATCCCCATAGATATTATGGAACCTATTTTGTTGTGAAAAAGTACCATAAGATCTATAATGAAAAAGCGACAAAAACAACTTATTAGAAAGAATCATATGGAACAATCACTACAATTTTACAAAGAGCCAAAGAAAAGCCCTTAGAAACTTGAGTTCTAAGGGCTTTTGTCTTCTTGGCATTAGACACTTGTAATTTAGCCAGAAATTTATTTTATAGGATTAAATATTTTTCTTTAATCTTCTTTTTTTCTTTTGAGCTAAACCTAATAGTGTTGTTACCATTCCAATGATTCCAAGTCCAGTCATAATCACATTTGAATCCGTACCAGTATTTGGTAATTCCTGCACTACTTTTTCAGGATCCAAAGGTTTCGGATCTGGTTTTGCAGGAGTTTGTGGTTCTGGATTAGGGACTACTGGAGTGTCAGGTTTAACTGGAACGTAGATGATTGGTGTGTCGTCACCTGGATTTTTAGGAGTGATTGGTGTTCCTGGTTCTACTGGTTTACCTGGTTTGCTTGGATCTTTTGGATCTGGCAAGTATGGTTTGTAACCTGGTACATTAGGAACAACTGGTTGACCTGGTTTGCTTGGATCTTTTGGATCATTTGGATATTTCACATCTGGTGTTGATGGGAATGTCGGATCATCAGATTTCGGAACCAAGCTGCCAAGTGGTTTGTAAGTAACAGTTTCTTCAAGATTTTCTTGAGTGACTGTCTTAGAAGCAACACTTCCTTTATCAGCGTAGTAACCTGTCAATCCTGGTGTTGGAACTGCATCATAGTTAGTCTTATTCGCTGTCCATGGTGCATCAGGGTTAAGAACTTTACCTGTCACCTTATCAAGTGTTAAGGTACGTGTCCATTGTGCATTTTGAACATTGTCAGCTGGGGCAGTTGCCTTACCGTCTGATACCACATAATGAACAGTTGACGTTACATCTTTCTTCCATTGATCTTCCGCAGGGTATTTAGGACTGTTTGGATCTGTTGGATTGATTGGATCTGTTGGTTTATGTGGATCGTTTGGTCCAACTGGAGTTTCACCGTGTTTCAAGGTTACTGTCCAAGTTTGATCAACAGATGGATCTGTGTCATAAGTTGCTCCTGCTAGGAACTCATCTTTCACAAGAACATAACCACGATCTTCATAGTACTTAATCTTAGCTGCAGTTGAGTAGTCAATAGCTTCACCAGATTTACCACCTACTTGATCATTTTCAAGTGTTTCACCAGTATTTTGATCTACGTACTTGATAATAGCTTTTTGTTCTGCCTTACGGTAGACAACAGGCGTATCTTTTCCTGGTTCGTTAGGAGTTACACTTGGTGTATCTGTCACATAACCTGGGATGACTGGTGTTGGAGTCTTGCCACCCTTAGTTGGATCTTGTGGATCATTGTTGTACTGTGGAGTTGGTGCACTTGGAATTTTGTTTCCTTCTGGATCAACTGGAATGATCTTACCAAGTGGTTTATAAGTAACCTTATCCGTAACTTCTGGTTGATCTGGAGTAACTGTCTTAGATCCAGCTTCCTTCTTATCGGCATAGTAATGTTCAACAACTGGAACTGTTTCTTTACCATAAGTGTGATTAGGTTGATCCCATGTTGTTGTACCATTTTTGTTTACCAGTAAAGGTGAAGTTATCTTGAACCTTATCAGCTGGAGTAGCTGTTCCTGCTCCTTCAAACGTTACCGTTTGTTTAGTTGGTTTTGTAACTTCAGTTGTTTTTGGTACGTAGATAATTGGTGTGTCTTCACCTGGTTTATCAGGAGTGATTGGTGTTCCTGGAGGTACTGATTTACCTGGTTTAGTTGGATCTTGTGGATCTGGAAGATGTGGTTCATAACCTGGTACATCTGGAACAACTGGTTGACCTGGTTTAGTTGGATCCGTTGGATCATTTGGATACTTCACTTCTGGTGTTGATGGGAAGTTTGGATCATTTGGTGTCTCTGGTTTTTGGAACCAAGTTTCCAAGTGGTTTTGTAAGTTACAGTTTCTTCAAGATTTTTCTTGAGTAACTGTCTTAAAAGCAACACTTCCTTTATCAGCGTAGTAACCTGTCAATCACTGGTGTTGGAACTGCATCATAGTTAGTCTTATTCGCTGTCCATGGTTCATTAGGGTTAAGAACTTTACCTGTCACCTTGTCAACATTTAAGGTACGTGTCCATTGTGCATTTTGAACATTGTCAGCTGGGGCAGTTGCCTTACCGTCTGATACCACATAATGAACAGTTGATGTTACATCTTTCTTCCATTGATCTGTCGCAGGGTATTTAGGACTGTTTGGATCATTTGGATTGATTGGATCTGTTGGATTGTGTGGATCGTTTGGTCCAACTGGAGTTTCACCGTGTTTCAAGGTTACTGTCCAAGTTTGATCAACAGATGCATCTGTGTCATAAGTAGCTCCTGCTGGGAACTCATCGCTTACAAGAACGTAACCACGATCTTGGTATTTCTTGATCTTAGCTGCAGTTGAGTAGTCAATAGCTTCACCAGATTTACCAGAAACTTGATCATTTTCAAGTGTTTTACCAGTATTTTGGTCTACATACTTGATAATAGCTTTTTGTTCTGCCTTACGGTAGACAACAGGTGTATCCTCTCCTGGTTTGTTAGGAGTTACACTTGGTGTATCTGTCACCTAACCTGGGATGACTGGAGTTGGTGTTCGCCACCCTTAGTTGGATCTTGTGGATCATTGTTGTACTGTGGAGTTGGTGCACTTTGGAATTTTGTTTCCTTCTGGATCAACTGGAATGATCTTACCAAGTGGTTTATAAGTAACCTTATCCGTAACTTCTGGTTGATCTGGGTAACTGTCTTAGATCCAGCTTCCTTCTTATCGGCATAGTAATGTTCAACAACTGGAACTGTTTCTTTGCCATAAGTGATGATTAAGTTGATCCCATGTTGTTGTACCATTTTTGTTTACCAGTAAAGGTGAAGTTATCTTGAACCTTATCAGCTGGAGTAGCTGTTCCTGCTCCTTCAAACGTTACCGTTTGTTTAGTTGGTTTTGTAACTTCAGTTGTTTTTGGTACGTAGATAATTGGTGTGTCTTCACCTGGTTTATCAGGAGTGATTGGTGTTCCTGGAGGTACTGATTTACCTGGTTTAGTTGGATCTTTTGGATCTGGAAGATGTGGTTCATAACCTGGTACATCTGGAACAACTGGTTGACCTGGTTTAGTTGGATCCGTTGGATCATTTGGATACTTCACTCCTGGTGTTGATGGGAAGTTTGGATCATTTGGTGTCTCTGGTTTTGGAACCAAGTTTCCAAGTGGTTTGTAAGTTACAGTTTCTTCAAGATTTTCTTGAGTAACTGTCTTAGAAGCAACACTTCCTTTATCAGCGTAGTAACCTGTCAATCCTGGTGTTGGAACTGCATCATAGTTAGTCTTATTCGCTGTCCATGGTTCATTAGGGTTAAGAACTTTACCTGTCACCTTGTCAACATTTAAGGTACGTGTCCATTGTGCATTTTGAACATTGTCAGCTGGGGCAGTTGCCTTACCGTCTGATACCACATAATGAACAGTTGATGTTACATCTTTCTTCCATTGATCTGTCGCAGGGTATTTAGGACTGTTTGGATCATTTGGATTGATTGGATCTGTTGGATTATGTGGATCGTTTGGTCCAACTGGAGTTTCACCGTGTTTCAAGGTTACTGTCCAAGTTTGATCAACAGATGCATCTGTGTCATAAGTAGCTCCTGCTGGGAACTCATCGCTTACAAGAACGTAACCACGATCTTGGTATTTCTTGATCTTAGCTGCAGTTGAGTAGTCAATAGCTTCACCAGATTTACCAGAAACTTGATCATTTTCAAGTGTTTTTACCAGTATTTTGGTCTACATACTTGATAATAGCTTTTTGTTCTGCCTTACGGTGAGACAACAGGTGTATCCTCTCTGGTTTGTTAGGAGTTACACTTGGTGTATCTGTCACATAACCTGGGATGACTGGAGTTGGAGTTTCGCCACCCTTAGTTGGATCTTGTGGATCATTGTTGTACTGTGGAGTTGGTGCACTTGGAATTTTTGTTTCCTTCTGGATCAACTGGAATGATCTTACCAAGTGGTTTATAAAGTAACCTTATCCGTAACTTCTGGTTGATCTGGAGTAACTGTCTTAGATCCAGCTTCCTTCTTATCAGCATAGTAATGTTCAACAACTGGAACTGTTTCTTTGCCATAAGTGTGATTAGGTTGATCCCATGTTGTCGTACCATTTTTTTGTTTACCAGTAAAGGTGAAGTTATCTTGAACCTTATCAGCTGGAGTAGCTGTTCCTGCTCCTTCAAACGTTACCGTTTGTTTAGTTGGTTTTGTAACTTCAGTTGTTTTTGGTACGTAGATAATTGGTGTGTCTTCACCTGGTTTATCAGGAGTGATTGGTGTTCCTGGGGGACTGATTTACCTGGTTTAGTTGGATCTTTTGGATCTGGAAGATGTGGTTCATAACCTGGTACATCTGGAACAACTGGTTGACCTGGTTTAGTTGGATCCGTTGGATCATTTGGATACTTCACTCCTGGTGTTGATGGGAAGTTTGGATCAGTTTGGTGTCTCTGGTTTTGGAACCAAGTTTCCAAGTGGTTTGTAAGTTACAGTTTCTTCAAGATTTTCTTGAGTGACTGTCTTAGAAGCAACACTTCCTTTATCAGCGTAGTAACCTGTCAATCCTGGTGTTGGAACTGCATCATAGTTAGTCTTATTAGCTGTCCATGTTGCATCAGGGTTAAGAACTTTACCTGTCACCTTATCAACATTTAAGGTACGTGTCCATTGTGCATTTTGAACATTGTCAGCTGGGGCAGTTGCCTTACCGTCTGATACCACATAATGAACAGTTGATGTTACATCTTTCTTCCATTGATCTGTCGCAGGGGTATTTTAGGACTGTTTGGATCATTTGGATTGATTGGATCTGTTGGATTATGTGGATCGTTTGGTCCAACTGGAGTTTCACCATGTTTCAAAGGTTACTGTCCAAAGTTTGATCAACAGATGCATCTGTGTCATAAGTAGCTCCTGCTGGGAACTCATCGCTTACAAGAACGTAACCACGATCTTGGTATTTCTTGATCTTAGCTGCAGTTGAGTAGTCAATAGCTTCACCAGATTTACCAGAAACTTGATCATTTTCAAGTGTTTTACCAGTATTTTTGGTCTACATACTTGATAATAGCTTTTTGTTCTGCCTTACGGTAGACAACAGGTGTATCCTCTCCTGGTTTGTTAGGGAGTTACACTTGGTGTATCTGTCACATAACCTGGGATGACTGGAGTTGGGTTTCGCCACCCTTAGTTGGATCTTGTGGATCATTGTTGTACTGTGGAGTTGGTGCACTTGGAATTTTTGTTTCCTTCTGGATCAACTGGAATGATCTTACCAAGTGGTTTATAAGTAACCTTATCCGTAACTTCTGGTTGATCTGGAGTAACTGTCTTAGATCCAGCTTCCTTCTTATCGGCATAGTAATGTTCAACAACTGGAACTGTTTCTTTGCCATAAGTGTGATTAGAGTTGATCCCATGTTGTTGTACCATTTTTGTTTACCAGTAAAGGTGAAGTTATCTTGAACCTTATCAGCTGGAGTAGCTGTTCCTGCTCCTTCAAACGTTACCTGTTTGTTTAGTTGGTTTCTTCACTTCAGTTGTACTATTGGTACGTAGATGATTGGTGTATCTTCACCTAGGTTTTGTTGGAGGTGTTAGAGCTCTTCCTGGGTTACTGGTTGATCTTTATCTGGTTTTGGTTGGATCATTTTGGATCTGGTAAGTATGGTTTCGTAACCTGGTACATCTGGGTACAACTGGTTGACCTGGTTTAGTTGGATCCGTTTGGATCATTTGGATACTTCACTCCTGGTGTTGATGGGAAGTTTGGATCATTTGGTGTCTCTGGTTTTTGGAACCAAGTTTCCAAGTGGTTTTGTAAGTTACAGTTTCTTCAAGATTTTTCTTGGTGACTGTCTTAAACAACACTTCCTTTATCAGCGTAGTAACCTGTCAATCCTGATGTTGGAACTGCATCATAGTTAGCCTTATTCGCTGTCCATGGTTCATTAGGGTTAAGAACTTTACCTGTCACCTTATCAAGCATTTAAAGGTACGTGTCCATTGTGCATTTTGAACATTTGTCAGCTGGGGCAGTTGCCTTACCGTCTGATACCACATAATGAACAGTTGATGTTACATCTTTCTTCCATTGATCTGTCGCAGGGTATTTTAGGACTGTTTGGATCATTTTGGATTGATTGGATCTGTTGGATTATGTGGATCGTTTGGTCCAACTGGAGTTTCACCATGTTTCAAGGTTACTGTCCAAGTTTGATCAACAGATGCATCTGTGTCATAAAGTAGCTCCTGCTGGGAACTCATCGCTTACAAGAACGTAACCACGATCTTGGTATTTCTTGATCTTTAGCTGCAGTTGAGTAGTCAATAGCTTCTAGATTTACCAGAAACTTGATCATTTTCAAGTGTTTTACCAGTATTTTGGTCTACATACTTGATAATAGCTTTTTGTTCTGCCTTACGGTAGACAACAGGTGTATCCTCTCCTGGTTTGTTAGGAGTTACCTTGGTGTATCTGTCACATAACCTGGGATGACTGGAGTTGGAGTTTCGCCACCCTTAGTTGGATCTTGTGGATCATTGTTGTACTGTGGAGTTGGTGCACTTGGAATTTGTGTTTCCTTCTGGATCAACTGGAATGATCTTACCAAGTGGTTTATAAGTAACCTTATCCGTAACTTCTGGTTGATCTGGAGTAACTGTCTTAGATCAGCTTCCTTCTTATCAGCATAGTAATGTTCAACAACTGGAACTGTTTCTTTGCCATAAGTGTGATTAGGTTGATCCCATGTTGTCGTACCATTTTTTTGTTTACCAGTGAATGTGAAGTTATCTTGAACCTTATCAGCTGGAGTAGCTGTTCCTGCTCCTTCAAACTTAACTGTTTGTTTAGTTGGTTTCTTCACATCATTTACGATTGGTACGTAGATGATCGGTGTGTCACGTGAAATACGATCTGGATCACTCTCGTCATTCGGCTCAATCGTTTTATCAACAATATTATAACCCCAAGCTTGTGGTTGTTCTTCCTTAATCTTATATCCAGTTGGAGCATCAGGAATCTTAGTTTCTAGTGCTTCTGTAGGATTGAATGGATTATTTTCATAAATCTTCGAAACTGAACCTGGGATGACATTTCCGGCTTCGTCCACTTGGATAATTTTTCCTAATGCTTTATAAGTAACCTTATCCGTAACTTCTGGTTGATCTGGAGTAACTGTCTTAGATCCAGCTTCCTTCTTATCGGCATAGTAATGTTCAACAACTGGAACTATTTCTTTGCCATAAGTGTGATTAGGTTGATCCCATGTTGTCGTACCATTTTTTTGTTTACCAGTAAAGGTGAAGTTATCTTGAACCTTATCAGCTGGAGTAGCTGTTCCTGCTCCTTCAAATATTCTGTTTGTTTAGTTGGTTTCTTCACATCATTTACGATTGGTACGTAGATGATCGGTGTGTCACGTGAAATACGATCTGGATCACTCTCGTCATTTGGCTCAATCGTTTTATCAACAATATTATATCCCCAAGCTTGTGGTTGTTCTTCCTTAATCTTGTATCCAGTTGGAGCATCAGGAATTTTTGTTTCCGCTGCGTGAGTTGGATCAGATGAATTATTCTTGTAAGTAACAGAATTTGAATGTTCTATCACTTTTCCAGATTCATCAACGAATAATTTTACCTAGTTTTTATAAGTTACAGTATCAGTAGCATGTGGCTGGTCTGGTGTGACAGTCTTTTTACCTGCACTAGCTTTATCTGCATAATAACCTGTAACAACTGGTGTCGAAACTTCTCCATAAGTATGTGATGTTTTTGTCCACGTTTTTTCATGTGTTTGATTATTTTCTTCACCTTTAAAAATGAAGTCGTCTTGCAGATTTTGTGGTGGATTGCTTGTTGCTCCAGTATATCTTACAGTTTGACTAGTTTTTTGTTGAATCGCAGTAGAATCTTTTTCAAGAACAAGATCGATAGCGTGTTCCTGGCGCAAATTGATTTCCTCCATTACCTGCAATAGTTGGATCAATAGCATAGCTTCCATTAGCCTGACGAATAAGAGTAACTGTTTCTTTTTGGTTCAAAGACCATGTTGCACTACTAATCTTTGGAGCAGGATACTTAGCTAAAGCAGCTTCTAATTCATCTGGAGTTAGATAACCAGGATCAATAACCTCATCAGTGTGAATTTCACTGTAATCATGATACGTGATCACTTGTTTGGCGATCAACACAGGCTTCTACTTTTGTGGGATCACCGTCCCTAGTTTTTAAGATGATAACCTGCAGAAGTTTTTGGAAGTTCTGTTATAGCAGCGTCAGATGGATCTGGGTACTGAAGTACCATCATCAGCAGTAAGAGTATTTTTGTATTATTAAAGACCTTGTTAGATGTTTCTCCAGATATTGAGTTCCTTCAGAATCAACAAAACTAATTGTTCCTAGATTCTTATAGTAAATATTTACAATCCGGTGTCTCGCATCATCACCATAACGACTCTTTCGACACGATAACATAATTGTAGGTCCAAGGGATATCAAACATATCTGTTTTCAATTTTTAAACCATTAATATCACGTCTGAGTAACATATTGACCAGGTAAAACAGGAATATTTACAGATTTGAAACTTAGATTTTCGCCATCAACTTCAGATGAATCCCATCCACTTGCTGGAGCTTCCCTGCGACTCCGATTTCGTGGAGAATCTGCTGTTTCCTTATCAGTAGTCTACTCTTTAAGTTCAGAAGGTTTCACGATTGTTTTTATCAACGTCTTTTGCTTCATGAGCATCTGATTGTGTAATTTCAGACTTTTTTCTGCTAACTTCATCACGAGCAAGTTTCTCATTATTTTTTAAATCTTGCCCATTTGAATCACTAGCTTGAGCACTATTATTATCCTGCTTTACTTCATGATTCTCTGATCTTTCTTGCTTCAGAAAGAGCTGGTCTTTCTGACTGCTTCATCTAGTTTCCACTGTTGTGGTAGCATAGTTGTTCACTCGCAATCTTTTCTTGAATACTTGTTTTCAGCTACAGTTACAGTTTCTGATACAGCTATCTCATCAGCACTTGCAACCTGACCACTCAAAAAGAAGGCCGTACCCCTAACAACTACAAGCTAAGCCAAAACTATACTTCCGTAAGGAAAAATCGTTGCCGTTCATTAAAATGAAATCTCATGATTATTACCCCATTCTTATTAATTAATTATAGTATATCACTATTATAATTTTTCAATCTCATTATTTTCATCTAACGTTCGTAATTTTTCTATATAACTCTCTTTTCAGTCTAGAAAATCATGTGAATTTTTTAACATACTTAACGTTATGAGCATTTATGTATCTTCACTGGTTATTAAATTATTATATGTGGTATCGGCGTTCGGTTTCGGAAGATTTTTATCGAAAATTCAATTTATAACCAAAAAGACTTAGTTGCATTTAACTAAATCTTTTTAGCTTTTACTACCAGTATTATTTACGATTTAAAATAAATTAAAAAGTTTAATGATATGAAATTTCAATCTGAACTGCCTCGAATAATAGTAATTCCCCCCATCAACGTAGAGTTCAGCCCCGTTAAAGAGTGAAATAGGATTAAGGTAAGTGTAGGTTTCTCCAGTTGTATTTCCTAAAATTGGAGCAACTGTTTCTCGTGAGTATTGTTTGGCTAGGGCAAAGTGTATTTTCTTTCCGTTTTTGAGCGATAAAATCAATATAAGCTGGGACCCAAAGTTATAAGCCTGTACAGCAGTCCAAACATCTACTCCTTTTTCTTGCGCTAAATAAGATTTTCAGTCAAGGTTTGAATTCCCTGACGAATACTACTCCTATTGTCAGAAATTGTATTTGTAGTACCGCTGGCAGACTCACTGGACTGCATCACGTCACTTTCTTTACCTTTGGTTTCGGTATAAATCATGGCCAAGATTAGTTCTTCATTTGCTGGCGTATCTTGCTCACTTAAAACTTCTCGTACCAAGGATTGATAGGGTCATGACCTGCTTTCACATCGATACATGTGAAAAAGTTTATAGCCAGTAAATAAGATAAGAACAAGTAGCAAGACCCTTCTTATAAATTTAAACATTATTTGCTTTGTATATCCTCGATGTTTTTGATTAAGATAGAGATAGGTTCCATTGTCATTTTGGATAAATTCGACCGACTCAGCATCTTGATAAATATTATTGGGTACAATTAATTCAATACCATTTGACTAGGGAAAGTTTTTGGTTTTCAAATTTCTTTAATTGGCGACTAGCATCGATTTCATCAAACTGAACTGGCTCTGCACTGCTTCCTTGACTTGATCAATAAAACTAAGACGTGCAGTGAGATTGTTGTCAAAAGGTCATTTGCCAATTTTTTTCTGGAACAATTCATTGCTTTCTTCAAAGGTTGTTAAAAATAGCAGACTTAACCTTAGATTGAAACTGAAAATCGTCTGTAGTTGAAATGTCTCTGCAATTCTCTGAGCCGTTTTTCCAGTTCCTTGATTGACTTCTTAGGGTGAAATCTTTGGCTGAGCCTGGATCAGATTCTCAGAAAAATAGTTTCAAAAAAGTCCCGTTATACTTGATTCGTTTTTCAATCAGATGGTACTTGCGACTCTGAAGATTGACCACCAAGGCCTCGTCAGCACCTGTTCCAAATCCCGATAGATTATTTTGAGTTAGCGAGTTGGATTATCAACTTCTCCGCCTAGATGGGTTAAGGTCTCACGCAGGGCAATTCGGAAAAAGCAAAAATGTTCTACTCCTTCTTTAGAAAACTGCACAAAAATCAAGTCATTGGTTTTGAGACTTTCGGAAATGCTGAATTCCTCTTTCCAGAGATTAGCCAGTGTTACTGATGTCTCCAACAAATCATCTGTGATGTGATTGAAGAAGGGATTTTCTTCTTCGAAAATCCCAGTCTTGGCTTCATCTGAATACACACGTTCAATTTTTTTGCGCAGGTATTCTTCGATTTTTGGAGTGATATTGAGAAATTTATCCGCTAGAAACAACTCAGTGTCATCTGGGCTGAACTGATGGATAATGGCTTTCTTAATATAAATGTCCATAAATAGTATTAGTCCTCATACAATGGGAAGGCATCTGTCAAAGTCTTTGACTGCACTTCTCACTTCTTCTAAGACAGCTTCATTATCTGCATTCTTTAAGGGCTTTAATGATAAGCTCTGCCACTTTACGACTTTTCTTCTTCACCAAACCCACGTGCAGTTATTGCAGCTGCTCCGATACGAATACCACTTGTCTTGAATGGTGACAAGGTTTCGTAAGGGATTGAGTTTTTATTTAGAGTAATATTGACTTCATCTAGCAAGTTTTGAGCAACTTTTCCGTTTTCTACAACCTTAGTTACATCAACTAGGAAGAGGTGGTTTTCAGTACCTCCAGAGATAATACGAAATCAGGGTCTTGCAAGAAGACTTCTGCCATAGCCTTGCTGTTCTTAATAACATTTGCTGCATATTCCTTTGAAGGCTGGGTCCAATACCTCTTTAAAGGCAACAGCCTTAGCAGCAACAACGTGCTCTAATGGCCCACCTTGGATACCTGGGAAGATAGCTGAGTTAATTTTCTTAGCAAGATCTTCGTCGTTGGTCAAAATCAAACCACCACGTGGTCCACGAAGAGTTTTATGTGTCGTTGTTGTTGTAATATGTGCATAAGGGACTGGACTTGGATGAAGACCAGCACAACCAATCCAGCAATAGTGACGCCATATCGACCATAAGTTTAGCACCAACAGCATCTGCAATTTCACGGAATTTTGAAAAATCAATAATTTGAGAATAAGCTGAAGCTCCTGCAACGATTAATTTTGGTTTTCACTTCTTGTGCTTGTTTCAAAGATGGCATCAAAGTCCAATAGTTCGGTCTCAGGATCAACGCTATAAGAAACAAAAGTTGTAGGTTTGACCAGAGAAGCTCACTGGAGCTCCGTGGGTCAAGTGACCACCTCTTTGCCAAATCCATCCCCATGACCGTATCACCTGGCTCAATCAGAGCCATATAAGCTGCTCAGTTGGCTTGGCTTCCTGAGTGGGGTTGGACATTAGCGAAACTTGGCACCAAAGATTTCTTTTTGCACGTTCAATAGCTAGACGTTTTCAACGAGTATCTACTACATCAGTACCACCATAATAAGCGTCCTGGGTAACCCTTCAGCGTATTTGTTTGTCAAAGATAGACCCTTGAGCCGCCATACAGCCTTGGAAAACTACGTTTTTCAGAGGCAATCAACTCGATGTTGTTTTGTTGGCGTTCTTCTTCTTTGTAATAGCATTCCAAAGATCTGCATCATAAGCTTTAAAATCATCTTTGTCCAAAAATCATAGGTCTTCTCCTTTATAGTGTGACAGGTCTTTTAGTTTGTTTTTACAACAAGAATATAAAATCCAAACTAAAAAATGCGAATAAACCGTTTCTGCACTTTATCGCAGGTATAACCAACTTTTTCATAAAGCATGCGCACCTAGACGATGGTCTGCAGAATTTAAGCGAATAAAGTTATAGCCTCGTTTTTGCTTCTTGTTCCAAATCCTTGAGTAACGTTTTTCCGATACCCTGACCCTGTGTTTGAGGCAAAACAGCTAAAGCTGAGATATTAAAACCTGGTTTTTGAATAAAGGGTTCATAAACCTCAGCATGAACATAACCAAGTAAGTCATGGCTGGTCGAATCCTCGAAACCCAGTAGGTAGTGATGAGAGTCTTGAGATAACTTAGCTAGTTGACTAGACGTTTCCTCTAAACTAAACGAATAGCCTAAAGCTTCTTTGTTAATCTCACAAATAGCTGCAACATCTGTTGTTTTCAAATCACGTAGCATGTCATACCTCCTCAAAAGGAATTGTCAGGTATCTTGAGCAAAGGATATCTTCTCGTGTAATCGCTCCTTGGCGTAGAATCTTTCACCTTGTCGCTTGAGATAGGTCTAAAATAGTCGAATCTTTGACCTGTTAAAAAGCATCGTCTTCTAGTCCCAAGACCTCTTGGTCAAAAGTCTTTGCAGAATCTCTTTGAGCTAACTCCGCTAGATTGACCCTGAGATATTGGCAGATAGGTCCTATTAAAGGGGACCAAACTCACGAATCAAGTCCAAGGTTACGGGATGACTAGGCATCGAAATCAACTGTCAGCAAAGTCTGAATTGACCCAGTAGGGAACCTCTGTCATTAGCTTCTAGGATAATGGTCAGTGGACCCGCAGCTTTCAACCAGATTCTTTTGAGATAAGGTGGCTGATTCTTTAGAAAAAGTTCAAGATATCGTCGATAAACTTGCGACATTGAGATTGAGCGCCTTGTCTCTAGGACGACGCTAGCTGATAAACATGATCAACAGCCTTTTTATCTAGAGCTTTTTGCAAAAAGTCCATAAACAGTCTCCGTAGGCAAAACAACAGCTCCACCTTTTTCCAACTCTTGCTTAATCTTTCTCCATCATCAACAACAACCATCCTATCTTGGCCAAATTGGTCTTTGAGTGTCCTCACTTGTTTTTCAGGAAGATTTTTCCCTGAAAAGCTGCTGGGACACTTTGTCCTTGTTTGTAACCAATTTCAAGGTAAATCTTACCACCATCATTTAGATAGTTCTTTGGATTCTTCACGCGATTCTGCGATAGATTGCTAAACCATCTTCATCTGCAAAGAGGGCTAGATGTGGCTCTGAATGGAGGACATTCAAACCAACTTCTGCCTCATCAGATCGAGAGATATAGGGTGGATTGGAAACAATTATATCATATTTTTGAAGAAATTTCAGAGAAACAATCAGATTTAAAAATATATATTAAGACTTTGAATTTCGGCGTTTTCCATCGCCAAATCCAAGAGCATCTTGAGAAATATCAGCTAGCTGTGATTGTCCAATCGGGTCTATTTTTAGCTAGAGCAAGGGCAATAGCTCCACTTCCTGTTCCGATATCCAGAACTTTGAGATTTTCCTTTGGATTCTCAGCTAGGATGAGCTCCACCAACTCTTCTGTCTCTGGGCGAGGAATCAAGACCCGCTCATCAACCTTTAACTGCATCCCAAAAAATTCTGCATGACCGATAATGTACTGGGCAGGTATATGATTTGCCAGTTTCATGTAAATTTCTTCTAAAAACTCTTTTTCTTCCTCTGTAACTTCTTGCTGAAGGGCAAAGACGAAGTCAGTAAAAGATAGATTTTTCAGGCTACGATAGACAAAGGAGAGGCTTTCTGCTTCCTCTCCTTGTGCTATCAACTTTTCCTCAAAATCTTTAAACATTTGAGCTAGTTTCATTATTTGTTTAATTCTTCTAATTTCTGTGTTTGGTCATAAAGTACCAAGGCATCCACAACTTCATCTAGTTTACCAGACAAAATAGTATCAAGTTTTTGAAGGGTTAAGCCAATACGGTGGTCTGTCACACGGTTTTGTGGGAAGTTATAGGTACGGATACGTTCTGAACGGTCACCAGTACCGATAGTAGACTTACGCTCAGCGTCCTGCTCATCTTGGGCAATTTGAGCAAAGTGGTCAGCAACACGCGCACGGATGATCTTCATAGCTTTTTCACGGTTTTTCTGCTGGGTACGTTCTTCCTGCATTTCAACCTTGATATTGGTTGGCAAGTGAACAATACGAACGGCAGTCGCAACCTTGTTGACGTTCTGTCCACCAGCTCCAGAAGCGTGGTAGATATCCACACGAAGGTCTTTTGGATCAATATCATATTCTACCTCTTCCACTTCAGGCATGACGAGGACAGTAGCTGTCGAGGTATGAACACGCCCTTGACTTTCTGTCACAGGGACACGTTGAACACGATGGGCACCAGACTCATACTTGAGCTTTAGAAGTAAACAGACTGACCAGAAACCATGGCAACCACTTCTTTGAAACCACCGACACCGTTCATTGAAGCCTCCATGACTTCAAAGCGCCAGCCTTGGGCTTCAGCGTACTTCTGATACATGGTTAGCAAAGTCACCAGCAAAAAGTGCTGCTTCATCTCCACCAGCTGCTCCTCGGATTTCAAGGATGATGTTCTTGTCATCGTTTGGATCTTTTGGAAGAAGCAAGATTTTCAGTTTTTCTTCGTACTCTTCTTTTTCAGTCTTAGCGTCTTTCAGTTCCTGCTTGGCCATTTCTTCCAAGTCAGCATCTCCGCCTGATTCTTTAATCATCTCTTCGGCATCGATAATGTTTTGAAGGACTTGTTTGTATTCACGGTAGGCAGTTACGGTATCACGAGTAGAAGCTTCCTCTTTTGAAAGCTCCATGAAAGCGCTTGGTATCAGAGACCACATCAGGGTCGCTTAGCAATTCTCCCAACTCTTCACTAACGGTCTTCTACAGCTTGTAGTTGATCATAGATGTTCATTTTTCTCCTTATTCTTCAATTGTTAAATCATATATGCTACTACTTCGTTTCTCAAATATTTCCCCAGTTTCTTTAAATCCATAACTGAGGTAACAGATCTTTGCATGTTCATTTTTCTGGTTCATGAACAACCAGAGTTTATTGGCTAAACCTGCTGGCGCTGTCCGAACATGATCTAGCACCTGCATCCATAATTGGTTTTAAAAATATCCTTGATTTTGAAAAATGCTTATCTATCATGAAACGAAATAGTAAATAATTTCCATTACTAATCCGATTATCATAAGCTAACATTACAAAACCTATGATTGCATTATTATCGTAAACTGCCAATGGAGCTACAAAAATCTCCATTTTGTGTAGACATATGCTTCAGCTAAACTAATTGCGTTGTAGCTAATAAATTGTTTTGATATTCCTTAACATCCAAATTCAGAACATTAAAAATAATTTTTCCATTGTAACATCTCTTAGTTCAATTGTCATAGTCTTGTTCCTTTTTGGATGTTATCAGTGGCGCAAAAATAATGTTTGCAGCATACCGAGATATAGGTTTCATTCCCACCTATCTGGATCTGTTCACCATCATAAACATGGCAGTCCGTCTGCGTACGCAAGACCATGGTCGCCTTTTTCTTGCAATACTGACAAATGGTCTTGATTTCGTCAATCTTTATCTGCTAAGAGCAGAAGATATTTTGATCCTTCGAACAGCTCATTGCGAAAAGTCATTTTCAAACCAAATGCCATGACAGGTATATCTAACTCATCCACAACACAGAGCTAGATCGTAAACATGGTGACGCTTTAAAAACTGGGCTTCATCGACAAGTACACAGTAAGGCATTTCAGGTAAATCTCGAATAAATCCAAAGATATCCGTTGTTTCCTCAATAGCAACTGCTGGTCTTTTCATCCCAATTCGACTTGAAACATAGCCAACACCGTCACGCGTATCCAGAGCCGAAGTCATAATCACAACTCCCTTTCCTTGCTCCTCATAGTTATAGGCTACTTTGAGAATCTCAATCGTTTTCCTGAGTTCATGGTCCCATAACGATAATACAACTGTGCCATGCTTCTATTTCACGTCCATTTCTAAATTTTTGCTACATTCTAGTATACCATATTTTCTCAAAGCTTTAAACGACAAATTGTGGTAAAATAGAAGAAATCAAATAACTAGTGGAGGACGCAATTATGCCATTGTGCGCATCGATTTTATTTGAAGGACGCACGCTAGAGCAAAGAAAGCCCTAGCCAAAGGAAGTTACGGAAGCTGTTGTTCGCAACACTGGTGACCTCAATCTGCTGTTCATGTCATTATCAACGATATGCCTGAAGAACCTATTTCCCTGAGGTGAAATGCGCACTAAGTAAAGCTAAGCAATCTGCTTAGGCTTTTTCTTTATAAGTAACATTCATTGAAGAAAATACTAAAATTTGTTACAATTTGAAGAGATATTAGTCTATACAAACAAATAAACTATAAAGGAATTGAAATGATTACACGGAATTTGATACCATTGCAGCCATCTCGACACCGCTTGGTGAAGGTGCTATTGGGATTGTTCGTTTAAGCGGAACGGATAGTTTTGCCATTGCACAGAAAATCTTTAAAGGCAAGGACTTGAGCAAGGTTGCTAGCCACACTCTAACTACGGCCACTTGTTGATCCTCAAACTGGTAAAAGGTCATGGACGAGGTTATGATTGGAGACATGAAATCTCAAAGACATTCACTCGTGAGGATATTATCGAGATTAATACTCACGGTGGAATCGCCGTAACCAATGAAATTCTCCAACTGGCTATCCGTGAAGGGGCTCGCATGGCAGAACCTGGTGAATTTACCAAGCGTGCCTTCCTAAATGGACGTGTGGACTTGACTCAGGCTGAAGCTGTTATGGATATCATCCGCGCCAAGACTGATAAGGCTATGAATATAGCGGTCAAACAATTAGACGGTTCTCTATCTGACTTGATTAATAATACTCGTCAAGAAATCCTCAATACACTAGCACAAGTAGAGGTTAATATCGACTATCCTGAGTATGACGATGTGGAAGAAGCCACTACTGCTGTAGTCCGTGAAAAAACTATGGAGTTTGAACAACTCTTAACCAATCTCTTAAAAACGGCACGTCGTGGGAAGATCCTTCGTGAAGGGATTTCAACGGCTATCATTGGTCGTCCCAACGTTGGGAAGTCTAGCCTTCTTAATAACCTCCTGCGCGAGGATAAAGCCATTGTAACGGATATTGCAGGTACAACTCGTGACGTCATTGAAGAATACGTCAATATCAACGGTGTTCCACTAAGTTGATTGATACAGCGGTATCCGTGAAACAGATGACATCGTCGAACAAATCGGTGTCGAACGCTCCAAAAAGCTCTCGAGGAAGCTGACTTTGGTTTCTCCTTTATCTTAAACGCTAGCGAACCTCTAACTGCCCAAGACCGACAACTTCTTGAAATCAGCCAAGATACCAACCGTATCATCCTGCTTAACAAAACAGACCTACCTGAGGCTGTGAAACTACCGAACTTCCTGAAGATGTCATCCGTATTTCAGTCCTCAAAAATCAAAACATTGATAAGATTGAAGATCGCATCAATAATCTATTCTTTGAAAATGCATGGACTTGGTCGAGCAGATGCTGCTACTTGTCTAATGCTCGCCACATTTCTTTGATTGAGAAGGCAGTCGAAAGCTTACAAGCAGTTAACAAAGGTCTTGAATTGGGCATGCCAGTTGATCTGCTTCAAGTTGATTTAACTCGAACCTGGGAAATTCTTGGCGAGATAACTGGTGATGCTCTCTCTGATGAACTCATTACACAGTTGTTTAGCCAATTTTTGTCTGGGTAAATAACATAAAAACTAGGTCATAAAAATGCTGAGTCACCTAAAAGAGGTTGGGACAAAAAGATCCCGACCTCACTTTTTTATTATCAATCATAATCTGACGCGGTAGCTGATTGAACTTTTTGTTCGTCTTTTAGACTCCAAAAAGCTCCTAATCATCCTCGCGGGGCTGGGACTACGAAATCAAGACTTTGTCTATCGATTTCTGTCCCACCGCCTTTCTTTCACCTTCTAGGTTATATCCTGCGCCAGCAGATATTTGAAACAAAACTATGCTCAATGAAAATCAAAAGGCAAACTAGGAAACTAGCCGCAGGCTGTGCCCGAAGTGCGGCAAGGCGACGTTGACGCAGTTTGAGCCCTGATTTTCGAAGTATACTGATTCTTTTTCTATTTTCACTCAGTCTTTGGGTAATTTGCCAGCTTTTTCAAGCATTTTTGATTAAATAAGGCATCTTGACATTTTCGACCTTTTTTCTCAATCAATTTTTAACAAATTCTGGCATTTGTAAGTCTTGTGATTCATCTAAAATATTCTTAGTTTTCATCCGAAGGGACTAATTCATCAAAGGTTTCTTCTTCTGGGAGAATTCTCTAAATTCTTTTATGTTCGTTAGCTCGGACAATATTGACCAGGCATCAATCAAACGAGAATCTGTATTTTGGCATTGGTGGACGATGGTAGATTGACCCCAATTCCTAGACATAAGTCATGACATTCCACATCGTTGTCAAACAAAGACTTCAATATGCTCACTGATAAAACTAATAGGCACAAAAAAATATAATGCTCTGGATGTTCTTTCTGTTCTCTAAGATATTCCAATACATCTGGTTTAATCCAAAGGAATACCAATATCACTTTCGCTCTGCCAAGTGTTGGTATATTGCTCTGGTTTCAAGCCTAATTCTCAGCAATTAACTTGCTATTTTCGAAAATCTGGTCGATATAAGGGATCACCAAAATCCAAGGCAAAAATGGGCACACTGTGAGCAGAAAAAGATGACTTTAAAGCTATCCTCTTTCACCTTTTCTTTTTAAAATCTTAGCAATTTCAGCTGTCCCAATAATTTAATGAGTGCTTCTTCTTGATACCAGTCCTTAATAACTAAAAAAACTGAATTTGTTTGCTTTCCAGAAACTTTTCATGCCCCATAACAGAGTAAAAAGGAATAGTGTGGCTCCAAAATCAAGCAAATACACTGTTTCAATTCCATCTGCTTCCATTTGCCGAATTACATCTGGAATAAAGGGTTTGAAAAATTTATTGGCAAAATAGACACTATATTCATTTCCCTAACCTAGCTTCTACAAAGACAACTTCTTCACGGGTAATTTTTTTGAGTGGGTTCCTCCAATTCGAACATAATTATCATAAAGGGTTTGAATCTCGTGGTCTTGAGGTCGAACTCCTACGACGAATGTTGGTAAAAAAGTCGGCTACTCCTTCAAGGTAATCTCTTCTGGTGAACCAAATGTCATCATTAAAATTGCTTTTTCATCTCTGCATCCCTGTGATATTTTTATCTTTTTATTGTATCACTAAAGCCATATAAGTAAACGATAACATAAGATTTTATCTCCCTTCTGACTTTTTGTTTTTCTCTTCTTTCTATGATACAATGGTTTTAAAAAGAAGGAAAAAAGGTTTCGATGAAATATCCCAACATTGTTGGAGCGTTTTTGACTTATGTCAAAGTCAATACACGTTCTGACAGACATTCAACCACTACACCAAGTACCCAAAAGTCAAGTAGACTTCGCAACCAATGTCCTCATCCCTGAGATGAAACGTGTTGGTTTGCAAAATGTCTACTATCTACCAAACGGTTTTGCTATCGGTACTCTTCCAGCTAACGATCCTAGTTTGACTCGTAAGATTGGCTTTATCTCCCACATGGATACAGCAGATTTTAATGCTGAAGGCGTTAACCCGCAAATTATTGAAAATTATGATGGCGGCGTTATCGAGCTTGGGAACTCTGGTTTCAAACTAGATCCAGCGGATTTCAAGAGCTTAAACAATTATCATGGACAAACTTTAATTACTACAGATGGGACTACCCTTCTCGGTGCTGATGACAAATCTGGTATCGCTGAAATCATGACAGCTATCGAATACTTGACTGCTCATCCTGAGATTAAACACTGTGAAATCCGTGTTGGCTTCGGACCAGATGAAGAAATCGGTGTTGGTGCCAATAAATTTGATGCAGAAGATTTCGATGTCGACTTTGCTTATACAGTTGACGGTGGACCTCTTGGTGAACTTCAATACGAAACCTTCTCCGCGGCAGGTGCCGAACTTCACTTCCAAGGTCGTAATGTACACCCTGGAACTGCTAAGGGACAAATGGTTAACGCCCTTCAGTTGGCAATTGACTTCCACAACCAACTTCCAGCTGGTGACCGACCTGAATTGACAGATGGTTACCAAGGTTTCTACCATCTCATGGATGTAACAGGAACTGTTGAGGAAGCGCGTGCTAGCTACATCATTCGTGACTTCGAAAAGAAAACTTTCGAAGCACGTAAAAGTTGCCATGCAAGCTATTGCTGATAAGATGAACCAAGAACTTGGTAGTGATCGTGTTTCTTTAACTTTGACAGACCAGTATTACAACATGAAAGAAGTCATTGAAAAGGATATGACTCAATCACCATCGCTCAAAGTCAGTCATGGAAGACCTTGATATCACGCAATTATCGAACCTATCCGTGGAGGAACAGACGGTTCTAAAAATTTCCTTTGTAGAATTCCAACGCCAGAATATCTTCGCTGGTGGTGAAAACATGCATGACGTTTTGAATACGTTAGTCTACAAACAATGGAACGTGCAGTTGACACTATTATTGGAATTGTAGCTTATAGAAGACTAAAAAGACGAGAGATCCCCAGCGTTGCTACTTCGTCTTTTTGAAACATAGCTGACTGACTTTTTCTGTTGATTCAGGAGTTGCCACTTTCTGAGGTTTTGAGCTTGAATCATCTTGTTTATCACTTGCTGATTCTTTTGTTTGTTTCAGCTAGGTGCAGCTTTTGTTCTAATTTCTTGATTCAATACTAAGATTTCTTGAGCAACTGATAGAAGAGCTTGCTTGTCTTTGCTAGCTCTGCTAGTTTATCAAACAGAGCATCTACTTTTTCAAAAGTCAGCATCAGAACCATTATTCATCTCCAAAATAAGCTATGAAGAGGCAATGACACCGTTATAAAGTTTGTTTGATAAGAACTCAAAACCTCTGGGTCTTGGTTGGCATTCTCACGTTCATTCTGAATGGTTTGTGAAATACGCTTTCAGAAGATCTTGGACTTGCGTATTTAATTCATCTAGATCAGCATCCTCTTTGTCAAAGGCAACTTTCAGATTCTTAACTTCGTCAACAAGTGAAGCTTTAACACCTTCTTCTTTCACTTGGCTTACCAATTCTACAGCTTTTGTTAAAAGTCCTGCCACCTGACCTTTTAAGACATGGTTACTTTGTTCCTCAGGTTTTATATCATCAAACAAACCTTTCAAGAACTCATAAACTGCAGTTTTAGCACTATGACCATCAACTTTTTCTCTATCTAAGATTGTTTCAGAAGGCTTACTTGCAACTGGCTCATTTTTAAGAGCTTCTTCAACTTCCAATTTTGTTTGATAGATTTCTGGGAAGAGTTTGTTCAAGTCAGTTGCCTTAAGGAAGGATTGTGACTGATAAAGAGTCCAAGTTAAGTTAGCAACTTTATTTCTAAGAGTGTCATTTAAGCGACCGTCAGATAGATGTTGGTAGAAATACTTGATGTATTCTACTGTTGTAACTCCAGTACGGTCATTAAAATCTTGCAGAGCTTGTAGTTTAGCTTCAACTGCATCTAAACCAGCCTCATCTTGAGCCAATTTATTTTCTTGGAGTTGAGCCAAGAGATCCTTTTTAGGAAGTCCATAAGCATCCGTATCCAAGGTATTAATCTTGTCTACTAATGCTTGATATTTCTTGTCTAAAGGACTGATTTCTGTTGGTTTTACACTAGAGTCAACGTGGATATACTGCTTGTCAAAACAAATCCAAAAGCTGCCAAATAACCTGCAGTAGAGTTTGGTTGAGAGCTTTCTTCATATTTCTCAGAAAGAAATTGCCCCAAAAGCAAGCTCAATTTGTCTTTGAAGAATTGGTTTTATCTTTATAAACTTCGCGACTTTCTGCTAAAGAGTTGATCAATCTTATACTGGACTGCTTTTTCATCAAAAAGCACCTGGTTGAGTAGTTGGATTGCATGCAGGAATCTTATGTTTTCAAAAGCGACTTCATAGCCTTTAGTTTGTACTTTGATGTAGTGATTATGGTCACCGTGAGGGAATGACAAAGCTACCATTTTCAACCTGCAAACTATAAGGAGAAACACCATCACGTAAAGCAGTTGTATAGAGTTCATTTTAGGAAATCAAGCTCTGCATCTCCCAGTTTGAAGCGGAATACGAACGTGTTCCTTACGAACTGCATAAGGGTGAATGTGAGTTGGGATCATAAGCTTGGTCTGGATTTCCAAATACAAAGAATCCATTTGAAATTCGGATCGCTTCAAGCGGAACACCATAGGTTTTAGAGATATAAGCTATCTTTTTCTTCATCGCTGGCATCTCGAGAGAAACTTTCAACAGTCTTGGCAAGAGGTTTAACAGGTTCTGTCTGCTGATGGCTATGCAAAGATGCTCTTGGCATGCCTTAATCTGCTCTGCTGATAAATCTTTTTAAAAGAAATAGTGATTGTGATCTCCATGAGAAACGACAAAACCTTCCTCATCTTCACTTATCACTCGGTCAGCATCAGAATCCGTGATCATGGTCTTCACCATGGTGGTGATCATGCCCTTCTTCATCATGGTGCTCTTCTGATGGATTAGGTTTAACTTCGGTTTTACCTTTCAAGTGTTCCTGAGCTTCTTTAATCTGTTGAGCCGTCAAATCTTTCTTGTAAAAATAATGATTGTGGTCCCCATGAGAAACGACAAAACCTTGCTCATCTTCACTTATCACTCGGTCAGCATCGAATCCGTGATCGTGGTCTTCACCATCATTGATGAGTGGTCATGATTAGCATCTTCATGGTCATGGTTGTGCTCATGATCTCCACTAGGTTTGCTTGGAGTTTCTACAGGATTTGATGGTGTTACAAGACCTGAAAGTGGCATCAAACGAGCAATCTTTTGTTCCAAAACAGACATACTACTATAGGGAATGAAATGGTAGTGATTACCGTGTGGAATGGCCACCCCTGATAGTGTACGACTGGTAATTTTAGCTGGGTCAAATACCAAACCATCAGATTCTCGATAGCGTTGACTAACTGGTAAAGCATATAACTGAGCAAGAAGACTTTGAAGGTCGTCCGCTTGAGCTACTGGTTTGTTTGTAGCTGAGTTATCTGCTTGAGGACTTGGTTCAACACTTGGATTCGGTTTATAGTCCGTCACACTCGGTTGACTTCTCCTGCCAGCCAGATAGGCTTGTGCAGCAGCCAATTCGCTTGAGGAAAGTGCACTCTTTGGAACGTAGTGATAATGTCCACCGTGAGGAACGATATAGGCATCACCTGTATCTTCAATGATATCTGCAACATTAAAGACATAACCATCATCCGTTGTATATCGGCCTTGAGCTCGTGCAGCAAGGACTTCCTTAGTTTCACTTCCTCTATCTGATGTGCCTTCCCGTTTCTGACGCTCAATTTGGTCTTTGGTACGAACATTATCTGCATGGCTAGCATCTTTTAGATAGACATAGTATTTGCCATCAACTTTGATGATATAGCCACCTTTAATCTCATTGACAATATCTTCATCCTTCAGCTGATAGTTTGGATCTTTCATGACCAGTTCTTCACTAAAGATAGCATCATAAGGCACCTTACCATTATAGTAATGGAAATGGTCTCCGTGTGAAGTCACATAACCTTGATCAGTGATTTTGGTAACAATCTGTTCAGCTTCTATGCCTTCCTTCTTGCTAACTTGGTCTGGTGTCAGAGTTTCATTCTTTTTAGCTTCAGACTCTTTACCATCAACGTAGGATACACGGTTGTCATCTTTTTTCTCAGGTGCTTGATGTTGATTTAAAGCATAAGCACAAACACTTAAGGCAAGGACCACTGCAGATCCCGCTAGATATTTTTTATTAATCTTCATAATCTCCTCATTTCAATTCTTCAGCTAAGATAGCCATATTTTCTTCTAAATTTTCCTAAGTAGGACTTGTCATTTTGTGGGTCTGCCTCTAAAGGATTGAGGGTTTTAAGACCCACACCTGTTGATTTGACAAGTGTGTCCGCTACCTTAGATGATGCATTGCTCTCTGTAAAGATGGTTTTGACCTTATAAGTCTTTACAAATTCCTGAATTTCTGTTAACTGTCTTGGGCTTGGTTCTTGGTCAGGAGAAATCCCTGCAATCCCAAGCTGATTTAGTCCAAATCGTTTTGCCAAATATGAAAAGGCTGTGTGTTGGGTTACAAAAGTCTTTTGATTAGCTTTTTCAAAGATGGGTTGGTATTTCTTGGTTAATTCTTGAGCTTTTTTGACTAAAGGCTTTGTGCATTTTTTTCTGATAAGTATCCTTGTTGCACTGTCAACTCTGATAGCTTATCAGCGATAATTTGCGCTTCTTCGCCAGCTTTTTCAGGATCTAACCAAGTATGAGGATCGTACAAGGTTTTCTCATCAATCCCATCTCCTGCCTGCATATCTTCTAAGCCAGGCACGCGCTCCAAGGTCATACCTTCTGATGCTTCTAAGACCTTTACCTTGGATTTTTGCAGGCTTGGATCCAAACTTCCCGCCCATGACTCTAGTGTATGGGAATGATAGACAAAAACATCGGCATCATATATTGCTGCGATATCATTTGCAGAAGGTTCAAAGGAATGGATACCAGCTACTAGACTGAATCATTCGAACATCATTTCAAGTCACCAGATACTTCCTTGACCATGGCATAGATAGGATAAAAACTGGTCACAATTTTCATCCCTTTAGTTTCATCACTCTTGTCTTGACTGGTCTTTTGTCCACATGCTCCTAAAACGAGAGCAAGGAAGGCAAGCATGAGCCATAGGATACTTCTTTTTCATAACAACTCCTTAACTAGTATTTAACCATTTTAATTAACTAGTAAATAGTTTATCTTTATTTACATTATATGTCAAGTTATTTTGCATATTTTCATGATGAGAACTAGAACTCCATTCTGCTCTCATTTTTCGGTTTTTATCTTTTCTAGCTCTACTATCCTGTTTTTAGGAGTTAGAAAATGTTTGCAACTACTTACTCTCCCTTAACAAAGCCAATAATTTTTCAGCTTCTGCCATAATAGTATTGTTGTCTTGAGCGCCAAACAATAGATTATTCTTTAATCCCGTGAGAGTTTCTTTGGCATTGGACTTGATAATGGGGTCTTGGATCTTTGCAAGTAAATCTTCAGCTTCTCTCAGTTTTTCTTCAACCTTTTCAGTTTCAACTTGAGGTTCCTCTGGTTCCGATGATGATTCTTCTTCTGATTCCTCTGGTTCTTTTGGTTTTGGAGATTCTGCGTTCTCATTTTTCGGTTTTTCTTCGCGAGGTTTTTCCTCCTCAATTTTTTCTGTCTGAGGTTTCTCCTCTGTTGGTTTCTCTGTTTGATTGTTAGCAGCTTGACTATTGTGGTTTCTTTGAACATGGTCGCTCGCATTGCCCCAACCACTATCTGAATGTGGACGTTCGTTTGGATGTTCGACATAATACTTCACAGTTTCAAATAGCTCTTCTAAAGTATACCCCTTAGGTGCCTCATAAAGTCCTTCGTCAAACCACTCAAATTTGATGTTATGGTAATGGTCATAATGAGGTATAATCAAACTTCCATTTTTAACTTCCACAGTATGTTGGAGATTGTAAGGCATACGATCAAGTGGTACCTTCTTAGCTGCTTTTACTCGATTGTAAATCGCTTCTGCTCCCTTAGCCTCAGTATTTCCTGAACTTTGATGATTTGTTGAAGGAGGCGTCAAACCTTTCTCTTTAGCATAAGCTTGACCTGCTACTCTTTCAGCTTCAGACAAACTATCTTTCTTAATCCAATGACTGTGGCTCATATGCGGAGTTACATAGGCATCCCCCTCATCACTGGTGATATCACGGGGATCAAAGATATAGCCATCTTCTGTTGTATACTTGCCTGCCAACTTGGCTACTTGAATCTCATTATCTGTGTAAGTTATTTGTGCATTTGGTTTTCCTAAACGTTCTGGATGACGAATCGGCGCTAGAAAAGCAAGGATATCATCAACTAACTTGACCTTATCACTTGACTCATCGTTGAGACGTTCCAATAGTCTATCCAAAGCGTCAAAATCAGCTTGGCGCCCTTTGTTGAAAATCAATCTTGATGAACTGTTGCTAGTAAATCATAAACTTTTGTTGTAAAATTTTTGATAACCAGATGCAAGATTGGTTTTTCTTAGCTCTAACTCATGAGACAAACTTTCTTGTTTGTGAAGTTTATTATCAATGGCTGCAACAGTTTCTGCTGAAAGTTCCTTAGCAGAAATATAACGCGAAAATTCCATTCTCTTCGAAGACATAACCATCAACCACCTTTCGAATCGCCTGTTTTACCAATTTTCCATCAATTGGATTGCTTGGAGCTGGTTGAGGATTTGGTACAGGTTGTGGACTTGGTATTGGGGTAGGCTCTGGAACAGGGATTGGATTTGGAAGACTTGGAGTCGGAATTGGTTTTAATTCTTTACCACCTGCAGTTGTATGATTTCCTTGATAATTTTCAGAAATCATTCTCGCAATCTTCTGCTCTAAATCAGACATTTGAGAATATGGGATAAAGTGGTAATGATCTCCGTGTGGCACTGCAACACCATTCGCAGTTTTTCTTGTAATTTGCGCTGGATCAAAGACAAGCCCATCTGATTCCACATGTCGTTGGCTGAGTGGCAAGGCATAAAGTTGTTTCAAAAGACTAGATACGTCTTCACTTGGACTTGCTTGATAACTATTATCCACTTGTGGGCTAACACTTGGAGCCCATCTTCTAGTATTTGCCTCAACATTGCTATGATTTGTTTGTCCATATGAACTACTATTCGATGCCTCTGATGAGCTGCTAGAAGAATTTGTTGACGGTCGATACCCAACTGAGCTTGTTTGGCCACCTTTACCAGATAGAAAGGCTTGGGCCGCAGCAAGTTCACTAGCCGATAAGTCACTCTTTGGAATATAGTGGAAATGATTGCCATGTGGAACGATGTAAGCATCGCCAGTATCCTCGATAATATCACTTGCATTAAAAACATAGCCATCATCCGTCGTATAACGCCCCTGAGCCCTTGCTAGAGTGACTTCATTACTAACCTTTGTTCCACCATCATGCCCATGTTCTTGCTTCTGACGATTGATTTCTCCTTACTACGAATATTTTCTGCATGGGATGCATCTTGATGTATACATAATAGCGACCATCAACCTTATGACATAACCACCCTTAACTTCGCTGACAATATCCTCATTTCGAAGTTGATAATTCGGATCCTTTCATCAGGAGTTCCTCACTAATAATAGCATCATAAGGAACCTTGCCATTAAAGTAATGATAATGGTCTCCATGTGAAGTTACGTAGCCTTGATCGGTAATCTTAACGACGATCTGCTCAGCATTAATCCCCTCTCGCTGACTAACCTCATCTGGTGTCAGATTTTCAGTCTTAGCACTAGCCTGATTTCCTTCTATATAAGACACACGATTAGACTCTTTGCTAGTCTGTACCGCTTGGTAACGCCCCTAATTCATAACTTGAAAGGCTTAAAGCCAAAAGAGCTACTGAACCAAGAACATATTTTTATTGATTTTTCATCATAATACACTTTCTATTTCATTTTATTCGTTAAAGAAGTACTACACTTTTTCCTAAAGAACTTCCTTAACCGGTTAAATATCTATTTGAAAAATAATCACTTTTTAAAACTCCTCCTTCTATTTTTCTATTTATCAAACAAGATTTGAGCTGATTGAGTTAGTTTCTTTTATACTTAACCAGTTATTTAACTAGTTAAGATTTTTACTCCTATAACATAAATCTGTCAAGAAAAATTTTTTGACTTTCGTAAAAATGTAGATAAAAAGGATTTCAGTCTGCTCTGTCAAAACTAAATCCTTAATAAAATCTATCAATTTAACTTGTAACTCGTTGTACCCATAAGTTGTTTAATTTATAAACCTTTACATACAACTTTTTAAAAATGTTTTATGACTAGGTTTTAGACATAAAAAGGGGTAGATTTACACCGTTCAGTCCATGAAGTAGCTGTTGTTTGAAGAACCTGTTGAGTTCATCGATGTTTCAAAACCAGTTGTACAGAAGCCATTCACGAGCAACTGCTTCACCGATCTTTGATGTAAGCTTCAACTGATCCAGCCCATGTTGCACGTCCACAAGAACACCATTGAAGTTTGCGCCTGATTCGTGGGCAAGACAAGAGTTTCTTGGAAGAGTTTAGCTTGAGATACACCTGCACTCAAGTAGATGTAAGGAAGGTTAGTAGCTTCGTCTTGAGCTTTGAAAGAAAGCAGCTGCTTCTTCACGTGTATGAACAACTTCACCTTCACCAAAGCCTTCAACGTATTTCACGTTAACTGGAACTTCCACCTTCAAGACATCAATGTTGAAACGTGGGTCTGAGAAGACCTTTCATCGCGCAACTAACCTTTCGTGGTTTTCACTTTAGCGTATTCAGCAGAACCAGCGTCCGCAATCTTTTTCATCGTAGGCAAGATTTCAAGGAAGAATGGAATGTCTTCAGCCACACTCAGAACCAATACGTTCGATGTAGGCTTGTTTTTGTTGGTTGAGTTCGTCAGAGCTATCTACGTCATAGTAAAAGCAAGAACTTAACAGCATCTGCACCTTGTTCCTTGATGCGTTTTGCAGACCAAACGTTCAAGCAGTCTGGCAAGCGTTTTGTACTTGTTGTGTCGTATCCTGTTTTTCATAAGCAAGGAAGACCAGCTTTTGGATCAAGAGCTTTTTGTAGCTGGAAGTCCATACTCAGGGTCAAGTAGCATTGATGAAGCGTATTTTGTCAATTCATCCGCTACTAATACTTTAAGTTCTTCCATTTTGAGCTACTGTTGGCTCTTCTGTTTGGTATTGAGCCATCAAGCGTTTCAAAGCACCACGTTGGTCAAAAGCAAGAGCTGAGATGATACCATTTTCATCTGAGAGTTTTTGCATACAAGCACGTTTATTTTTCTGTTAAAACCATTTTATACCTCTTTTACAATTAATTGGTCATATGAGCCTTGATAGTTAGCCATATTGACATGACCGGTCATTTTTCTTGAGCATTTAGCATACCGAGGACATTTCGCCTTAGATCAGTAGTTCTTGATCCGATTTCTTTATGGAACAGACCTGATGCAATACCTGCAACGGTTGAATCACCTGATCCAACTGGGTGCAACTTGGATTCTTGGAATATCTACTTTTGTGAAAAGTGTCCCGTGCTTGTGCAAAAAGCACCATTGGCACCTAAATGAAACGATAATCCACTCGATTCCATCAAATGGTGGTTCTTGAAGGACTTCTTTTAATTCATCCAAGTCTTTAGAAATTTCTCTTCCTAAAAGTTGAGATAATTCTTCATTGTTGGTTTGATGACTGTTGGTTGATGTGGAGACTCCAGAACCGCCTGAAGTGCAAGCGCCTGAACAGTCCAAGAGCAACAGGTTTTTGCCAGCTGGTTATGAAGTTCAACTGAGACTAGCATAGTCATGCAGGAAGTCCTGCTGGTGAGACTACCTGAAATAGCTCACTACCTCTACAGTCTCTAAAAGTTCTTTGAAATGAGCCAAGAAATCTTGACCTTCTTTTTCTTGAACTTCAGGCCCTTTTCTAGGATTTCTGTTTGGTTTCTCCATGTGGAATTGCGATACAGTTACGGGTTTCACCTTTGAATAGAGAAGAAAAGTTTGCTTCACTTTATCATCAATATTTTCTACTAAAAATCACCAAGTTTACCACCGACAAGTCCTGTTGCGACTACAGAGTCACCAAATTCTGATAGGACACGAGTAACGATTAAGACCTTTACCACCGGCCGTTTTAGTAACATCATACAACACGGTTGACAGTGTCAATTTTTAATTCATCAAAGGATAGGAAATATCAATGGATGGGTTCATTGTGACTGTTAAATCATAGGTCACCTCTTAGTCGTGGTATTCACCCGCGATCCCATTTTCAAGGAATTCTGTAAAAGAGTTGGCATCCGTTTGATGGTCGTTATGAGTTTTCAACGTGTTGGATTTTAGCTATCAATTTTTTTGTTTTCTTCAGATGGTTTGTATTCAGCGTTGATGAAAGCTTCAATGATATCACACATGGGCAACTCACCAGTGATTTTTACCACCAAATCCGATAACGTTGGCATTCAATTGTTCTTTTGCAAAAGAGCTGTTGTCATATCACGAACCAAAGCAGAACGAACACCGGAACCTTGTTAGCTAGCATTATTGATACCTACAGCAGTACCACAGATACATACACCAAGATCAGCTTGGCCACTAACTACTAGCTTCACCAACTGCAAAAGATTGGGTAGTGTGTACGAGCGTGGTCATAAAAGTACCAAAGTCGATGACTTCTATGTCCTTTTGATTTCAAAAATTCTGAAACCGCCATTTTTCATTTGTTACGATGTGATCACATCCAATTGCACTCTCATTAGTTATTCCTCTGATTAATTATATAAATCTATATCATTTATCCCTACTCCATAAAATCAAGATTAGCTTATACTCAATCAAAATCAAAGAGCAAACTAGAGTGAGCCGCAGACTGTACATGAGTACGGCAAGGCGAGGCTGACGTGGTTTGAGCTTGATTTTCGAAGAGATAGGAAGCGAGCTACGAGCATAACTCAGTTAGCTAAAGTGAGCTGACGACAGATTATCTTGATTTTTGAAGAGTATTAGCACATTTTCGTCCAACATGTCGACCCTGATTTGGTGACGACCGCCGTCATGTTACCATTTACAAAGCCTTTAGCAATGTTTTTAGCTAATTCATCACCAACAAGTTGAGCACCCATCGTAATCATACGTGAGTTGTTGTGACCGCGAGTCATATAGGCTGAACGTTCGTCAGATACTTCTGCAGCAACCATTCGCTTTGATTTTAGTTGCAACCACATGGACCAGCATTCATAAGCATCAATGACAATACCAAGATTTTGTTCTTCTTTTTAACTTCTTCAGCAACTGCAAGAGTTACATCAACGAAGTCTTGACCTTCAGCTGTAACATCCATAACGTGAAGTTTTTCTTTTCAAGAAATCTTTAACGACTTCTTTCAATCTCAAACCTGCAGCATCTGCACCAATAACAATAGACATATTGTATACTCCTTTTTTTATAATAGACCAGTAAAAATATTTTTGGATCTGGATTAGAAAAATCTCCTTCACTAAAATAGTTACTAGTAGTTTTTGTTGACTATCTTTAGATTTAAGAATGAATCATCTATTCACTCTTTGGTAACTTCTCCTTGGAGAATTGGAAGAATAACTTGTCAAAACAAACACAAATTGTTCTTTCTAAACATAATATACTACTATTGTTTTGAAAAGTCAACACTTTATGTTTGTTTTTGTTTATTTTTAGAAAAATTTCTATATCAAAAACCAATTTGATCACTTTGACCTGGATTTAAGATTCGAACATTTTCTTATCTTCTAGATGATCACCCTCTTCGAGTGATGTTGATAAAACCTGACCAAGGTTCCAAAAGCAGGAAGGGACCTTTATTGAGAGTTGACCAGACGATGAGATTTGGAAATTCTTTAAAATCTAGTTTTAATCCCTTTATCATGCTTGCGTGACCGTAAGGAAACAGAGCGAGAGGCTAATTCATCTAATGTCAGCATCATAGCTAAAGAAATCATAATTTAGATCCAATTCTTTTTGGTCTTTTTTAACCTACTTCTATCTTGAAAATCTAACATTCCAGTTTCTGGAATGGTTTCGGAACTATACATGTTTCAGCTTTTTCAAATTCAAGATAATAATCTTCATAGGTTTCATCATCAAATAAGGACAGTTAAAGCCTGGATGTCCACCAATAAAATATGGCATTTTCTTATCTGTTTCCTTATTGGTAACTTGATACTGTGTTCGAATAGTCTTTCCCGTAATAGTATAAGTTATTTCTAGACGAAAATGATAGGGATAATTCTCATACATTTCTTGGTCATCTTCGATCGCAAAAAGTTACAGAATTCTCTGTTTGTTCTACTAAATCAAATTCTTTTCAGACCAATCCATGACGTGAATTTTTACCTGTTACTTGACTACCATCTGCTTGATGATATAAGACAGTATCATTTCTAACGGATCCACAAATTGGAAATAAAACAGGTGCTTGTCACTCCAGTAAGTTGGATCTCCTTGCCCACAAAGTACTCAATTCCATCCTTGTCTTTTATTGAGTTAGAGCACCTCAGAGGGTCTGAAAACAGTTAGTACATAACTGATCTGATTTTAATTCAATCACTGGGGTTACCTCCATTTATCCTAATTGAGTTATCGACTCCATAACTGAGCTGACAACCTAGTTTTCTAACTTACATTTTAGAGCTGAGATTATTTTTGCATGGCTGCATATTCTTCATTACGTTTTGATCATTTGTTTTCTGCTCAAAACAAAGATACCGATATAGAAAGCAAGAATACTACAGCACCAAAGATTGCTGATATCACCATGTTGTGAGTGTTTCGCAGTTGTCCAACCAAGTTTTTCGATTGGTCCTTCCAAGTGTTGAGTGAGTAATGAGTTGAGTTTGACTTACACGTCTAGGAAGAGCACACCACACCTTTAGCAAGTTCTGTTGCAAATGAGTGCGATAAGTGTACCTGAAAAGAAGGGAAGAGTGGCAACAAGGTGTTCAAAGATAATCATACGGGCAATTTACCACGGTAATAACTACCAAGAGGGCTGGAGTTACACCCATAGCGATAATACCAGCGGTGGCGAGATACCATTTCCGACTTTAGAAAAACAGGCTTCGAGTCAACATGATTGGTGCGAAGTGACGTTAGCACAAAAGCCCAGATTTCAGCGACCGGCTACGAATGGCCAGTCAGGACCGATGTTGAATTGCGATCCTTGAAGACGTTTAGTAACAGACGATTAGTAGATACCTTGTGAAAAAGTGGTTCTACTGCGGCGATGAACCATGAGACCGATCAATCGAGAAGAGCTCCAAGCACGACACCGGCAGTCAAGCCAGTGACAACCAACCTTTAATAACAAGTTCCCAGCAAAGTGCATCTTCTACTCCAGCAACTGGATGTGGAGTTCCCATCAAACCGATAACGATACCAAGGATGAAAACCGATAAAGAATTTAGAACCCCAGAAACCGATTTTTCGTGTTCAATTTCCGCAGCATCAAAGTCGAAATTTATCAAGACCGAGGAAGAATTGTACAAAAATCTTATCCAAAACCATGATAACTGGGTTCATCATGTAGTTCATGTGAGTTGAAGTCATTGGTGATGAACTTGGTGCGTTAAGAAGGTCATCAAATGTTGGTTTCATCAAGTCAGAGTTGATGATTTTAAGAACCCTACTAGACAACTGCTGCAGTCGCGATGAAGAGTGAAACTCCTTGGCTAACTCCATTGTTGTCAGCGTACCATTTGATCAAAAGACCTGTGATGAACAAGTGCCAGATATCGAAGATATCAACGTCAAGTGTATCAGTTTTCTTCATTGCAAGCATCACAATGTTGACAATCAACATCACAAAGCAAAGTAAAGTGTCCAGGCAGAACCCCAAGTGATTGTAGGCAAGTGGTGCCCAACCAACGTCGGTGATGTTCAATTGAATACCAGTATTTTCAACGAATTTTTGCAAGTGATGCTGAGAAAGCTCCGTTAAGCATTCCGATGATCGCACCGATACCTGTAGAGCGATGGCAGTTTGATACCACCTTCAAGTGCTTTGGAGAATTTCACTCCGAAAGCAAGGCCAATACTGTCAAAAATGATCAGCATGATGATTGGGCCACCCATAGCCAAGATAGGTTTAAAGAAATCGTTGGCCAGATTGATAATGAAATCCATAATTTTCCTCCCTTTATTTTTATGGAATATAACAAAGTTAATAATTAGCTTTAGTCCGTGTTCTTTGATTGCTGTTCAATGTTGTCATAGACTGGAGCGCTCATAGCTGGAATACTGGAACAAGATTGGTCCAGCTTCAACAACTGGAATACGAGATCGAAGCCTAGATCTGTAGCAGCGATAGGTGTGAAGATGTCGCAACCTTTAATCAAGTCTTCGTTGACGTCTTTTACCATAACTGCATCACAGTGAACATCATATCCACGGCTAGAAAGCTCTTCTTCTAGAGCACTTTTAATTTGGTGGCTTGAGTTAACACCTGCACCACACGCAGCAAGAATTTTAATCATTTGGATTTCCTCCGTTTTGTTATTTTTAATTTACAAATTAAGCTGTTGCTTCTGAGATATATTAGAATAAAGCTTCTGGTTCTGTAATCTTAGCTAAATCTGCCAGATGTCCATTACCAGTAAGAGTCCATCAACTGAGCTAGGATATTTGTTTGGCTTGAACTTGAGTTGTTGATGATAAAGAAAGTAGTGAAACGTCCACTTCCTTGTCAGGAGCAATCATATTGTGAAATGTAACTGGCTTCTCTAAACGTACTACAACTACATTTTCAGTAAGGTTATGAATGGTATCAGTGTGAGGAATCGCTACGTTTGGTAAGTCCTTCCCTAAAAATTCCATATCTAAACCTGTTGGAAATGACTTTTTCACGTTCTATCAAAGCCGATCGATAAGTATCCGTAACAATTTTACGTTCTTCTAATAAAAGTTGCAACCTGATCAAAGAGTTGTTCTTGATTATCCGCTTCTAACAAAACACTAAGTCTTTGTCAAAGAAATGACCTAATCCATAACATTCTCCCTTCTTTCTTTTAACTTTTATGGTCTAAGTATAACACTATATGAAACCGTTGTCAATGTTTTTGTTGTATTTTGTTTTGATTTTTATGTTTGATAAAATCCCGACAATCACTTTCAAAGCAGAAATATTGACAGTTATTTTAATCCTCTATTTTAGCTCCTATCCATGAAAAATAGCAGGCTTTTAAAACTTGGACCTGCTCCTATTATTTATTATTATTTTGTTGTCCAACTTTCTTCAATCATTGGAAGGACAGTTTTAATGTTTCTGCTTCTCCTTCAAAGGGATACATAGCGAAACTTACTGTCGTCTGATTTAAAGATCCATGTAATCAAATATTTACCATTTTTTGCAATACAGTTAACAACATAAGCTTCATATCCTCCAATAGTAGACTTAGCCCCCCAGACTTTTGTAAAGTCTGGATTATTTAGTTTTTGAGTCATAGATACTATTCGAGATTTGAACTGTTTTCTGTGCAGCATATTCGCTCTATGAGATTCCGAATTGCTCTGATTTTAAGGTGTTGAGGAGTTACAATGTTAATATCAGTTCCATCACAGTACTGAAATTATCTCCACCTTCAATTTATTTGAACTGTATCCATTATTTTTGGTATTTTTACATAACCATAATTATCAGAACCCAACTATTTTAGTTTCCTCCGTCTGGCTAGATTAGATAGACGATGATTAAGTGTCACTGGGCCGGACGTGATTCTGCAACCACGCAAATAAAGCCTCAGCACTTGCACTGCTGAGGCTTTTCCATTCTCATGGCTTAGAAAACTATCACTTTTCGCAGAATCCGTATACACATTACGGAGCTGGTTCAAGAAAAATGCGTTTTTGAGAGGTTCTGACTAAAAATACGTCTGTTATTTTTATTGTTTTTATTATAAAGTAGACCCAACCGAATGAATCATGGGTTGTAAAAAGCAAATGAAAAACTGCGAGGGATAATAGATTTTGTGTCTAAATAACCCTATTTCGAGACCTCTTTTAACAACAACAAGCCTGTAGTTTCGACAACGATCAAAAATAAAAATATAAAAAAATTTTTGCCTTTAAACATAGTGTCACCGCTTTCCTTTTTATATAATTTCATTGTAGAATAAAAATTGATCAAAAATCACAACCACCTGTCTAACGGGTGGTTTTTACTAGAGCTATAAGCCCAAATTACCAACCAGCGCCTAAAGACGCTGGCTTTCACCTATTCAAGCTCATTGCTCTTGACTCGTCACTTGCCTCTCAAAGAGGCTTTAGTATCTACCACTATCCCTAAAAGGGATCTTCATATTCTTTTACACTTAATTTATCTAGTGCTATATCATCTTTACTCGTTCTCAAATTTTTCATACTCGTGAAGAAATCATCCACTGGATAATTTCTTTAATCTTGAATATATTTCTTAATTGTGGCTTCATTAAGTACATAATAACCTTCCGCCCCAGAAATGTCGATTTCCAAACTTATAGTTGATATTGGTGTGTTTATCAAACATCATAAGTGCACTTTTACCTTTTAAATAACCCATGAAACTCGAAACACTTATCCTTAGCGGAATACTTACTAAATATATGTACATGATCTGGCATCAAGTGTCTTTCGATAATAAGAAAAGTGTCAAAAATATAACTGTATTTTTGACACTAAAAAAATCATTATTTTATATTTAGCTTATTTTTCTTGAAATCTCTACTATTCTGAGAAAAACTCATTCTTCATCCATACTCAAGACGCTGAGGAAGGCTTCTTGTGGTACTTCTACTGATCCGATAGCTTTCATTCGTTTCTTACCAGCTTTTTGTTTTTCTAGAAGTTTACGCTTACGAGAAACGTCACCACCGTAACACTTAGCAAGTACGTTCTTACGAAGGGCCTTGATATCTGCATGAGCCACAATCTTATGTCCATTGCGGCTTGGATTGGCACCTCAAATTGCTGACGAGGAATGATTTTTCTTGAGCTTGTCAACGATGAGTTTTCCACGTTCATAAAGCAAAGTCTTTGTGAACGATAAAGGCTGGAGAGCATCCACCTTATCACCATTAAGAAGGATATCCATTTAACTCAACTGAGATGGACGATACTCTGACAATTCATAGTCAAAGCTTGCATAACCGCGTGTTGAAGATTTGAGCTTATCAAAAGAAGTCAAAGACAATCTCAGCTAGTGGATTTGATAGATAACATTGACACGATTGTCATCAATACAATCCATCGTCACGAAGTCACCACGTTGCGCTGAGCTGAGCTCCATAACTGCTCCCGACGAATTCTTGCGGTACCATGAATTTGTGCTTTAACATATGGTTTCTTCAGCGGTTGCAATTTTTAGTAGGATCAGGAAACTCAGATGGATTCGATACATCCATAGACTCGCCATCAGTCTGATTGTAACGCATAAATAACAGACGGAGCCGTCATGATGGAGGTCAATATTAAACTCGTTTCCAAACGTTCCTGAATAACATCCATATGAAGAAGACCCAAGAATCCAGCAACTGGAAACCGAATCCAAGAGCTTTACGATGTTTCGGGTTCAAGCGAAAGACTAGCATCGTTCAACTGCAATTTTTCAAAGGGCTTCGACAGGGATTTGCATTTGACTCGATTGGATAAAGACCTGCGAAAACCATCGGATTCATCTGCTTATATCCAGATAGGGGTTCTGAAGCAGGGTTTGCCGCCAGGTAACTGTATCAACTGCACACGAGTGTCTTGAACAGTCTTGATAGATGCTGCAATATAACCAACGTCACCTGTCGCAAGGAAGTCGTCCCTACCGCTTTGGGTGTGAAAAATTCCAACCTCAGTAACATCAAAGGTTTTACCATTGCTCATAAGCTGAATCTTATCACGGCTTCAACTCCATCCATGACACGAACTTGAGGATAACGCCACGATAAGCATCGTAAACTGAGTCAAAAATCAAAGCTTTTAATGGTGCTGATACATCTACTCAGTTGGTGCTGGAACTTTTTCTACAATTTGCTCTATTCTTCAATTCCAATCCCAGCTTTTGCTGAAGCTAATACAGCCTCACTAGCATCTAGACCGATGACATCTTCAATTTCTGTACGCACGCGCTCTGGATCTGCTGCTGGAAGGTCAATCTTGTTAATAACTGGCATGATTTCCAAATCAGTATCCAAAGCAAGATACACGTTGGCAAGGGTTTGAGCCTCAATCCCTTGAGCGGCATCGACCACCAAAATAGCTCCTTCACAAGCAGCAAGTGAACGCGACACTTCATAAGTGAAGTCAACGTGTCCTGGTGTGTCAATCAAGTGAAAAAAATATAGGTCTCACTCATCTTTAGCGTGATAATTCAGCCTCGATGGCATTAAGTTTAATCGTAATTCCACGCTCACGCTCCAAATCCATACTATCAAGAAGCTGAGCCTGCATTTCGCGACTAGAAACTGTTTCAGTCGCTTCTAAAATACGGTCTGCTAGTAGTTGACTTCCATGGTCAATATGGGCAATGATAGAGAGTTACGAATCTTCTCCTGTCGTTTTTCAAATCTTCTGAGTTCATTATTCTCTTCCTTCAGGGTATCTATTAATTATAAATTGTTTTTAACATTTTTGACAAGACCATACCCTGCTGAGAGTACTAATCTTCAGCTAATAAAACCGTCATTTTCAATATAATGACGTTCAGTCATCTTGTGATCTGTAAAGATAATACCATGAAGAACACCGCCATAGACAGCTCCCCATCCAGTACCAACTTTACCATCTTCTGTTATCCAGAGTTCAGATAGTGCCAGGTTTTGATCCAACAAACCATAAACAGGAGTATGCCCAAAGATAATTGTTTTCCCAGTATGATTTTTCTGCCTCATGGAAGGGTTTTTCTGAGCTCAGACTTTCTTATAATCTGTAGTTTCGTGCCAATCTTCCAAGGTCAAATCAATACCTGCATGAACAAATATATAATGTTCTGTTTCAATTACAAAGGGCATTTGACGAATAAAAGCAACTAAATCTGCTGCTTCGGTCTCAACTCGTTTAGCGTCTGCAATAGCATCAACTGGAGCATCAAAGGCCGACCTAAAAATAGAGTTGATGGTCGTATCACCACCATTTCGACGGTAGTGATCGTAACTCTCTTCTGGATTGTCTAACCAGGTTAAAAACATATACTCATGATTCCCAGACAAACAAATTGCGCCCTGCTTATCTACCAAGTCCTTAACTATCTCTAGAACACGGCGACTATCTTCACCTCTGATCAATCAAATCTCCAAGAAAAATAAGTTGAGTCTTCTCATCCCATGTTTTAGTAGGTCCTCGAGCATTCCAGCTTTTCCGTGAACATCTCCAATTACATAATAGTCTGTCATCTATTTCTCCCTTACCTTTTTAACAGTTCTCTTGCTTTGTCCAGAGCTGCTTCGGTCCACATCTTCTCCTGCCAACATTTTGTAACTTCTTCTACACGTTCTTCTAAACTCAACAAACGAACCGTTGAAACTGTAGAATTCTCATCACTCACCTTCTCAATAAAAGAACTGATTGTCCGCGATAGCAATCACTTGCAGTGAGGTGTGAGATAGCTAAAACTTGACCATGTTGCCCAATTTTATGAATTTTTGTGCGATTGGCTTGAGCTGCACGACCTGAAACTCCTGTGTCTACTTCATCAAATACAATGCTGGTCTTGCCTTCCTTGACGGGGAAAAAGCAGACTTAATAGCCAACATGAGACGAGACAACTCACCACCAGATGCAACTTTTACCAAGGGTTTTAAAGTCCTCACCAGGGATTGGTTGATATATAAAAATTCAACACTTTCATTTCCTTCTCGGCTGAATTTTGCCATTGGTGAATCGTACCTGAAATTGGGCTTTTCCATGTATAAGTCTTGCAATTCTTGCTTAATTTCAGCTTCTAAGTCCTAGCTAAATAATGTCGAGCAGAGCAACTTGACCCGCTAGGTCCACAAGATTCTTTTTCAGTTTCTTGAGTTCGACTTCCATATCTCTGACGAGAGATTGTTCCCCGTTAAAGATTATACTCATCTGTAATTTTTTCAAAAATAGAGTAAGACATCGTCCACACACTACCACCGTATTTACGTGTAATGGTGTGAATTAAATCCAAACGACTCTCAACCTGCATGGGCGATTCCCATCGAAATCAAAATCATCGATGATGGATTCAAGCGTTTGGTGATATCTTCTAGGACATAATAAGTCTCTAGAAAGGGAGCTAGAAATCTCACGGTAGTCTGGATCATACTCTTCAAGCCCTTCCATATCATTCATAGCTGAACGGACATTTGCAAGACTTGAGAACTCCTCATTATCAAGCATACTATAAGCATTTGTCAAGTATCCGCAATATTTTATGGTTAAGATTTTGTCCCGTTCTTGATTGAGGATAACATCTTCACCTGCTTTCAAATTAGCTGCTTCAATTTCAGCCATTTGAAATTCCAACATCTCAATTCGTGCCTTATGCTCTAGCTGGTTCTTCTTGATATCAAGAACTTGTTTGCATGCATTGACGATAATTATCAAAGCTAGTCTGATGAGCTTCTTTTACTTCGAAGAATTCAGCATCACCAAACTCATCCAGCATCTGAATATGTCGGTGTGGTCTCATTAGTTCTTCCTGATCATGCTGACCATGAATATCAACCAACTGTTGACCAATAGCCTTTAAAACGGAAAGATTAACCATTTGCCCGTTAACGACTGATGCTTCGACCATTCTGCAAAATCTCGCGACGAATAATGATTTCATCACTCAATTCCAAACCTTGTTCGTCAAAAATTTCTTGTAAAAACCTGACTATTTTCAAGTGAGAAAAAGACCTTCAATTTCTGCTTTTAGGAGCACCGTGACGTATCACATCGGTCGTAGCTCTCTCCCAACATCATATTCATAGCATCGATGATGATTGACTTTTCCAGCCCCTGTTTCACCAGTCAAAACAGTCATCCCTTCTTCAAAATTCAGAGATTGATTGGATAATGGCAAAATTTTTAATCGAAATTTCGGTAACATATAAACCTACCAATTTTTAACTTGTTCAAAAATTTCTTTGGCTGTTTCTTCACTTCAAATGCCATCAAGATGGAATTATCATCAGCAATACAGCTAAAAATTTGATCAGAAAAAGCATCTGTCAACTGACTCTTGACGAAAAACAGTATTTCCCTGGGATAATCTGCAAATTAATCATATTTCCCCGATGCGTTCAGAATCGATAATGTTATTTTCTGCCAATTGCAAACTTCTAACGATTGATTTTGGTAATTCATAAATATAAGTATTGTCTTTCAATGGAATTTTTACAATACCTAATTCTTTAATATCTCGGGAGACTGTTGCTTGAGTAGCAGAGATACCCGCTTCTCTCAAGTGTTCAACGATTTCTTCCTGTGTTCCGAGTTGATAATCTGTTACAAATCTTCTAAATTTTTTTCAAGTCTCTCTTTTTATTCATCTTTAAACTCTCTATGTGCTCTCTCTACAACTTTTTCTAGTTTCAGTAACAACCTGATTGCTTGCCCTGGTCTTCCCTTCCGTAGATAGGCTAGAATTCAATATTTCCATGCCCTCCTTGTATCGGAGAATAATCCAATCCTAGGACCGAAAAACCTTCTCTAACTGCCATTTTCGGTAACTGTTTCCAGTACATGTTGATGCACCTTGGCATCTCTGATAATCCATTCTTACCAATCTGCTCACGTCCAGCCTCAAACTGAGGCTTAACTAAAGCAACAACCTGCCCTTGATCAGCTAAAACTCGGTGCAAGGCTGGTAAAATGAGGCCTAAGGAAATAAAACTGACATCTATACTGGCAAAACTTGGTTCCTGTTCAAAGTCGGTCTTTTCAGCATAACGGAAATTAAACTGTTCCATGCTGACAACACGAGGATCCTGGCGTAATTTCCAAGCAAGCTGGTTGGTCCGACATCGACTGCAAAAACTAGTTTAGCACCGTTTTGCAACATGACATCAGTAAAATCCTCCTGTAGAAGCTCCGATATCGATGGTCGTTTTATCTTCAACAGTTAAATCAAATTTTTCTAAAGCCTTCTCTAGCTTCAAGCCACCACGACTAACATACTTGAGCTTCTCACCCTTGAGTTTCAACTCTGTATCATCAGGATTTTTCTCGAGCTTATCGAATCGTTCGCCATTTATAACAGCAACTACCAAACCTGCCAGTAACACCTCGTTTGGCTTGTTCTCTCGTTCCAAATAAACCTTGTTTTATATGCTGGATACATCTACTCTTTCCTTAGCCATTGATTCTCAAACTTTCTACTATTTTTACAATTGGTTCCTTGTCAAAGCTCACAACTTGGCTAATCTCTTCAAGTTTTGCATTAGCTTGATCCAAAGTTTGATTGCAAAACTCTATCGCTGGTCTAATCCCAACAAGGCAGGATAGGTCGACTACTCAGCCTGCAAATCTTTCTGAGGTGTCTTACCGATTTCCTCAAAACTGCTGTTACATCAAGGACATCATCTCTCACTTGAAAAGCAGTCCAATCAGCTTCTCAACTGTTTTCAGTTGTTTTTGAAGATTTTTATCTAATTCAGCAATGATTCCAGCTGCTTGAAAAGGGAAAGCCAAAGTCTGCCCGTTTTATTAGCATGGATAGTCTGAAGATCTTCTAAGTTTAAGTATTTCCCTTCACCTTCCATATCTAAGACTTGACCAGCTACCATTCCCATACTTCCAGAAGCAAGTGATAAATTAGCTATTAAATCAACCTTTGTTTGACTCGGCAAATCAGCGAGCAATTAAAAGCATAGGGGTCCCAAAAAGCGCATCCCTGCTAAAATAGCTGAAGCTTCACCATACACCTTATGGTTGGTCAAACGCCCTCGACGAAAATCATCATTATCCACAGCGGGAAGATCATCATGGATCAAACTTCCTGTATGAATCATTTCTAGTGCTGCTGCAGCTTGAGCATGTTCCTGAGTAAGGCACTTGCAAGGAGTCCAAAACTTCTAAAGCAAATAAGGACGAATCCTTTTTCCACCTGCATGTATGGGAATAAGAACAGCTTCTCTTAAACTGGACGCAAATTGTTGGTTACCATAAAAAGTCTTCAAGAGCTGACTCGACCAAAGCTAGTTTTTCCTGCTTGTTCATACCAGTTCCTTTCTGTTTCCATCTTCTTGCATCACTTGACCAAGGTCTTTTCAGCCTTATCAAGTGTTGCCTGCAATTCTTTGGATAAGAGCATTCCTTTTTGAAATGCAGAAATAGCATCTTCCAAAAGCAATTTCCCATTTTCCAAACTTTGAACAATAGTCTCAAGCTCTGCTAAATTTTTCCTCAAATTTCTTTTGTTTTTGACATCTTTAACCTCTAATTCTGCCTGACCGTCCCGCATCAACGAGTGATATGCTGGTCATTTTTCTCAAATCTTTCGCCAGAAGCGACGACTACTTCGCCTTTCTTGACGATAGCATAACCCCTGCTACGATTCGACTAGTATCTAGCATAAGGAGGCTTCTGATAGACGTTTTACTTCAGCTACTTTTTGCATCATAGGTCACAGCCATCTGGCTACGCATTAGTTTTGCAATTGGAAAAATACGATCCTGATAACGCTGGATTTTTGATGATTGGCGATGATTGTTCCAAACGGTGGAATTTGTTCTGAACCTTTTGTTGATTTCGAACCAATTCGGCATTTAATCCTTGCTTCAGTCGCAACTGTAACTGATCCAATCGTTGCAAATATCCATCATACAAACGTTCTGGTTGTCTAAAAATGACGGATTGACAGAGGGTTTCTCAAAGCTTCTTTTTCTTTGATAAGTATGTTTAACAGCTGTAGTCATCCGCTTCTCTTGATTCTGAAGATAGGTCAAAAGGTCTAACTTTGTTACTGGTGTAGCGAGTTCAGCAGCAGCTGTCGGTGTCGCAGCCCTCTTATCCGCAACAAAATCAGCCAGGTAACATCTGTTTCGTAGCCCACTGGAAAATAATCGAAAGCGAGATTCAAAAAAATAGCCCACCACAATCTCTTCGTTAAAAGCCCATAGATCTTCAATTGATCCACCACCACGGCCGATAATCAGAACATCTAAGTCATCTCGTTCATTGGCTCTCGCAATGTTACGAGCAATCTCCTCTGCAGCACCCTCACCTTGAACTTTAGTAGGATATAGGACAATTTCCACACCAGGGAAACGTCTGCTGACTGTAGTGATGATATCTTGGATAACAGCACCACTTCGACTGGTCACCACACCAATTCGTTTTGCAAACTGAGGAATTGCTTGTTTAAAGCGTTCTTGAAAAAGACCTTCTTCTGATAATTTCTTTTTTAGCTGTTCAAACTGAATAGCAAGTGCACCGACACCGTCTGGTTCAGCTTTTTCAATAATGATCGAGTAACTTCCACTTGGCTCATAGACTTGGATGCGACCAACTACATTGATCTTCATGCCTTCTTCTAAGTCAAAACCTAGTTTTTGATATATCCCCGACCAAATGGTTGCCTGAATAACTGCTCGGTCATCTTTTAGAGAAAAATACTGATGCGTTGGACGCTTACGGAAGTTAGAGACTTGACCAGTTAAATAGACCCGTTCCAAATAGGGATCTTTATCGAATTTCATTTTTTAAATACTTGGTCAAAGTAGTAACCGATAAGTACTTTTCCATCTCTACCTCCTTCTTTTCTCTAGTTTCCTGGGTATTATTATACCAAAAATATGCTTAAAAATCTTGAATTCCACCCTAGAATAGTGAAAATACAGAAATTTATGTGAAATAATTTCTTAATATTTTGCCCTTTTTGCCCCTGAACAGAAAAAAGCCCTTCGGATAAAATCCGAGGGCTTAAAACTTGTTAAATCAGAGCCGAACTTTTGAGTTTCAAGGTTCGGGATAAAAATAGTTCACTGAACTATTTTATTTCTTAAGGTTGTAGAATGATTTCAATCCACGGTATTCAGCTACTTCCTACCAGTTGATCTTCGATACGAAGCAATTGGTTGTGTTAGCGATACGGTCAGTGCGTGAAAGTGAACCGGTCTTGATTTGTCCTGCGTTTGTTGCAACTGCGATGTCAGCGATTGTTGAATCTTCAGTTTCACCTGAACGGTGTGATACAACGGCAGTGTAACCAGCTTCTTTAGCCATTTCGATAGCTTCGAAAGTTTCAGTAGAGTACCGATTTGGTTAACTTTGATAAGGATTGAGTTAGCAGCTCCTTCTTGGATACCACGTGCAAGGTAGTCAGTGTTTTGTTACGAAGAAGTCGTCACCAACCAATTGAACTTCTACCAAGACGTTCAGTAAGAGCTTTCCATCCATCCCAGTCGTTTTCGTCCATACCATCTTCGATAGTGATGATTGGGATGTTGTTTACCAATTCTTCAAGGTAGTCGAGTTTGTTCTGCAGAAGTACGAACAGCAGCGCCTTCACCTTCGAATTTAGTATAGTCGTATAGCTTTACGTTCTTTATCGTAGAATTCTGATGATGCACAGTCCGAAATCCGATAAATACGTCTTTACCGAACATAACCAGCAGCTTCGATAGCAGCAAGGATAGTTTCAACACCGTCTTCAGTTCCTTCGAAACGAGGAGCGAATCCACCTTCGTCACCAACGGCTGTTTCAAGACCACGACCTTTAAGGATTTTCTTAAGTGCGTGGAAGATTTCAGCACCCCAACGAAGAGCTTCTTTGAATGTTGGTGCACCAGCAGGTACGATCATGAATTCTTGGAAAGCGATTGGAGCATCTGAGTGAGAACCACCGTTGATGATGTTCATCATTGGAGTTGGAAGAACTTTAGTGTTGAATCCACCAAGGTAGCTGTAAAGTGGGATTTCAAGGTAGTCAGCAGCTGAGCGAGCTACAGCGATAGACACACCAAGGATTGCGTTTGCTCCCAATTTACCTTTGTTAGGAGTACCGTCAAGTGCGATCATAGCACGGTCAATAGCTTGTTGATCACGTACATCGTAGCCGATGATTGCTTCAGCAATGATGTTGTTTACGTTGTCAACAGCTTTTTGTGTACCAAGACCACCGTAACGAGATTTGTCACCGTCGCGAAGTTCAACTGCTTCGTGTTCACCAGTAGAAGCTCCTGATGGAACCATACCACGTCCGAAAGCACCTGATTCAGTGTAAACTTCTACTTCAAGTGTTGGGTTACCGCGTGAGTCTGGGACTTCGCGAGCGTAAACATCAGTAATAATGTGACATTTTTACTCTCCCTTATGAGTTATATTTTTACACCTCTATGATACCTTAAAAATCATCGTTTTTCAAGGAAAAACGTTATCTTTTCATGCAAATTTTCCTTAAGTTTATAAAGTAATCGCTTTCTTTTGTCTGTTTTTTCCTTTGTTTTATGATATACTATTTTTATGACTGATGTATCAAAACAAATCCTAGAAAAAAGCTCATGGTGGGCTTAAACTCAAATCCAGATGAACAGAGACGTTTTCTCGGCACTTTTTGAGGAACGTGTCTCAGCTACTGCTAGACCTAGAAACAGCTAATGATGATAATTTTTATAAAGGGTTATGTATCTATTTTTAGAGAGTCTAAAAAGAAACTGAACCTCTGTTTGTCAAAATTTCTCCTCAATGGTATTTGAAAAACAGGTCTATTATTTAAAACAAGCCAAAGATGCTGACTGCAAGCAACTATCGTTTCAGAAGATCACAATTCATCCCCTTTTGGCTTGATTATTCATGAGTGATGCCCCTGTTCAAATAAATGAAAAAGACCTAAAAAGGCCTTTTCCAGACTTGTGGCAAGAGAAAGAGACCCAAAGCTCCTACTTCTCTTTTGGAAAAATGGTTTTGGTTAATTCTTCTTCAAAGCTGAGATCTGACCAATGTTTGCCGTTGTATTTTTCTAAATAAACTGTTGCCTTTTTCAGACTCTCTTCCAGGGGTTCACTTTTTCTAGTATAGAAAAAGCTGCAACGATATTTTCAAATGGTAAGGGTGGTAAATCCTCTGAGAGCTCCCGCAAAATAGCAATAACTGGAACACCATTTGGTGTTTTGCTACTCAATTGGAGCCCTTGCCAGCTAAGCTTTGAGTGTCTAATCTACCTTCACCAACGATGACAAGATCTGCATCTCGCAACCTTCTGATCAAAACCGATTAGATCCAAAACAAGTTTGAATACCAGACACAATTGTTGCTCCAGCAAAAAGCACACAAAGCCAGCTGCAATACCGCCACCTGCTCCAGCTCCTTCAGGTTTAAGATTTCAGGGGCAACATTACGATAGAAGTTTTCAATAGCAGAATCAACTTCATGAAATTGAGTTGGATCTAATCCTTTTTGTTTCCCCAATGTAAGTGGCACCGTGTGGTCCACAGAGTGAAATTTGTCACATCTGCTAAGATTTTAATTCGCACATCAGAAGGAATAGATATAGCTTTCTCATTTGAGATATCAGTAATTTCAAACAAGGATTGACCAGTAGCTAGAAGTTCATCCCCATTTTTGTCATAGAACTGGTAACGAGTCCTGAAGCAATACCAATCCCACCATCGTTACTGGATGTCCCACCAACTCCGATATAGATTTCTTTCATGCCATGCTCTATTAAATAGAGATTAGTTGACCAATCCCCTTTGTTTGAATCTTCAGGGGTTTCGTTTTTCAATAGGAATTTTTAGCAAGACCTATCAAATCCGCAACTTCAAATAAAAGCTAGATTTTCTTTATAAACATAAGGCACTTGCACCCTCTTCTCCAAAGGGGTCTGTCACCAAAGCAGTGTTTTTCTATAAGACCCTAGTGAATTATGTACAGTTGACAGTCCCTCTCCACCATCGCCAACAGGTAGAGCAAACATTCCGATTCAGGTAGAGCCTTTTTGAAGGCCTCGTTTTGATAGCTTTAGCTTCTTCACTTGCAGGGAGACTCTCCTTAAAAAGAGTCAGGTGCGATAACAATTTTCATACACTCTCCTTTCTAATCAAAATAAATCTATCAGCTTCAATACTCTTTGAGAAATCTCTTTCTTCAATTTGAAGAATTTTCTCTTTCACGATTGCTTTGGCACAGAAGCAACTCCAGTCCAGCTCTCTGTAGCATTGCTAAATCATTAGCCCCATCTCCGATAGCTATGGTCTTCTCAATAGGAAGGTCTAATTCTTCAGTCCATCTTATCAGAGTCTCTTCCTTGACTTCCCTAGTAATGATCTCTCCTTCAAGTTTTCCTGTCAAAAATCCATCTTTTACTTCAAGACGATTTGCAGCAATTAGCCTAATACCAAGTTCAGTTGCCAATCTTTCGACAATAGGCATAAAACCACCTGAAACTAGACAGACCTCAATATCATGTTTTTGAAGAATTTTTAACGAACTCTTGAGCATTCTTGCTAAAAATGAACCTGTGTATAAAGATGTTCAAATTTATCGACAGATAGTCCTTGCAATAAAGAAACACGTTTTCTCAGGCTTTCTTCAAAATCTAGTTTTCCCTCATAGCTTGGGCAGTCAGTAGAGCTACTTGCTGCACTCTGCTGCTTTCCTAACAAATCAGCTGCTCTTCGATTAGGTACCGTCCCATCCAGAACACAGAGCCTCTAGTTTTACTCATATAACTTCCTTGCTTTTTCTCATTTCAAAAAGAGGTTGAGACAAAGATCCGACTCACTTTTTAGATCAGCAATCAAACTGACGCAGTGAGCTGATTGACCTTTTGTTCGTCTTTTAGCCTCCAAAAGGTCCTAATCATCCTCGCGGGGCTGGGACTACGAAATCGAGACTTTGTCTATCGATTTCTGTCCTACCGCCTTTTAACTATTTAATTTGCTAGGCTGTGGTACAAATTAAGATATGACTTGCAGGCTGTATCCCAAGAGAAATCACATTCCATAGCCTGAACTTGCATGTTTTTTCCAAACGTCAGGATGGTTGTGATAAACGTCCAAAGCGGTTGGTCAATGCCCAGTTGAGCTAATATGGAGTTAGGTTATTAGAGCTAAAGCCTGTACCTGTTCCATCAATTGGATTAAAGGCTTGTACAGTATCTCTAAGACCACCCACCCTCATTTACTGCAAAGGAAGGGTTCCATATCTCATGGCCAGTCATTTGTGAAAGTCCACACAGTTCAAAGTCGACGGCATGAGGAAAATATCACATGCTGCATAAATCTCTTGAGCTAATTTCACATCGAAAGTGATATTGGCAGAAAGTTTTTCTGGGAATACTTACTAAACCAAGAGAAGGCTTGTTCAAATCCTCGGATCTCCAGTTCTCCCAAGAGGACGATTTGAATATCCTCTGAAACATACGATGCAAACTTTCAACTACTACATCAAAATCCTTTTGACGAGTTAGGCGAGATACAATGCAATCAATGGGACATCCGGACGAACAGGAAGACCAACTTTTTCTTGAGTTTTGCTTTAGTTTTGCGCCTTTTCCTGACAATCAGTCTTATCAAAGTGGTAATCTAACAAGGCATCCGTTTGTGGATAGAAATATCTGTATCATCTGCATTCACGTACCTGAAACTTTACCAGACTCATCTGTAGAATCTGATCAATACCGCAACCAAAACTCTGTGGTCATGATCTCAAAGCATAGCGCGATGACACAGTTGATACACGGTCTGCATAGAATCCTTGCCTTCATCCAGTTAAGACAATCCATTCAACGAACTGTTCCATCAGCGTAGCGCTCAAATCCAACCCTGAACAAGTCCCAAAGCATGCTTTTCAGAGAATTGACCTGAAATTCCAAGTTATGAATGGTCAAAACAGTGCTTGATTCCTGGTGAGGCTTGAATCCATCTGTATTTTTCTTTAACAAGAATGGAACTCATTGCTGTATGATAATCATGAGCATGAAGAACATCAGGAATAAATCCAATACGTTCCATAGCTTCAAGGGCAGCAAGTTGGAGAAGGCAAAACGTTCACCATCATCGAAATCTCCGTAAACATGTCTACGGAAGAAATAATATTGATTGTCGATAAGTAGAAGGTCACACCGTTTAAAACAGTTTCTTAATTCCACAAAATTGTCTGCCAGCCAACATATACTTCGAATTGAAGGACGTCCTCAATCTGATCACCAAACTTAGCTTCCACCATATCATAGTAAGGTAAGATTACAGCAACTTCATGTCCAGCCTTTACTAATGATTTTGGAAGTGCTCCGATAACGTCTCCCAATCCACCTGTTTTTGAAAAGGGGGCGCCTTCTGCTGCTACAAATAAAATTTTCATGAAAGAATATCCTCTGTTACTTTTTCACCCTTCTTGATCACAACTGGATGTTCTGCTGTACCACGAATCACAACGCCTTCTGATACTTCAACACCCTTGTCAAGAATTGCATACTCAACATGAGCACCTTTTCCAATCACTACACGAGGGAATACGAGACTATCTTTAACCAAGCTATCTTTACTGATACGAACATTACGGGATACAACAGATTTAATAACTTCACCTTCAACGATACTACCAGATGCAAACTGAGAAGTATTAACTTTAGAACCAGGAGCATAATAGGTGGAGCTCTTCGTTTTTAACCTTGGTATGAATCTTTTGATTTGGTGAGAACAGGTAGAATTTATGCTGATCAAGCATATCAATATTGACTTGGTAGTATGTTTCGACTGAATGAATATTTGCTAGGTAACCCGTATATTCGTAGGCAAAGGCACCTTCTTTTGCAGCCAAGTCACGAAGAACATAGCGTAGTTTTTCTGGATGGTCCTTCTTAGCTTCTTCTTCCAAACGCTCAATCAACCATGGAGTATCTACTACAAAGATAGTCAGTGACATATTGTAGTTCTTGCTCGATTTTTATCGAAAAGTTTATGAGAAAGCTACTGGTCAGTTTCGTCAATCTCAGGATAACATTTGACTTCTGAAATTTCCTTCTTAGCAATTTCTTATACACAACTGTAATTGGTGATTTTCGTTGTATTGTGCAAATGGAATACTTGACTGAGGTCAATATTAACTAAAACATCACAGTTCAAATGAAACCGTTTGGTTGAACTCGAGCGTTTCAATGGAATCAAGAGTTGTTGATAGTACTCTTTTACCAACAGTGCTACTTTCTCACGGTATTGTAAATACCTAGATAGTAGTGGCTAAGTAGGGATATTCAAGCCCCACTCACGTCCTGAACAGAATGGTCAAATACAGAGCTGATATTATCTTGTTGGAAGATCCCAGATACTACGCACACCAGCATTTTTGCTAAGCAGAAAGTGAAATCAGTCGACGATATTTCCTCCAAATGGCAAGCTAGCCACTGGACGGTTGTCTGTCAATGTTGACATATCATGAAACCAACTGCTGTCCTAAAATGGCTGAATATTTATCAATCTTCATCTGTTGCTACCCCCACCACTTGTTATATCCGACTACTTGTACTTCTTCTGTTCCGTCAATTTCACACCATCAGCAATGACAGCTCCTTCACCGATGATTGCACGTGTAATTTTAGCACCTCTGCCGATAAGCTGCTCCACTCGCATGATGAGCCAGAATCAACAACTTCTGCTCCCTTTACGAACTTGAGCAGTTGTAGAAAGAATAGAGTGTTCTACTGTACCATTTACGCTTAACAGCCATCCACTACAAGAGAGTCTTCTGCTTGGCGAATTCTCCAAGGAAGTTTGGTGGAGCGATAAAGGTTACGGAATAAATTTTCCGATTGACGGTTACGGCTGTCTAGAGCATTTTTCTGGAGAGATGTGTCATATTTGCTTCCCAGAGTGATTCGATATGTACCAACGTCCTTCCAGTATCCATTGAACTCATAAGCATGACGCTTTCACCAGTTTCAAGATGGTTTGGAATAACGTTTTGCGAAAATCGGACGTATCAATATTAGCCTTTTCGGCTGCAACTAGTCATGTTGCGAAGTCGTTTCCAGTCAAAAGATATAAATCCCCATTATGCCTTAGTTGATTTTGGTTGGGCAGGTTTTCTTCGAATTCAACAATGCGATTATTAGCATCTGTATTCATGATACCAAAACAGCTAGCTTCTTTTGGTGGTACATCCCAAGACAACTAGCTGTCAAGCTGGCATTGTTATCCTTGTGTGATTGGAGCATATCATCGCAGTCCATCTTGTAGATATGGTCTCCTGAAAGAGATCAAAACATACTCAGGATTGATGCTGTCGATATAGTCGATGTTTTGGTAAATCGCATGACTTGTACCTTCAAACCAACGATTTCCTTCACTTGCAGAGTAAGGTTGAAGGATAGAAAACACCTGAATCAATTACATCTAGACCCCAACTAGAACCGTACCCGATGTGGCTGTTGAAAGCAAGAGGTTGATACTGTGTGATAACCCCAACATTGTGGATACCAGAGTTGGCACAGTTAGAAAAGAGCAAAGTCAATGATACGAGTAGCGCCCACCAATTGCACTGCAGGTTTTGCAATGCTTTGGTGAGTTTACCGAGACGAGTTCCTTGCCCACCGGCAGAGGATTCAAAAGCTAATTTCATTCTTCATTTTCTACTCCTTTTGAGTTTTATTTGATTCTTTTTTAGCGGGTTTCAAGCGACGTTTGATTTTCCAGATACTTGCCCCCATAGCTGCAGCAAAGTAAAGGTCAAAGAATCTGCTCATAATCCTTCCATAATCCTTCTTGAGTTTGAACAGTTTGATTGTGTTCTTTCCAAACACCTCTCCCATCTGTTTCAACTCTGTATTCATATTCTCACTGCAACTGGCAGTCAATTGTGAAATCAGGACGTTCGACTGGTGCCATATTAGAGACACAGACTAGCATCTCGCCTTTCTTTCCTTTACGAATAAAGGAAAGAACACTCTGATCTCTATCATGCATCGATAATTTCAAGTGCCATCATAGCTGTATCGATTTCCCAAAAGACAACGGTGGTCCTTATAAAGCTGATTCAACTGAGATGTGAAAGTATTTCATCTTGGCATTCATTGGATCTTCAGGTTTGACCATTCTAATTGCTCTTCTGATTTCCACTCTAGGAATTGACCAAACTCGCTACCCTGAAGAGCGAATTTCTTGCCAGGGGTGACAAAGTTGATAAGTGTAGAGATTTCTCAGGCATGCAAATTGATTGTAACGATCCCCCATCTTAGCCATCATACTCTTCTTACCGTAGCCTAACGCCTCATCATGTGAGAATGGTAGGAGATAATTTTCAGTAAAGACATACATGAAGCTGAAAGTCAGAGTTAAAAGTCATACTTGCAGTGGTGGATCTTCTTCGTAGAGAAACAGGATATCGTTCATCAACCCATGATACCCTTGTGAGTCAAATCCAGTCACCCATTTCCTTTCATGCCAGTAATCTTGGTACCTGAAGAGACTCCTCTGCAATCATCATAACATCCGGATGAGCTGCAAAGCAATAACATCGTTCAAACGTTGAAGGAAATAATAGCCTTCATAGTTAAGATTACCACCGTCTTTTATTTGGTGTCCATGGAGCATTGTCATAATCTAGATAGAGAATATTACTTCGGCATCAACACGAATACCATCTGAGGTGATAGAAATCAATCCAGAACTTAATGCTAGAAATCAAGAAAGATTCGGACTTCATTTTTACCTAAAGGTCAAAGTTGAGTGCTCCCCAACCGTAGTTGTAGCCTTATTATGATCTTGGTATTTCAAAGTTGGTGTGCGTCATAGTATGCCAAAAAGCATCATCATTGATGTAAAGTGTACCGGTACCCAGATCCACAATTACGCCGATATTGTTGATGTGACATTCCTCAACGAAGTCTTGAAACTCTTCTGGACGACCATAGGCATGCTCTAAAGCGAAAAGTAGCCCCATGAGCTGAGTAGCAACTCAATCCAGAGGGTGAGCCATCAAGGCATAAACTCGATGTGAGTATAGTTCATCTCCACTAGATATGGGATAAGCTCCTCTTTTAGTTGAGCAGACTATATGAGTGTCCCATCAAGTTTCTCTTCCAAGATCTGCATGCGTACTCATAGATGTTTAACTGGTCTCTCGAAAAAATCCCCCAACGTTTTTCTGCAGACTAACCAAAGACCGTCCTTCATCTCAGGAATTTCTGTTAAAACAGCTCCTGTGCCTGGACGAGCTTCAAAACGAACTGCTAAAGGGATCAATTTTCATGAGTTGATGGCCCATTAGCTGGTAATATGATGTTATAAATATATCCCTCTTGAGCTAAAGTTGTAAAAAGCTTCCCAAACTCCAGATTCATTACGAACCATGAGAGTTTGATTTTCAACCCAGTTAGTAAAAATCACCAACTAGATGGACAGCTTGCGCATTTGGCATGCCCAGACACCGAAATGTATAGCCACTTCCCCACCGTCTTTTCCTCACGATGTGCTCCTAGATAGTGCTGAAGATGGAAATTTTCACCACTGGTAAAAGTTCTTAAAAGCTTCCTAATGTATCCATTTTATCCATTTAATCCCCCTTTTTATTTGAAAGCGTTTTGCTTGTTTTATTATACTACCTTTTTAGAAAGTTTCAAAGTCAAATTACCTATATTTTAAAATTATTTTGAGAAAATCTAGAAAAGGAATTCTCTGATGCGTCCTAAGGAAAATCATTTTGATTTTCCTGATTTATCTTCACACTCTTTTTCATTTTCTTGCATTTTGTATAATAGTAACAAAATATTCAGTTTAAAAGCAATTTTGGCCTGATATTTTTTAAAAATATATTTAAAATCGTAAATATAGAGTTTATAACATTCAATTTATACTCAATGAAAATCAAAGAGCAAACTAGGAAGCTATTGCAGGCTGTTGCCAGGCAGGTGGAAGCTGACGTGGTTTTAACTCGAAAAGGTAATTAGGTTCAACTATTGAAACCAAGATTTCCCCTAAAAATAGAGCAGACTTCCAATCTGCTCTATCTTTATTACTATTCTTTGATTTATCTCTGCGCTTCCTGAAAAATAAATTTCTCTGGATACTTTGATAAAAACTTAGTTCATTCTCATTTCCATCATAATCATAGATAAAATCTCTTCATCGTTCTCATAAAAGCATCACTATACTCTTCTTCCATCATGCTGTGTCAGATCTCTCTTCTCTATCAAAGGAATGGTTTCCTTAAAGTATGCAAGGAAGTTTTGAAATTGGCATGCTCACTTCATTTTCCAAATAGTTCCAGAAGCCCTTTAGTGTCTTTCCAGACAATCCTGTCAGATTATCGAAAATTGATAGTGACCTCATTGTTTACTTCGATGGCCAGATAATGAGTATCCTAAAATTAAAGATTTTGCAGAATCGAGATAGTCTTTATAGGTGTTATAGATGTTAATTTATACTGGTTCAATAATATCCCAAGGTCTTCTGCCTTTCGAACATCTTCTATCGTAATGATAACATAATTTCTTGCCAACTATTTCAGTTTTTCATTTCTTGATTCAGTTTCGTATCTTTAAAATAGTATTTCTGTGCTTGGGGATAGTCTGTTGGCTTGCCTTAAAAACTTCACTTTAGAAGGAACTACTTTAACCAACTCAGCACAATCAATGACTGGATTTGTTGGAGGCGACACGTTACATTCGCATTTTTCTAATAAATCTAGAGCCTGATTAGCTTCAGTTCAAGTCCTTGTTTGAATACTAGATAAAACGCCAATGCGGTAAAACCATTTCGATAATGCACCGAAATAGCATCCCTATCTTCTTCAGAAACCATCTCTGAAACTTTCTCTTTAACTTCTTCAGGTGACTCAATGTATTATAGACTTGGCTAGTTCACTGGGACTTGGCCCGCCCATTTTCTAAAGCGCCTCAGTTTCGCTTTGTCTTTCAGTTGATGGTATGTAATGTCTTTGATACACTGAGTTTTTCACTCTTTCATTTAAAGTGATGAATTTTCCAGGTAATTAACGTGATCACGGCTACCTCCCTTGGAAACTAATGAACTTTTATAATTTTAATTCAATTTGTAATGGAAACTTCTGCTTTTCTATCGTCTCCAGATAAACTTTCTAGAAGTATAGGCCGGGATCCGACCTCACATTTTAGTAGAAATGGTCTTTGAAACATTTTGTTGGTGGGACTCTACAAGATGGTTTTGTCCTACGCTCATCTTATTCTAGAACTTGCTTCGACATTCAAATTGCCACTGACATCGTCAATGGCATTTTTCTTGCTTAACATTCCGGTTTCCTGCATTTTCATAGTAATAGGAAGCCCCTTTGACGATCGAACACAACCAAGTGTCTTCGCCGTGAACTCAAATTAACCACATTTCAATTGCTGTATAAACTAAAGACGACTAATTAAACTTCTTCATAAAGTAGGGCGCATGAAAGGCACTAGTCTGGGTTTTAAGACGTGATCTGACGGACCGAGCTCCGGTACTATGCGGCTTTCGACCGTTGCAAACCAAGTTGACTTGGTTGACTTTTCTCGGGCTGCGCTTCGCTATTTGCCGCTCATTCGTAAGTCTTCGCCATTTTCTCTGCCTTCCACGGGTTGCCGTGGCTCTGCCCCAACTCGCGAGCCATCGCACGCCGAGAAGGTTCATGGCTGTCGCTGTTCACACTACGCGATGCCATGCTCTCCATCGGATGAAAGAAATTATTAACCGTCGCGGTCTGGTATCGACTTCATAGTGCCAAGAACCTGGTTGGGCTGAGATAAACCCAGCTCACGACTTCCCGAAACTAGCGCTTTGCGAGGATGTTCCAGTACCTGCTCCCGCTGATGAAGCAGATTTGATGACCACCAGGCTTCCCACGGCGCTGACCGCATCACGTTGATTATCATTAAAGAATCAATGTTTGGCAACTAGTAGGCATTGTGCTGCTTCTTACCATGAGGGCAGAGACCTGTTTACATATCCCAGCCTTCTTCCATACAGGATTTTTCGATATGGCAACGAATCATCATGGTTTTCTTCAGTAATTCCATCAGTGTGGAAACAAATAATGAAGGAATCAATCGCCTGTACAGACATTTCCGCACTCTTTTGCCCGGTTCATTGCAAACTCCTGTTTCCATTTTGTTGAGTTCCATCATGGTTCATTCATTAAGTAATCAGACATTTGTTTTGAAATATCCACCGTTGGGAAGGTAGCAGTTAAAACAACGTCCATAACACCGATACCTGTATCGATAAGCTTGGACCTGCCGACTTTCCGTCGGATAACCAGCATGGTCATTGGATTTGTAGACATACCGTTCTGGGCATTGTGGTTTTTGTGGATGCCGCCAGTTCTGGGTTGCTGCATCAGCGTCGCGGTACTGATGATTAGTTTTAGCGTTTCAGCTTCCGTCTGACCTGTCTTTGGTGTGCTGCACTAGTTCAGAACTTGGACCAGTCAGATTTTCTTCTTGCGCTGCGCGCGCGC
>BNJU01005036.1_pt1 | contig 64659 bp, 81 predicted proteins | sample 8539281 | NCBI WGS metagenome assembly BNJU01 (sample SAMD00202456, study PRJDB9452) | human saliva metagenome | isolation source: human saliva | place: Japan
TGGACCCGCTTGTAAAGCAAAACCATTTTCACACCTTCAAAAGCTATTGGCACTTTCTTCCAAGTTCTGGCAGGCTTGATATAGCTTTTCATGGGAGTTCGCTGCGAGCACCTGGACGAGCGCACTAGCGCAATGGGCTGCCGCCAACGACCCGCTGCAATCACGCTTTCCCGGGTTCTGGTACATCACTCATGATGACTGCGTGTATTGACCACGTGGATGTTCCTTTATACTTACGAGCCAATCTCTGTTCCATCTACGTGGCTGCCTTCCGCTTCACGGCTCAGTGCCCTGGCTAATATCGTGAAGAAAACCAGCGGCGAGCTAGTTAGCATTTTCACTCGAGTTCGCTGTAATGACACCAGATAACTTAGCAACGCTTCAACAGAATGACGCAATACATTTTTGTCCATAAGATGTACGGAACTGCAAGCGTCCCGCAATGCCACCAAATCCGGGATGTCAGTTTGGTGCACCGACTCACAAGCCACTGCTTCTGCATGACGAATCTTTTATGGTCGTAATTTCAGACGATTTTCTCTACTAATGTTCTTCAATGCGAGCCAGGTGGATACGACCGTCTTTTAACAGGGCTTCCGTGTCATGCCGTGCACTTCCACGTCGAAGAGGGTCACAGCCAGATAAAGTCACCACTACGCGTATCGCCGCAATAATGACATCAATACTCGTTAAACTTTCAAGGTGTCTGAGATATTTCCGACCTCTGTCGTCCACAATGCGCCCTTCATCGTATCATCCGGGCAGATGAACTGTTGGAACTGGTTTGCTCCCGCAACATAGTCACCTGCAATCCGTTGCATGGCTTGGAACTCAAAAATATCCTTTCGCCACCTTTATCAGAACGTTCTTTGACTTCTTGCTCTGCTTCACGAATGCGCGTCGTACTCAATTTCGCTGATAGCTTATCTTCAGTCTGAGTGAGAATGAGTATCTCTGGCTTTCAGTTTGTGATGCAGTGCAACACGTTCTAATTCTGCTTCTTTGTATTGCTCCAACTCATGTCGTTTGTTTTCACGCGCCTCAAGGTTTTGTTTCTATCAAGAAATACTTTGTTCTTTCTAAGTTCGAGTGTTTTTCTTGTATGGTCAGTGTCATCTTCCACGATCAAGACTTACGTCGCATCGTTCTGATCAAACGACTTTCCAATTGCTTCCAACTCTTGGCGATCAGATTTAAATTCTGCCTCAACTTCTTCTCGATATTTTCTGGCTTTCTTCTTTGCCTCTAACAGCTGCTTTCTAGGGATTTACTTTCGCGCTTCGCTTCCTTTTTAATAACATCGCTTCGCGCCTCAGCTTGTCCATCTAAATTAGTTGCGGTGGTCTGTGTTCAGCATTTAAAGAGGTAAGTTCACCAGCTTCTTTCTCGCTGATTTCATGCGAGCGATACTTACTATTATCCAATGACTCAGTCCGAATGATGACGTGCAAAACACCTTATCGATTTCCATGTTTTCTTTTACCTCAGTATTGATATTGAATTGTAAAATTTCGCCGGTATTTATCATAAAAATCGATTTTTCACAAACTAAATTCTTACAAATGCGTGACGGTTTTCACATTCTTTTTGCAGAATCCCTCCTGACAGGCTTTGTTACAGTGAAAATTTTTCTTTGCTGAGCAAATATGGTATAATTTATTAAAAGTCAAAAGGAGTTCTGTTATGGTCAAAGAAGTCATTGTTGACAGTTTTCGTTAGATCTCTGATTGTCAAAGCCTCTCATGTACACGCTTGATTGGCAAGAGGTGGGCTAAAGGGGACATCGTCCAACTTTGATGTTCGTCTGGCACAGCCTAATGAAGATGCTCATTCCGACCGCTGGACTTTCGCCCGATTGAACATCTCATAGGCTAAGCTCTATTCGTACTTCGCATTGATGATGGTATGATTGATTGCTTCGCTTTAGCATGCCGTACCGGCACCACATGATTGTATGGGCCAGCATAGCTCAACTTCAGAAATTGCCAAAGTCATCAAGGCAGCTTCTCTAGAGGAAAGTGCTGAAGCTGTTTCACTACTTGGAAGATGTCCCTGGTACATGACTATTGAATCTTGTGGCAATTATCAAAAGATCAGCAGCCTCTTTTCTGCACAAAGAAATGGTGCAAACTGGTCCTAGAAAAAGGCATTTCCGATGATGCCCTCGAGCGTCATCTTGTGTAATTAAAATGGGTGGTTGTTGTTTTTGTTTTTGTGGGTGGTTGGTTGGTTTTTTTTTGGTGTGGGTTTTTGGTGAAAGTGGGACGACGAAGTCAAATTCTTCGTTGTTTCTGTTCTCGTTTTTTTTTATTGACGAATTAAAATCAAACGCTCCGAGGCTGCTGTCGTCCTGACCCGGTTGAAATTGATTTGCTTATACAGCACTGTCAGTGCAATCACCTGCCGCAAAAATTCCTTGGCACATTTGTTGCACGTGTTGTCAACAATGATTTCACCACGCTCATTTGAGAGCCACAGAGCTATCTCTGAGAGCCAGTCTGCATTTCTGGTAAAGACGTCAATTTGAACAAAGACACCGCTGAGTTCGATTTTATGTTCTTCTTATTATTCGCACGATCGAGATGAGAAGGCTTCCAGCTGAGTCGGAACCTTGAATTTCTGTTTGCCACCATTGGTTAGAACTGTCACGCTTTCAAGTTGCGCACCCGATCTCGCAACGCCGATCAGCTCAAAGTTGGTAGAAATTCACACATAAACATGCTCTGCCAGACCAGCCAGGTCAATCGCTGCTTCAGCCACCAGATTTTCACTCCACCGATAACAGCTACTTTTACCTGTAAAATAGGACCGTCACAGTGTGGACAGTGGTTACACCTTTTTGTTCAGAATGCTTCTTCACGGAACATTAGCATTTCGCCAGCGAGCACTTTCCAACAGAAAGATCTGCTGTTTTCGCTTTCAGAACAGCTCCATTTTCAGAGTTCCACTTCAATCAATTCCTTTTTCTCAATGTTCTTCACACGTTGATTCTTCTCATGATATCAATTGGATATTTTCTGGCGTGTTCTTCTACTTGCGCCGCGAGCTTTGGTCCTTCTGTATAGGGTTCAATCATATTTTCAATACCAACGTGTCTCCGTCACCCTGTCCACCGAAAAGTTTCAACGACCCATACCTGCACGAATTCCACTTTACGAGCGGCATAAATAGCTGCGCTGCTTCCTCAGAGTCCGTCTCTCTCAACGACCAACACATCAAATGGTTCTGTCAAATTCCTCACTGAGCTAGGTCCAGAAATCTTTGTCAAGCAGTTGCTGTTCGGTGGTCACACGACCATTCGCAAATTCTCTTCACCATTTAAGAAAAACCGCTGGGACAGCTATAGATCTTTTGCCTTCAACTTCTTGTCTAAACATGCCTCCTTCGGGACCATTGTGTGGCTGATGTTAGGATTCAGAACTTTAGCCACTGCGTACTGAGTGCCATGCACAACGTCGACATGATGGTGACAAGTCAGGCTGACATAGGCTCAAAATGAAGTGGCATGGCAACCAGCTTGAATTCGTTTTAGTAACAGCATCTTTCTACTTTTGGTGTCGCGACCAGAGACTTGCATGCAAAGCCAGCACAAAAGATGTATTCATGCCCCAAGGAAGTCCTGCAAAGCTGCGATTACACGGCCCGTGCTTGCTCTAGCTCTGAGCACGGTAGCTTTGGCTGACGGCTAGCTGCTGCATTTATCAGTGATAAGTGAGGAGACATCACAGCTCTGCTTTCCTCTGAAATGCCCGAACCTGCTCTCAGAACGCCTCATCTTGACCCTGAGGAAGCTTGAGTACAACATCAGATTCTAAAGTTCCAAAAGTGCTGCTTTCGCTGTGCTGTGTTTCATCTAAAAGCCATATAAAGCCTCGTAAATTTACCAACTAAACTCCAGACTTGGAGTCAGCGTTTCCAATTCCTTCTTTCCACTTAGCTGGACACACTTCACCCTGGACGCATGCGTACATGTTACTGCGGCGGCATGTTTGTCAATCAAGACAGAAAGCATCACGCCCAACATCGTCTGCATTGATTTCAAGCAGCTTGTACAACACCATCTGGGTCGATGATAAAGGCACCTACGTTGAAGACAGTCGCTTTTCATCTAACACGTCAAAACCAGGTGAAAGTGGTGATGATGGATCTCAATCATAATGTGCTCAAGTTTTTCCAATGGCATCTGAATCATCATGCCAAAACTTTTATGTGTGATAGCGTATCTGTTGAAAGCAGAATAAAGCTTCCACACCTAGTTCTTTCAGAGCTGCATATCGTGCTCTTGCAAAGCTCTCTCCAACCCAGTCGGACAAAACAAATGAAAATCAGCAGGATAGAAAGCAACGACTCCACTGCTTCCTTTAAGATCTACCATTGAAACCAGTGATCAATTTCCCGTTTCCAGCGTGATAAGCATCTGCGGTAAACTCGACAATTTCTCTACCAATAGGTGACATAAGGTTACCTCCAAAAATTGGTTTTATATTAAAATAAAATCTTATAAGCTCATTATAGCCTGGTAAGATTTTTAGTGTCCTAACTATCTTGCTTGCAAACGTTTCCTAATAATCCAAAGACATCTGCGTAACCCGCGCCATTTCCTGCAAAATAACCCGTTTTACAGTTAATACTAAAGAGGTGGGTGCCGTCCGTTTCTAAATAAATTGTAATAACCATTTCCGTTGATAATATTCATACGCTCAAGAATATAATTATTCCTGTGCAAAGAAAGTAGCCACGTTCCCGCGTGAGGTGCATAAGATTTTCTCTAACACACCAGGATTTGAAATTCCAAAGCTGGATTATTACTGTCGTTAATTTTAGTTTTGGTCGTATGGCACTCGGCTCAAATGGCGCTGTAAATTCGCGCCTGACGCTGTAGTGCTGCTGGAGCAGTTGTTTGCGCTGGTACAGAAGCTGGTTGTTCTGCTACAGGTGCTTGAGCGGAGCTTTGTGACGGTGCAGCGGCAGCCTCAGATTGAGGAGCAGAGGTTTGTTGACTCTTTTCCTAAGCTAATCGCAGATTTCAACACCTTATCCAAGTCCGTATTTCCAGTTGCTGACATCTGTAAATTTGGCATCACTTTTTAATCTTCGTCTTTGTATCTACATAGCATCTGTAGATAGCTGATGAAGTGAACTGTGCATTCACATTTTGAACAGCCTCAACTTGTTTTGACAAGCTATCATGTTTGCTTTGGCAACATTGTACCTCGTTGGTATAATTTTTCTAGTGCTGCTTTTGGTTGTTTAAGTTTCCGAAACTGCTGTTTTTCAAAGCACAATTAGTGTCTGTAAAAATGAATCATAAAAGGCTATTAAGCTCAAATCCTTATTTTCAGAGCTAATGGTAGAAGATTTACTTGTTTGGCTCGTTGAAGTTGTTTACTTGCTTTTTGTTCAAAGACAGATAAAGTATTCCGCCGATTAAAAAGCCAGTAAAATAACACTTACTGCTGAATACACGACTTTTTATTTTTATAAATGGAACTTTCTCCGTTTCATTTCTTCATCAGCGCTGTAAAAAGTCGGATAGCTTTCAGTTGACTCAGTTGAACTCACAGGAATATCATCCATTTCAGGCTGAATTGGTTCCATTATTTTTGTCTCAGCCTCTAGCTCCTCTGGAGTTTGTGTACTATTTTTCTTCGAAGTTTTCTTGTGGTTCTGCTTCTCTGGCTACAAGTGCAGCTACTGTTTCTGAGGCAGACTCCTCAGATGCACCCTCTGCAGATTCTAGACTTCTCTTGAACCTCCTCGTGCATCTCTTGGATAAATTCTGCCAAGTCTAATCTGGCTCAGTTGTTTTTCGATCTTCTGCTTCAGGCATTTCTTCTGCAGATTGAGCCGAAAAATTTCAGCTTCAATTTCTTGACAGTGCGTTTGATGGCATGTCCATGTGTCCTCTTCCCGTCACTCCTGCTTCAAATTCTTCACTTTTTCGAGCAGCCTGACCAATCGTCATTTCTTTAGCTGTTTCAAAATCAGAGAGTGATTCTTTTTCTTCTTGTTCTGGCAATGTTTTTCGTCTTTACTCACGGAAAATCCTTTTCTAATCTATTTGACGTTTGACTCTCTGACCAAAAATATTGATACAAATCAACTTTTAAAGTCGTTATAGAGTTTGCGTATCGGCTTGACTACCAAATTTTGCTCAAATGCTTCATCACTCGTCAAGATAAACTTCTCCACGTCTTTTGTGTGACGCATAAAAGTCTGCCCCATTTCTTGATAAAGCTTGATTTGCAGCATCATCATCCCAGCAACCTCTCTCCATAAGGAGGATTGGAAACGATGACACCATTTTATCTTGTCGGTGTGCAAAATCTTGCAACGCATTTTGCTTGAAAACAATCTGCTCAGAAACACTTGCTTCTTCGGCATTTCGTCTTAGCATCTCTACCATCCGTGCATCAATATCAGTCCCTAAAATATCAAGCTGAATGTCTTGCTTAATCTGTCCTAAAAGCTCTAGCGCGAACATGACTAATCAAGTCTGAGATCAACCTATTCCACTTCAAACGCAAAATGGCGATGAAGCCCCGGAGCATATATTCATGCCAATCATAGCTGCTTCAATAGAAAGTTCTGAACCATAGGTCGATCAATCAAAGGCTTATCTGGATACCAATTTGGATCAAGAGCAAAATCGCAGCCGCCATATTTTCTTTAATCAGTGCACACACTTTTCAGCCGATAGCCACGCTTTAAAGAGACTAGAACTGTCGTATCGATTAAGACAGTTGCCACGTCTTTCAAAATAGAAACTTCAATCTTGAACTCCACTCCATTTCTATTAAAGGGAACGCTTTTCTGGGCGTGCATAGATGCTTTACCTTCTTGACTACTGCTGAAATAGCCTGCACACTAGTTCATTGTAAGTTTTGATTTTGACACATTTTGCTTTTGCAATTGAAAATTTTGCTCAAAATGGCAAATAGTCCCAATCAAAGCACCCTGAAATAATTCCTCAAAGGTCTGGCCGAGAAGCTCACCAACAACAATCTTAATGCGGTCTGCGCGCGCGCAACCAGAATTCGTTTCAATCAATGGTTTCAACAGTTCGTCAAACGCACGCGCCCATTTCTACTAGACATTCTATGCCAAGATTTCTGATTTCACGACCAACCACAGCCTCTAAACCAGCCGCAGCGGTCGCAATCAACTTGAAATTTTGTTTTCATTCGTCCTCTCAAAAATACTAGCATAATACGCTAACTACAAACCTATATCAACTTTCTATAAGCCATGTTTTGTTCCAGAAATAACTAGGTATCATCTCTTCGATAATCATCTGTCACTGTTTTCCAGTCAGAATGCTATGTTCGTTTCACACACTCCGTGCCCCGACAAAGTTTGGGTTGCTAGCTTGAGGGGTTTACCGCGTTCCACTTCGTCGTTTCCGCAAAAACTACGTCACTGTGGCACTTTCAGACCCTATTTTGACTTATCAAAGACTTAGCCATTTCAGTCGCCGTAACGGATACTTCCAGTCCCCTAAAGCTGTGTCTCACCTAACATTAAACACTACGGGCGTCATGCTCGTGCTAGCATGGACTTTCCTCATGAAAAGACGAACTCTTCACGCGATTGTCCAAAAGATTGCACATTACTTATTATATTTCGTTATTTAAGATTTGCTTGCCGAATACTTCTTTTTCCAAACGATTTAAGCGTTTTTAAAAATATCAAAATTTGTCAGCGTAGCAGATGCCACTTGAGGGTTTCCATGATGATTGCGTCAAAGGTGAAGTTGCCGCTCATTTGACTTTTAGCGAGTTCTGCTTTTTCAAACGAGCATTTTCTTCGCAGTTCCTTTACCAAAGCAGCATACGTTTCGTAATCTTAATGACATCATCTAAAAAATTCGTCCACTTCAACCTTTGCTATATCCACGGACACCAACTTTTAAAAATCTTGATCAAAAATATCTTTTCGGTGTGTAAATAATACTAGCCATTCTCTCTCATTCTCGTTCGTCACTTTAATTATATAAAAATGAACCGCATCAGGTTAAACATCTAATTTTTCGGGACTGCGACCTCATTCAAGTCATCAAATGTTAATTGTTTGAGTGAAAATATTGTTCTTTTGTTTCTTCATCATTTGGTAAAGATATTTTTAAATTTGTTTCATTTTCTTCATCATAAAAATATAAATCGTCTGTTACTGGTAGAAAGTGATTGCATCACGAAATTGGCTGGGATTTCATAATGGATAGGCGTATTTAACAAAATCCACCTGTTTAAAACGACTTAATTTTTCTTGATTAGCTTCATTCCAGTTTTCACCTTGATTCTCAAAAGTAAAATCGTCGCAATTTGAAAATCGTAATCTTGCTGCAATGCAACTCTAGTGCCCAAACTTCAAAACCTAAGTTCCCAGTGAAAATCAGCCCACTCCACCCTTCTTCCAATAAAACTGCGTCAAATCTCGCTGAATGGCTTTTAATAATCTTGATTCGAGGTCTTTGTCATTAAAAATTCCCAAATCAAAATTTCCGATAACCTACTACTACTACGCTAACCACTTAAATTATCCGCTATTTCTTTTTATGTTATAATAGAGTGATGTTATTGTACCAATAAGAGATGTATGGTCAACTATCACATAAAGTTCCCTCTCGAACATTAAGACTGCCCAAAAGAGTCGTTGACTTTGCGAATCGGGGAATGTCGTTTTGAAAAATGATCAATGAAAACGAATGATTATTATCTTTAGTCACGATTGGCGGTCATTCACAAAAGAAAACCGACCCCCTATTCAAATTGTAAAAGTGGATTATCCCAGACGTAGTCAGGCAAAAATTGTTGAGCCTACTTTCGACGAGCCTCAAGCGACTATTCTGGTGTCTATCAAGGACATTATAGTAGATTTTCGAAGCTAAAAGAAACACATCAAAAAGGCTTCCATGCCATGAAAAATTTTCATGCTCATCAAATCAAGCACATGGAACAAGTCGTCAAACAAGGAGGAATTTGCTTCGTTTTTATTGCACTCTTTTCAGCCTTAAAATCGACATATCTACTTCCTGTCCTTATTTAATTAACTTTCTCAGATTGACAAGGGAAAAAGTCCATGCCACCTTTGACCCATTCAAAAAGCATGGATATTCTATCTCCTAGAATGGTCTTCCTAGCATTCCGTATCTTGAAAATCATTCAACAAAATTTACTAGGTGGTAAAATAAATGAATAAGCAAAACTCTACTGACAGCTGCAAAATAGAAGCTATCGGTCCTCATTACATTATTTATGCTTGGAGTTGTAGCTGGTGAGAATTTTCTCTATCAAGTTCACAGAGGCTCTGCCTTGTCAGAAAAAGAAACTAGTCGCACAACTTCCAGTAAAATCTATGATGGTGAAAACAATCTTATTGCTGACTTAGGTTCTGAAAAAGGGTCCAATGCGCAACAGAGTGATGATTCCAACTGACTAGTACGAGCTATCGTTGCAATTGAAGACCACCGTTCTTCAATCATCGCGGCGTGGACTCTGTTTCGTATTTGGGTGCTTTTCTGAGTAATCTGCGCAGAGAAATCGACAAGGAGGTCAACGTTGACGCAACAGTTGATTAAACTGACCTACTTCTCCACTTCAAGTGCCGACCAAACACTATCACGGAAAGATTCAAGAAGCCTGGTTAGCAGTTCAATTAGAGCTGGAAAAGCCACTAAACGAAATTGACAGTATTATGTAAACAAAGGGTCTACATGTCAAATGGTAACTACGGTATGCAAACAGCTGCTAAAAGTTATTACGGCAAAGATTTGAAAAGATTTGAGCTTTAGGCTCAAACTGCTTTTATTGGCAGGGATGCCTCAGGCACAAAACCAATACGACCTATACAAAACCAGAAGCTGTCAAAAATCGTCGCAATCTTGTATTGTCGGAAATGTATAACTCAAATACATCTCTATGAGCAATATGAAAAAGCAGTCAATACAGCCCTGTCACAGATGGTCTGCAAAGCTTAAAATTCAGCTTCTTATCCTGCTCTATGGATAACTACTTTCAAAAGCAAGTTATTGACAAGTCCAAGAAGAAACGGGTTATAACTTTGCTGACGACAGGAAATGAAGTCTATACAAACGTAAACAGAGCAGCTCAAGAGCGCCTTTGGAATATTTATAATAGCAACAGATATGTTGCTTATCCAGATGATGAATACAAGTAGCTTCTACCATTATAGATGCTACAACTGGTAAGGTAATTGCTCAACTAGGGCGAAATCAAGCTTCAAAATGTTTCTTTTGGTACTAACCAAGCAGTTGAAAGCTCAATGCGACTGGGGATCAACCATGAAACCGATCACGGGATTACGCTCCAGCCATTGAAAATGGCATTTACACTTCTACGGCTACTTACATTAGTGATGCTCCTTATAATTATCCTGACAACTACTCCAGTCTACAACTAGGATATGCGCTATTTTGGAAACATCACCATTCAGTATGCACTTCAAGAGTCTCGGAACGTTCCAGCTGTCAAGACGTTAGAAGCTGTCGGACTCAGCAAGTCTAAAAAATTCCTAAGCAGACTGGGCATTAATTATCCAGATATGGTATATGCAAATGCCATTTCAAGTAACATGACAAAATCCGATCGAAAATATGGTGCCAGCAGTGAAAAAATGGCTGCTGCCTATGCTGCTTTTTGCAAATGGTGGAACTTATTACAAACCACAATATGTCAGCTCGTGTTGTCTTTAGCGATGGAACCTCAAAAGATTTTCTAATCAAGGTACAACCGCGATGAAAGAAACAACAGCTTACATGATGACAAATATGCTAAAAACCGTCCTGACTTCCGGTACTGGGACTAATGCAGCTATATCTGGCGTCTATCAAGCTGGTAAAACAGGGACTTCAACTATCTCCGATGATGAATTGTCGAAACTAACGAAGCTTAGGTAAACCAGTGTTGGTGACTCCTGATGAACTCTTTGTTGGTTTACTCGCAGAAATATTCAATGGCGGTATGGACAGGTTACACTAATCGTCTCACTCCTGTTCTGGACGATGGCGTGAAAAGTCTGCAACAGATGTTTACCGTGCCGATGATGTCTTACTTGTCTGAAAGCGGAGACGAGAGATTGGGAGATGCTGGTGGTCTTTATCGTGGCGAAAGTGCTGTCTTTTAGCCAATTCCACTAATAGATATCAGAAGTGTAGTATATTCTACTTCAGTTCAAATTGAAGAATCATCATCTTCTTCAAGTGAACAAGAAAGTCTCTCCAAAGAGTCATCAGCAGTTCTTCATCAAGTGCACCGGAACCCAGTGCTTCTACGTCTGCAAGTTCTCTAATGACTGCGGAAATTCGACACTCCTCCCACGAGTGATAATGAAGAAGTTCCTGAAAGCCAAGCCGTTTGAAGTTAGCACCTTCAAATCAGGTTTTTGTAAAAGTTTTAAAAACACGAACAATCAAGACCAATCAATAACTGGCTATAGATTGTTCGTGTTTTTAATATTCAATTCTGATAAACCACCCTAAACGTCTTATACCTTGTAATCTCTTCAAACTTTGTCAGTTTCATCGCGATCTAAAAGCTCCTCTTTTTATCTGCTTTCGGCTCGCTCTCTTGGTTCTGATTTGATTTTCATTAAGTCCCAGTTTTATCCCTGCTTTTTAATTGTTCCTAGCAGCTCATTGGATCCCACAGAGCAAAGCACTTTTGGCTCTGCTTCATAAACAGCTAAGTTCTTCTGCTGTTAAAATTCCTTTGCCGGACAACGATTTTGATAATGTACTCGTCCATCCAGTCATCACTGACAACAAAATAAACCTTTTGTCTCAACCTTGTCACAAGAATTCTCCTTTTTCCATTTTGTTGATTTTCCATTTCATCCAAATCAACACCTGTCAAGACCATAGCATGGGTCATGAGACTTTCGCTGTAATCCGACGTCCCGCTTTGTCTTGTGTCAATTCAATATCCATGCTTGATGTGAAAGTCGTACTATGTTGTTAACCATAACGCCCGCACAGGTTGCTAGATTGACCGACATCAGAACCAAACCAAAACAGTTTCTCAGCCTGCATTTGAGCACAGCCAGCTCTTTTCAAACGCTCCATATTAACATTCAAATAACGGAACGTCGCGTGCTCCTACGACATTTCTAACATCTCAACGAGTGTAAGATTTACCGTGCGGTTTTGTCGGTTACGAGAGCATCGATGATTGAAACGTAATCATCTAATTGAGATCCACGTATGTAAAATGCTTGTGGTGTTAGCCATTTTCACTGTGGAAATTGTTGTCTTTATCACGATAAGAAAAATCAAAAAAGTACGGTGGAGTCCAGTGACATTGCTAAGAAATTAAAAGATTTTCTTGTAAAAGCTCTTCTTTCTTAGCTTGGACAGCTACTGTGTCTGCTCCTAATATATCAAGTCCGCAAAAGATTTGTGCATCTTGACCCGAGTAATTTATTGAGATATTGGCTGAGCTCACGACTATTGCTAGATGAAATGGATTCTGGGTAAAGCTGGATTTTGGAACCACTCCATATTTTTCAAAAAGTGCCACAACCATGTCATTGTCCGCCGTCTTGTTGAGGCGTATCTAAGAGAATTTCCACTTTGCGGCTAGTTAAGTCTTGGTCAGCTGTTGCTAAGACTTGCTCTAGAACCAGTTGGATTTTTCATATTTATCAAAAAGAATGTATGTGCTTGCGACAATTCAAATTCTTCAATTGAAAGCCTGCAATCATTTTATGACGGAAAGTATTGAGTGCTGCAAACATCCAGCAACGTCAGATGCTTTTGATTGCTGACTTTATCTCTTGGTTAAATCAATGGAAAACACAGGATTGTTTTCAATCGCACTGCTACGCTTTTTCAAGCGATGTTAAACCATTGTGTAGCTGCATTTTTTCAATTGCAGCATACTAGCTGATTTACTAGCTGCATATAATTTATCTGATAAATTGTTGATCTACCAGAATTCATTGAGCCTCCTTCTAATTCACAAACACTGTATAGCTTATTTTCAAAATTCTTCAAACAAAAGTTAGGCGCACCTAACTTTTGGGCTCTAATTTCTGTAGTGGGTAAAACTACCGCAGAGATTATGGAGCTATTTTGTAGTATACAAAAAGTCCCCATATGACCTATAATGAAAAGCGACGAAACTACTCATTAGAAAGACTCATATGGAACAACTCGATTTTATCACAAAACTTCTTGGAATTGAAGACAAAAATATCAAAATAGACAATCTTTTTGATGCCGACACTCACAAAGAAATCATAGCCCACCTTGACTATGATGCCCCTCCATGCCCTGCCTGCAAGGGACAGATGGCCAAATACGACTTCCAGAAACCTTCTAAAATCCCTTATCTGGAGACAGCAGGATACAAAACTCTTATCCGACTCAAAAAGCGGCGCTTTCGCTGTAAGAACTGTGGAAAAATGGCTGTCGCCGAAACCTCCCTCGTCCAGAAAAATCACCAGATTGCCTCTGCAGTCAAACAGAAAATCGCTCAATTATTAGTTGAGAAGCAAGCCATGACTGATATTGCGCACAGGGCTCTCAATTTCGACCTCAACCGTCATTCGCAAGCTCAAAGGAATTCAAATTTGAAACGAACTGGCAGAGACTGCCAGAGATCATGAAGCTGGGATGAGTATAGTTTCAAGAAAGGAAGATGAGCTTTATCGCTCAGGATTTTAATACCAATGAGGTCCTAGCCATCCTGGACGGCAGAACCCAAGCGGTCATTCGAAATCATTTTCTACGCTATCCTAGACAGGTTCGTAGGAGGGTTAAAGTGATGACCATGGACATGTTCAGTCCTTACTATCAGCTGACCAAGCAGCTTTTTCCGCATGCCCAAATCGTTCTGGATCGTTTCCATTATCCAGCACCTCAGCCGAGCTATGAACCGTGTCCGCATCCGTCATCACACCAATTCGACCGAAAATCTCCAGAATACCGAGCCCTCAAACGCTGTGAAACTCATCCAACAGGACGGCCCAAAGCTCAGCCATAAGCGTTTTTACAGACCAGCTTTTTCGGGCGCATTTAGCCAATCAAGAGTTCTCCATCAGCTACTCAGCTATTCGGACCACTTCGACAGCACTATGAGCTTTACCAGCTTCTGCTCTTTCACTTTCCAGGAAAAGCAAGCTGATTATTTCTTTGACCTGATGGAGGATTATTTCGGATGTTCACCCGATTTTCAAACCGTCTTTCGGACTTTCCTGAAGGACAGACACAAGATTACCAACGCCTTGGAACTACCTACTCCAACGCCGAAGCTGGAAGCGACTAACAATCTCATCAAGGGTCATCAAGCGAAACGCTTTTTGGATTCAGGAGCTTTGACAACTTTAGAAACGCATTCTCATCGCTTTGAACATCAAAGAGAGAACGAATCTCGTCCTCTCGCGATGGTAGCTGACATCGACCACTACAGTTGACAAGAGGCGCTTTGTGTCTGCTGATTTCAGCAGCCGCGCATTTAAAACATGAGTCAAAAACAATTCTCCTGTATCAAAATCATCGAAAGTGTAATCGGCTTAAATGGCGTTTAATGCTCCCCTTTATACGCACCAAGGGTTCAATGGTAGCTTTCGATTGGTCGAAATGAGTCTTACGCCCAAATAGTCGTCAATTTCGTCAGTGGCACGAGGCGACTTCATCTGCAATGCCTGAGCTTTTCTTCTTCCAGATCCGCGGTCGGTACTTTCTCATAGAAGAGCAGGATCAGCGCCCAAAGGCGGCCAACAGTTAGCTTACCTTGCCCGTTTATTGAGACGGTAAAGGGAAAAGAATATCTGCACCACCATCCGCAAATTTCGTAAAAAGCTGCTCACATTTTCTGCAGCATGATCCGGTTCAACCACCTGCTCCTTCTCAGCGCCTGCTAAAACGCTATTGCGCAGTCATGCGACTGCTGCGAGCTTTAACCACGCTGTTGAAGTCTGGGGCCGTTGCTCCTGTAGCCTCAGCCGCCTGTCAGTCAGCATCTGCGCTTTTTGATGTTAACTACAAAGGCTGACATCTGGTCGGATAAAGCGGGCTGCTCTTTGGGCATCAGCTTCGTCAGCCTGCACTCCATATGGTAGACGTACGTGCAGAGTAGAATTGTGGCTCGTATCGCCAGTCTCCGCACGCATTTCTCTCTATGGTAGTGTGCTAAACGTCCACGCTAAAGTGGGGTCTTAGTCACTTGAAATTCCCAAAAACATGTTTTCAAAAAGAATATTTTAAGATCTCTTTAAAAATCAATGGATTTAATTTCTTCCCTGTGGGTCAACGTGGCCACGGTTTTCACGCCTAATTGCGCTGGATAATCGTTTCTTGTAAGGTCATTTGTTTCTCCCATTTGATTTCGCTGCGCATTTGATCAATCAAATCAGCCTTGTCTTGCCGCTTACATCACGCGCCAAATCCACAGGATAATCTTGCGGATGAGCACGTTTGTATTCGTCGCTGGCAATCAAATTCCTTGCGACACATGTGTTGGATCTACCAGCCAAGGTTGGCAATTCATGAAACAAGTTGTCCTTGTCTAGATATCAACCAAAAGGCACTTTCTCAAAGTCAGAAATTTGTCACTGTTTTATTGATGTGAGGTGTCAGTTGGATGGAACACATTCTAACTCAGCACAATAGCATTTATCATCTACGCCGTCATAAAAGTAATATAGTCTCCCTTCCTGAGCTTACGCTTTGCACGGCTAATCCGCCAAACTTGTTTTTACCACAGGTGTTGATACTTTTCCACATTTATTAGAGAGCTTAATCGTATTACGTCAAAATTGCCATGTTTCATCTTCAATAGCCACAATCTTATAAACAGCTCCCAGTGCACGGTTGGTCATAAAGCCGTGATGAGCTTGGTTCAACGCCCGCATCAATCTTTGCCTTTTGCATTTTCAAGTTGAAGTTGTATTTCATCCAAGTCGTTAGAAGCGTGGGTGCGGCATTTGGAGAAACCAGCTTCATCCAACTGCTGGACGTCTAGAAATATAGTAAAATCACACTGAGTCAATCCGCATCCCAAGGAAATTGATTTTATCCCCCATTTCGCGCTTCTTGAATCGCTGCAGGTGCACCGAGGCGGAGATGTATCATAGGTATCCACCAAAGAAAACTCGGTCATGGTGCGTTTCAGCATATGCCTTAGCTTCATGGTCATTTCCCATAGAAAGCTTGAACGGAAGCATGCGCATGCGTTTCCTAGAGACTGGAATATCAAGAGGTTTTCCCGCGAACATTACTGGTTCCATTTGCTCCACCAGTCACTGCTGCACAGTTCCCCAGATAGCCGCATGCATTCCTGCAATATCGACGTATGCGCGAAATTCCAGTAGAGGCTCATCTTCGATAACCAGAGCGAATCCAGAGCTGCTTTTGTCGCTACCAAGGGTTTGATAGTTGGGCAATGTTTTTAATAAAAGAGCCGGTTTCCACTAATTGACATTGAGCAGGGGACCTTCTACCTGAACAAACTGCGTTCATTCGCAAGAACCAAAATCTCCCTCTTGCTGCAGACCGCACTGTTAGTCAATTTAAATTTGCTAAATAGTCTAAAATTCTTCATCATAGTCAAGAGGAAACTTGAAGATAGGCAGCCACTCACTGTATCTGAAAATGTCAAATGTTAAATAATGAACCACCATCCGCTCCCAAAGCCAACCATCACCTTATAGCCACTATGAAAAGGGCTCTTTCGAAAATAAACTTCACAAGCTCGTTTATTATGAGATATTTCTTCTCTAAAATAAACTTGCATCATATTGATTTGTAGGTACAAATCGCATGCGAGGTTAAAGCTTATCATCTGGATACATAACGACTCCTTATAGATGTATTTTCACCCTATACCACAATCAAACAAGCAAGGAAATCTTGTTCAACTTTGGGAATGTTTAATAAACTATTCTCCAAGTTTTCTGTTGTGTTGTGGTGTTTCCGTTCGGATTTAAAAACATCTTAAAAACCAAGGTGCACTGGATTTTCTACTTTAAAAAGTCCTGCAGTTTATCAACGGTTTTGTTATTATTATTATTTGATTCTGAAATTTCAATTGGCTATAAATACCAAATACCGATGTCAAATATGCTGGACCGATTGCTCCTACAACTTGGTTGATTTTTGTAGTTATAAATACAAAAGGCAAGAAAGAGCAAAGATGAAAGTTTGAGAAACTTATGGGCATTGGCATTGAGATAGCCATCTGCCATAAATTCTTTTGATTTTCATGTATTTCAAGTGAGCAATCATGGTGAGTGCATAGATAGCAATACTCAAACTCCTGATGAAGAGCACGTAATCAAAAGCGAGGAGTCTGATACTCCTGGTAACTTACCTGAATAAAGCAGCTAATGCAATCACCACGCTGAGGTCAAAATAGCGTTTTGCAGGAACATTTTGTGCTGGATCGTTTCCAGCACCGAGTTCCGTTCAGCGAGTCAAGGTGAATCATAGCTGCAATTTACGATTACAAAGTATTGACTGAGTCGAGTACAGGTAGAATTCAAAGCTGTTAGCAGTCGAAGTCAGCCGCGACAAGTTAATCAAAGCTGCAATAGCCCATTTGAGACCTGTAGCGAAGAGAAGCAATCACCAAAGGGGAATCTGTGGTTTGCTGCAAATCCCATAAAGGGATAATCGTCAGTGCATGCAGAGAGCCTCCGTAAAAGAGACTGATCCGCAGAGTTTTCTTTAATGGCCTTGGCAATACCAGTTTGCCGTTTCAGACGTTGAGTCAATAAATTCAATGAGCGGTAAGCAAAGAGACCATTTGAAAGCCTGCAAAACTCCGCCGACCATTAGGAAATAATTGGAAATTTTGACTGATATTGCTGATGCTGGCTACGCCATTAAGGCGTTTTTAAAGCCTGTCAGCACCATAAAATCGCCGTCTAATCAAGCAATAATCGCTATAATCTTAACCATATCGACAAAATTCAACTTCTACCAGACTCGGACTTGCAATCAGATTGACCATACTCAAAACAGCAGGAAGACGATTTGAAGTCAGCCATGCTGATAGGTTGAAAACCAAGAATTGGACGTGCCAGTGCAGCTGCCCGTGATTTCTGCCATACCGATAAAAGTAGGGAAATCCATCAGGACCAACCGGAAAAATAGCCCAGCCACGTTCCCAAAGATACTTGGTCATGAGAGTTTGATAAATGTGCTGTGGTCTGAGATCATGTACAACTTGTTTCTCCAATCACGTCCCGCATCACCCGACCATAAGACGCCGGTCAGCTTGTGTAAATCGAGGATAATCGATGGCCCTGTCATTTAATCGAGACGTCCTGCTGCACTCCCGAAGCCCGCGTTCAGTGTCGCAACATATATGATGGTTGGACGTGACGATAAGCCCGTTCCATTTTATTCTTATTGATTTTCACCGATTCTTTTCCTCATGCTGAGCCTCCTTTTCACATGAGACTTTTCCATTGTACCACGTTTCTAGATAATTTCACTAGTCATTTGCTAGAGGCACGAGTGAACAAATCAAAGAACCTTTTCCCTCCTAATTCTCCAATGCATCACTGTGTTTTATTAAACAGAAGCTGGGACAGGAGGTCTCAGCTCCAATGATTATAGTGCAACGACCAGCGACTCAACTGGCTGATTGCATCAAAGCACGTCTTTGAGGTGGCAAATAGGTCGCGGCAAGTCGAAAAACTCTGTTGTCAAATACTTCGTTTTTATCCACAACCTAAACAGTCTGAGAGACTTTCTGAGAAGCCTTGCGTGGCTGAGGCCTGAGTAAAAATTTTCCAAGACGATTTTACGGTCTTTTCCAGCTTTACAAAATTCTCTGTGATATAGCAGACTTCTTGCCCTGCGACTGCTCCCGTCACCGACAGCTGTATCGTTGCTGGCAGCGAAGGTCTTTTTCTGCGAACATCTCCAATAGCCATAGATGCCAGAAATAGCCGTTTCCATATGATTATCGGTTATAATCCAGCCTGCTTCATTGGTAATGCCCAAATCTGGCAAACTCTTAACTGGGTCTAAACCAACATAAATGAGGCCACCGCCAAATTCGCTCCTGACACGCCACCTGTTTTGAGCCATTTCTCTACCTAACGCTGCTGACGCGGTTGTCTGCTGATTTCTCTTTTACCACTGAGTCCCCAGATAAAAATGAATCTTCATTGGCAAATGCACGTTAACTCTGTAACTTTTGGCCTCGCAATTCATCACGCCGATGAACAATGGTCACATTTGTTTTTGCCAGAAGCGGTCAAAATACCAGCCTCTTCCTACTGCAGAGTCGCCTCCACACCAGACCATAAGCAGTCTTCGTCTCGGAAAGAGCGTCTGAGACTGCACAATAAGAAACCCGCGGCTGTTTAATTCTTCTTCACCGGGTACTCTAGATGTGAAAGGCACCAGTCCGCAATAATCAGTGTCTTCGTTTCAGCCTCTATCTTCTGTCAGGAGCTATTGCTCCTTGGTCTTCGAGTCAGCAGACCATTTCAAATGCTCCCGCAAATTTTCGAGGCGGGTTCAAACCATTTTCGGCTAATTCTGGACACGCGATATTAGCATAGCCGGGATAATTTTCAATATCTGAAATTATTGTTCATTTATGGCAGATGCCTCTTTCTAAAAGACCAACTTTGAGATTAACTCAGCAGCATAAAAGCGCAGCTGTCATGCCCTGCTGGTCCAACTCAACAATAATTGTCGTCGTGCATAAAATTTACTTCCTTTATTGTAATCACTGTTATTCTAACGTTATTAAGCTCTTTTTCCAAACATTGTGCTCTGAGGATAGCAGAATTCCATCACCTCTCTCATTGCAAAGAGATTAAAGTCGGAATCGTCATCACTGCAGTCAATAGCATATCACTTTAGATGAGACTTGTCCGCTCTTTGATTGTTTATCAACGCGATCGAACACTTTGAAGCGATCCATAATCCGAGAAAACTCCCCACCAATAGCGCCGTAATCAGTAAACTCTCGATAGAAAGTAAATGCAAAAGCTTGAGACAACATAGCCCACTCCCACTTGTTCATAACTTTTATGATTGAAGGCATTCAAAACGGATGCCGCAAACTTGATAAACCCAGCATAAAGTGAGCACAAACTGGGCTTCTTTTCTATTATATCAAATATATATGTCCGTTTAGCAACTGGCATTCTTTGTGGAATTTCTTCTTTCTAGGCGGTTCATTATCATCATCAGGGTGCCTGTTTCGATGGCCATGTCCCTGTCCGAAAACAGCGCTTTATCTGCCGCTTGCGAAACAAAGGAGCATGTCATGACTAACTAGAATCATGGTCTGACCAGCCTTGGCTGCATGTAAAGTCGTTTTTCAACTTCTGCAATTCGAGGATCAGAAAGCGCTGATGTCGGCTCGTCTAAAAAGCAGAACATCTGTGACTGCTATGCGAGCACACGCGCCAAAAGCAACACGCTGTTTTTGTCCACCTGCAAATGACGCGGATAAAGTGATTTCACGGTCTGACAGACCAACTTTTGCCAGTTCTTCTTTGGCAAAGATTCGTTTGTCTTCTTGGTCTGAGAATACAACCAACAAACGTCTTTTGACATTGTCAAAGCTGTCCGAGCGATTAAAAAGGTTAAAGCTGTTGATACCGTCGCCAACTTTCGCCGCAGGGTTAAATTTGTATCTACTAATCTAGATCTGACAGTAAAATCATCAATATTAGCAGTCGTGCCGCTGTCTGGCTGTTCGAGATAATTCCTAAGCTGCACGTAGAAAGTAGATTTTCCCGCACTCAGATGAGCGCGATTAAAACGCTTCTTCTCCTTTTTGAGTCTCTAAACTAAGATTGTTTAAAACCATTTGTCCAAGAAAAAGTTTTGCTGGTGGTACGAGATCATTATCGAAACATCTCCTTTCGCCTGTGTTTGTGGATTGAGATTATCAGGCGCTTCAATCGCCATTCTCTTTTCAGATAAATCTGAGTAGCTTCAATCACATGTTCACGCCCAATAGACAAGAGCAACTTCGAGATAAAGCGCTCAAAGTAACGATAGTCACGCACGCAAAATCTGCGCTTGAGCAAAATCTCAACCAACCCTGCTACTAAAAGCCGAAGTTCCCTTGGTCAAGCCAATCAAAGAGTTAATCAAAGGTCCGGTGTGGCAACCACAGCATGCAGTGGGATAATAACACGGCGGTAAACCTGTCCCGTTTGTCATCCCCAAACTACGAGGCTCTTCAATTTCTCCAGCATCAAACAGACAAAATCGCCCGCTCGAATGGTTTTGCCTGCACTGGCGTAAGCCGCTTCATTAAAAGCTCAGCTACAATGGCAAAATAGATAGGCTGGAATGGCGCTGATATTCAGTGCGCTCAAATCCTCAAGTTGATGGCCTTCAGAAGCAAACAGGAAGTCCGCATAATAAGTCAGCGCCATGAGCTGAACAAGCACTGGTGTCCTCATAAAACTGACGAGCCTGCAAAAGGATACCAAAAACTTTCACACGGTTGATTTGACTAATAGCAAAGAAATGAAAGTGCAAAATCAAGCCACACTCCTCCAGAGTCAGTATGGGAGTTGTCGGTACTCCGTAATTACTGCGTCAGTCAAACACAGATCGCCAGCCTAAAAGCTGTCCGTCTGGAATCTTCTGAGCAATTCTACGATACCAGTGGGGGCTAAAATCACTGTTGTAACAATCAGTCATGCAACTTCCCTTTCTCGATAATGTCTAATTCTATCACAATATTTTACCAGTGTATTTTCGCTACGATAAATATGACTGGCAAAGACTAGTCTATCGCATGGGTCTCTAAAGAATAATTGTTTTGTTATGAGTGATAAAGAAATTTTAAGACTAAAACTGTTGACGTTTGAAAGCTTTTCTTTCTGCACGACCGCGTGCTCGATTTTCAGCTCGCTTCGTTTTCTGACGTCATTGACAGCCACTAGTTCTTCTTAGCCCGGTTTGATTTTCTTCTTTTTCTAACCAGACCAATCACTTTCCGTGTCCAATCCTGCTCACGATTGGCACGACGATCGCGGTCATAGAGTATCTTGGAAATTCTCCGTTTTAATCATCTTGGGAATGAAGTGAATGCCCAATTTTCTAGCTCACGAGATATCTGAGATCATCGCTCGGTTGATAAAAGTGTAATGGCTGTTCCCAGTAGATCAGCGGCTAAACCCGGTTCGTCCACTCGGTGAACGAAGAAGGACAGATCTTGTGGAATTGCATCATTGATGACATGACCTTACTGCTCTGCTAATATCAATTCCCGCGCGCATTCGTCTGTTGCAACAATGTATTCAAAATCTGGGTTCTATTCACCACGATTCATAGTCCGTTTGCGCTCGCGGTACAGTATCCCCATGAATCTTTGCCACTGAGACCTTGCGCGCTGTCAGATGGCTATGCAATTCAGCCGCTCGTGTCTTAGTATTGACATCATCCTGCTAGATAAGGCTGTAGGAGACTGTGTGATTTTATAAATTTGCGCATTCTTATCACGTCCTTTTATGTGAAATCGAGCCAATTTTCAATGGTATCTGGAAATCACTGTTTTTGAGCTTTGATTTGCTCAATGACAGTTGATAGATATAAAAATGGCTGCAATTTTGCGGAATGGTCGCCAGAAAGAACTAGAGCTTTCGCAAATCGCTTCGAAAGCAAACTGGATGCAATCTTATCCACCGTCATTAGCATATCGAAGTGTCATGTCAGCTTCGTCAACGACAAAAGTGCGCCTTATGATATGACTTCGGCTAAGTCACCGTTCAGCCGTCCTCGTGCGTCCCGGCGTGCAATGACAGTGTGCGGCTGACTGGAACTCAATTTCCCAATCTGACGATTTTATCAGGTTCTTTCCACTTGTTAATGCACTCAGTTTCTTTATCAGAGCGCAATTTGACGCTGCAGCCTGATAAATCTGCCTAGCCAAGCTCACGACTGGGGGCAATGTGACAACCTGAACACTATCTGTGTCTTCATTCAGCTTTTGAAAATCGGCAGTAAGAAGAGTGTGGAGTTTTTCCTGAACCCTGTTTGGACTCTCCCACCAAATCACGACCAGCAAAAGCACAGCGGAATGAGTTTTCCTGAACTTCACTGTTGCCTCAACTTAGAGTTCAAATCCTTGAAGTGCCTCTTGGATATAATCTTTAAACTTAAATTCTGCCAATTTCATGTTTTCCTCCATTCAGTCTCTTGTCCTATCGTATTATGCCAGAACTTGCTTTAAAAATAAAATGAAATGCCCTGTTGTAAAATGAGTGCAACACAGAAGACATGTTCATCTGATATACTAGAGTTGCGAAAAACAGTATGAGGAAGATGAACATGTCCACTGAAATATTCTACCACAAATCAATCCTACGAGCACTTGTATCTGAAGCTGAGCGAGGAGGGTGAGCTTATTTAAGCGTAGGACTCAAACCTGACTGAGGTGCTCGTAGACTAGGGAGAAATCGTCTATGCTACTCGTGAAATTAATCGTGGTTCCATAACACAAGTTGAAAAAGAGTCAATGGGCAGAGGTCTGTACCAACACTATTGTCAGATGCCGCCCGCAACCGTTATCGGGATGCTAGAAAACCAGCTATTATCTACTGGATCGTGTATCGAACGATCTGAACGAAAATTATAGAAGCGATGAGAGAGAAACCAGGGTGCATGGCGTGGATACCTTTGTTCCATGACTATGACTCCAACATGTAGATGCAGTTGCCTTCAGCAAGACGCTCTATAACCATATCCATCAAAGGGTTTGTTAGAGATTAAGGGTCATTGATTTAGCCAAAAGCGGTGCGGATTCGTAAGAAATTTAACAAGCGTCCCTCTACCAAGAAACATCTAGGAAAGTCAATTGAAGAAAAGGCCAGGAGATTAATAATCGTTCCCGTTTTGGAGATTGAAAATCGATTCTGTTCTGGGTTGGAAAAGACAATGAAGAACCTTCTATTTTAACATTGGTGAGAACGATAAACACGCTATGCTGTCACAAAGAAAGCTCGTGGAAAAAGAAAGCAGAGTATGTCAATCAAGCAGTCTTAGAGTGTATGAAACTTTATCCCATTAAGTCCATAACTGCAGATAATGAAACAGATTTTCATCATTGAGTAAGATGAGAGGATTAGATGTTTATTTTTGCACTGCCTATTCATCTTATGAACGAGGCTGCAAATGAAATTTCAATGGATTATTAAGAGGACGTCCCAAAGGATCCTCCACTAAAAAGCTAAATCCGACGCACAGGAAGGACCTATACTAAAAGGCTATCAATAAGAAAGACCCTGAACAGATCCATGGCTGTCAGTCCATAAAGCAAAAAGCTGTTTTGAAGCCTAACTCGACGGCTTGAGAAGATATCTCACGCCATCAGAGGAACAACTTTGTTGCGCCGACTTCCCGACGACAATTGAGAAATATGAATCATGTTTTTCTCTGCTCTTTCCTCACTTTTCTATGAGGCTCTCCTTATTTTATGATACAATAATAATAGGATTTACAAAAAGGTGACCATGATTTCGTTATTACTCTTGTAACGACTCTCTTGATCTTCCTAGCTCAGACAGTTTTGGCAGACAACTTTAGTAGGTGCCTTAAGCGTATCTATCGCAGTTGACGTTGCAACAGGAAAAATTTTGTATGAAAAAGATGCTAATCAGCCAGTTGAAATTGGCTTCATGTTACTAAACCTAACTGCCTCTTCAGTCTGGAAGCGATTCGTCAAAAGGAAAATTCACTTCCCACAAACTTCAGTAGATGTTCTGACTACCATATCAATAACCGTTAATCGAGACGCTGTAGCGTTCCTTTGGAAGCTAGAAATATACTGTCGAAGAACTACTAGAAACTTCTTTACAACTATGGCGCCAATAGCTCGGCAATTGCCTTGGCTGAAAAAGTCGCTGGCAGTGAGATTCGTGACTTGATGAAAGCTAAGATTTGCAGCAATGAGGAATCAAAGGTGCTACTATCGTTAGTAGCTTCTGGATTGAGATAATTCTCGTTTTGGGGAAGAACATATTTATCCTGGTTCGGGAAAAGAAGACGAAAATAAACAGAGCGCCCTGATCAGCTGCAGTGTTGCCCGACGTTTAATCATGGGTACCCAGAAGTTCTCGAAATCTACCCAAAAGCTTCGTCTAACTTTGCAGGCATGCAGCGCTTACGTCGATCAACCACATGCTCCAAAAGCCTTGCGCCTTTGCGAGCTGGAGTGAGATGGCTCAAGGCTGGAACGTCCTGATAAGGAGGCTCTTCCTTTGTCGGAACTGATCCAACTAGGAGGATGCGTTTGATTACGGTTCCTCCTCAGTATTAATCGTGCACGGATGAGGATGAGGATGCCCGCTTGCGGCTACCTCTAGTTATGACCTATGTTATCGGCAGTTCACGGTCAAACTCTTGTGATGAAGCCTACAATAGCTCTGCCACGCGTCATTAACGGGCAAAAGATGGAAAGTCACTGCTGTTGCTGGTGACTCACCACGTTGTGCGATGCAATCGTCACACGACTGTTCATTTTACGGCTGTAAAACACGGTATCCACTCGCTTTAAAAAGGGTGTGTCGTTGTTGGGAAATTGACCTATACCGATAATGATTTGATTGGAAAAGGCTGTCTTCTTGACAAAGCCGCAACTATTTCCATGCTTTCAGCGGAGAGAGAGTGGGCGTCCTTTCTTCCTCAAATCATGGTGAGATATGAATTCGTCAATATGTCAATGAAAAAGTATAAACAGGCGAAATAAATCGGTACTCGTTGATGGCAGTTTCATCGTTCATCGCATAGCTCGAAAGACTTGAGGGGCTTTTTGGGGTTGGAAATAAAGCATGTAACTTGGTGAGCAAATGGGCTGTAAAAAGTTGATATATGTCTTGGCTAGAATGTGCAGTGGCAGATAAAGAAAACAAAGTTTTTCAGTCAAAGTACTCTTTCCAAGCTGTTAGCGAATCGCCTGATTTGACTTTTCAAGCTCTATCCTGTATCTCAGCGCGGTGCTTTGAGCAATTAGCTACTGCGTCTGTAATGCTAACGATATAAACAAAAGAAGCTGAGCACTTTTTGTCTCAGCTTATTTATTCAACTTCATTTACTCAACTTTTCCAGAATTTTCCAGCTTCACTCAATCGCCCTTTACGAGAGCGTTTCCAACCTGAGGTTGAGCATTTGATGCGTTGAGAGACTTAGCAACACCAGCTAAAAGCTGCGTCTCTAGCTCTGTTGCTGCTTACATCTTCACCCACCTTGCACCATTGGGGAAGAATTTCTGCCTTAAGCTAACTGCTTCACCCTTCGTCTTCCCTAGGACTACATCCGTCATCATACTGGCTGAAGCTGTAAATACTGCCAGCCAGAATTCTAGAGCAATATCTTCAATCACGCCTCTGCTCGTCAAATTGGACAAACAAGCTGATGACATCACCGCACGTCAGGATTGGCGACTAGCTTGTTCTACACCCTCAATCTGACCTTGATGATGAGGGTGAGCTGAATGGTCCGTCACAACTGCTTTATAAAGACTGTTTAATTTAGAGAGTGCCATCGAAAAACTCCTTTTGTTTTCATGTAAAGCTTCAACGAGCTTAGGCCTCATAATCGGCTTTGGTGTTAGCCAGATAAAAGCTAGCTCGAACAGTCGCTTGCCACTCTGGCCACTCCATACAAGGTTTGAAACCTGGTGATGTCACGGCCGTACAGCCACGCGTATCGCCAGTCCAGAGCTGTTGCTACATCATGAGGTGAAGCCCAGCTAGATTAAAAGATAACACCCGACCGCTGGGCCAAGTCCTCCGAATAACCATATGGTACGCCCTCAACAACTGGCTTGTAATTTGGGAAAGACCTTGAGACTGGCAATTCCTGCTCATGCTGATGAACTGTTTCCATTCCAATCTTGTCCAGATAGTCAATGGCGGCAGCTGGACCTATAGCACAGCTATATTGGGTATGCCTGCTTCAAACTTCAAGGCAGATCTTTTCCATGTCGCTTCTTGTTCATAGACACAAATCAATCATTTCCCACAAATTCGACAGCCAGACATTCGCTCAAGTAGCTCTTCTTTTGCCACAGAGAACACCGATACCAGTCGGACCTCAGCATCTTGTGTGCCTGAAAATGCAAAGAAATCAACGTCAAGTCTTGTACATCAATCTTCATGTGAGGGACTGATTGAGCTCCGTCCACCACTAAAAGAGCATTGCCTGATACTAACTCTGCTATTTTTCTTTTTGTGGATTCACCACACTAGTACATTGGAAACATGCATAAAGCAACAAATCGCGTCTTTTCAGTCGATCTCGACCGAAAGTCATGTGAGATCTAACATGCCGTCTTTCAGATAGCGCATCAATCTAGCACCTGTCTTCTTCGGCTTCCTGCCGGAGCGAATGATATTGAATGATGCTCTCACGAAATCAGCACTGTCACCTGGCTGCAAGACATTTTCAGCATAGCGCGCCAGCAATTGAGACAGTCGTCGTTCCTCCGTAAAGAGAACTTTCGTCGAAGCGGCATGGATAAAGGGCGCGCTCGTTCCCGCGCGCGCTTCACAGCTGCCGTTGCCCCGTTCTGCTGGTGTCAAGAACACCACGATGAACATTGGCATTGTCTTTTTCGTAATAAGCTGCAATCGCCTCTAATATCTGCATAGGCTTTTTGGGTTGTAGCTGCATTGTCCAAATAAACCAAAGGCTCATCATTGACGATTTGATCCAAAATTGGAAAAATCCCTCGAAGGATTTCATCAAGTTAGACATTTCTTTTCCTATCTATTTTCTTAGCCGCATTTCATCAATATTTTCAATCATCTCAGCACGGACTTCTTTAACTGGAATTTCAACGATAACAGAGCCTAAAGCCACGCACGACAATCGTTCTGCAGTTGCTCTGTATCAATCCCAAACTCATGAGATAGTACATATCTTCTGGATCTACCTGACCGATAGAAGCCGCATGCCCTGCTGCACATCATTTTCATCAATCAAAAAGAATAGGTTAGCATCTGAACGTGCTTGATCAGATAGCATCAGTACTCGACTTTCTGTTGAGCATCTGCTCCCTTAGCTCCCTTAATAATGTGTCCAATACCATTGAAGGTCAACGTTCCCTTTTCCAAAATAACTCCATGTTGGAGGATATTTCCGATTGAATTGCAACCGTAGTTGGTGACGCGACTGTCAATCCCTTGTATCTGTCTACTGCACGAGAAGCCACCACTTTCATATCCGCATGACTGCGACCAAACAAATCACTGTCAAAATCAGCGATCACATTGCCTTCATTCATGACCCCGATTGCCCAGTCAATCATTGAATCATCGTCCAACTTGCCCGGCGACGATATAAGCTGTCACATTTTCCTCCAGACGGTCAATAGCTGAGAACTTAATCTGAGCACCAGCCTGTGCAATCACTTCCACCGTGATATTCGCAGTCACGGGAACAGTCCCAGAGTCATAAGTCTCCAGACGCTCCAAATAGGTAAACCTGGAATGTTTCCTGCAATAATTAGAATGTTAGCGTTAAATGGCACGTCGCTCTCACTGTCTTGGTAAAGAAAATGCCTTCAATGGGCGATTGATTTCAACATTATCTGGGATATATAGCACTGCTCCTACCATTAAAATAAGCTGTATGATAAGCAGCAAGCTTATCTTCGTCATATTTGACAGAAGACATAAATGTTTCTCAATAATTTCTGGAATTTCTTCAAGAGCAGAATAAAAGTCTGTGAAAATGCACCTGCTCCGTCAAGTCAGCCGGCATTGCTCTAAAACAGTCTCGTGTTCCAACCTGAACCAATCGTCAAATGGTCATTCAGCGCTGTGAAATCAGGTACATTTGTAAGAGTTTCACTTTCTGACAACGTGCCGTCTCCCAAGTTCCAGCGGTGAAATTTCACGCGTCAATAACTGGTAATTTCAACTCTTCTGTTTTATCAAAGGCAGCTTGACGGAGATTTTGCCAACCACTCAGGCTCCGCATGCATTTGTGAAAAATGTTTAATGGTTTCTTTGTCATTTCATTCTCCTATCTTTTCTAGCAAAAAGAAAGGTTGACTCAGACTTCTTCTTGTAATCAAAACCAAGTTCTTCAGCCAATTTGGAATAACCTTCCTGCTCTAAACGAACAGCTAAGTCTGGACACCTGAGGCCACTATTCGCCCATCCATCATAACATGCACCACATCAGGGCGTAATGTAATTCAACAAGCGTTGATAGTGCGTAATAATCATAGCTCCAAAATCTTCACCACGCATGGCATTAACACCTTTAGATACCACTTTCAGCGCATCAATATCTAATCCAGAGTCAATTTCATCCAGTAGCGCAAAAGTTGGCTCTAGCATCAACAATTGCAAGATTTCATGCGTCTCTTTTTCACCGCCAGAAAAAGCCTTCATTCAGATAACGCTCGGCCATTTCTCTTTCATATTCAGCATTCCATCTTTTCGTCCAATTTCATGATAAAATCACGAACAGAGATTTTTCGTCGTCTTCTTTACCTGCATTCATAGCTGCTCGCAAAAATTCTGCATTGGTAATACCTGGAATTTCACTTGGGTACTCGCATGCCAGAAAAAGCCCCATGCGAGCTCGTTCATCCACATCCAGTTCTAAAAATATTGGACACCATCAAAGAGAACTTCTCCTCAGTTACCTCGTAATTCGGGATTTCCCATAATCGCTGCTGATAAGGTGGATTTCCCCGTACCGTTTGGTCCCATAATGGCGGCAATTTCTCCTGTTTTAAGAGTCAGATTGACTCCTTTTTAAGATTTTCTTTCCTTCACTCTCTACATGGAGGTCTTTGATTTCTAACACAGACATGGCAAACTTTCCTTTCTTCATATCCATAATCTACGCTAGTATAGCAGCCAAAAAGGCTTTTTATTTTGTTTAAGTGCGAGTCTACTTCTTTTTCTATTTCTGAACTTTGTTTTGGATTCTTCCCGATAACAGAATTTTCCGATAAAACGAAGGATATTGAGCAGCTGTGTTCGATTTGGCCCCTAGAACACCAATTAGTTCTACCAAAAGGTTCCACTCCAAAAAGTAGCCCAATAATTAACAGTGTCCCACCAATACGGCTCGAAACATTTAGCAAAAGAGAAATCATGGCAAAAATCATAGAAATGCCATAAATAACCAAGACTGTCCCACGATGTGTTAAGCCCAAGGATAACAGCCGATGATGAGAGATGCCATGTCTGGTGTGTAAAACTTTTGCCCAGAAATAAAGTTCGACGGACAATCGCTAAAAAGGTATCTGTAATCGGCACACCCAGAATAATCATCGGAGTAATCACAGCGACAGCTGTCGCATTCTTCAAACCTTGAAGTGATAAAACTGCAATCATAAAAACCGATAAACAGCGCTCCTGTATCTCCTAGATAAATAATAGCTGGATGATAATTATAAGGAAAAAGCCTGCAATAGACATGACCAAGACGAAAATAGTTAGGTTAGAAAAACATTGTGATCTGGCAGAAAAAGTAGGAAACAATCCCCATTGTCATCAGCGAAATAATGGATCGCCACTCCAATCCGTCCAACCCGTCAATCAAATTAACAGCATTGGTAATCGAAATAATCCAGATAACGGTTAAGATGAAAGACAACCAAGGAGCAAAGTGCAGCAGCGGCCCACAAAAGCGAAAATTTTAAAAATGATTCAAACGGAAATCCGTCACTAGCCAAATCAAACTGGCAGCTAACACAATTCCTGACATCTTGGCTAAGGGCTTCAACTCTTTTACATCGTCAATCAATCCTGTCAGAGCAATGATTCCGCCTCCCTAGAGACAACAGGCCAAATATAATCAAAGATAACTCTTTTCCATGAAAGGTCGCCTGTACAATCATCGGCATAAAAACAAGCGTAGCAACCGAAAAAGCAATGACAGATGAGCTAAACCGCCACTGCTTGGCATCGGTTTTTATTGATCCTCCGAGCATTTGGATAATCAACTGCGCCTATCTTAAATGCTAATAGACGCACACAAGGTGTGAGAATCACACCGATGAAAAAAGGTTCAACAACACCAAAATGAATAAAGGGAAGGGAATCATAAGCATTTAACCTTTTTAAGACTGGCAACCACCTCGTTGACAAGCAATAAATAACCGTGCTCTTGCAAAACAGCTCTCGTCACATCCGTGTCTTCTGCATGTTCACGCATAGAGGCAAGGAGCCAAGCTGGATAACGCTTCGGGTGTCCCTCAATATCCACCAGAATTGTCAAATAATAGTGATCGTCCATTTTGTACAACTCCGAGTATTGACAGCATAATCTACTGTTTTAGAAAAATAATTGCTTCTTTCAGGCTGGAAAATTTCAAAATGTAATAGATAGTTTTTGTGTGAGCTCGTCACTATTTTCATCTTGTTCTTCCATATCGAAAGTGCTGTGTTATCGTCTGCTTTCCGCCGTTTCCAAAGAACGAACAGTCTCCATATCATCTTTACTTTTCTCAAAAATATTTTCTAATGTCTTTAAAAATTCATCTGGAGACATTTGAGACAGCTCTTCTACATCTGGCAAATCCGCCAAAATCCTCGAAGTTCAGATTCTTATCAATCTTAGACTTGGTGACAAACACATCCAGTCGGTCTGGTTTAGGAGTTACACAAACTGAGCATACATTATCCAAAAAACTCTCTGGCATTTCCAACTCATCTAAAAATTGCATAGAAAAACTCTTCGTCTTTTCTTGCGGAACAAGAAAATCTGCCATCTCCATTCCACGTTCTTCTAAATCTTCTAATTTTATTGTGATCTTAATCGTTGTATCACTAATTTGCTTCATTTCCATCATTACCTCATACTTCTAGTCTTTTTCATTATACTGAAAATTTCGGTTTTTACAAAAATAGACAACCTCATTTTCTTTTACCAATAAAAACTCAACAAAACTGTTGAGTTTTGAATACCTAAATTGTCAAATTAAGTTAGACTTTTCAGTAACTCAGAAAAACTTGGTATGGTGTTTGATAATTCAAAAGACTTTCTAGAATTCTATTTCTTTTATCAGCTATAACTGATAAATAATTTGAGAAAATATTCAAAAAATCCATTGTTTCAGTAGTCCATTTCGTCTTAATAAGCTATTAGAATGTTCATTGAGACCTCGTTGCCCAGGACATCCTGGATCCGCAAAGAAAATATCAATGTCATGTACATTCGAAATAGATTTCAATTAGAAAATTCTTTCCCACAATCAAAAGTGATCGACTTAAAGAGATGGCTGGGAACTTGAGACAACCATTGATTGATGAGGCCTCAATATCGCTTGCTTTCCGTCCATTGGTTTTCAGTGTGATGATGGCTTTTTGAGCAGCGTTCTACTAAGGTAATGACTGCACTTTTGTGTTTTTCTCCCACACTGTATCCCCTTCTAGATGACCGAATTTCTGTCTTGAAAATTAGGATAACTGTCTGCTCTCTCACGTAAATCTCTGCAGAAACGCTTGTTTTCCTCGTCGCTATGACCATTTGGTTTTCTTTTTGCCTTTCAAGGAGATCCTCTTTCTTTAAAATACCACGGTCTGCTAGTCGATAGAGGTTCTCATAGAAGCAAAATCCTATCTGGATAAGTTCCTTTAATGACATCAAGGTCCAAATTTTGTTCTAGATGAGTTTTGGATAAAATCTTTTTCTGATTGCGTAAGACTTGTTTTATTCCTGCCACAACGTTTCTATGTGACTTTATAACAGTTAGTAATCATATGCAGAGTGCCCCTCTTCAGATAGTTGATGACATTGTAGATTGTCTGTTTTGATCGGCCAAGTGAAGTCACAATATCTGAAACTTTTATGTTTTTTCTGATAGTAAGCCTCTATCATTACTGAGCTCGTTTGTGGTAAGATGAGTATAGGTCATTTATGTTAGTTCTTTTTCAGACAAATGTGGTGTTTATCTGAGCCTAACATAGATGGCTTTTTCTGTCTAGCTTAATTTTTACAAATTGGGATACTTATAGCTAAAGATTCCGTACACGATAAGCAAAACACCGAGCCCGATACGATATTTCCCAAAGATTGTGAAGTCAGTGCTTTTTCACATAGTCTGTCAAGAAAGCGAATGACATAGAGACTGACCCCAAAATGCAACGCCCATTGCTACAAAGCAGCAAGAAGAATTGCCCAAATCCAAGTGTGTTTCCTTTGATATCAATTTCAAAAATCTTCCAAGCACTGGCACCCAAACATAACAGGAATCCCTAAGAAGAAAAGTGAACTCTGTCACCACAGAACGACTGGTCCCATTCAAAGCCCACCCACAATGGTTGCTCCTGAACGACTTGTTCCTGGAAAAAGCGACAATACTTGAAATAGCAGCCAATGTAAAGCGCTGTTTTATAAGGCGAAAACGCGATCTAAGCTGAGTAATTGTCGGTTCTACGTAGCGTTTTTCAGTAAAATGAAAGCTTCACCGTAGATAATCAACATACAAGCGACAGAAATGAAGTTATAAAAATGTGCATCAAACCAATCATCAAAAGGTGAAAGCCAATAATGGCAGCCAGCGCAGCTGCAATCACTACTTTTGCCCAATTGCCATAGTTTTCTGCACTTCACGCGCTGTCTTTCCCGGTTTAAATGGATTTAATTTATCAAAATAAATCACTACAACCGCCAAAATCGCTCCTAATTGGATAACGACATTGAACATTTTCCATAAAGGCAGCATTCTGATTTTTATACTTGATAAACCTCCTGTATCAAAAATCAAGTGACCTGTGCTAGAAATAGACAACCACTCTGTAATTCCTCACAATCCCAAAAGATGATGGATTTTAAAATTTCAATGATAAACATTTTCTTCTCCTAAAGGCTGATTTGTTTCATTATAGCATAATTTCAAGTGAGAGAATAGAGCACTTTTTAAAAAGCACCTCCTCCTCCGCCTCCACCACCACCAGAGAAGCCGCCACCGCTACTTCCACCTGATGAAACAGAGAAACTGCTAGCCGAATTAGCTGCCTCCCATAGCCAACAAAAAGCATGTGAGCCTCGCATGGAAATCATACACCATATCCTGATAAACAAAAAGCATTCATCGATGGATTATCAATTGTGATTTTTCATAGTTTCATGGTCTTGGTCACCTATCTGCACAATTAAACATAGCAGCATAAACCAATAATCTGTTCCACAAAATCCTCCCTCTACTTCTGTATCCTTTAAATGAGCAACTCATGCAGCATATTAGCAAAACTCTTCCAGTTAATAGTTTTCTGTCCCCTTCTTCATTTAAGACGCCATCACGCTTCACCATTTTGCATTTTCTCAAAGGTAATACAGCATTCCGTAGCAATGAAGAAGCTAACTACAAATTGATAAAATACGAGTCCATACTCCAAGAAAATCAAGCTAAGATGACAAGAGAAGCAAATACAATAAGATTCATAAGGAGCATTGAAAGATATAAACACAAGAGCTCCTTTTTGCTAACAGACGATAATTATTTGGCAATTGCTCACGCTCAATAATTTTATGTATATTTTCTGTAATAAGTTTTAAATAGCATTTTAATAGTTTCTCACTCTATTGCCCCTTGCTACGAACAGCTTTCTCCTACTATTATATATCTTATCGTCAATTTTAAAATCTGAAAACAAATTTTCTACAAGCAACTGCTTGTTGTTTCCCATAGCCATTTTTAAAAATTCTTTTTCAAAATCAGCTAAACCCTTATCTGTCACTCTTTGTAATTTTGGTTGTTTCATATCATCTGTAAAAACATAAGATTCCCTCTGTCAATCAAATCAGCAAAGTGGCTTGTACAAGATTTTCAAATTTCAAAGACGTTGCTTGCTCTCGTTGGATCCAGCTCTGTCAAACTCACCGAATAAACATTGGAAGCGATACCATTGGTAGGCAAATCTTGCAGTATTTCTATGAGCGAGCACGCTTAGGAAAACGTTACGGGGTTTTTATAGCGAACTGAAAGAGGCGCAAAAAAGTTAGACTAATCAGACCAACTGAGCACAAAAAGCAAGTGGTAAGTCCCAGTCTACTAATCTCTGATATTTTTGTACTGGTATAACTTCCTTTTCAACTTGACGAAACTCTTGCAACCGATTGCGTTTTTGTAACAGCTAAACTGTTTCAGAACAGTTACTAGTGATCGATCCCAATATGCATGAAATTCTAAATTTCTATTTTAGCAATACTAGCGACACGGATCAGATAGCTATCTCCTCTCGTGTCACCTGAGCTGGCTTCATAAAATAACCCGTGTGAGCATACAATTCAGTCTGTTGTGAAGTAGCTGAAGGATAATCCGAAATTCTACATTATTTAATTTTATCCCAATCACTGATTGGAATCCAGTGTAATTCTACAATATCATTGTAGACAAAACAGCATATTTTTCAGTTTCCACAAACCGCAATGGTCATTTCGATCCCTTTGATTGCCAGCATTATAAATTTTATATTTATAGCCACCTGCAATATACTCTCGAGACAACAGTAATATCATTCTTAGGGTGTCCATTTCTTAAAGCTAGAGATCGTCGGCTTTCCTTCCACATCAAAGCCCAGAGGAACTTTACCAGATGTCCCCAAAAGTAATGATTTGTCCTCTGTAGCCACTTGAGAAATGGTAAGTGACTGTTTCAACAAATGTCGCTGTATTATCAGAATGAATCTGCAAATTCCCTTTATGGATTCAATATCATAACTCACCGCCAAGACCCGTTGACTGAAGAACAAACATGAGAAAAATTATGATACTCCAAAAACTTTTTCATCTAGCAATCTCCTTATACTAATTGCCTTTTATTATACCATCAAGTAAGGGTTTCCCCAATATTGAAAAAGCATGTCATTTCATTGGTACAATGAAAGGAAGCTATTTTTAGATGAGGAGAAAATATGAAGAATTATTCTTATCTCTATTTGCACTTCTGCTAGCTTTCGGATTTGCAAACATGAGCTCAAGCCGATGATACTTGCGAATCGGAATGGAAGCGGCTTATGCACCGTTCAACTGGACGCAAGATGACGATAAAAATGGTGCTGTCAAAATCGAAAGCGCCAACCAATATGCTTAACGGTTACGATGTCCAAATCGCCAAACAAGTCGCAAAAGCATTGGGCAAAAACCGTTAGTGGTCAAAAACTTCTGGAATGGATTGATTCCCGCATTGACATCAGGTAAATTAGATATGATTATCGCTGGACTGAGTCAACTGCCGAGCGAAAAAGAAATCGCATTTTTCAATAGCTACTACACCAGTGAGCCTGTGGTACTAGTCAACAAAGACGGATCCTATGCAATGCAAAAACGTTGAAGGACTTCAAAGGAGCAAAAATCACTTCTCAACAAGGTGTCTACTCTACAATTTGATTTCCCAACTGACAGGCGCTAAGCAAGAAACTGCAATGGGCGACTTCGCTCAAATGCGCCAAGCACTTGAGTCAGGGAGTGATAGACAGCTACATTTCTGAGACGTCCCGAAGCCCTCACAGCAGAATCCGCTAATTCAAAATTTAAAATGATTCCAGTTCAAGGTTTTTGAAGTTAATGAAGAGGATGCTACGATTGCAATCGGAATCGCATAAAACGACAATCGTCTAGAACAAGTCAATGCTGCTATCGCTAAAATCAGTGCCAAAGACCAAGTCGCTTTTAATGGACAAGATGATTCAAAACCAACCTGTTGAAACTGACGCAGCAAAGATAAAAACTACTTTCTTTGGACAAGTGACAAAAGATTCTGAAAGACAACTGACCCCAATTTCTGCGCGGAGCTGGCTTTAACCCCTTATCATTTCCATTACTGGTACAATTGCAGGGCTCATCATTGGTCTCTTAATTGGTGTTTACCGCACCGCTCCTACAGCCAAAAATAAAGCTCTCGCTCTTTTACAAACTTTATTCGGTTGGTTCCTGAATGTCTACATCGAAATTTTCCGTGGAACACCTATGATTGTTCAATCTATGAGTTTGTTACTACGGAACAGCACGAGGCATTTGGAGTTTCCATTGATCGATACAATCGCAGCCATCTTTTATCGTTTCCATCAACACGGGTGCTTATATGAGTGAAATTGTCCGCGGAGGAATCTTTGCTGTTGATAAGGGGCAATTTGAAGCCGCAACTGCTCTGGGAATGACACATAACCAAACCATGCGCAAAGTTGTCCTTCCTCAAGTCGTGCGCAATATTCTACCTACTACAGGGAATGAATTTGTCATCAATATCAAAGATACTTCCTGTACCAGATGTTATCTCCGTTGTTGAACTTTTATTTCTCAGGAAATACTATTGCCACCCAAACTTACCAATATTTCCAAACCCTACGATATTGCTGTATCTACTTTGTCCTAACATTTACGGTACACGCATTCTCCGCTATGTAGAACGCCGTTTTGACACAGATGATTACACAACGGGCGCTAATCAAAGATGCAAACGAAAGGAGTAAAAGGCATGAGCGATACCATTTTGAAAATCAATCATCTTAAAAATCCTACGGACAAAATGAAGTCTTAAAAGACATTTCTCTCACTGTCCACTCCGGCGAAGTCATTTTCTATCATCGAAGCTCTGGTAGTGGAAAATCTGCTTACACGCTCTATCAATCTCCCTGAAGAGCCATGGAGGAGAAATCCTCTATCGTGGTGAAAAAGTGTACTAGAAGAAAACTATAACCTCACTCATTACCGTGAAAAACTCATGGTGTTCCAAAAAGCTTTAACCTTTTTGAAAACCTTACGTTCTTGAAAAGTACCATTGTCGCACAAACAACTGTTCTCAAGCGAGAACGAGCAGAGGCCGATCTGCCAAAAGAAATCCGAAAAGTTGGCATGGGGCAGACCTTACTGGCATAGCCAAAACCAAAACAACTTCTGGCGGACAAAGCAACGGGTTGTCATTGCACGCGCCTTATCCGCATGAACCAGATGCCATTTTTTGACGAGCCAACCTCGGCGCTTGACCCTGAAAATGGTCGGCGAAGTGCTGAGAATAATGAAAGACCTTGCTCAAGAGGGCTTAACCATGATTGTTGTCACGCACGAAATGGGTTGCGCGTGATGTGCTCCAATCGTGTCATTTTCATGGACCGCAGCATCATTGCTGAAGAAGGCAAACTACAAGACATTTTTACTCACCCCTAGAAAGAACGCACAAAAGAATTTTTACAAACGTTACTACGATAATCCAACCGACGGGAGTGGACAAAAATCGGTACTGAAGAAATTTGATTTTTGTCGTCCCACCGACAGTTAGTGGGCTGTAAAGGTGATTTATCAACCGCAGCAGAACCTCACTCACCACTGAGACTTTGCAAGAAACTCCTGCATCTGACGAGGTTAAGGACTTTTGTCCCAGTCTCGTCTTTATTTTTCTCTTCAAAAATCTTTACAGGAATCAATTGAAAACTAATTTTTATTCAAACAAAAACAGAATGCTTTGAATACACATTCATTAGAACATTTTCTTGTTAAAAATAAAAACTCTAATTTTTAAGAATATTTTAAAATAGATTGTATTGTAGAAAGCGGTTTATCATTTTTCTGTAAAATATTCATTTTTAAAAATTAGATAGATAACGAATAAATAAACTTTCACTTTATAATTATTTGTTATTTCCATATAAAATCATACTATTTTACAATCGCAAACGAAAAAGCAGGCTGATAGCCTCTAAAAATACTAACGATTAGCTTTTCAAACTTTTTCGTGGTTTTTATCGTAAAATCAATCAATCCAAGAGCGGTTTCAAATGAAATGTTTCACTTTAGCACGTCCTTGAGCAAGGGCAATGATAGACATTTCACGAGCGTTCGTTTCTTTACTGATGCGATAACCCGTGATTTTTCTTTATCACGAACCCAAACTTTAACTAACTGATTCTACTTTTTCAAGTTAGATTTAGCCATTTTCCTTCTCCTATTTTAGTATTTCTAACCAAATATTGTAGAGTTTTTGTTTGTTTTGTCAACGGAAAAAGGATGCCTATTTTGATGAATAAAAGCAATTCAGAATATTCTTTATTTAGCTTTTAAGTGCTGATAATATTTGTGTTCGAATACTCACTCGTCAAGATTTGCTGGTAGGAAAAATTGTATTATTTTCCCTTATTGTCTGCAAAATTATTCAACGTGTCAAGGTATTGGTTGGTTAAAAGAATGGACATGATTTGTTCTTCCTTCAATTCAACATTCGCACCTTTCAGCTCTTTGATAGAATCTGCCAAACCATCCACAATCGCTTTCCGTTGCTCTGCAATCCCTACCCCATGAAGGCGGTCTTTTTCCGCTTCTGCTTCTGCGGCAGTTACAATTTTAATTTTATCAGCTTCAGCCAATTCTTGAGCAGCAACATCGTTTCCGTTGGGCAGCGTTAATCTCGTTCATTGATTGCTTGACTCTGCGTCTGGCTCAACCTTGGTAATTAAGGTTTTTACGATGATATAACCGTAAGTAGACATTTCTTCTGCTACCTGTTTTTGTACTTCAAGTGCAATTTCATCTTTTTTTTCAAACAATTCATCCAATGTCAATTTAGGAACAGATGAGCGCAAAGCATCTTCAATATAAGATTTGATTTGAGCTTCTGGACGAATCAATTTATAGTAAGCATCTGTTACGTTATTTTCATTAACACGGTATTGTGTAGCAGCATTCATCGCGACAAAATACATGTATCTTGTGTCTTCGTTTCAACCACAATCTCACTTTGCAAGAGGCGCAATTCGCACACGCGCTGCGATATGATCAATACCTAAATGGCAAACGCAAATAGAATTCCACTATTACTTAACTTTTTGATATTTTCCCAAAAACGTTCTATAATCGCTACAGACTGTTGACGAACGACATACAACGAGCTAAAAAGAATGAGAAATACAGCACGACAATAACAATTGGCATTACTAAAAATAGCATAATATGAAACTCCTATCTTCTTTTTCAAAGATTATAGCATACTTTATAAAGGTTTATCAAACAAAAGCGATAAAAACTAGTTAAATCACTATGTTAGAATTTCTCTTAATATCTCACATATCTAGTTTAGATCCAACCATTTTCTCGCGCAATTCGAACCGCTTCCAATCGATTTTTCCGCTGCTAATTTCGTTAGAATGCTGACATATAATTACGAACGGTACCATTTGACGAGATAAAGCTTTTTGAGCGATTTCTTTGCTAGACAGACCTCTTGCTGCCGCTTGCAAAAACCAAAAATTTCTTGATTGGACAAAGGATTTTTACTTGTCATCATGACTTCCATCAACTCAGGAGAATATTCTTTTTCCGCCTAACACAGTATGAATCGTTTTCATAAGGTCGGCTATACTGCGTTCTTTTAAGACATAAGCATCTACATCTGCTTTAATCGCTCGCTCAAAGTAACCAGGACGTTTAAGTGTGGTGACAATAACAACTTTGACAGTTGGCTGCTTCTCCTAGACCTCATTCCAACACATCTAAACCTGTCTGCTTAGGCATTTCCACATCTAAAATAGCCACATCTATCTTTTGAGATTGCAACAGAGTCATTGCCTCCTGCCCATTAGAAGCCTGATGAACCGTTTCCAGGTCTGATTGCAGTTCTAGCAATTGACACAGAGCATCTCTTAGCATGCTTTGATCTTCGGCAACTAACAATTTCATTTGTATCCCTCCATTGGTAAGTTTATTCGAATCTTAGTTGTTTGTTTACAGCTTAAAATCTCACTTGTCCAGACAATGATTCCACACGCTCCCGAATAGAATGCAACTCTTTTCCTGTGGCAATTTTGAAACCTTTCCCATTATCCTCAACATCTGCTATTAACCTATTTTTTTCAGAATACAGATGAATTTGGCAACTGCTTGCTTTGAGCATGCTTGATGATATTCGTTGCTAATTCTAGTAGAAACCATACTTAAACTTGATTGAATATTCGGTGCGATGCTAGCAATATTGAGTTGATGCTGTACTTGTCGAATCCCACTCATTTCCAGCATAGCCTGAATAGTCACTAACTCCTCATCCAAGGTTCGTGTTTTTAGATTATCAATAATCCGTCGCACTCTGCTCATGCAGACTGCTTGCTAATTTCATGTACTTCCTGCAATTCTTTACCAGCTTTCTCATAGGATTTCATTTGAAGAAACTGTTGTGCTAATTCTGTCTTGACACTGAGCATAGCAAATGTATGTCCCTAGACTATCATGTAGGTCTCGTCCAATACGATTGCGCTCATTTTTCAGCTAAAACAGATTGAGTTGAGCATTCTGCTTTCTTTTCCTCCTGAAGCAATTCAGCCACCTGCATGCGATACAATCCGAATGTAAGTAAATCCACAAAGATAAAGGTCACAAGCAAAAATATCAGATAGGATAAATCACTCGGATTTTTCAGAAAAATAGAAAACAGAATGATTGGCTGTAAGGTAAAAAGGATCCAAAAAGCGCCAAAGATTTAAAATGGAATTTCATTAAAGTGATAGATTAGTAGATTTGATAGATAAAAGATGTACCAAACAAAACTTGGATTTAACTAAAATAGAACTATAAAACAAATGTAGGCAATCATTTATCCACCAAGACAGCCACTGGTGAAAACGGATGATTATCGAGTAGAAGATTGTAATAAGCTCCGATAAAAATGCTGTCCACAACAAGAGCAAAAGCGAGTAGTCCCGCGGTGACCCCCGCTATTGGAAAAACAATAAAAACTAAAGCAATATGAAACAGATAGTGAATATTTTTAGTTTTTCCACTAAATTATTTTCACCTCAATCCGTTTTTGAGTTGAAGAACCACTAGGCTGACACTAACTGTGTAAGACCAGAACAATCAGTGCTGCAATGGCATTAAACTCGCGATGTTCCAAATAAGAAGATACAATCTGCATGAGTTGATAACTAGGGAGTCAACTTACCGATTGATTGGAGCCATTTTGGAAACATGGTCAAAAACCAAAGACCACCCAGGACTGCCAAAGCCATATAGGCAATATTCCCCACAACAGACATAAGCTGAGCTGTGGAAGCAAAACTCACTAGATACTCCCATAGCAATGAAACCAAACTTCCAAACAAAAATAATTGAGGGGCGATGATTAACCAATCCATTGCAGGAAGATTGACTCCACGAACAAAATGTCCAACAGAAAATACAACGACTATGGAAAGAAGGAAGAGTCAGTAAAAGCACTGAAAAGTTTGGATATAATATTCTATCATAGAAACAGGTGAGTGTTGAAGCATTTTTTGCCAATTATTAGTTTTATCAGACTGCAAGGTGCTTGGAATACTAAAGAAAGCACTGGACATAATACTAAAAACTGTCATAGAAAAGAGATAGGTTTGGAGTACAAGTGTAGGGGTGGCACTCCCAGACATCATACCTGAGAAAATCAGATAAAAGACACTAGGCAATCCAATAGACAATAGATAATAAGCCGCTTGGCGCTTCATTAAAATCAATTCAACCTTCATTAAACTTCTCATATTTTTCATGATACATCTCCTTTTACTCTTGCGTTGTCTCAAAAATACTATCCAATAGTGTCCGGTTGCGCACTTCTACTTCCTCAATCGTACAACCATTCTCTACCAAGACTTGCCACACTTGACCAGCCTTTCTAGTTGCAAAGGAGAGAGCATTTTGCTTGATTTCAATTTCGGTCACTTCAGGTAACCTTTCCAAAATAGCTTGGTGAAAGCGGAATAGTAAAGTGTTTTTCTTGTTCTTCGCTGCGCTGCAGCGTAAGGCGTCGTATCACGAATCAATTCACCCTTATGCAAAACCAAAATCCGATCTGCTGTATGCTCTACTTCCTCAATATAGTGAGAAGAGTAAATAATGGTCACACCCTTTTGCTTCAATTCATCCACAATTTCCCAAAAATGCTGCCGAGTGGAAGTATCCATAGCAGAAGTCGGCTCATCTAAAAGAGAATTTTAGGGTCGGGCAATCAGAGCTAAAATAAAAAGAAAACAACCGTTTTTGCCCACCAGATAATTTGCTGGCTAGCTGATCTTTTGCTTATCCGTAAATGTCAAAAAGGGCATCAACTCTTGATTAGTTAAACTACGTGGGTAAATACTTTGAAAAAGTTCAGTAGTTCTTTTTACCTTCAAATCTCGCCACAACTGTACTTCTTGTGGTAAAATGGCAACAATCTCGCTTTTAATTGCTCATCTGTTGGCTAACCTCGAACACTAGCCTGCCCACTTGCAAGAAACTATCACCTAGCAAACAATCCATGAGCGTGGTTTTTCCCAACTCCATTTGGACCAATCAACGCCACATTCTCCCTCGTTAATAGTAAAAGAGATATCTTTCAAAATTTCTTTCCCACGAATCTTTTTAGATAAACGGTTCACCTCAATCAGCTTCATCTTTTTCTCCTCATTATTTTTATTGGTGGAAATGCAACACATATACAGAGTCCTAGCAATTAGCTCAGGAAGTTTCTGGTCAACGATTAGATTACCACAAAAGTTACTTGCAGCGAAAGAATAAAAACAGGTTGTAGACTTGGTTTATAACTCTACATTTTCCTCTTGTTACTTTCATTATATCTCAACTCTTTTATCGCCACTAGATGATTTTGTCATCGCTCAACATGACAAAATGTCATAAAAAGACGACCCATCGAGTCGCCCGCACAATACTCTTCTGTTTTATTCAACACTCAGTATGGATAAACTGGCTGTCCGCCATTATGTATTTCTACTTCACATCTTCAAATTTTTCAGTAATATCTTGCGCTAGTTCATTGGCCAAGTCTTCACTACCGTCTTCACCGATATAAATCGTTACAATCTCACTATCTACATTCAGCATTTTGCTAAAGTTTCATTCAATGTCGTCAACATGTCTGGATTGGACAACAATTTTTCCATCCACCATACCAAAGGTTATCGTTTTCATGAATTTCAAGACCATCAATCGTTGTATCACGAACAGCTGTCGTCACACTCACCACGACAACATCAGCCAGAGCAGCCGTCACTACGATCATGGTTGTCTTCAATGGATTTAGCAGGTCAAAAAGCTAACAAGCTAGTCAAACCTTGCGGAATCGTTCTTGTTTCAATCACCACAGCGGTTGTTCTATCACTCAGCCGCCGATTGCGCCGCCATGAAAAATATTTTTTGTTGTTTTGGCAGAATAATGATATGACGAGCATTCACATGTTCAGCAGCCTTGATGAAATCTTCGTTGAAGGATTCATCGTTGCCCGCCAGAGATGATATAGTCCACACCTTGTGCCTTAAAGATATCTGACAATCCTTTCTCCTGCAACTACCACAATGATAGCATATTCTTTTTCTTCTGTTGGCTGGCTATTTTCACGTTCTTCTTTTTCAACCTGCGCTTCGTGCTGATTGCGCATATTATCTACTTTGACCTGACAAAGGCTTCCGTATTTCAATCCTTCTTGCATGACACAGGGTCTCTCGTGTGAACATGAACTTTTTACGATTTCATCATCGTTTACGACGAAAGTGAGTCGCCCAGTTCATTCAAATAGTTGCGGAATTCATCATAGTCAAATTCTTTTCACATACGTTGGACCTCAAAGGCGACCATGATTTTCCGTACAATAGCCATATTTGATGTCTTCTGTTGCCCACATGACCAGCTACTGACTTAGTGGTGTTCTGCGCTGATCATTTCTGTCATAGTTGCAGGCGTTGCTGAAAATTCTTCAGACGCAATGTATTCGCCTGTCAATGCTGACAAAAAGCTCTATCAAAGTGAAAACAAGACCTTGACCACCAGAGTCCAACACCAACTTCTTTTAAGACCGGAAGCATGTCACGGGTGTTTTAGCTTAAAAGCCACCTTAGCACTATCAAGAGCTGCTTTCATGACCTCAACAGCATCATCTAGTCTCTTCTGCTTTCTTGGCACCATCGTAGCTCCACGAGAAACCGTCAAAATCGTTCCTTCAACCGGCTTCATTACAGCTTTGTAAAGCCACTCCACTCCAGACTGAAAAGCTAAAGGCTACAATCTTGTCCTGTTAGTCTTCCTTTTTCTTTTCACACTTTGAGAGAAACCACGGAACAGCGAGAGTGATAACGCCAAAATTTTCCACGCTGCACCCATTAGAGCCCTTTTGCAAAAATCCCAGCTACTTCACCCGACAGTAGAAGCAGATTTGATCTGCAACTTCCTTTGCACCATTTCGTCAATGGTCATTCCCATAATGGCTACCTGTATCACCGTCTGGCACGAGAAAAACATTTAAGAATTGACATATTCAGCCTGTTTATTCAAACGAGTAGTGCAGACTGCACCATTTCTTGAAATAAACTAGTAGTAATATTTGGCACGATTATTCTCCTACAACTTTAATATTTTGAATATAGACATTTACTGTTTCGGCAGTAATTCCAAGCTGATTTTCAAGACTGAATTTCACACGTTCTTGAATATTTTTGAGACACTTCACTGATCTTGGTACCATAGCTCAAAACTGTATCACATCAACAGCAATGCTACCTTCAGTCCGTGGTCTTTACTACAACGCCTTTCGTGCATAATTTTTCTTTTGCCTAATAAAGCTTTGAAATTATCTTTAATGGCATTTTTACTGGTCATTCCGACAACACCAAAAATTTCAGTTGCTGCCCCACCAACAATTGTCGCAATGACATCATCTGTCAGTTCGATTTGACCATCTTTTTGTATTGATTTTTACAGTCATAGTTTCTACCTCAAAAAGTATTTTTATAGTTTATACCATATTTTTACGCGGACTGTAAAGAGAGTACATAATTAGAAAGGATTCAGTCAATGTTGGGGATTTTTCCTTGTCGTAAAAATCTATTTTCTTGTGCAAAAGAAAAAGGACCCCAGAGGTCCGATTCTTCATAAATTAAACGCGTTCAACTTTGCCTGAGTTTAAGGGGCACGTGCTGAAGCCCAAACTTTCTTAGGTTTACCATCAACTAAGATTGTCACCTTTTGAAGTTGGTTTCACAGTACGTTTTGTTTGGTTCATTGCGTGAGACGGTTAGTTCCTGATACAGTTTTACGACCTGTAAAGTAACATACTTTTGCCATTGATACTTGTCCTCCTGATTAGTTTCACGGGTTTTATACCACATACCGTAAAGATTTTATCACAATTTCTATGATTTTTGCAAGACTATTTTCTCTATATTTCAAAGTTTAGCCAGGCAGTCCAATCCATCCGTCTTAAATATAGATAATTCCCAAACGACCGAAAGATACATCTCCCTTTACATAGAGGGTCTTGTCTTTCTCATTGATGTTACGGGGATTGGTAACTGTGCCAAAAGCATTGTCTACGTCTAACTCCACGCCAATTACTAGGCACATATAACGTTGCATTCCCAAAAGATACATCAACATCAAAGGTAGCAGAATCGCCTTTTATCGTGGCATTATCAAAGTAAACTGTGGCATTATCAAAGGTACAATCTAGCGTTTCATAAGTAAAATCTTCTGAATTGATGTAGCGCGTACCACTTCCAAAATTAATATCCCCATTTATAATGCGATGAGCATTTGAACCACGATAAACGCCCCAAATCCGTTTTGGTTTGAAAAATCAGCCAATACCAATAGAAGCCAGAATCCCTGCTAAGAAAATCGTTCCAGATGAGATTGGCAAAAAGTGATAGCTACTATTTGCAACGATTAAAGGAAATAATGGCTAAAATAACCCCGACCGATAAAATTTCCTCTCCAAAAATTTTCAATCACAAAAGTAAAGCAAATCAAAGCACAACGAGCATCAGTAAAAAATTGAAAATCCATAACTGGAATACCAAAATTTCCTTGTAGTAGCACCAATACTCCAATACTAGCCCCATTCAAACAATGTTTTTCTCATAATATTTACCTCATTTCACTTAATTTTTCTTTTAAAAATTGAAAATAATGCCGAGACACATGCACTTGTTTATGAGTATCATAAAAGCGAATGCTGCTTGTCCCTGAAAAAGACCTTTTCCAACGAATAAATTGCTTTAATATTCGTAATCGTTGACTTAGAAATACGGCAGAAATAACGTGGCAAAGCATTCTTCCAGCTCATACAATTTCAGTTTGACTTCATAAGCATTATTTCGAGCATGTACAAAAATCTTATTTCCTCTGTCTCAAAGAGAATATCTGCTAAATCAACATAATATTCGCTCGTATCTTTGTAAAAAGAATAGACAGCTTAGCAACTTCTTCCAGAGAACGCTGAATACGCTCTATCTGCTCATCAAAGCAGTGCCTTAATGACAATTTCTGCTTCTTCTAGATTAGAATCTAGCTCTACTCGAATCTTTCATAAAACGCTCCCCTCGTTTTTCTTTATTTTATTATAACAATTGGTTCGTGAAATTCAAAGCGGTTTCAGTAGTGGTTCGTTTCGAGACATAAGTGGTCGTGAAAATCTGAATATCTACTTGCTTTTTCATAAGCTGGTCAGATGGATCTAGCACTTTTTACACAACATACTATAACAATAAACAAAAAGCGCTTCAATCAATGAAGACCTTCAATAATGCCGATTATGGGGCTCGAACCTACGACCTACGCGTTACGAGTGCGTTGCTCTACCAACTGAGCTAAATCGGCATTCAACATATCTTGTTCTAACACGTCAAATGTCGAAGTTTTTGGAAATTTTCTTGATTAAAAACCATGCAGGGATTATGGTGAATCCCACAGCCGAGGAAAGATTTCTAATGAAAAACCTTGAGCCTGATAGAAAGCATTCGTTCTATCGTAGGTTGGATAATGACCCGGTGCACTGTTTTTGGACTTGTAAATAGTCAACCTGTTGTCTTGCTGCTTTCCAAGACCTTCTACTAACTTTTGATCCAATCCCTTACGTACGTGATGGTCTTTCTTGATAGCTAGGCGGTCAATCTCTGCACGGTCTTCACTGGAATGAGGACAAACTAATAAAACCAAGCGAGATCATCACCTCATAGCTCCCCCAGACACGAAGTTTCCCAGCCACTCTCAATATGAGGCTTGAGTACCATCTGGAGACCAAACCACTCTGGTAAATCAGCCAAAATCTCAGCTGCAATCGCAACTTCTGCTCTCTTTTGATTGATTTCTTTAATCTGACCATTCCTCTCTTCCATTCCTGCCAACAAATTTTTATCTTTTTATGTATTCAACAATCAACAAAAATCCCGCACAAGGCGAGATTTTCTTGTTTTATTTGGTAAGCCCTAATTAAGCTTTTACCTTCTGAACCGAAATACGTCAATACGTTCTTCAACAGCTTCTGTAATGGCTTCAAAACCTGGTTTCAAGAATTTACGTGGGTCAAAGAGTTTCTTCTTATCGTATTCTGCTTCGTTTGCTTCGTATTCAGCAACGAATTTACGAGTAGCTTTGCAAAACAATTTGACATTCAGTGTTTACATTTACTTTAGCAACACCCAATTTGATAGCTGCTTGGATTTGGTCATCAGAATACCTGAACCACCGTGAGTACGATTGAGAATCAGGGACAGCTTCTGTCAATTTTTGCAAGTGGTCAAGATGAAGACCTTTCCAGTTAGCTGGGTATGGTCCATGAATGTTACCAATACCTGCTGCAAGGAAGTCAATTCCAGTTTCAACCATTGCTTTTGCATCTTCGATTGGAGCTAATTCACCGTCACCGATGATACCGTCTTCTTCACCACCGATTGTACCAACTTCAGCTTCTACTGACACGCCATTTGCATGCGCAAATTCAACCACTTTACGAGCTTTTTCAAGGTTTTCTTCAACTGGAAGATGAGAACCATCAAACATAACTGAAGTGTAGCCAACTTTGATACATTCAAGCGCATCTTCATAATGACCATGGTCAAGGTGAATAGCAACTGGTACAGTAATTCCCATTGATTCTACAGGGTTTTCGATGAAGTTTACATACTTGTAACCACCCATATATTTAGCAGCACCCATAGAAGTTTGGATAAGAACTGGAGCTTTTTAGCTTCTGCTGCACGCAAGATAGCTTGAGTCCACTCAAGGTTGTTTGTATTAAATCCACCAACTGCATAACCATTGTCACGAGCTGCTTGGACAAATTTTTCTGCTGAAACGATTGCCATTAGTATTAGGCCTCCTATTTATTTTTATGGGTTTTCCCATTTACATTGTTTATTTTATCACTTTTGGGAAAAATACCAGCATTTTCCTAATCTTTTTAAGCGTTTTTCTCTTATAAAACTGTTTTCCTGCTTCATATTTCAAAATGACAAAACAAAAATATAACCATAGTAACACCGGTAAAGCCAGCTTATCTGATGCGGAGAGGGACTTGAACCCTCGACCTAAAAGCGGTCCTGGGATCCTTGGTCCTGCGCGTCTGCCAATTCCAGCCATCCCCGCGATTGAGTACTTTATTAGTATAACAGGATAGATACACCTTGTCAAGAAATTTTTGAAAAACTGATCTGTCAGCACTTAAAATCACTCCCTAAAAGCCAACTCTTGTTTGAAACTTCTTCGATATAGGTTCTTTTGAGATATGAACACACAAAAAACTCCTACAGAAGCTTGTCGTTTCATAGAAGTTTCTTAGATTTGTTTTGTTCACATGATTTTTCATAGTCATCTTGTGCTTTTTATTAGAGGTTTCTTTTTCTTTTTAGCCATTTCTTTTGGCACTTTCGTATTCTTTTGTTGTTACAATCTTTGTCTTGCAGTTTGACATATTTAAAAAATAACTGCTTGATCCACCTTTAATGCCAGACTAGAGAATAAGAACGACTAAATGGAACTGTTTTCGTTACGAGACGGTGTTCCTCCAAGAGACAGGTTTGGCATTGTCAAGCCACTATCAATGACCACGCTTGTGCTTCGGCATATTTTTCATAGCGCTTCGTTTCATTGGTTTCAGCATTTGCTTCTGCTAGCATCTCTGTATACGTATCGAGTCCAACTGCCTTAATCTTATCATTTTCTTGACTGGTTCCAGACCAAAGTTTTTGTAAAGCTTCACCACCATTTTTGTATTCAAAGTATCTAAGATAAGTAGACAGGGTCTTGATAGTCGCAGACCAACCACCATTATACAGATCATAATCCTTTTGAGCAGCGCGTATGAGCAAAATAACTGATATTATTTAATTCATCTGAACTCATTTGTTGAATATCAATGACAACATTTTTCTGTGCCCAAGACAGACTCAACAGATTGCTTCATGGAACTTTCCCATTGAACACTAATTTTGCTTGTCTGATCAGTCGGTACATCTAAGTGAATAGGGAACTGGACACCCTTTGCTTGCAATTCTGCTTTAGCTTGAGCAAACTCGCCTTGGCTTTTTTCTGGATTGTAATAAGCATCTTGTGCATCAGTAAAATTCATGTTTGACCATTCTGAGCCATAGTTTTACCAATTTAGAAGACACAACATCACCAAACGTTTTATCACCGATAGAAACAAATGTTGGTGGCACGAGTGTGTTCGCAATACCTTTGTCGCTCCGTCTTTCCCCATTACTTTGTGCACCATAAAGTACGATTATAAGGCAAAGTTGATGACTTGGCGGAAAGCTTTATTGTACCGCTTCTTGTGTCGCAGCCTTTTTGAGCATCTGTTTTTCTTAGATGTATGGTTGTAGGCTGACGATTTAAATTAAAGTTATAATAGTAGCTGGTCGCATCTTGCAAACTATAGATGATATTGTTAGCATATTGTTTCTTAACAGGAAGCAAAAACTAGAGCTATTTGGATAAAGACGAGCTGCACTATAGGCACCATCTGTGAAGTTACGGATAAGAGCTTCTTGGTCAGAGCCGTCATAATATGTCAATTTGATATTGTCCAAATGAACATTCTTTTTATCATCAGTAATGAGGATTTTAGCAAATTCCATAGAAGACTTGGCTGTCAGAGACTTCAACAGATAAGGACCATTGTATAGAATGCTGGTTGGTTTTACAGAACCAAAATTCTTTCCTTATGATTTCAAAGAAATCTGCATTAACTGGGAAGAGGATATTATTGGTCGTTTTGAATTCCAATAAGTCTCTGCACGGCTGATGTATACTATGCTGTATAGTCATCTAGAGCTGCTCCAACTGTTGAAAAATCTTTCGTTTCACCCTTGATGTAAGCATCAAACCTTTGACAGAATCTTGAACGAGGTAAAGGGCTTCTGATTTATTATCTGCAGCGTATTTCCAAGCCAGTTACAAAGTCTTGCGCCTTTTACACTTGCGTACTCTTCACCTTCTGATGTGTACCATTTAGCATCTTTACGTAATTTATACGTATATGTCAAAAGCCATCTTTGGAGACTGTCCATGACTTAGCAAGCGCCGGAACTAAATTTCCGTATTGGTCATTTTCAATAATCCATCAACTAAGTTAGTCACAACATCTGAAGTTGTCGCACGGTTCGCCATCAGATAATTTAGCGTGTCTGGATCTTGTGTATACACGTATGAATAAGTTGATGTGCTAGAAGCTGACTTGCCACAACCTGATAATAGGATTCAGCACTTAGCACACTCCTGTTGCAATAATCCATTTGATGATTTCATAGATAAACCTCCTCTAATGTCACATCTTGTTACATTGAATATTATACCGAAATAGTTTCAAAAAGTAAGAGCTGTTTTTGACAGAAAATATTATTTATTCAAAAATACTAGTTATTCACTGCATAATATGATTAAAATAAGCCGCAAAATACATAAAAAAGAAACAAAATAATAAATTCTATCTTTTGATTCAAATTGAATAAACATTCTTTTAAAGTTAAAAATAAGCCATTCTACTTTATGAAGATAGCAACTACTCCCCTCCTTCAACTAAATATTGAACCTATTATACACTTTTCGTATAAGTACAAGAAAAATCCTGATTTTTAATATATTTTTCGGATTTTCTGCTCTTTAAAAACAAAAAGAGACATCCAGAGATAAAATTTGCATTTTTAGTTTCTAACCTCATCTCTCAGAAGGTGGTTATTCAGCCAATCTAGAAGGCTAGTGAGGTAGGGACGAAGTTTTCGTCACAAAAAGCGAGGCAGAAATAATATTGTCCCCGCCTCGTTTCTCTTATAAATATAAAATTGCAAGTGTTAGTAAGCTGCTGCAAGACCAATTCCCCAGAAAAAGAAATCGACCCTTCCATTCACTCCAAGCTTTTACCATGCCTGACAAACCACCTAATTCAAAATGGTGATGAACTGGTGTCATCGGAAAATCCTTTTACCACCGGTCAATTTGAAATAAGAAACCTGCATCATAACCGAAGTTGTCTCAAAGACATAGACAATTTCCAATGATGAGAAGCGTCATTCTTGATGAGCGCCATCGAGATGGCTGCTAACATACCCGCCAGCGCTAAGCTCCCTACATCACCATAAAAATTTTTAGCTGGTTGTATGATTGAAAATGAAGAAAGGCAAAGCAGACCGCCAATCATACTCAAAAATGACGAATTAAAATATCAAAAAGCGATGCTGAACGGTCGCAATAACTGCATAAGCTGCTAAGCTGATTGTAACAGAAATGCTAGCTAACCCATCAATACCATCTGTTAAAATTGACTGCGTTGGAAAAACCGACCAGCACAAAAGAGTGCAAAAAGCGATATAAAAGATAACCTAAATGAAGCGGGAAACCAAGAAACATTGAGTAAGTCACCGCCACCATGAGAGTATCAAAGAAAAAGTAAAAACAATACCACCAATAATTTGAAGAACTAATTTCTGTTTTGGGATTTAAGCGCTTCATTGTTGCGAAAAATCTTTAAAAAGTCATCCAAGAAACCAACAATACCGTACAAAACAAGAATAAACAATATCATCAAAGCAGCGCTTGAGAGTTCTCATGATATAGTGCAATCACAAAACTGGACAAAAACGGAAGCTACCAAGAAAACAGTCACCATGGTTTGGGTTCCCGCTTTTTGCTTGATGCTGCTTCACATCCTCGTGCATTTGTTGCCCCAGAAATATGAGCTTTATGATAAAAACGAATAAAGCGGTGTATTCCAACCAGAGTTAGAATAAGGTCACAACACCTGCAACGATAGCTTGTGAAAACATGCTAATCTCCTAATGTAATTGTTATTTCTTACTTTTCTTGAGTGATGCGTTGGTTTTGACACTGGTAACGACCTTTAGAGCCTTTACCCTTAACATGCACTTTTATGCCCAACCATTCACCGAATGTTTCAGCATTTTTCTTGGTCAACCGTACATATCCGGCATTTCAGTAAAGTGATCTGTTAAGACAAGGATTTGCTGATTGGTTTCAGTGCTTCACCTGTTCTTACGAAACTTTTCTTATTTTTACCAGTACCTAGGATAATAGGTTGTACAAGATTGCGTCGTAACTCATCTGCTAAATCACCAGGGCTGGTGGTATTTTTAGTAGATGGCATTTTATAAGTTATTTCTTTTTGAAACCGACTTTTAAAACAGGTGATTGCGTCGTCAGTTCAACGTATCCTTCATCGCTGCAGCTTCTTCTAACACCGGATTGATCACCCTCTTTTCCAGAAGATTGGTTGGAAAGATTCTGAGGCTGTTTCAGAGTTACATACATGATAAAATCAGGATTTTCTGCTGGTGTCCTGCACAACAGAATAGATGTAATCATTGCCCCCTGTCAGATAACCACTGCCATTTTCTCCGCAATCTGCACTTTGCTTTTGGATTTAACCGCCACATTTTGATTGAAGTACTTTGATAATTGGACCGTCCCTCTGCCTTACTATATAATGTTCCGTAAATAGGATCTGTACCGACAGTCACCATATGGTCTCTCGTTGACTTAGCAGCATCTTTGGAAACAGGGTGCCCGACAATCTCTGTAGAAGCCTTACGCGCACTCCCTTTTGGAATCATAAATGGCTACTGATGAATTTTGGTTCAACCATTACACCATCATTGGCGATAGAGAAAAAGCACGTAACATCTGTATTTTGAGTAACGAAAATTCCCTTGACCAAAGCACTCATTGCGTACGTAACGATATTATCTGCTGGAAGACCGCCGTAATCTTCATAATTCATTCCCAAAAGCGTGCGTGGTCAAATTTAAAAACTTGCTAAGATAGTCTAGCCATTTTTCGTCACCCATTTTCTCAGAAAAGCCATTCCCACGTACTAGAAGAAAACAAAACCTTGAGCATAGGGTTAATGTCTGTCCTCTGAAAGTCCCATGTTGACATTCCAGTCTCGAATCGTTACATCCGCAATTTGTAAGCCACTATTATTATACGTTTCATTTTTCTGGGAAAGTGTTGTTGTCTATAGCTGCAGCTAGTGTCATGACACTTCATCGTTGAGCCGAGTTCATACTGATTTTTGATAGAGACACTAGACCAAGCAAAAGTCTTTGTCAGATCTTGCTTTGTATCAGCATCAAAACTTGGACGCTGCGTCGTTGCAAGGATTTCCCCAGTCTTTGCACTGACTAATGTGGCACTGGCATAAGTTCGCTAGCTTTTTTCCACAAAGCATTCATCCGACGTTTCGGGAAAGACTGTAGAGTCTGAGGAATAGGTTGTATAAACATCTTTTCCATCTTGTGTTTGCCTTGAAACCTTGTCTGATCCCAGTACTATATTTCCGTTTTTATCTTTTCGTAGGTGATGACACCATTTGTTCCGGCTAACGTCTTGTTTAAAGCAGCTTCTAAACCTGTTGTTCCAACAAGTGTTTTACTACCATCTTTATTTTCTTGTAACTGAGTCAATCCAACAAAAGCAAACAAAAATTCCCATTTTTATAGCTTCTATTTGGACTAGTTGTGAAATCAACTCCCTTTACTTTTGCTTTTTCAATTCCTCACGAATGAGTATTCATATTACTATAACTGATACCATTCCTTGAGCATCAAACGAAACTTGTTGTAATTTTTCGAGATAGTTGTTTTTGACGTAGTCCTTGTCCACTACCAAGATACTTGTTAAATACATCAGCTACCTTATCGTATTGAGATTCTTCTACATAGAATTTCTCCTGTTGCTGACTTATAGCTTTTTATCAATAACAGCTTATAAACATTATAGAAGTTGCATCTTCAGCTATTGGCAAAACCATTACGGTCATAAATAGTTCCACGTTTAGCTGGGACGATCTTTTGATTTGATGCATGACTTGCCTGTTCAGCTAAATTCACACAAATTTCTTTCCCGTTCCAATGATAATTGCAAAATTGATTGGAAAAGCAAAAAGACAAAACCGTCAAAAACGCTTAGATTTTTCCCTACTCGTATGCAGTTGTAACTGGATTTCCTACGATTTTTCAAAGCATGGTTTAAAATTCGTCTTCTGAGTCCATTCATGCTCTACTCCGCCGTTCTGATATTTTCATTATTCACATGTCATTTCCTGCCGAACTTGCTAATTTTGACAAACGTTCACTACGAATCAATTCGTTTACTTCTTGTTTAGCATCATCTAGTTCTGTGCGCTTTGCTTCAATTTTTGAATTGACAGTCGTTAAATCACGTGCACCTGCAATTTGTTTCTGCATAAAGACAACACTGGTTGCTAAGATAACTCGCTGTCAGAGACTATAGCGCCATAAAATGCCTTTTCAACTGAGAAAATCTTTGGATACGCGCCTGAAGTATCTGACTAGTCGTTCTTGGTCTATTATTTTGCCATCTAATCCTCCTTATGTACTTTTTGCGCTACGCAGCTTGGCTGAATGCGCGCGATTATTGTTATCTAGTTCTTCTTTACTTGGTAAAATAGGTTTCGAGTAACAATTTCATTTTAGGTTGTAAATCCTCTGGAATAAATGGTAAGACCTTTCGGGACATCCACTGTTGATGCCTCTTTAAAAGAGTTGCTTGGTCCAAGCGGTCTTCTAACGAATGAAAAGTAATCACAGAAATCCGCCCATCAACCGCTAACAAATCCATCGCCTGTTGAATGGACTCGATCTGCCCTCCCAACTCATCGTGACCTCAATACGAATGAGCTTTGGAAAAATCTGTTTTAGCTGGAGTGACCTTTTTCTTTAATTCCTTGGCAGGCTTAGCAGATTTAATAATCTCTGCCAACTCCGTAGTGGTCTCAATCAGTTTCTTTTTCACGCATTTGCTCAATTTTACGAGCAATTTGTTTTGAAAACTTATCTTCTCCCTATGTATCACTGCACCGTCATGATAGCTATATTGATTAACTACTTCATAAGCTGTTAGCTTTGCCTCACGATTCATTCGCATATCAAGCAGGGCATCTTGCTTTTATAGGAAAAGCCACGCTCACGCTCATCAGAGTTGCGGACTCAGAAACTCCTAAATCATAACAAATACCATCAATTTCTTCAACACCTAGTTCATTCAAGCGAGCTTTTAAATGACGAAAATTGTCATTGATAAAAGTCACCATTCCTTGTTCAACATACGACGCTAAGCGTTTTTGAGCATGCTCAATAACAGTCTGATCTTGATCAAAAGCATATAGATGACCGTTTTTCCCCTAATTTACTCAATAAATATTCACTATGTCCTGCTCCACCTAATGTTGCATCAACTAGACTCCATTTGGTTTTATATCAAGTTGATCAATGGTTTCGTGCAGAAGAACTGTTACATGATGAAATTCATTTGTCATATCTTTACTATTATACCACAAAGATTTAAAAGAATTTTAGAATCATGTAAAGTGTCAATTATACTTGACATATTTCACAAGTATATTTATAATAAAAGGACAAAAGTCACTTATATTTGACATCAGGATAGGGTCATGAATCACGTGGAAAGATTTCCAAAAAAGTCTAGGACTCTCATCAACTAGAACCTTGCACAAACAAATCGGCGTTTCTGCGCAGACAGATTAACATGATTGAAAGCAACAAATATAATCCCACACTAGAACTTTGCATTAACCTAGCACTTTTAGCTGGGAGCAGAACCTACACACACTTTTTGGAATGGCAAAGAACGATTTGAAGGATACAAAATGAAAAGAATCTTTAGTGACAAGCCTAATCAAACGTATATTTAGGTGACTCGGACCACTGGAGATGAGTCTCGACGGCGAGAAGTTATGCCAAAGCCAGCAGCGCGACTTTATCTGGCTTTATTACTGTTTTGCTATTCTCTAGTCTGTGGCTTCTATTTGGGAATTGTATCCCCAAAAGTGATTGCAGTCGCGGCATTTCTATGTTATGCTGTTGCTAGCGCTGCAACACAAAAAGTCGTCTACCTAAAGACTGAAGACCGGGGTGTGCAAAAGTTTGATAAAGAAAGAGCTTTCCAACCTTACCAATCACGCGACAGCAACTGAAAAGGCGAGCGATTCTGACAGCTTCGTTTGCGCGCCTTGCTATCTTTTTATGGATAGTTTTCTCATCGCTAGGCTGGAAAGTAGACTATTTACGTGCTCACTCCTGGCGTTCCTAACTGAATCACTTGTCATTTTGCAACTCGTTGTGGGATTCCTCATTATCGGACCACTCGTTTGTGGCGGTATGATCTACTCCATGGAACTCTAGAAAAAGAAATAGAGCTAAACTCAAATGAAAACTTCAACAATACATTATCTTACCTCTTCAGCTAATTCTCCTTATCATTTTCCATTCTGCTTTTCTTCACTTGACAGATCCAATCTTGTTCTGGTCGATGTGCGATGATTGCTGGTTGCATATTTTCGGTCAAAACTTTAAAGAAGGACTAGACTTCTTGCGCTTCCTTTCTCGTCTTTTAAGCTGCTTGTGGTAAAATAAGTCATTATTATGAGAAGATACAAATGTCACGTTTTTATCAGATTATCTGCGCTGGGCGCATTTTATTGACTTTGCCCTGATTGTGGTGGGCTCTCTTCTTTTTAAATCTGCCTTTTATGCGACCACGACCTCTAAAGCTAATTATTTTGACCACCTCTTTACATCAGTTTCAATGGTTTTGTGTACGGGAGCTTTTTACGCAGTCTGCTGCAGATACTTACAATGTTTGAGGGCAAATCATCTGCATACTCCTCATTCAGATTGGCGGATTGGGGCTGATTAGCTTTGTTGGGCTGATAGCGTTCAATCAAAACTCAGTTTTTCAATCGTACTACTGAAAAAGTCTTAGTCGAGATGAGACAAATTCTATTCGCGACTTTCTTCGCTCCATTTTCTTATTACTTTTCAGCATTGAAGCTCTTGGAGCATTTATCCTCAGTTTTCCTTTGTCCCCTTTTCAGGATGGGAAAAGGACTTCTAACCTCCATTTTCACTTGCTATCTCTGCATTTTGTAATGCTGGTTGACGCTTGGAAGCACGCAAACTGGCATATAAAACAGATGCCTTGGTCAATTTGACCATTGCTGTGATTATCATGGAGGCTTGGGTTTTTGCAGTTTGGTTTGACTTAAAACAAATATCCAACAAAGGACAAAGCGAAAATTACCTTTCACACAAAAAGTGGTTCTTGCTTTTAGCAGCTCTCATCTTAATCAGTGGAACCTGCTTGACATTTTCGACAGAATATCAAAAATACAGCTACGATTGGTGCCTTCCTTTAAAAGAACTTTTAGTCAGCTTCTTTCAAAAACCGTCACTAGCCGGACGGCTGGATTTACAACAGATCGATATACACAAAGCTCTTAGTGACACTTCTCCTTTACATCATTCAGATGTTTCTGAAGTGCTCCCGGAGGAACGGCAGACTGAAAATCTACTGCGTCGTATTAGCCTTTTGCCGAACAAATCATCAAAAGCACTCATACTAAGTTTTGGCCTACCATACGTTTTCTCCCTCTACCATTCAGCCTTTAGTGTCTTGATTGTCTTTACAACAACCTTATCATTGGCTTGACTGTATTATAGTCGCTGATAATGGACATCGTTTATTTACTTAATGTTTGACCTATGTCTTGATTGGACAGTGGGCGTGACGGCAAATCTAACGCCTACGCTAAATCATGCCGCCTTAACGGTGATTATGTTTTGATGTTTATCGGACGTATCGGACCGCATTGTAATTGTCAGTCTTTCCAGTGAAAACCGAGACACATTAAATTTTGCCAATGCAAATATTATTATTGGATAGGAAGATTTCTTATGGATAAACGAACAATCAGTATACTGCAGGCTGGGGTTTTCGGTCGCGATATCATTAACACACTTCCATAAATGCAACTGCGTTATTAGTCTGCCATCGATGACCATGAAGATGTCATCAATCATTTTGAACCCATTTTAGCGCGAGGTGTGGTCGGCGATGTTACAGACCATGATTTTGCTTCAGGCGGCAGGTTGATACCTGATGATACGTCGTGGTCGCTACCGGAACAATCTAGAATCGAGTGTCCTTGCTGTGCATGCGCACTGCGAAATCATTGAGCGTTGAAAAAGTGATTGCCAAGGTGAAAAGTAAAGACACAGAGAAAAGTCTTGCTAAAAAGGTTGGAGCTGACCGCTGCATCTCCCCTGAGCGTGAAACAGGTTTCGCTTGCTAAAAATATCCTGCATCAAGCTACGACGGACGTCATTGAACTGAGATAAAAATGTATCTATTATTGAATTTTATCCACCTCAGGCTTGGATTGGTAAAAATTTAGCTCAATTAAAAACTTCGTCAAAACCACAACCTCAATATCATTGGTTTCGAGAAACGCCCGACGGTGTTCTCAACATTGATACCATCTTACGACTATACCTTTAAAAACGACGAACTGTTAATGGCGGTTGATTGACAGTCAACATTTGACCACTTTGAAGATATTACAAAATAGATGAACATCGCTGAGAATTTTCTCAGCGATTTTTATTACCTTTATTACGAATTTGGGTCATCAAACCTGACATGCAGAGCCTTTTTCGTTGGACCTGACGAGTTTCTGGCGTGATGTCGTGCCCTCTTCATCCACAATTTTAATCCCTTCAATGTGGTGGCGAACGACTACGACGATAGCCCTTCGATATATTCTTCACGCAATAGCTTGCTCTACTCTCTCTTCGTGTGTTAGACCAACTGTTTTCTGGCAGTTCATTGATTCGTTCAATTTTCTTCGGTTTCCATAAGTTTCACCTCTTATCATTTTGTATTGATTGGATTAAACTGTGCACCTTTTTAGCCTTTGTCATTAAAGGCGACTAAAAGCGCCAAACGATTTGCTCGAGATTTGGCTTCATCTTCTGCCATGACCATAGTGTTATCAAAAATGCATCAATGACCGGGACTTAAAGCGAAATAATTGTTAATATTATCCATAGTCATCAGATAAACGTCAAGTGCTCGATTGCTGCATGAGTTCTTTTTCCTCTTCATTTTCAAGACTTTCGTCCACAACACTATGCTTCCTCTTTTCTGCCAAAGTTAAAAGACACGTGCTAAACTTTCAACTGCTGGTTTGAAAAGAATCTTCTTGTCTTTTTCTGCTAGAGGCGCCACCTCGACCAAATCACAGTACAACAAACGTCGAGCTGTTGACACAGCTGTCACGATATCTTTTCCGGAATATCACTGTCCATCATTTTCCAATACGCGCACGGAAGAAATCAAGTACCTGTTCTTTGTTTACTATATGTGGAACTATCAAATTGCAGCGCATGGGCTGATCTATCCAATTCATCTAAAGGCAATATGCCAGCAAATTTATCCAGAAATACCTTTAACACCTTGTGTTGCGCTACGAAAACATAAGGGTCATTTGAACCGCTTGGGAATAGGTCCGACCGAGAAGAACAGAAAGGATCGTGTCTATCTTGTCTGCAATGCTAAGTGCACCAACTTTCGTATCTGGCAATTCCCGTCACTGGCGGTTGGTAAATAATATCTCGAATAGCTCTAGCTACTGCTGTGTTTTTCTCCTGCAAGTAGAGCATATTTTTCTCCCATGATACCTTGCAGTTCATCAAATTCTCCAACCTTACCAGTCAATAAATCAAATTTGTAAATAGATGGCTCAGGCTACATCTTTCATGCTTGCAGTAGATAAGTGTGCTTTTTCTGCTAAAAGAGCTGCGATCTTTGCTGTTCGTTCCATAGTACTCACTAATGAGCCAATTTTTCATGGAAAGGTTACATGTTTGCTTGTCAACTAAATCAGAAATAATCAATCGTTGATCTTCACGCCAGAAAAATTCTGCATCTTCAAACGAGCTACTAAAACTTTCTGATTTCCTTTGACGACATTTCAAGATGTTCTGTATTCCGTTGCGTACCGATACAGAAAATATGGAGAAGTTTGCCATTTCGTTACGAACAACAAAAGTAGCGTTGATTGACTTTCATGAAGTCACAGAACTTCCTCAGGTACATCTAGTAACATCGTCAAAACGCTCGATAGCGGTTGGATACTCAATCAAAGTTCAGCACTTCGTCCAGCAGAATCTTCATCAATCTCCACATGAACATTGCATTTCTCAATTTTCTTTGATTTGATCCAAAATCATGTTTTCCCGTTCCATTGGACTAGCAATGACAAAAACTTCGCAAGTCTCTCTTCATGAGAATCTGCTGACTGAATCTTCACTTCATGAGTGAAAAGCGATGCCCCCGACTTGTCCGTCCACTTTCAATATCGAACAAATTCATCAAAAGGACTCATCGTCCAACAACTTACGGTAGGGTATGAACAGGGCGAATATATTCAAATGTATTGGTACCCCAATGCATATTGACCGGAAAAGCTCAGAGGTCAGACATCAGCAACTCATCAATCAATTCCTCAACAGGTTTTCCGATTTCTTGCTGGTGACATGCACGCTATATTCTTCGCGCCTTGTGACTTCACGAAAAGTGATATCTTCAACGGTCAGCACTTTTCCACGAACAAAAGCCTTGCGCAGCTTTCGTAAAATGACCATCTGCATCAAAGCAATCTTCTTGCTTGGTCCTTTCAAAATCTTCTGTTAAATCTGTTTGCTTTTCCTAGATTGGACACGCGCGCACAGCCAAGCTTGACGAGGGTTAGAAAACATTTCAATCTTATCAAAGGCAAACGATTGTCTGTTAAAAGGCTGCCATTTGTCGCGTAATTGCTTTCATGCCCGGTGTCACAACACTTGAGCCGGCATTTCTTCTAACCCTAACTCAACCAATAAATTTTCGTCATTTTACTCCTCCTCAGCCAATAATTTCTCACGTGTTGCTTTCTCCAATAAATGGATAACCTAGTCGTCCTGCCGCTCTGCCACCAAAAGTTTAGCAACAATACGTGCTAAAGTGCAGAATGCGACACATATGTAGCCTGCGTTCTGTCACAGAAAGCAGCTCCGCGAGGCGTCAATAAATTAAGAAAGTATGAGAACATTTCAGCACATAATCATAAGCAGGATGGACGAGATTGTATTCGTAAACGCGTTTCGCTTCTGCTTCAAAATGATCAAAATTGGCTAGAAAAGCGAGGCTTGATCGCTCACTTCAAAACAGCGTACTGAATGCTCATTCTGGTTGTGCAGAAAGTTTCTCCGTGTTCCGCCATCAGCCCATTCAATATCATAAACAGAATCCACCCTCTTGGATATAAGATGCCAGACGCTCAAACCATAGGTAACCTCAGAGATGTCGCACTGGGTTGGTAGGCAAACCGCCGACCTGTTGAAATAAGTAAAACTGCGTGATTTCCATGCAAACCGTCAAGCCATACTTCCCAACCCTAGACCTGCAGAACCTGTTGAGAAGTTTTCCCAGGTATCCTCCTACCAAAACGACTGTCCTGTTCCAACTTGGTTTCAGTCCCCAGCACTCAGACTGCAAATACAGCTCTGAATATTGCTTGGACTTGGTTTCATCTACCGCGAAACTGGTGGTGTTGAGTAGAAAGGCGATTAGGATCACCCGTCACGCATCCATCTGCTGGACGACGTGAAGGCTCTACATAAGCCACGCATTCCACGGCTCAGGACCAATGGCACGCAAGAAAGTATAGGACTCATGGTTTCCAGCACTCTTTTCATTGTCGTGAGCACTGCATGAGCATACAGCCCTGTTCATTTCGAAAACTGCTGCAACGTTAAAAATAATTTCCTGAAAGGTTAATTTTTAGACATTTCATAACTCCTTATCCCTTATCGTCATAGTGGAACTGCTCGATACGACACCTACACAACTTTGCATAGGGGCGTCAAAACGCAGTTCCACTAGTTTCATTACTTCATTGTTAATATAGCCTTAAGACCAACATCAAGTCTAGAGGGTGCAGCTCCATCTTCATTCAGCTCTTATCTGGCTTCCACCATCCCAGACTCGCTTCAGCAAGTAATTACATGGAACTGCTCCTTACACAAACACATTATAGCAAGAAATGCGAAAGTTTGTAAAAGGAAAATCTTTTCTTTTACGCCCTATTTCAGTAGAATTTCCACAAACTTCACACTAATTGAGCTGGTAAACACCTATCAGATGGTTGTCTGATTCGTTCCATTCGTTATCTAACTGAAAACCACTATTTTGCTGTCTCCATAGTGAATTCATGCCTAAAACCTTGCAAGCTTGCTAGTTCTTGCTGAGCTTCTGGATGGTGCCTCTGAGCTGGTTCAACATGTTCAGAAGGTTGTAGTTTTGGTCATAGTGCTGTCTATGTCTGCTGTCTTTAGAATTTATTTTCTTTTCAAGATATAGATTCCATCACCTAATCTATAACTAATACGGCTCATCTGTTTCTCTCGCTGTTCTATATCATCAAATGAAATTTGTTATGATATATTAGGCAACAGGGAAAACCCGTAACTCAAATATGTAAACCCAAAAACTCCTAAAACAGGATTTAGATAACTTGCATTACTACCAACATACATTAATCCAATCAAAAAGAAATAACAATGAATTCATGAGAATACTGGTTAACATTATTCATATCAAAACAATAACGAATTAAATACGTAACAATAGTTCATCAATGAATCACTTTCAGTGATATTCCATTTTCTCAATGATACTTCCTTACGTCAAACTTAAATAATTTCATAATTTGATAACTGAAATAAAAAATTAAAACAACAAAACTGTACAGATCAATTTATGATCAAATCAAAGCAATTAATCTCATGTAATTGGAATAATAATATTACTAAAAAGAAGCCATAAATATAGTGGTAGATGTAGGCATTAAACAATGTCCACTTAGAAAAAGATCTCATTGCATTATTACCGTCCTTCTTCAACGGTTCAACCTCAGAATAGCTTTCAAATGCATCAGATATAGCATTAACCAATTAGATACATTTGGTGTCATCAGGAGTCTCACTTACATTTTATATGTAACATCCTTAATTTCTTTATAAAATTTATGATTAGGATCGACTTTATAGTTTGTATTTTGTCAATATGTTTAACTTTATTTCTGTAAAACGATTCGTGTCAGAAACAATTTTAATTAATCTTTGTTGCAAGTCTTTACCATTGATCTTTTGTTTTCAAAAATTAATTGAACTTTGTTCAAATATGAACTTAATATTCGCATTAGTGACATTTTAGAATTTCCATTGCTTGCTCTTACAAATTTTTGTTCGTTCGAAAATAGAATCAAATTTGATTCCATGATTGATTAAAAATTTTCATCGTCACAATCATTAAATCAATTTTTTATTTAAAACCGAATGATTATCTTGCTCCCGTGGTTAGTTAACACTGTCCATTAATTATAAAAGCATCTTTTTTCTCGTTAATGCATTTACAAAGATCCAATAAATTTCAGATGAATTGAACCATCCTTTTATTTCAATCAAATGGTTGTATAAGTCTTTCAGTCTCGACATGCTTAGTAAATGTGTTGTTCATCGTTAAATTGACGAAATTGGTTAATATTTTTCATATTCAGAAACCTCTGTAATGCGGCAAC
>BNJU01004262.1_pt1 | contig 64656 bp, 102 predicted proteins | sample 8539281 | NCBI WGS metagenome assembly BNJU01 (sample SAMD00202456, study PRJDB9452) | human saliva metagenome | isolation source: human saliva | place: Japan
AAGATTTGATTCAGGCTTTCAAGGATTCTTCAATTGATATGATTTTATGTGCTATCGGTGGAGATGATACTTATCGGTTGCTACCTTATTTGTTTGAGAATGATGAGCTAAAAAAGTTGTACATCAGAAAGTATTCCTAGGTTTTTCTGATACTACGATCAATCATCTTATGCTGCACAAGTTAGGAATCAAGACTTTTTATGGGCAATCTTTTTCTTGCTGATGTTTGAGAACTAGAGACAGATATGCTCCCTTACACATTTTCTTATTTCAAAGAATTGATTACGACAGGCAGTATCTCAGAAATCCGCCCTGAGCGAAGTTTGGTACGAGGAGAGAACGGATTTCAGTGAAAAAGCCCTGGGAACGAAACGAACTCGTCATGAAAATCAAGGATTTGAATTGCTAAAAAGGCAAAAGCAATCTTTACTGGAGAAATTTTAGGTGGTTGCTTGGAATCCATCTATGATATATTTGCTCATTCACGATATGCGGACACTACTGAATTGTGTGCCAATATGAACTATTTCCTACGCTGCAAGCTTGGAAAGGAAAAAAATTCTTTTGTTGGAAACCAGTGAAGAAAAAAATCAGAACCAACTTTATATCGAAAAATGCTAGAAACCTTAAAAACGACAGGAATTTTTTTCTGTTTTAAATGGGATTCTTGTCGGAAAAGCCAATGGATGAAACCTACTATGATGAGTACAAGCAAATCCTGCTTGATGTCATTGATACAGATGTTCCAATCTTGTATAATGTAAATGTTGGGCATGCCACTCCAAGAGCGATTGTTCCTTTTGGTATGAAAGCTGAAGTGGATGCCAACGAGCAAGTGATTCGATTTTTGAATGAGCCAGAATAAATTAAAAAGTGCAGGCTGAAAGATGACCCTGCATTTTGCGTGTTGTTTACGAATTTAGTATAATAGGGGAAGCAAATGTAGAAAAGAGAAAAATATGCGAGTTCGTGGTTTTGAGCTTGTTTCAAGCTTTAAAAATGAAAATTTACTGCCAAAACGTGAGACGGCTCATGCGGCAGGTTATGACTTAAAAGTGGCAGAGCGTACAGTCATTGCGCCAAAAGAGATTAAATTAGTGCCAACAGGTGTCAAGGCCTATATGCAGGTTGGTGAAGTGCTTTATCTTTATGATCGTTCATCTAATCCACGTAAAAAAGGATTGGTGTTGATTAACTCTGTGGGCGTTATTGATGGGGATTACTATGGCAATCTGGGAAATGAAGGGCACATTTTTGCGCAAATGCAGAACATTACAGATCAAGAAGTGGTTTTTAGAAGAAGAAGATCGTATCGTTCAAGCTGTCTTTTTCACCGTTTTTGCTTGCTGATAATGATGAAGCAGATGGTGTGCGGACAGGTGGTTTTGGAAGCACGGGGCATTAAGAAAGAGGAATCTATCATAGCCAAGAAAAAGCGACATTTGTTTGTCAAAAATTGTAAATACCATTCTCCCAAGTATCTAGGGCGCTGTCCTAACTGTGGGGCTTGGTCTTCTTTTGTAGAAGAGATCGAAGTTGCAGAGGTTAAGAATGCGCGTGTTTCTCTGACAGGTGAAAAAAAGTCGACCGATGAAGTTAGCGGAGGTGACTTCTATCAATGTCAACCGTACCAAGACAGATATGGATGAGTTTAACCGCGTCTTGGGTGGCGGCGTGGTGCCAGGAAGTTTAGTTCTAATCGGAGGAGATCCCGGTATTGGGAAATCTACCCTTTTATTGCAGGTTTCGACCCAACTATCTCACAAGGGAACGGTATTGTATGTCAGTGGGGAAGAGTCTGCTGAGCAGATTAAGTTGCGTGCGGAGCGATTAGGCGATATTGACAGTGAGTTTTTATCTTTATGCCGAGACCAATATGCAGCAGATTCGTGCTGAGATTGAAAAAAATTAAGCCAGACTTCTTTGATTATAGACTCCATTCAGACGATTCTATCGCCAGAAATTTCTAGTGTGCAAGGCTCGGTTTCGCAAGTGAGAGAAGTGACAGCGGAGTTGATGCAGCTGGCAAAAACCAACAATATTGCCACCTTTATTGTCGGTCATATGACCAAGGAAGGTACCTTGGCTGGACCCTAGAACCTTGGAACACATGGTGGATACGGTACTTTATTTTTGAAGGTGAGCGACAGCATACTTTTCGTATTTTGCGGGCGGTCAAAAATCGCTTCGGCTCTACGAGATGAAATCGGCATTTTTGAGATGCAGTCAGGTGGTCTGGTTGAAGTGCTCAATCCTAGCCAGGTTTTTCTTAGAGGAGCGTTTAGATGGAGCAACAGGCTCTTCTATCGTGGTGACCATGGAGGGACGCGTCCAATCCTTGCGGAAGTGCAGGCTTTGGTGACGCCGACTATGTTTGGTAATGCCAAGCGGACAACGACGGGGTTGGACTTTAATCGCGCCAGTCTGATTATGGCTGTTTTGGAAAAGCGAGCAGGGCTATTATTGCAAAATCAAGATGCCTACCTCAAGTCAGCAGGCGGTGTCAAATTAGATGAGCCAGCCATTGACTTAGCTGTTGCTGTCGCAATTGCTTCTAGTTATAAAGATTTGCCAACAAATCCACAAGAATGTTTTTATTGGAGAAATCGGTCTGACGGGGAAATCCGCCGTGTTAATCGCATTGAGCAACGCATTAATGAAGCTGCTAAGCTAGGCTTTTACCAAAGTTTACGCTCCTAAAAACTCTCTGAACGGATTGAACATTCCCGAAACTATTGAAGTTATTGGTGTAACAACGATTGGTGAAGTGTTGAAGAAGGTGTTTGGATAAGTCAGTGTAACTGAGCGGTGAATTGATAGGTGAGACAGACGGTGGCTTCTACATTGCTAAGGAAATTCTGTAAATGATTGGAAGAATAATAAAGTTTCATCGTTTCTGTTATTTCTTTTCGACAACTATGTGGTATAATAGTAACGTTTGAAATAAAAACAGGTTTTTCCTGTTGAAAATATAAGATAAAAATTAGGAGACATAAAAAGTGGCGAATCAAATTCGTGTGCGTTATGCACCAAGTCCAACAGGGACTGTTACACATCGGGAATGCGCGGACTGCGCTCTTTAATTATCTTTACGCTCGTCACTACGGCGGAACTTTTTATCATTCGGATTGAAGATACTGACCGTAAACGCCATGTGGAAGACGGGGAACGTTCGCAGTTGGAAAATCTGCGTTGGTTAGGAATTGATTGGGATGAGAGTCCAGAAACGCATGAAAAATATCGCCAGTCTGAACGTTTGGACATTTACCAAAGCTATATCAATGAGTTACTTGAAAAAGGCTTGGCTTATAAATCATATGTGACGGAGGAAGAACTGGCAGCAGAGCGTGAGCGTCAGGAAGCTGCTGGAGAAACACCTCGTTACATCAATGAATATCTGGGAATGTCTGAAGATGAAAAAAAGCAGCTTATATCGCAGAGCGTGAAGCAGCAGGCATTGTTCCAACAGTCCGTCTTGTGGTCAATGAATCTGGTATTTACAAGTGGAACGATCTTGTCAAAGGTGAGATTGAATTTGAAGGTGGCAACATCGGTGGTGACTGGGTTATCCAGAAAAAAGACGGTTATCCAACTTATAATTTTGCGGTTGTGGTGGATGACCATCTGATGAAAATTTCCCATGTCATTCGTGGAGATGACCACATTGCCAATACCCCTAAGCAGCTCATGGTGTACGAAGCGCTCGGTTGGGAAGCGCCACAATTTGGTCACATGACCTTGATTATTAACTCCGAAACGGGTAAGAAATTGTCCAAACGTGATACAAACACGCTTCAATTTATCGAAGATTACCGTAAGAAAGGCTACCTTCCTGAAGCCGTCTTCAACTTTATTGCCCTCCTTGGCTGGAATCCTGGCGGTGAAAATGAAATCTTCTCTCGTGAAGAATTGATCCAACTCTTTGATGAACATCGTCTCAGCAAGTCTCCGGCTGCTTTTTGACCAAAAGAAATTAGACTGGATGAGCAATGAATACATTAAAAATGCGGATTTTGAAACCATTTTTGATATGGCGAAACCTTACTTGGAAGCGGCTGGTCGTTTGACTGACAAAGCTGAAAAATTAGTTGAACTTTACAAACCACAAATGAAGTCTGTAGATGAAATCGTACCGCTCACAGACCTTTTTCTTTGAAGATTTTCCCAGAGCTAACGGCAGAAGAAAAAAAGAGTTTATGGCAGGCGAAACGGTACCGACTGTTTTTGAAAGCATTCAAAGAAAAAAATTGGAAGCTATGAGTGATGAAGACTTCAAGTCAGAAAATATCTTCCCACAAATCAAGGCAGTGCAAAAAGAAACGGGTATCAAAGGCAAAAAAACCTCTTTATGCCAATTCGTATCGCTGTTTCAGGCGAAATGCACGGTCCAGAATTACCAGACACCATTTACCTGCTTGGACGTGAAAAATCTATTGAGCACATCGAAAATATGTTGAAGAACATCCAATAAATTTAACGAAAAACATCACATGTATTAAACTTGTGGTGTTTTTTTGCTTTTATATGATGAAATGCTTGATTTTTATGTTATAATAACCCTTAATACTAAATCAAAGTGAGGAATGCTTATGCCAGCTACTAAAAATGACCGCACAGGAAATTATTCAGTTTATAGCGGATGCTAAGAAAAAGACAAATGTAAAAAGTGACTTTTTGAAGGAAAACTAGCGGGCGAAGTGCCGAATTCAGTTGTCAAATTGGGCAATGTTCTCTTTGGTGACTGGGAGGAAATTAAACCTCTTTTGGTTAACCTAGAAGAGAATAAAACCTATGTGGTGGAGCAGGATGCTCGAAATTCTGCCGTGCCGCTGTTAGACAAGCGTGAGGTCAATGCTCGGATTGAGCCAGGAGCTATTATCCGCGACCAGGTGGAAATCGGTGATAATGCTGTGATTATGATGGGAACTGTTATCAATATCGGAGCTGAAATTGGTGCTGGAACGATGATTGATATGGGAGCCGTTTTGGGTGGTCGAGCTACTGTTGGAAAAAACAGCCACGTGGGTGCTGGGACTGTTCTTGCCGGTGTCATTGAGCCTGCCAGCGCAGATCCTGTCCGAGTGGGGGACAATGTCTTGATAGGGGCCAATGCTGTCGTTATTGAAGGAGTGCAGATTGGCAATGGTTCTGTCGTCGCTGCAGGGGCTATTGTGACGAAAGATGTGCCAGAAAAATGTTGTTGTAGCCGGTGTGCCTGCGCGTGTGATTAAGAAAATTGATGAACAAACCCAGCAGAAAACAGCATTGGAAGACGCTCTTCGGACACTTTAAAGAGGGAAATGTATGATTGATTATCAAAAAATTCGCCGAGACTTGCATCAAATTCCGGAAATTGGGCTGGAAGAGTATAAGACTCATGCCTATCTGATGAGAATAATTGATGAGTTGACTGCTGGCTTGGATTTCGTTGAGATTCGGACCTGGCGTACGGGAATTTTTGGTCTTTGTCAAAGGCAGTACACCTGCTAAGACGATTGGCTGGCGGACAGATATTGACGGTTTGCCGATTGTTGAGGAGACAGGGTTTGCCTTTGCTAGTCAACATGAGGGACGTATGCATGCCTGTGGGCATGATATGCACATGACAATCGCTCTGGGTTTGTTGGAGCAACTAACTACTGAGCAGCCTAAGAACAATCTACTTTTTTTCTTTTCCAACCAGCTGAGGAAAATGAAGCTGGGGGCATGCTGATGTATGAGGACGAAGCCTTTGGTGACTGGTTGCCAGATGAATTTTTATGGGCTTCATGTTCGGTCTGATCTCAAGGTAGGAGATATTGCTACGAATACCAGTACACTTTTTGCAGGGACTTGTGAAGTCAAATTAACCTTTAAGGGCAAGGGTGGTCATGCTGCATTTCCACATAATGCTAATGACGCTTTGGTAGCAGCCAGCTATTTTATCACTCAGGTTCAGACCATTGTGAGTCGCAATGTGGATCCAATTGAAGGAGCTGTCGTCACCTTTGGTGAATTCCATGCTGGAACGACGAATAATGTGATTGCTGAAACTGCTTTTTTGCATGGAACCATTCGAACGTTGACGCAGGAGATGAATTTGCTCACTCAAAAAAACGCTTGCGGGAAATCGCTGAAGGAGTAGCGCAGTCGTTTGGTGTAGAGCTTGAGTTGGAGCTGAAACAAGGCGGTTATCTTCCTGTGGAAAATCATCCTGAATTAGCTGCTCAATGCATGAATTTTTTCCAAAAAAAGAGAATGGCGTGCACATGATTGATATTTCACCCACAATGACCGGTGAGGACTTTGGCTATCTGCTCAGTAAAGTCAAGGGTGTGATGTTCTGGCTGGGAATTGATAGTCCTTACGCACTTCATCATCCTAAAATGGCGCCAGATGAAGCAGCGCTGCCTTTTGCTATTGAAAAATTTGGGAAGTTTTTAAGTGCAAAAGTTAATGAATAATGGGTTGGGAATGTTGATAATATTTCTGATCGAGGAGAAGATAAATGAAGGCAGATTTGCGCAAAACTATAGTCAGAAAAATGAAAGAGCAGGAATTGATAGTAAAACAGCAGAGAGATGCTTTGCTCACTCAGTACTTGCTGGAATCTTCTGCTTATCAACAAGCTAGAACAGTTGCTACTTATTTATCTTTGCCACACGAGTTTGATACAAGGATTTTCATCAGGCAGGCTCAAGCAGATGGCAAGCGGGTTTTGGTCCCTAAGACTTATCCCGAAGGGCGCATGACTTTTGTAGATTATAATCCAAATGACTTGGAATTGACTGTTTTTGGTATCTGGGAACCAAGAAGTGAACGAGCGGTGGAAAAAAATCTCATATTGATTTGATACATGTTCCGGGTGTTGCTTTTAACAAAAAAGGCTATCGGATTGGCTATGGAGGCGGCTATTATGACCGCTATTTGGCTGATTTTAAAGGGATGACAGTAAGTACAATTTATCCTTACCAGTTAGTTGATTTTTCAACCAGACAATTGTGATATTCCCGTTCAGGAGGTATTGATTTGTGAATAAAATTTATGATAAACGTTATCCAGTGACGAGTTTATTGTTGCTTATCACGACAGGAGTTTTCCTAACAATGTTTCTGTTGCGTGGCTTTAATTATGCTAGTACCCAAACGATTTATGAATTTGGGGCAATGAATGGTCGAACGATTCAATATTTTCCAAGTCAGATTTGGCGCTTGGTATCGGCGATTTTTGTTCATATCGGCTTGGAGCATTTTGTGATGAATATGATTACGCTGTATTTTTATCGGACGACAAGCTGAGGATATTTTTTTGGCTCGTGGAATTTTTCTGTTTCTTTATCTGATGTCTGGTATTTTAGGAAATGTCTTTGTCTTCTTTTTCACTCCAAGTGCTGTGGCTGCAGGTGCCTCTACATCTTTGTTTGGGATTTTTGGTGCTATTATTACTTTTGCGCTATGCAGTGCGAAATCCCTTACATTCAGCAACTTGGTCAGTCATACTTAGTTCTTCTAGTTATGAACTTGATGTTGAGCTTGACACCGGGAATTAGTCTGGCAGGACACTTAGGTGGTGCAGTCGGAGGCGCTCTTGTGCTGTTATTTTTCCCAGTCCGCGGGGAAAGAAGAGCTTATCAAGTGGGACAACGGTTATTGGCGTTGATTGCTTATATTGTTTTTAGCTTTGGGAATGATTTGGTTAGCTTTTAATTGAGGCATATAAAAAGAGGTTGAATAGACTGCTGTATCTCGCAGCAATCTGTTTTCACCTCTTTTTGCTTTTATTTCTGTTGACCAACTAAAATCTTTGCAGCAATCGTGATGCTCAGTTAATGGTGACCAATCTATTTTATCAATGTCAATATTAAAAAGAAGCGGTGTCATATGAAGAAGTGCCGCTTTTTCGTTTTCTCTCAGTTGAAAGTGGCTGCAACGTCATAAGAATTTGTAATGGTAAAGGACTCCTTGAAGTGATCAAGGATGTTTGTGATTGGAATAGTTCGTGTTTGTTAATTTATCAGCTACAATACCTCGGATTTCTTGCAAGTGTTGGCTATTGGGAATAACTTTAATCAGCAAGCCGTTTTTCTGCAATACACGCTGAAATTCTTGGTAATTGGCAGGAGAGAAGATGTCTAAAAATCATATCCATGCTAGCATCTTGAATAGGGATGTGCCAGATCTCCAACAAACCAATTTACCGTCAGGCTGTGGTCACTTTTGGCTGCTAGTTGAATAGACTCTTTTGACAAATCGAATGCATAGATATGTTTATCTGGAAATTGTGCTTGCAAATTTCGAGCATAATAGCCTTCTCCGCAACCAATGTCCAGCAGATTACCATGTTGTGGTAAAGATGATAAAATTTCTAGTAATTTCTTCAAAATTGGCTGGTAAAATCCTGCTTCGAGAATCAATTGTCGATTTTGAAAGTTGGATTTATCGTAGTCTTTTGATTGCTTCACCTGTGGAGCCAAGTTGACATAGCCAAACTTTTGCCAAGTCGAAGGAATGATGGTTCTTGCATTTGAGACTATTTTTCTGATAAAAAAACAGGGTTTGCTGGCAAAAAGGGCAAGAAAAGGCAGTAGCTGTTTCAAAGCGTTTAAGTTTGGGTTTCATGCGTTTTCTCTTTCATAAATTTCTCTGACTAGTGTAACATGTGAGAAATACTTTGACAAGTAGATAAAGAAAGGGAATTTTAAAATGAACCACACTTTTTAAAGCGGTTGGAGCTAAAGCAAGCACTATGGTAATATGCTTTTTGCTAAGTGAGAATGAAAAAGAAGCTGGAGCGAAAAGTCTCCAGCTTCAAAGTATATAGCGCAATAAACCAACGATGTAGTAGTTGATTGCTCTCTTTCCTATTTAGTAAGTCAAAACAAAATATTTTTTCTTACCACGACGTATAACGGTGAGTTCATTTTCTAATTTGTCAGCGTCCGTTAATCTGTAGTCAAGGGCTTGAATGCGTTCACCATTGATATAAATAGCGCCGTTTTTGAACATCTTCACGCGCTTGGCGTTTAGAATTGACAACGCTAGCCGTTACCAAAAGTTCTACGATATTGAGATTGTCATCTGCTTTCACTTGATAATTTGGCACACCACGGAGACCTTGTTTCAGCTCTTTGACAGACAGATTTTTGATATTTCCGACAAAAAGCTGCTCGGTGATATTGAGTGCTTCTTTGTAGGCTTTTTCACCGTGCACGAGTGTAACGACTTCTCGCGCTAAGATTTTTTGTGCCAAACGTTCATGTGGAGCTGCTTCAAATTGTTTTCCCGATTTCTTCGATTTCATCAAGCGGAAGAAGAGTGAAAATTTTGAGGAAACGAACGGCATCAGCGTCCATGACATTCATCCAGAATTGGTACATTTCGTAAGGACTGGTCTTATCAGCATTGAGCCATACAGCGTTGCCTTCTGACTTACCAAATTTCTTACCGGTTGCGTCTGTGATAAGGGGCACTGTAATAACGTGAGCTGTTTTGTCTGCCTTCCGACGAAGCAGTTCAGTACCAGCAGTCATATTGCCCCATTGGTCAGAACCACCGATTTGTAAAGTGACACCGTATTGGCGATTTAGCTCAAAAAAGTCATAGCCTTGCATGATTTGGTAAGCAAACTCGGTATAAGAAATCCCTGTTTCAATTCGTTTTTTTACGGATTCTTTACTCATCATGTAGTTGACGGTGAAATATTTTTCCGACATCGCGCAGAAAGTCAATAAAAGCTAATATCAGAGAACCAGTCGTAGTTGTTGACCATTTCAGCCTTGTTGTCACCATTTTCAAAAGTCAAGAAAACGAGATACTTGCGCTTGAATGCTCCGTACCCAGCCCTCAACTGTGTCTTTTGTTTGTAAACTCCGCTCGGTATCTTTAAATGATGGATCGCCAATTAGCCAGTTGCACCGCCGACGAGAGCGTAGGGTTTGTGACCCTGCCAACTGTAAATGTTTCATGACAAGGATTGGTACAAGATGACCGAGGTGCAGGCTGTCAGCTGTTGGATCATAGCCAGAATAAAAACTAACATTTTCCTTCCGCTAAGGGCTTTGCGCAACGCTTCTTCGTCAGTTGTTTGAAAAACCAAACCACGTTCTTTTTAGCTCATCAAAAATGTGCATGTCTGTCTCTCCTTTATAAAATTTCTAGTTATTGTAACATTGTATCACAAACAGCCATTAGAATGTAGTAAAATTGCAAAAATAATTTAAAAAAACAATGATTCTAGCCAAGGATTGCCCTTTCCTGTTGTCAGAAGTTTCATAAATTTGCTATAATAGGCAGAGAAAGTTCAAGGAGAAAGAATGAGTAAACAAGTTTTTGAAAAGATCAAACGATTGTTTGAAAAACTTTTTCAAACGAATCGTCCGAGCAAAAATGAAAAAGAAAGCTGGACACTTTGGAGTGTTGGCGGGACTGTCCTTCGTACTCTGAAATTATTATCAAATGTCTTTTTTGTGTTTGTTCTTTTTAGGTTGCTTGTTTGGTGGAGGGATTGCATTAGGCTATGGTGCACGAATCTTTGACAAGGTTGAAACTCCTAAAAAAGAAGAGTTCATCAAAAAAATTCAAGATATTTCAACCATTTCTGAATTAAAATATGCTGACGGCAGCTCCATTTCAGCCATTGATAGTGATTTGTTGCGAGTGCCAATTAAGAGTAAAGATATTTCTGACAATGTGAAAAAAGCGGTCATTGCGACAGAAGATGAGAATTTTCAGGAAGCACAATGGGAGTTGTTACAAAAAGCTGTTTTGCGGGCTACGCTAGGCTCTGTTGTAGGGATTGGTTCCTCAAGTGGTGGTTCTACCTTAACACAACAGTTAATCAAGCAACAAGTTGTCGGCGATGCTCCAACCTTTAGTCGTAAAGCATCAGAAATCATTGATGCGCTGGCTTTAGAACGCTACATGAGCAAAGACGATATTTTAACGACTTATTTGAATGTGGCACCGTTTGGGAGAAATAACAAAGGGCAAAATATTGCTGGTGTGGAAGAAGCTGCACAAGGAATTTTTGGAGTTCCTGCCAGCAAATTGACAATTCCTCAAGCAGCTTTTATTGCCGGTTTACCACAAAGTCCGATTGTTTACTCTCCTTATGCAGCTGACGGTAGCCTGAAAAGTGCTAAAGATATGACTTTTGGTCTCAATCGTGCGAAAAATGTTATTTACAATATGTACCGGACAGGTGCGATTAGTAAAGACGAGTACCAATTGTATAAAGATTATGATTTAAAACGAGACTTTTTACCAAGTGATACGACTTCAGCAAGAACACATGGCTATCTATATTACGTTGCTATGAAAGAAGCTCAAAAAAAGCAATGTATGATTACTTAATCAAACGTGACAATGTTTCACAGCAAGAGTTGAAAAAAATGATGCAACAGTGAAAGCTTACAGAGAACTAGCTGCGAAAGAGTTGAGTGAAGGCGGCTACACTGTCACCACAACTATTAATAAGAATGTGCATAATGCAATGCAAAATGCAGTAGCTAATTTTGGTAGTGTCTTAGATGATGGAACAGGTGCAGTCGAAGCTGGAAATGTCCTCATGGATAATCGTACAGGAGCTATTTTGGGGTTTGTGGGAGGACGTGATTATGCTTCTAACCAGAACAACCATGCATTTGATACAGAGCGCTCACCAGGCTCAACCATTAAGCCGATTTTAGCCTATGGTATTGCCATAGACCAAGGGCTTATGGGAAGTGCCAGCATGCTGTCTAACTACCCTGCAAATTTCTCTAGCGGTGAGCCAATTATGCACGTAGATAGCCGTGGTACAGCCATGATGGATTTGCAGGAAGCTTTGAATACTTCTTGGAACATTCCAGCTTATTGGACTTATAAATTGCTTCGTGACAAAGGAGTTAATGTCCAAGGGTACATGGAGAAAATGGGCTATCAAATTGAAAATTATGATATTGAAAGTCTGCCAATGGGAGGAGGTATTGAAGTATCTGTCGCCCAACACACCAATGGTTTCCAAACTTTAGCCAATAATGGGGCATACCAAGAGCGCTATATGATTGAAAAAGATTACGACAAAAAAACGGGAAAGTTGTCTATGAACACAAAAGCAAAAACCTGTTCAGGTTTACTCTAAGGCAACGGCGACGATTATGCAAAGTCTTATGCGTGGGGTATTGAGTTCGGGTGCTACGACGACCTTCAAATCTCGTTTAACGCAGATTAATAGCGATTTAGCTAGTGCTGATTGGATTGGTAAAACGGGTACGACTAACAGTAATGGTGACATGTGGCTCATGGTATCCACTCCCTAAAATTAACGTTAGGTGGTTGGATCGGTCATGACAATAATGCTTCAATGGCAGCTTTGACTGGTTACAACAACAATGCACAGTATATGGCTCACTTGGTGAATGCGATTTACCAAGCCGACCCAAGTCTCTGGGGAGTTGGTGATAAGTTCAACCTAGATTCTAGTGTCATTAAGTCCAATGTTCTTAAAGCGACGGGTGAACGAGCTGGTACAGTAACAGTCAATGGTCGCAGTATGAACCTGACCGGACAGACAGTTACTAGCTATTGGGCAAAAACGGTGCTCCGATGACCACCTATAAATTTGGAATCGGTGGTACAGATAGTGATTATCAAAAAGCTTGGGCAGCACTTTCTAAATAAAGGTAAAATAAAAACACTTTCATAAGTAAAAACTTGAAAAGCAGAGTTAAATAAGGTATAATATTACTAATAATTTGTCGTCTGCTTTATTTGAAATATTGTCCATATAAAAGCTTTACAGCAGTTAAATCATACTTTTAGAGTCAGATTTAGCTGCTCTTTTTGTGCCTATTTTTGGGATTTTTTTGTCGTTTGTCATCAAAACTTAAAAGATTCTGAAAATTACTCAAAAAGGACAAGTGAAAATTGCTACTCTATCATGTAATAGAGAATGTAGAAAGAAGAAGGAGTAAAAACTTGGCAGGACATGAAGTTCAATACGGGAAACACCGTACTCGTCGTAGTTTTTTTCAAGAATCAAGGAAGTTCTTGATTTACCAAATTTGATTGAAATCCAGACGGATTCGTTCAAAAGATTTTTCTTGACCATGGTTTGAAAAGAAGTATTTGAAGATGTACTTCCCTATCTCAAACTTTACAGATACAATGGAGCTAGAGTTTGTTGGTTATGAAATTAAAGAATCCAAATACACTTTAGAAGAAGCACGTATCCATGATGCCAGCTATTCTGCACCTATTTTTGTGACTTTCCGTTTGATTAATAAAGAAACTGGTGAAATCAAGACCCAAGAAGTGTTCTTTGGTGATTTCCCAATCATGACAGAAATGGGAACTTTCATTATCAATGGTGGTGAGCGGATTATCGTATCTCAGCTCGTTCGTTCTCCAGGTGTTTACTTCAATGATAAAGTAGACAAAAATGGGAAGGTTGGGTATGGTTCCACCGTCATTCCAAACCGTGGAGCTTGGTTAGAGTTGGAAACGGACTCAAAAGATATTGCCTACACTCGGATTGACCGCACTCGTAAAATTCCATTTACAACGCTTGTTCGTGCACTTGGTTTCTCTGGTGATGATGAAATCTTTGATATTTTCGGTGATAGCGATCTCGTTCGCAACACGATTGAAAAAGATATCCACAAAAATCCGATGGATTCACGTACAGATGAAGCGCTGAAAGAAATCTATGAACGTCTTCGTCCAGGTGAGCCTAAAACAGCTGATAGCTCACGTAGTCTATTGGTCGCTCGTTTCTTTGATCCACATCGTTACGACTTGGCGGCAGTTGGTCGTTATAAAATCAATAAAAAAATTAAACATTAAAACACGTTTGTTAAATCAAACGATTGCAGAGCCTTTGGTAGATCCAGAAACAGGTGAAATCTTGGTTGAAGCTGGAACTGTTATGACACGTAGTGTCATTGATAGCATTGCAGAATACTTGGACGGTGATTTGAATAAAATTACTTATATTCCAAATGACGCAGCTGTATTGACGGATCCAGTCGTTCTTCAAAAAAATTCAAAGTGGTGGCGCCAACTGATCCAGATCGCGTGGTGACTATTATTGGTAATGCTAACCCAGAGATCGAGTTCATACGATTACGCCAGCAGATATTTTGGCTGAGATGAATTACTTCTTGAACCTCGCTGAAGGACTTGGTCGTGTGGATGATATTGACCACTTGGGAAATCGTCGGATTCGTGCCGTTGGTGAATTGCTTGCTAACCAAGTACGTCTTGGTTTGTCTCGTATGGAGCGAAATGTTCGCGAGCGCATGAGTGTGCAAGATAATGAAGTGTTGACACCGCAACAAATCATTAACATCCGCCCAGTCACAGCAGCTATCAAAGAATTCTTTGGTTCATCTCAATTGTCTCAATTTATGGACCAACATAATCCACTGTCTGAATTGTCTCACAAACGTCGTTTGTCAGCCTTGGGACCTGGTGGTTTGACTCGTGATCGTGCTGGATATGAAGTGCGTGACGTGCACTATACCCACTATGGTCGTATGTGCCCGATTGAAACGCCTGAAGGACCAAACATTGGTTTGATCAATAACTTGTCTTCTTATGGTCATTTGAATAAATATGGATTTATCCAAACGCCGTATCGTAAAGTGAATCGTGAAACAGGTCTGGTCACCAATGAAATCGTTTGGTTGACAGCGGACGAAGAAGATGAATTTATCGTAGCGCAAGCAAATTCTAAATTAACAGAAGATGGTCGTTTTGCAGAAGCAATTGTCATGGGACGCCACCAAGGGAACAACCAAGAATTTCCTTCAGATCAAGTAGACTTCATGGATGTATCGCCTAAGCAGGTAGTTGCGGTTGCGACAGCATGTATTCCTTTCCTTGAAAATGACGACTCAAACCGTGCTCTCATGGGTGCCAACATGCAACGTCAGGCGGTACCGTTGATTGATCCGCATGCACCATATGTTGGTACTGGTATGGAATACCAAGCAGCTCATGACTCTGGTGCGGCGATTATTGCCCAACACGACGGTAAAGTTGTGTATTCTGATGCAGCCAAAGTTGAAGTTCGTCGTGAAGACGGTTCACTTGATGTCTATCATATTACGAAATTCCGCCGTTCTAACTCAGGTGCTTCTTACAACCAACGCACGCTGGTAAAAGTTGGCGATACAGTTGAAAAAGGTGATTTTTATCGCAGACGGACCTTCTATGGAAAAAAAGGTGAAATGGCACTTGGACAAAAATCCAATCGTTGCTTATATGACATGGGAAGGTTACAACTTTGAAGATGCCGTTATCATGAGTGAACGTTTAGTGAAAGACGATATTTACACATCTGTTCACTTGGAAGAATTTGAATCAGAAACACGTGATACAAAGCTCGGACCTGAAGAAATCACGCGCGAAATTCCAAACGTCGGGGAAGATGCTTTGAGAGACCTTGACGAGATGGGGATTATCCGCATTGGTGCTGAGGTGAAAAGAAGGCGACATTCTTGTCGGTAAAGTAACGCCGAAAGGTGAAAAAGATTTATCCGCTGAAGAACGCCTGCTTCATGCAATTTTTGGTGATAAGTCTCGTGAAGTGCGTGATACCTCCCTTCGTGTACCACACGGTGGTGCAGGTGTTGTCCGTGATGTGAAAATCTTTACTCGTGCGAACGGTGATGAATTGCAATCCGGTGTCAACATGTTGGTACGTGTTTATATCGCTCAAAAACGGAAAATCCGCGTTGGAGATAAGATGGCCGGACGCCACGGAAACAAAGGGGTTGTTTCCCGCATTGTTCCAGTTGAGGATATGCCGTATCTTCCAGACGGAACACCAGTTGATATCATGTTGAATCCTCTTGGGGTGCCGTCACGCATGAATATCGGACAAGTTATGGAATTGCACCTCGGTATGGCTGCTCGCAACCTTGGTATCCACATTGCAACGCCAGTCTTTGACGGAGCTAGCTCAGATGATCTTTGGGAAACCGTTCGTGAAGCAGGTATGGATAGCGATGCTAAGACAATCCTTTATGATGGACGTACTGGAGAACCGTTTGATAACCGTGTGTCCGTTGGTGTCATGTACACGATCAAACTCCACCACATGGTTGATGATAAGCTCCATGCCCGTTCCGTTGGTCCTTATTCAACCGTTACACAACAACCTCTTGGTGGTAAAGCGCAGTTTGGTGGACAACGTTTTGGAGAAATGGAAGTTTGGGCTCTTGAAGCCTACGGTGCTTCTAATGTCCTTCAAGAAATCTTGACTTACAAGTCAGATGACATCAATGGTCGTTTGAGAGCTTATGAAGCCATTACCAAAAGGTAAGCCAATTCCAAAACCAGGTGTTCCAGAATCCTTCCGTGTCCTTGTAAAAGAATTGCAATCACTTGGTCTTGACATGCGTGTCCTTGATGAAGACGACAATGAAGTAGAACTTCGTGACTTGGATGAAGGCATGGATGACGATGTGATTCACGTAGATGACCTTGAAAAAGCGCGTGAAAAAGCAGCGCAAGAAGCAAAAGCCGCTTTTGATGCTGAAGGGAAAGAATAAGAACTGATTCAATAGATAATAAAGAAAGGTAAGAAATAGTGGTTGATGTAAATCGTTTTCAAAGTATGCAAATCACCCTAGCTTCTCCTAGTAAAGTCCGCTCTTGGTCTTATGGAGAAGTGAAGAAACCTGAAACAATTAACTACCGCACACTAAAACCAGAACGCGAAGGGCTTTTTGATGAAGTCATCTTTGGTCCTACGAAAGACTGGGAATGTGCGTGTGGAAAAATATAAACGGATTCGTTATAAAGGAATCATTTGTGACCGTTGTGGTGTTGAAGTAACTCGTACTAAAGTTCGTCGTGAACGTATGGGACATATTGAGTTGAAAGCACCTGTTTCTCATATTTGGTATTTTAAAAGGAATCCCAAGCCGAATGGGCTTGACCTTGGACATGAGCCCTCGTGCCCTTGAGGAAGTCATCTATTTTGCAGCTTATGTGGTGATTGATCCTAAAAGATACACCACTTGAGCACAAATCCATTATGACGGAGCGGGAGTATCGTGAACGCTTACGTGAATATGGTCAAGGCTCCTTTGTTGCAAAAATGGGTGCTGAAGCAATCCAAGATCTCTTGAAACAAGTAGATTTGGAAAAAGAAATTGCAGAGCTCAAAGATGAATTAAAAACGGCAACTGGACAAAAACGTGTCAAGGCTATTCGTCGTTTGGATGTTTTTAGATGCCTTTTCAAAAAAATCTGGTAACAAGCCAGAATGGATGGTCTTAAACATCTTGCCAGTTATTCCGCCAGACTTACGTCCAATGCTTCAGTTGGACGGTGGACGTTTTGCCTCTTCTGACCTGAACGACCTTTACCGTCGTGTTATCAATCGGAATAATCGTTTAGCACGTCTTTTTGGAACTCAAATGCTCCTGGAATCATCGTGCAAAATGAAAAAGCGGATGTTGCAAGAAGCGGTTGATGCTTTGATTGACAATGGTCGTCGTGGTCGTCCTATTACTGGACCAGGTAGCCGCCCGCTCAAATCATTGAGCCACATGCTCAAAGGAAAAACAAGGTCGTTTCCGTCAAAACTTGCTGGGTAAACGGGTTGACTTCTCAGGACGTTCGGTTATTGCAGTTGGTCCGACACTCAAGATGTACCAATGTGGTGTGCCACGTGAAATGGCTATTGAACTCTTCAAACCATTTGTCATGCGTGAAATTGTCGCGCGTGATATTGTGCAAAATGTCAAAGCTGCTAAGCGCTTGGTAGAACGGAATGATGAACGCATCTGGGATATTTTAGAAGATGTGATTAAAGAACACCCAGTGCTCCTTAACCGCGCACCGACGCTTCACAGATTAGGAATTCAAGCATTTGAGCCAGTCTTGATTGACGGGAAAGCTCTTCGTTTGCACCCACTTGTGTGTGAGGCTTATAATGCCGACTTTGACGGAGACCAAATGGCTATCCACGTGCCCTTGTCAGAAGAAGCTCAAGCAGAAGCACGGATTCTCATGCTGGCAGCCGAACACATCCTCAATCCAAAAGACGGGAAGCCAGTAGTAACCCCTTCACAGGATATGGTCTTGGGGAACTACTACCTGACTATGGAAGAAGCTGGTCGTGAAGGAGAAGGAATGGTCTTTAAAGACCGTGATGAAGCTGTAATGGCTCTCCGTAATGGCTATGTTCACTTACATACGCGTGTTGGGATTGCAACGGATAGTTTAAACAAACCATGGATAGAAAATCAAAAAAACACAAGATCCTCTTGACAACAGTGGGTAAGATTCTTTTTAATGATATCATGCCAGATGAATTGCCATATTTGCAAGAACCAAATGCTTCAAACATGGCAGAAGGTGTGCCAGCTAAGTATTTCTTAGAATCTGGTCAAGATGTCAAAGAAGCTATCAGTAAGCTAGAATTAAATGTACCATTCAAGAAGAAAAATCTTGGGAATATCATTGCTGAAATCTTCAAACGTTTCCGTACAACTGAAACATCTGCTTTCCTTGACCGTCTGAAAGATCTCGGCTATCATCATTCAACGTTAGCAGGCTTGACAGTAGGGATTGCTGATATTCCGGTTGTTGAAGATAAGGCAGAAATTATCGAAGAGTCTCACAAACGTGTGGAACAAATCACCAAACAATTCCGCCGTGGTATGATTACAGACGATGAACGCTACAATGCAGTTACTGCTGAATGGCGTGCAGCTCGTGAAAAAAATTGGAAAAAAACGTTTGGTTGCCAACCAAGATCCTAAGAATCCAATCGTTATGATGATGGATTCTGGAGCCCGTGGTAACATTTCTAACTTCTCACAACTTGCTGGTATGCGTGGTTTGATGGCTGCTCCTAATGGCCGTATCATGGAATTACCTATTCTATCTAACTTCCGTGAAGGTTTGTCTGTTTTGGAAATGTTCTTCTCTACTCACGGTGCTCGTAAAGGGATGACTGATACAGCCCTTAAAACAGCTGACTCAGGTTATCTGACTCGCCGTTTGGTTGATGTGGCGCAAGATGTGATTATCCGTGAAGACGACTGTGGAACAGACCGTGGACTTGTGATCCGTGCCATTACTGATGGTAAAAGAAATGATTGAACCATTAGAAGAACGCTTGATTGGTCGTTATACGAAGAAATCTGTTAAACATCCTGAAACAGGCGAAATCATCGTTGGTCCAGATGTATTAATTACAGAAGATATGGCGCATGAAATTGTTAGCGCTGGTGTCGAAGAAGTCACTATTCGCTCTGTCTTTACATGTAATACACGTCATGGAGTTTGCCGTCGTTGTTACGGTATCAACCTGGCAACGGGCGATGCGGTTGAAGTCGGTGAGGCAGTCGGAACGATTGCTGCTCAATCTATCGGTGAACCTGGTACACAGCTTACAATGCGTACTTTCCACACGGGTGGTGTTGCGTCTAATACCGATATCACACAAGGTCTTCCTCGTGTTCAAGAAATCTTTGAAGCCCGCAATCCAAAAGGGGAAGCAGTTATTACTGAAGTTAAAGGCGAAGTAACTGCAATTGAAGAAGACGCTTCTACTCGGACTAAGAAAGTCTTTGTTAAAGGTGCAACTGGTGAAGGGGAATATGTAGTACCATTTACAGCTCGTATGAAAGTAACAGTAGGGGATAAAATCTCTCGTGGCGCTGCTCTGACAGAAGGATCTATCCAGCCTAAGCACTTGCTGGCTGTTCGTGATGTCTTGTCTGTTGAAACTTACTTGCTTGCTGAAGTACAAAAAGTTTACCGTAGCCAAGGGGTAGAAATCGGTGACAAACACATTGAGGTAATGGTTCGCCAGATGATTCGCAAAGTGCGTGTCATGGATCCAGGAGATACAGATCTTCTCATGGGTACACTCATGGATATCACAGACTTTACTGATGCTAACCGAGATGTGGTTATCTCTGGAGGAGTTCCTGCGACTGCTCGTCCAGTCCTCATGGGAATTACTAAAGCATCTCTTGAAACAAACAGTTTCTTGTCAGCTGCTTCCTTCCAAGAAACCACTCGTGTCCTTACAGACGCGGCTATCCGTGGTAAGAAAGACCACTTGCTTGGTCTCAAGGAAAATGTTATTATTGGTAAAATTATCCCAGCTGGTACAGGTATGGCTCGTTACCGTAACCTTGAACCGCAAGCTGTCAATGAAGTCGAAATTATCGAAGATACAACTGTAACAGAACCTGTGGAAGAAACCACTCCAGTAGAATAATAAAGAGTCGAGGCCTTCTCGGCTCTTTTATTATTTAGATTTCATATTTTAGTCAAATTATTTTGTAGAAAACTTTCTTTATATCAAGAAAACTTTTAGAAAATATGATATAATAGTTTCGTATAAAATAGAAAAAGGAGTTTTTGTAACATGGCAAAACTTACTGTTAAAGACGTTGAATTGAAAGGCAAAAAAAGTCCTTGTTCGCGTTGATTTCAATGTGCCGCTTAAAGACGGAGTTATCACAAACGACAACCGTATCTCAGCTGCTCTTCCAACAATCAAGTATATCCTTGAACATGGTGGACGTGCTATTCTTTTTCTCACCTTGGACGTGTGAAAGAAGAAGCTGATAAAGAAGGAAAATCTCTTGCACCAGTTGCGGCTGATTTAGCTAAAAAAATTAGGTCAAGATGTTGCTTTCCTTCCAGGAGTAACTCGTGGAGCAGAGCTTGAAGCAGCTATCAATGCCCTTAAAGATGGTGAAGTTCTTCTTGTTGAAAACACTCGTTTTTGAAGATGTTGACGGCAAGAAAGAATCTAAAAACGATCCAGAACTTGGTAAATATTGGGCCAGCCTTGGAGACGGCATCTTTGTAAATGATGCATTTGGTACAGCTCACCGTGCTCACGCATCTAACGTAGGTATCTCAGCAAACGTTGAGAAAGCAGTTGCAGGTTTCCTTCTTGAAAACGAAATTGCTTATATCAAAAGAAGCTGTTGAAAAATCCAGTTCGTCCATTCGTAGCCATCCTTGGTGGTTCTAAAGTATCAGACAAGATTGGTGTTATCGAAAAATCTTCTTGAAAAAGCTGATAAAGTCCTTATCGGTGGCGGTATGACGTATACTTTCTACAAAGCACAAGGTATCGAAATCGGTAGCTCACTTGTAGAAGAAGATAAATTAGATATTGCAAAAGCTCTCCTTGAAAAAGCAAACGGTAAACTCATTTTGCCAGTTGACTCAAAAGAAGCCAATGCTTTGCGGACTATACTGAAGTAAAAAGACACCGAAGGTGAAGCGGTAGACCCAGGTTTCTTAGGGTCTTGATATCGGTCCTAAATCAATCGCTAAGTTTGACCAAGAATTGACTGGTGCGAAAACAGTTGTTTGGAATGGTCCAATGGGTGTCTTTGAAAATCCTGACTTCCAAGCTGGTACAATCGGTGTCATGGATGCTATCGTGAAACAACCAGGCGTGAAATCTATTATCGGTGGTGGTGACTCAGCAGCGGCAGCTATCAACCTTGGTCGTGCAGACAAATTCTCATGGATTTCTACAGGCGGAGGCGCAAGTATGGAGCTTCTTGAAGGTAAAGTATTGCCAGGATTGGCTGCTCTTACAGAAAAATAAGGCGGTCAGTCAGAAATCTATGATTTCGTTGAGTGTCATTTCTGATTTTTAGGGGACAACTTCAACTCATCCACTGGAAGAGTTGAACCCTGCAAGGCTGAATAGGGTTGGTCACGAGCTTAGCGAAGTGAACTGCCATTCAGCTATTACGCTATAGTAGATGAAAAGAGCTGGATGTCAGCTCTTTTCTAGTGCACACGCTAGATTTTCTGCGAAACGAAGTGAGCTAAGAAAATCAGTGGAGGTAAAAGATAAAGTACTGCCAGCTCTTGCAGCACTTACGGAACAATAATTCTAAAGGAGACTGGAACAAAAAAATTTCCAGTCTCAAATTTATGTAATCATAAATGATGACTGCAGTAGCTGATTGCTCACAGCAGTACTTGAAGGTTGCAGTTAGGATTTGTGGCACAAGCTTCAACCTTTTTAGAATGAAAAGAAATTGTTTTCATTTCTTGTAATCATTATTATCTTTTCTCTAAAATATGTTAGAATAAAAGGTAAAAAGGAAATGCATGAATGGGTTATTTTAAGAAGTATAAGTTTGATAAGTCGAAATTTAAATTAGGAATGCGAACCTTTAAAACGGGGGTCGCGGTTTTCTTGTTCTTCTTGTCTTTGGGCTTTTTGGTTGGAAAGGATTGCAGATTGGTGCTCTGACAGCTGTTTTCAGTTTGCGCGAAGATTTTGATAAAAGCGTCCATTTTGGAACCTCTCGTATTTTAAGGAATAGCATTGGTGGTTTGTATGCCTTGTTCTTCTTTCTCATCAATAACCTGTTTCATGAGCAGTTTTGGGTGACCTTACTGGTCGTTCCTATTTGTACGATGTTAACGATTATGACAAATGTTGCTATGAACAACAAAGCGGGAGTGATTGGTGGTGTTTCTGCCATGCTGATTATTACTTTATCTATTCCAACAGGAGAGACAGTTTTGTATGTATTTGCACGTGTCTTTGAGACTTTCATGGGGGTTTTCGTTGCCATGCTGGTCAATTCTGATGTGGATCGCTTGCGGAAGGTATTGAAATTAAAAACGAAGAATAATGTTAGAAAATATAACATGAGTTCTTGACATAGAAATTTTTTTCAGATTATAATAGAGCATAAGAAAGGAATTTGCAATGAAGGAAAAAAGAATTTCGTCGCAATATGGCTGTTTTTCCCATTGGTAGCGTTATGAAATTGACGGATTTGACAGCACGTCAGATTCGTTATTATGAAGATCAAGAATTGATTAAGCCTGATCGAAATGAAGGAAATCGCCGCATGTATTCATTAAATGATATGGATCGCTTGTTGGAGATTAAAGATTACATTTCAGAAGGTTACAATATTGCTGCTATTAAACGGAAATATGCTGAGCGCGAAGCGAGATATAAAAAAAGCCAGTGAGCGAGAAAGACGTTCGTCGAGCCCTTCATAACGATATTTTGCAACAAGGCCGCTTTGCTTCTTCCCTTCCACCATTTGGTCGTATGCATTGACCAACATCAATTTTTAAAAATTTTATAAGGAGATACTCATGTCAATTACAGTAGCTGACATTCGTCGCGAAGTGAAAAGAAAAAAATGTTACCTTTATCCGTTTGATGTTTTCGGATGTTTTGGGAACGATGAAAAATGTCGAAATTCCGGCGACAGATGAACAGCTGAATAAAGTTTTGTCCAACAAAGTGATGTTCGATGGTTCTTCCATTGAAGGTTTTGTGCGTATCAATGAGTCAGATATGTACCTTTATCCTGATTTGGATACATGGACTGTTTTCCCTTGGGGAGACGAAAACGGAAGTGTCGCAGGACTGATTTGCGATGTCTATACGACGGAAGGAACACCTTTTAAAGGGGATCCACGTGGAAATTTAAAACGCGCTTTACGTCACATGGAAGAATTAGGATTCAAATCCTTTAATTTAGGTCCTGAGCCAGAATTTTTCCTATTTAAACTCGATGAGAATGGCGATCCGACTCTTGAAGTGAATGATAAGGGTGGCTATTTTGACCTTGCTCCGACTGACCTGGCTGACAATACTCGCCGTGAAATCGTTAATGTCCTTACAACAATGGGATTTGAAGTGAAAGCCAGTCACCATGAGAGTAGCTATCGGTCAGCACGAAATTGACTTTAAATACGATGAAGTTCTCCGTGCCTGTGATAAGATTCAGTTGTTTAAGCTGGTTGTTAAGACAATTGCCCGCAAGCATGGTTTGTACGCTACTTTTATGGCAAAAACCAAAATTTGGTATTGCTGGTTCAGGTATGCACTGTAATATGTCGCTCTTTAATCAAGACGGTCAAAATGCTTTCTTTGATCCAGAAGATCCAAAGGGCATGCAATTATCAAAAACAGCCTATTATTTCCTTTGGTGGGTTGATTAAACATGCTTACAATTATACAGCTATCATGAATCCGACTGTCAATTCTTACAAACGTTTGGTTCCTGGCTATGAAGCTCCTGTGTATATTGCTTGGGCAGGACGAAATCGTTCTCCACTTGTTCGCGTGCCAGCTTCACGCGGTATGGGAACACGTTTGGAATTGCGCTCTGTTGACCCAATGGCTAACCCTTATATTGCTATGGCGGTTCTTCTTGAAGTTGGACTTCATGGGATTGAAAATAAAATTGAAGCACCTGCTCCGATTGAAGAAAATATCTATGTCATGACAGCAGAAGAGCGCAAAGAAGCGGGTATTACAGACCTTCCTTCTACTCTACATAATGCGGTGAAAGCACTGACAGAAGATGAAGTTGTAAAAGCTGCACTTGGGAACCATATTTATACAAGTTTTGTAGAAGCAAAACGCATTGAATGGGCAAGCTATGCCACGTTCGTTTCCCAATGGGAAGTAGATAACTATCTTGATTTGTATTAATAAATTGGGAGCGAGGCTTAGAAAAAGTCTCGTTTTCTTGATGAATGAAAAACGACTAATCAGAATAATGACACTTTTTCTACAGTTTTGAGCAAATGGCGAAAAACTTGTATAATGGAGCATATTTATTGAAAAATTATGACATTTTCGGTATAATAAACAGAACAAAGGGAGGTGAAGCAGGTGTATCGTGTTATTGAAATGTATGGCAAAGATGAACCGTGGTGGTTTTTCGATGGCTGGAAGCTAATATCGTATCAGTACAGCATTTTGATAACTATTATGCTGCTTTTAAAATATTATAAACGCCAATGGCTGAAGTTGGCAGATGCTTTTCCTTTCTACAAAAGTCGAAGTGATTTGATGTCTATTTTTGGGATGCAGGAGATTTGCGTTGGTGCGAGGAATGTGCGACTCTGTTCAGCAGTATCATTCTCTCGCTCTGTTAGAAAAATGATACTGTTATTCCCAAAGAAAAATACAGCCGGGTTACAATAAACAAAATAGTGAAGAGGAACATCGTGCCTGCTCTCTAACATTTAAATAATTTGCAAAATGGTGATTTTTTTCACCATTTTTTTATTTTTCTTCTGCGAATAGTATAAAGTGAGGAGGAGATATGGTTCAAAACATTGCACAGGCTATTATTTGCCAAGCTAAAAAGAGCAGGCTCAGGACATTTATTTTTGTTCCAAGGGAAAATATGTATGAGCTATACATGCGAATTGGCGATGAACGGCGCTTTATCCAACAGTATGCATTTTGAAGAGATGGCAGCAGTAATTAGTCATTTTAAGTTTACCGCTGGGATGAATGTCGGCGAAAAAAACGCAGAAGCCAGTTAGGATCTTGTGATTATCAATATGGTGATAAGAAAACGTCATTACGACTGTCAACAGTAGGGGATTATCGTGGATACGAAAGTCTGGTGATTCGTTTATTGCATGATGAAGAGGCAGAGTTGAAGTTTTGGTTTGCTCAAATCTCAGAGTTAAAAGAACGCTTCAAACAACGAGGCTTTATCTTTTTCGGGACCGGTAGGGAAGTGGTAAAACTACTCTCATGCACCAGTTGGCTCAAGAGCGTTTTGCCGATCAACAAATCATGTCAATTGAAGATCCAGTTGAAATCAAACAAGCAGGGATGTTACAGCTGCAGCTGAACGAAGCGATTGGTTTAACTTATGAAAGTTTGATTAAACTTTCTCTTCGGCATCGACCAGATTTATTGATTATCGGAGAGATTCGTGATGCGGAGACAGCAAGGGCAGTTGTCCGAGCTAGCTTAACAGGGAGTGACTGTTTTTCAACTATTCATGCTAAAAAGCGTACGAGGTGTCTATGAACGGTTGCTGGAGTTGGGAGTGACAGAAGCAGAGCTGAAAAAATTGTTTTGCAAAGGAATTTGCTACCAACGGTTAATTGCGAAAGGAGGAATAGTGGATTTTGTCAGTGAAAGGTATCAAGAGCATGAGCCAAGTGACTGGAATAAGCAGATTGATCAGCTTTATGCAGCAGGACATATCACTTTTGAGCAGGCAGAAACGGAAAAATTATCCATAGTTAGGCAGAAAAAAGTCGTAGAGTTGCTGAATAATCTTTTTTTCTAGCGGCTTTCATTTAGCAGAAATGATTGATTTTTTGAAGCGGAGTGCCCTCCTAGAAAAACCTATGTGGAAAAAGATGAAAGAGGGTTTAGCAACAGGAAAACCTTTTTCAGAAATTATAGCTAGTTTAGGATTTTCAGATAGTGTTGTCACCCAGCTTTCACTGGCAGAGCTACATGGGAATCTCTCACTCAGCCTGACTAAGATTGAGGAATACTTGGAAAAATGTCTCAAAAAGTCAAGAAAAAGTTAATTGAGGTAGCCACTTATCCATTCATTTTACTTATTTTTTTAGTATTCATTATGTTAGGGCTGCGCAATTATTTACTTCCGCAGTTAGAACGCCAAAATAGTGCAACGCAGCTGATTAGTCAGTTGCCGCAAATTTTTCTGGGTTCACTAGTAGTAGTCCTTGCTTTGTTCGCGATAGGTTTTATTGGTTTCAAAAAGCTCAAAAATAGCAGTATTTGGTTTGTTGGCTCGCCTTCCTTTTTGGCGCTTTTATTCAAACCTATTTGACAGCTTATTATGCGAGAGAATGGGGGAATATGATTGGTCAAGGTTTAGAACTTAGTCAGATTTTTCAAATGATGCAAAGGGCAACGCTCTGCTATGTTTTCAAGAAATTGGAAAAGATTTAGAAATTGCGTTGCAAAATGGTCAGGAATTTTCACAAGTAGTGAAATATTATCCGTTTTTAAAAAGGAATTGGGCTTGATAATTGAATACGGTGAAGTGAAATCCAAATTGGGGTGTGAATTAGAAGTTTATGCCCAAAAAAACATGGGAGACATTTTTAAACGTGTTCATCAAGCGATGAATGTCATTCAACCACTAGTGTTTGTCTTTGTGGCTTTAATGATTGTATTGTTGTATGCAGCCATGTTGCTGCCAATTTATCAAAATATGGAGGTTCAATTATGAAAAATTAAAAAGTTTGAAGGTTAAAGGTTTTTACTTTAGTAGAAATGTAGGATAGTAAAATTCTTAGATTCTCCACTTGATGACAATTTCCTCAGATGTCACTTGTACCTTTGTTGATTAGAGCCCTAACTACCACCTTTTGCCCCTCATAGTCCATGCCCAGGACATCCCCTCTGTTCAGGATTTGTCTCATGTCGTCTTTTTCGTTCTTGCTGTTTTTAGTGCCTGGTCGTTTTCCAGTTCAGCCTCTAGCATGCCTCTCATGAGCGTAAACTCAGCAGACCGTCTCTGTAATTCCTCTAGCGTGATACGGTCGTCTATATAGAGGTCGTTCAATCTGCTCAGCTTGGCTGTAAGTTCCTCTATCTGTTTCTGATAGCTGTCACGGTCTATGCCGTTGTCCTCAGTGCTAGAAAATAGCTCATCAAGGTAGCTAGTGTCATTTTGTAGCTTGCTGATTTGGTGGAGCACATTCTCCTCAACATCTGCCTTTTTCGTAAAAAGTGTGAGTTACATTTTTTGTTATCGTTGTAGGTTGTCACCCTCTTGTCGTCCTTGGAAACCTGTTTTTACACTGATAGCGGATGTTACGGCTACCGTCTTTACGTTTAGTCCCTAGCGTGATTGTGAGCGGTGCTCCACAGTAGCCACATTGAGCTATACCTGATAGCATATACTTAGCTTGGAATGGTCTAGGGTTGAACTTCTCAGCTGCTGTATTCTGCCTTATTTTGAGTTCTTTCTGGGTCTTGTTAAAGTCTTCCTCAGTGATAATAGGCTCATGGTTGCCAGGGTAGACTTGCCCCTTGTACTGGTTATAACCGCAATAGACAGGGTTAGCTAAAATCATTCTGACAGCTCTGTAGTTCCAGTCAATATCCTTAGGGTACTTGTCGTTTAGGGTCATCTCTGAGCTTGGTAATAGACCGCCCTGACAGGTATTGCTCAAAGATGAACTTGATAGCTAGAGACTGTACTGGGTTGATGGTCACCGTCCCTGTCTCTCTGTGATAGTCATACCCGTAGGAGGTTCTAGCCCACATCATGGACTTACCAGACTTAGCACGCCCCAACTGCCCTAGTTGCATACGCTCCTTAATTTGTTCACGCTCTAGCTGTGCAAAACTGACAGGATACCTACAACCGCCTTACCAAAAGGAGTAGAGGTATCAAAGTTCTCTAGCAGGCTGACAAAGTCTATTTTGTTTTCTAAAAAAATATCCTCAATCAGGTAGAGAGTGTCTTTTTGGCTACGGCTCAACCTGTCTAGCTTGTAGACTAGCACAGTGTCAAATAGTTTCTTTTTGGCGTCCTTGATAAGTTGCTCCAGGGCGGGACGCTTAGTATTAGAGCCTGAAAAGCCCCCGTCCGTGTAGATTTTTGTAGACGCTCCAGTCTTTGATGTTGCAATAGCTAGAGAGTTTGTCTTTTTGCTCCTCAATAGAGTAGCCCTCCTCTGCCTGGTTTGTCGTTGATACCCTACGACATAGATGGCTACCTTTATTTGTTGTTATCATACTAGTACCTCTTTTTTAAAAATTCTCTGAAAAATGATAAAATGGGTACAAGAAAACATCTCAAAAGATAATCTCTTTTGAAAAGTTTTTTTCTTGCCACTAGCCTCACGCTCTGAGTCGCCAAACTTAGAGAGCGTGGGGCTTTTTGTTTTTATTGTAAAAGTCGTTGTTTCTGTGCTGTAAATTCTTCCTGGGTGAGAACACCAGCGTCTAGCAGTTCTTTTAGCTTCATCAGCTCATCAGCAACAGACACACTTGAGACAGGTTGCTCACCTTGTGGAACCTCTGCAACTTGTTCAACTGGTGCTGTCTGGCTGAGGGTTTTTCAACTAGGATACTACGGAGCTTAACCTCTAGCTCAGCGTTATAAGGCACGTTCAGAACTGTTTTGAAAGGGTCATCTCTTGTTAATACAATAGTTCTAGTCACTTGCTGACTTGTTACAGCCTCACTCTCTCCTGTAGATTGTTTCTTAGCTGTTAACGCTCCTGCCAAAGTTCCAACTCCTGGCATGAGGATAGTACCTACAGCAGCCCTAGTCATTACACCCTTACGCTTTTCTTTACCCTTTGATTTTGTAGAAGTAACCTCTTTGACGGACTCAAAGACCTGTATGTCTTTTATCGTGTCGTATTTAACAATGGTACCCAATCCCATTGAACCAGAGAGATGACTCTCAAGTTATCATCCCACTTGGCACACATGAAAATCTTGCCTGTAGGCTGCATAGCCTCAGCTAATTGTTTCATTTCTTCCTTGTACTGGCGTTTAGCCTCTTTCATTTCTGCACTATCAAAAATCCCCATTATCCTATACCTCTCTAATTCTTCTTATAGATGTCTACAACCTCTCCAATAGTTCTGATGTCATCATCTTCTGAAAGATAGATTTCCTCATAGCTATTGTTGAGGCTCTGCAAGTACCAAGCCCCGCTGTAATCACGCTTGAGCTTTTTAACAAAGTTTTTACCGTTGACCTGGAAAATACCAATATCATTGATGTCTACCTGACTAGTAACCTTGATAAAGAGCAGGTCATTATCTTCTATCAAGGGCTCCATTGAGTCACCAGCAACCTTAGCTATAGTGTCGTAACTCTCAGGGACATCATTAGCACGTAGTCTCACCTCCATATGTAAATTGTCATCTTGGAAAATACCACGACCAGCAGCAACCAATCCCTCAACATAGTCAGTGATGTAGTTTTCGTCTTCTTCTGCTTTGAGCTTATCAAAAATAGAAACTACCTTAGGCTTCTCTTGCTCCTCAAGCTGCCCCTTAGCAAAGTCTAGGACTTTTTCCTGTCTTGGCTGTTCTAGCTTGTTATAGATTGAGATGATTTCAGCTTGGGCTACATTACTCTCTTTTTGGATACCTAGTAAGTACTCAGGAGTGATGTTCAAAACTCTTGCAAAATCATCAGCTCTATTAAGAGGAACTCTCTTGTCTTGTTGAAGTATCTTGACATGGTGGATTTTGCAATCCCTACACGCCCTAGCCAGCTCACTCATTGACAACCCTTTTTCATCTATATTCTCTTGAATAAGTGAAATGATTTCATCATTAGTTCTCATGTTTTTTCCTTTCTTCTGACTTTGATGGTTCTATTATACCACCGTTCCCGAAAAATATACAATAGGAACGATAAAAACATTTTTGATATAATAAAAAGGGTTGACAAATTGGAACAAAGGGAGTTATAATGAAATCGTTCCAAAACGGGAACTAAAAAAATCAAAAGGAGAGCACGTTATGACAATCAACTTGAAACGGTTGAAAGCTGAGCGTATTGCAAGCGGGATGACACAAGATGAAGTAGCTCACCATGGGATGGAAAAACACGTACACCATACGCTAAGCAGAGAATGGAATTGTATCTATTGGTGCTGACGAATTAGCAAAGATTACTTTGATTTTTGGTCTGCCTATGGAAAAATAACTATTTTTGACGATAGCGTTCCCCGAAAAGACATTTGCTAGCGTGAAAGGAGACGACATGAATGAACTCATTAGCGTAACAGCTAATGAAAAGCAGGAGCCTATTGTATCAGCCAGAAAATTACATCAAACCTTAGAGGTTAAAAAGAGGTTTAGTGCTGGTTTGAGCAAAAATATCAAAGGCTTTGTAGAGGGTACGATTTTACAGGCGTACCTGAGTACACCGTTAAAAAGGCGGGAATGGCAATACTCAATATTTAGATGACTACGCTCTAACTTTAGATACAGCTAAACACTTAGCAATGATGTCTAAGACAGATAAAGGTCAAGAAGTCAGAGCCTACTTTATCCAAATTGAAAAGGACTTTAACAGCCCTGAGAAGATTATGGCGAGAGCTCTGCTCATGGCGGACAAGAAAGTCCACAAGCTAGAGGCACAGATTGAGGCTGACCGTCCAAAAGTTCTGTTTGCAGACGCTGTGAGTGCTAGCCATACCTCTATCCTAGTTGGAGAGCTAGCAAAGCTACTCAAGCAAAATGGAGTAGAAGTAGGAGCTACACGCTTGTTCAGCTGGTTACGTGACCACGGCTACCTTATCAAGCGTAAGGGTCGTGACTGGAATATGCCTACTCAGAAAAGCGTAGAGCTTGGACTAATTAGGGTCAAAGAGACCAGTATCACTCACTCTGACGGTCATATCACAGTAAACAAGACACCCCTTGTCACTGGCAAAGGTCAGCAGTACTTTATCAATAAGTTCCTCAATCAAGAATACCTACCAGGGTGAGGACGCAAAAAAAGCCCCTGACGGCAATCAGGGACTCAGTAAAACATTTACGAGGTCAATTATACCATGAAAACAGTTAAAAAGAAATGGGAGCCACGCATAGTAAACATTATGGCAGATGGCTCACAGGTTGACGACCTGACGGGCTACGTTATCCCAGCTGGTCACATCTACTATGACATCATCATAGGGTATCACAAAGAAAAGCTACGGAAAGGGGCTTGACTATGAGGTATGCAATACATTCAGCGAAACACTCACGAAAAATTACACAGATGAACAACCATTCAGCTCAGAAACAGCAAACTAAGCCTACAAAGCTAAAAGGGTTGTTATGGGTGTTGATGACTAACAAGGAAACCTGGAGACCTTATCTTGAGGAGTTGTCTCAGCGGTCTAAGAATGGCAGGGACGCTCACAGGGCAGCGTTTGAGGGCTGAAAAAGGCAGGGTATATCCGTGTATATCGCAAAAAGCCTAGGACGAGGCAAAGGGATACAGAATTATCCGTTAGTACAGGACATCCCCATCACTGATAGCTACTGGGAGTACTGAGTGAGACATTTAGAAAGAGTTATCCACAGGTAATAGTGATGATGATTTTACAACTTACTGATTTTTACAAAGTTGAAAAGTTCAAAAGTTGAATTTTACAAAGTTGAAAAGTTCAAAAGTTGAATAATTCAAAAGTTGAAAAATCCGACACTAATAATAACTAAGTAATAACAATAACTAAATAATAACAATCCAGTGCTTACGCACACTAATTAAACAACAATCCAGAGCCTAACGGCACTAATAAAAAAATAAGTACCAACCGACAACAAACTAATAATACTAGAAAGAATGATATAGAGTTCTTTCAGAACTTATCCACAGGAGAAAAACATGATTGACAAAGACAGAATTATCCTTGACCAACAGAAGAAGATCGAACGCATTGAAAAAGCTACAAGAGGAGCTACACAGTCTAGCCATGTTGGGCATATTCACTCTGAAAGTCGTAGGAGTGCCAGATGATGACGGCTTGCTTGAGAACACAATGGACACCATTCACAAAGTATCACATGCCATCGCTGATGTACTTGAGGGGATGGCGCCTAAGAAAGCCATCAAGGAGAACATGATAGGCAAAGGCAACAAAGAAGAAGAGGAGGAAGACTAATGCTGAACCTACTGAAACAATTCTTAGGACTGGAAGAACCTACAACGATTGAACCAACTCAAGAGGGAAGCAACTGATTGAGATGAGAGCTTTACAAGCTGAAAACCGTGAGCTAAAAAGAAGTCATCAGACAGAAGAACGCTCTACTAAGAGAGCTCTCTGAGGAAAATATGGAGCTAGGGCGTGACCGTAGACGCTACGCTGACACCGTAGCCACTCAACAGCGTCTGATTGATGTCTATGAGAGCCAAGTGGGCTGGGAGGTAGAACATGGATAGAGGACTATTTGGCACCTTTGACTATGACCGTGACTACTTGCAGCCTCCCCTAGAACGTGAGGAGCGTGACCCTGATGAATGGGTATTCAGAGGCGGTCAATGGATTTATGTAGGAGATGAGTAGCCTATGGAAATACAATGCCGAGAAGATAACGCTTATTGGCGTAAACGATACCAGGGGCTCTGTTATGAGATGGGCAGAAATCGTCAATGAGCAACAAGACAAGATTATCTCACTTAGTCAGGAGAACAAACGGCTGAGACGTGAGATTTGGAACATGAAACAGACCAAAAGGAGAGAAGATGACTAACGATATTCAAACGGCAGAAAAAGAACTTTTTAGAAAACCCACAGAGTTTGACCAGCGGGATTGTCAGAAAGTATCTTGACCCGCAAGGCAAAGCCAGCGATGAGGAGCTTGCTTACTTTATCGCTCAAGCAAGGGTTCAAAACCTAAACCCATTTACCAAAGAGATCATCAAATATGGCAATCAACCAGCTCAAATTGTCGTAGCTCTAAAAGCATTCCAGAAAAAGCTGACGCCCACCTCAATTCGACGGTATGGACTCGGGTATTATTGTATGAAAAAGACGGAGAAATCCAACGGTCTGAGGGTGCTTTTTGCCAGAAGTGCGGAAATTCTTGGTGCTTGGGCGGTAGTGTATCGGAAGACCGCACACATCCAACGAAAGCGGAAGTGACTTTCTCTGAGTATGATAAATCAAAAATCAGAAAAGAGGGCAAAAGTCAATCAATACAGCAAAGAAAACAAGCCCAATACATGGGACGAAATGCCAGCTGTCATGATACACAAAGTTGCATTAGTGACAGCTCTCGAAACTCTTTTCCAAATGAGTTAGGAGGACTTTACGAGGCTGACGAACTACGAGACCTAAAGATGTCACCCACAAAGAAAGCCGCGAGGAAATCCTGGAGCGTAGGCTCAGAGAGGCTAAAGCACAGCAAGCTAAGCTAGCTGAACAAGGCAAACTGAGTGAAACAGCCCACACCGTAGATGAAACTTCTGACCCTATTGAAGAGTCAGTACAGGGAGAGCTACTTGACGGAGAACTGGAGTATTAGGAGGACAACATGCAAGAATTACAGACAATCAACGACGAACAAGTCAATAAAATTTATGAAATGGTTTCAAGCGACGAGTTGACGAGAGAGTCGTTTGAGAAAGACCTCGTAGAGCAGTTGAAAATACACAGGTTATATCGCAACAGCTAGCACCTTGAAAGATGACAAAAAAAAGCGAGCAGAATTTAATAAAATTCTTGAAGCTAAAAATCGTATCCGTATTGACACTAAAAATCTGCTATCAGAGACAGCCAATACGTGGGATAGCTATGCAAATCAGTCATTAAACCATTTGAGGATATAGTTAAAGAGTTTGATAAAAGGTATAAAGGATATAGAAGAACACCAAAGAAAGCTCAAGCTTGACACGGTCAAGAGCTATCTAGCCAATAGAGCCTCTGAGTACATGCTAGACCCTAGGTTGTTTGATGAAAAAGGCTCTTGAGTATATAAAAATGATAGCTTTATGGCTGACGGCGTGACATTGAAGAAAGCCACAATGAAGTCACTTGATGATATGGTTACCTTTGAATTTCAGAAACAGCAAGAATTTGAGAAAGCCAAAGCCACTATTTCAGGACAATGTGCTGAGTATGGCATGACTGACCAGCCGTATATCCGCATGCTACAGGACTTGAGCCCTGGTTGAAGTCCTTGAGCAAATCAAGATCTGACTATGCCTTTGAAAAGCAAAAAGCAGGAAATGGAGCGAGCTAGACGGGAAGAGAGCAACGTTTAGCGGCTCAGCAAGATAAAGAGCAAGAACAGGCTCAGAAATCAACAGAGACCCCACGGATTGACCCAAAAACAGGCGAAATCTTGGAGGGTTGGGAATTGTCCCAAAATAACCAGGACGCCCTCAGAGGGGCTGTAAATGAGCCGAGATTATACACCCAAAAATGACCTTGGAGGTCTACTTTGAGGACACAGCAGACAAAGACCGTTTTAAGGATGGACTCGAGTCAGCGGCTTTGAGCATAAGAAAAATTACCAGGTCAGCGGTTATCAACAGATTGAGCCACTAACTCCAGGATGAACTCAATGAACAATGTGGGTGGTAAGTATGACAGAAATTGATTTCAGAAGAATTGGCTGAATATGGGGTGCCTGATGAGTTAATAGGCAAAAATAGAGAACCTATTAGCGACTCTGCATGGCGAAAAGGAAGTTGGAGATAGAAAAAAATCTTGGGATGTGTCTCCAGAGTCAATAGGGGGAAGTGCGTGGACATCAGAAAAGTATCTGACAGCATGTCATCTATTCAGACGGCAGAGGCTACAGGTCATCCATGACCTAGGGGATGAGTTTATCTTAGACTTTGGCTATCAGATAGGTCAACAGTCAATATTGATAACTTGCCCTGACATTGTGGATAGCGTTACCCCAGTATTCAGGGTCAGTGGCTTTTTGTTCAAAAAGTGGAGAGGATATGCACCGCCTACGGTGGGCTATCCTCCAGTTCGGAGAGTTTGAGCAATTTATCAAGGACTATCAGGATGACTTGCTCCGAGTGGTATAAGAACCCAGGAGGAGAACAGGAATGATTGAATTTATTAAAGAGGTTGGCATGGATCTAGTTTGGCTATTTCTTGGCTATCTAGTCGGTGAGCGTAGTGTCAGAAAGGATAAGAAAGATGATTAACAACGTTGTACTTGTAGGAAGAATGGCAAAGGACGCTGAACTGAGGGTACACATGGCAACAACATAGCTGTAGCAACGTTCACACTTGCTGTCAATCGCAACCGAAAAACGAAAACGGAGAGCGTGAGGCGGATTTCATCAACTGTGTTATTTGGAGACAAGCTGCTGAAAAACTTGGCTAACTGGGCTAAAAAGGTGCTCTGATTGGTATTACTGGTGCTATTCAGACTCGGGAATTATGAAAATCAGCAAAGGTCAACGTGTTTATATCACTGAGGTTGTTGCTAATCAGTTCCACATGCTAGAGCAGCCGTCAAGCTAGGGAGGGACAGAGCAACGACTATCAAAGCGGAAACAGCTCACAAGGTGGTCATTGGCACAGGAGGCTCTACACAGAGTGAGGTTGCTAATAATTCCTCATCAGGCTATAACTCTCCATTTGGCAACTCAAACCCTATGGACATCTCAGATGATGACCTACCTTTCTGGGAGGAATTGCTGATGTCAGATAATAAAATGACTGTCTGGGCACTGTTTGACAGTGGTAATGGGAGCTACACAAAAGGCGTTGCCACCCTGAATAGTTCGCTAACATTGACATCTATCAGTGAGGTTGATATAAAACAAGAACAATCATTTTTATCAATCTGGATTTGTCTGACTATAGCCGTCTGTTTGGAGATAACACGCTTTTTGATGAGTTGAGACAAGCTACCTAAGCCTGACCTAATCATAGCTAGTCCGCCATGTGAGAGTTGGAGTAATGCTAGTGCTATGTCTGAGGGGAATGCTTGCTGGAAACAGGAAGACCTCTCAGATAGCCTCTTTGCCCCACAGCGTGAGGCAAGCATGTTCACCATCAGAAACGCCTCAGATTATGACAAGCCTATATCAATTATCAGTATGACCGCCAATTTGTGAAGCGGGTCAATGGAGAACTCTGTGCTTTCAACACCGTTGAGATTATCAAGCAGTATGAGCCTAGGGTATTTTATCATAGAGAACCCAGCTAGTGGTCGGTTATGGAAGTATATTGAGGATGTCATGGGTTTTAAACTACCTTATCTCCAACCTACAAGGTACAACAACTATGACTATCCATTACAGAAACCCACAAAGTTTGCTAGTAACCTGATTTGGGTCTAAAAACGACATCATAAAAAGCAGGATGTAAGGTGGAAACATTTTTCCAAGTCTTACAATGAGCAGTCAAATATACCGCAGAACCTGGTAATAGAGATTTTTACCAAGGTTTATAATAATTTTTACGGAGAAACAACATGACAAGTAAAATAAATGTCACAGAAAACATTGCCATCATCATTGAACCTAAACAGGTTGATGTGGTCACTACTCTCAATTTTGATATGAGTATCAGCTTTGACAACAAGGACGCTGCCCCCACCTTAGATGAGGAACAGCGACCTTTTTTGAACCAGTCTACAGAGTGCAAAATCAAGGCAATTCCCAAAAGTGATGTCTTTTATACCTCCTTGACACGGTTGAAAGACAATATCAAGAGACTTACGAGATTAAGAAATTCTTTGAGTTTGTCCGTGAGAATAAAAGAGAACCTCTTTGAGATGGCAGGGGTTCAAAGGAGCTCTTGAGATGAAATTAGTCTTGAATATCGAGACCAAAGCCACAGTCACGCCCCAGGTTTGCAAGACAGAGCTTCCCTACAACTTACGAAGACAAGGGCATGAAAGCCTGGCGTAACAGTGCAGGCATACTCATTGCTAATCAGTACATGGGGCAGCCATGTCATGAGGGAGCTCCTGAGGGGCAAGGTGAGATTTTTCATCAAGCCCCCTCAGTACATTTCCAAGGTTAAAAAGAACCAGCAAGCACTCCCTAGACAGAAATCATCCCTGTAGGGTAAAAAGCCTGATGTGGATAACTACGAAAAAGCACTGTATGACAGCATGTCAGGGCTAGTCTTCCAAGATGACGGTCAGATAGCCTTGCATGATGTCAGTAAGTTCTATAGCCTCAATCCACGGATAGGGGTTGAAATGGAGGTCATGGAATGGACGAGATTAAAGAGGTATAGCCACGCTTTTGGGGCTAATCTGTATGCTTTCTTTGCTGGTGGTGTCATGACGGCTATATGCTTTAGTGATGGAACTCCACAACGGCAGCCCTATCATCATCCACGCAGTCGATAGATGCAGGCGGTGTGATGGCTGACAAATCACAGACAAGGGAAATCATAGAGGACGCTACCCAGTCTAGAGCTGGGGAGCTTATGGCAAGTTTCTAGTAACCAAAGGAACAGTACGAAAGCCTCCAAGGTTGGTGATGAAATTCCTGAGTATTTGAAGAAAAGATTGCAGCAAGCAATGACAAACCGTGAAATCATGATTGAAGAAATTAGCCCTAGGGAAGTTATCAGAGAGGAACCTTTGGGAATGGTAGCGAGAGAGAAAGACGACTAGGGTCTTTGTATGACGAAGTGCAAGACAAAGGTAAATGAAATTTTATGGAGGTAATTAAATGACCATGCATATAGAGCTTTCTCAGGAGTTGGATTTTTCAAACACAATGGTAAAACTGTAATTTTTCGTGCTTATTCTGTTACACATGAGCACAGACAAAATAAAAGCAGACAGGATGAAACTAGATATAGAAGTGTTATTCTACGGAGGCAAGCAATGAATAAACGACAACAGTAAGAAGATGTTTACCAGAGCTTTCTCTAAGGCTTATGATGAGAGCTTGAAAGAGCAGAAGAAAAAAAGAGGCAGATAAGCATTACCACTGTCAAAGACAGTACAGTGAAATTCTACATTATCACCTCTATCACTAGTCAAGTAGAAATCATGAGGAAGTGGTTTGGTGAGCCAGAGAACCTTTTTGAGGAAATTTACACAGAGGGCTACGTGCTGAATAATGAAAGGTTGGGATTGAAGAATGAAACCTAGAAAATATCCGTACTCAGGAAGACTTAAGCTGACCAGAGAAAAACTGCCCTAGGTTTATCATGCTGAGTTATACCCAGCCTTTGATAACAAACTGATTGAATACATTGACATTATGAAACAGACGGAGTTAGAGAAACCCTCATCATTTTCAAAAATTCCTAAGTTCTTTGCTTACGAGGAAAAAGCAGATAAAGGGTGACTTGCCACTCCATGATGTCGTAAGAATTTTAAACCGCTATTAAACAAAAAAGCCAAGGCACTCTCTGCCTCAGCTATAGTTTCCACAAAGACTATTATACCACAAAGGAGACGGAGAGTGAACAAGGCTAAAGAGCTCTTGAATGAGCTGCAAAATCTTGATATGGACATTCAAAGCCGTATAGATGAAATCAATGAGCTTGAGGCAGGTTTGCTCTCAAGCCCCAAGTGGACAGCAGACAAGGTCAAAGGCGGTCAAGCTAAAAAGGTTGATGATGTCTATACTCAGCTTATCGTTATGAAAGAGGCAATAGAGCAAGATACCAAGGAAGTTATTGACAGGAAACTTGAACTTGGCAGGCTCATTAACAAGCTGAAAAATCCAAAAGAGTAGGTCAGTCCTGAGAATGACTTACATTACTAAGCTGTATGTAGATGATATTTGCAACGAGCTGGCTATCAGCAAGAGTTCATACTACAGTATGCGTAAGATGGCTATTGAAGAACTGAGTACAATTTTAGAACATTTGGAATAATTTGGAACGTTCTGAAAAACGTTGTATGAAACTGGGTAATCTTGGTGTGCACTGTACTCACAATCTGTTAGAATGGTAGTATCAAAAATTAAGAAAAGACACCTTAAGCAATAGCTTAGAAAAACTTCTGAAAAAAACTTCCAGCTTAGGTTACTGGTGGCGATAGAGTAGGATGTTTAATATCGCATTGGCAGGGTTTTTATCCTTGCCTTTTCTTTTTAGTCCAAACAAACAAGATAAAGGGAGGTTGAGGGCTTGGGTAGAGCAAGACCCCAGCCGAGACAAAAGCATTGAAATCTATTCAGAACACAATGGAAACATTGAACTGGTTGAGATTGCTGAGCGTTTGGGTGTTTCAGCTGGCACTGTCCGAGGTTGGAAAAGTAGAAAAGACCAATAGGAGCCCAAAGTAAAAGGAACGCTCCAAAAAGAAAAATACGGAACGCTCCAAAAAGGCGAGAGGTGCTCCTAAAAGGACTAAGAACGCTGTAGGGCATGGCGCCCCTAGAGGTAACACCAACGCTGTCAAGCATGGTCTCAGAAAGAAAGTACCTCCCTGAGGCATTTCTGACTTGATAGATGAGGTTGAAACCATGAGCCCCTATAGATATACTCTGGGAAAATATCACGCTGACCTATGCTAATCTACTGCATGCTCAGCGTATTTATTGTCCAGGATGTAGAGGACACCAGTACCTTTGTCACAAGCACAGGAAAGGCTGGTCACAGGCTATGAGACATCATACGCATGGGATAAGCAAAGCAAGGCTTTAGCGTGCAATATGAGGCACAGTCAGAGCTTAAAGGCATGATTAAGACCTATGATGAACTGACTACGGTCACCGCTGGTCACGGAGGAGCAACGAGAATTGATAACCTCAAGGCTCAGCTGGGCTCTAATGACGAAGATAACACAGTTATTACTGGATTTACATTTGATAGGAGTGAGTACAATGGCGATACTGAACCCTAGCCAAACTGATTAACCCAGTATTTGACAGCGTCCTTTACACACTCAAGAGCCATGTAGTGCTAAAGGGCAGGCGTGCCTCTGCAAGTCATCTGTGGTGTCTCATTGACCCTAGTGAACAGCTTTATCAGTGACCCTCTAGGTAATGTGGTAGTACTACGCAAGGTTAGTAAGTACCTGAGAAATGTCTGTCTATGAACAGATACGGTGGGCAATCTATGAGATGGGAAAGTTAGCTAATCAGTTCCACTTTGGGAAGTCACGCACAGATTACTCACAAGAAGACGGGTACAGCGTTCTACTTCTACGGTGTAGACGACCCCATGAAACTCAAATCACAGAAGATAGCTAAGGGTTATGTCATGGCTGTATGGTTTGAGGAGCTGGCAGAGTTTACAGGGCGTGAGGACATTGACATAGTTGAGGATACCTTTATCCAGTCAAGAGTTGCCCTAATGGCAAGAGGTCAAAGGTCTATTTCATGCAACCCACCTAGAAATCCCTATGACTGGATAAATGAGTGGGTGGCAGAAAGCGGGTGACCCAACCTATCTCATACACCAGCAGCACCTATCTTGATGACAAGCTAGGCTTTTTGTCTAAAGCAGATGGAAAGCCAAGATAGCAAGATGCAAGGAGACTGACCTGACTGACTACCGCTGGATGTATCTAGGAGAGGTGATGGGGCTTGTAATCATGTCTACAACATGAACTACTTTAAGCCAATAGAAAGCCTCCTGATGACGAGGTGATAGGTATATCCTTTGCCCTGGATACAGGACACCAACAGTCAGCTACAGCCTGTGGAGCTATGGGCTTACCGCTAAAGATAATGTTATCTTGCTTGATACTTTCTACTATAGCCCAGCTGCAGAGACGATTAAAAAGGCACCTAGTGAGCTCTCAGTGATGATACATGACTTTATAGAGCAGGTCATGAAGACTACAGAGTGCTAAAGCTCAAGATGACTATTGATAGTGCTGAGGAGCTTTGAGAAATCAATATTTCAAAGATTATGCGAACGCTGGCAGCTATGTGCAAAAGAAAAATCAGCATGATGATATGGCATCAGCTTACTAGCTGAGGGACGCTTTTACTACCTTGACATGACCAGCTAACAAGGTCTTTGTTGAGGAGCATAAGATGTACCGCTATGATGACAAGTCACTGAATACTGATGAGCCCAAAGGTTATCAAAGAGGATGACCACAGTAGATGAATTTAAAGTACTTTGTCTTAGATAACGCTAGAGAGCTAGATTTGAAAGCTAAAGAGCTAACAATGGGAATAGTACAAACTATCAAGAATTTCTTTACAAGGAGTAAGTATGTGATGACTACAAAACTTAACGAACATAACAGACCACCCTAAAATAGCGGTATCTGGGCTGAGTATGACCGCATTAGGAAAAGCCTCAAATACTTTGCAGGGCGTTATCCACAGATTGAGTACAAGGACAGCAACGGTACCAAGCAAAGCGAGGTTCAACCATTTACCAGTAGGTAGAACAGCCTCTAAGAAGATTGCAAGCCTGGTATTCAATGGGCAGGCTGAAATCAAGAGTAGATGAGAGAGCTAATGAGTTCATTCAACAACAACGCTGGAAGATGACCACTTTATCAAGAACTTTGAACGGTACTTAGAGAGCTGTTTGGCTCTTGGCGGACTTAGCTATGCGTCCATACGTCGATAAGGACAAGGTCAGGTCTCATTTATCCAGGCTCCCGTCTTTCTGCCTCTCCAGTCGAGACACTCAAGATGTGTCTAGTGCTGCTATTACTCCAAGACCATCAGAGTCAGAGGGGAACAAGCAAGTACTATACCCTGATTGAGTTGCACGAGTGGGGCAAAGATGGCAAGTACACCGTAACCAATGAGCTACAAGTCTGATAATCAGAACATTGTAGGACTAGGGTGCTCTGTCAGAGCTCTATGAGGGACTTGGAGGAAGTGGTAGACCTAAACGGGCTCTAGTCGTCCGCTGTTTACCTGCCAGAGACTCAGGGATGAATAACAAAGACATCAACAGCCCGCTTGGCTTGTCTATCTTTGACAACGCTAAGACAACCATGACTTCCTCAATACCACTTATGATGAGTTTATGTGGGAGGTCAAATGGGTCTAGCGTAGGGTAGCAGTGCCTACTCAGATGATTAAGACGAGGTACAGCCAGCAAGGCAGAAAAGTGACCGTCAAGCTGAGTTTGAAACAGGTCAGAATGTCTATAGAACAGTTTGACTCAGGCGACATGGACAAGGGTATAGGGTATCACAGACCTGACAACCCTATCCGCTCTGATGACTATATCAAGGCTATCAATGAGGACTGAAACTCTTTGAAATGCAGATAGGAGTGTCAGCTGGGATGTTCACCTTTGACGGCAAGAGCATGAAGACAGCCACAGAGATTGTCTCAGAGAACTCTGACACCTGCAAATGCGGAACAGCATTGTCAGTCTGTTGAGCAGTCACTCAAGGAGCTGATTGTATCCATGTTAGAGTTGGCAAAAAGCCTACAAGCTCTACAAGGGCAATATCCTGACATGGACTCTATCAGTATCAATCTTGATGATGGGGTCTTTACTGACCGCAACGCTGAGGCTTGATTACTGGATAAGGTTGTAAACGCTGGCTTTGGTACAGATGTCATGGCTGTGAAAGTGCTCATGTAACCCTGAGAAAGCTCTTGAGATTAAGGGCTGAAATCAGCGGTAATGCCATTGATGAGGCAAGTGAGACCAGTAGCCTGATGATGTAGAAATTTACGGAGGTAACTAGATGGCTGATGACAAGAAGAAAACCAATCAAAGCTAAATGATGAGCAGCTCATGCTGACGCTGATCAGGTTGCAGACATCTATCATCAGCTTACACTTGACCTGTTTGACCAGGTTGTAGACCGTGTCAAAGAGCGTGGCTCTGCCAGCCTTGATGATAACCCTACATCTGGCAACTTGAGAAGATGAATGAGATGGGGCTACTCAATGAGCATAACCTCAAACTCATCTCTGAACGCTCAGGGATTGCTGACGAAGACAGCTCAGGCACGTTATCCAGGGCGAGGCTACCAAATCTGCAAGACACAAACAACAGCTTATAGAGGCTACTGGAGGCACTGGCACGGTTGCTAACAGCCTTATCCAGAGACAACCTGGCAGCCTATGTCAATCAGACTATGAATGACATTGATAACCTCATCAACACAACGCTACCAAAGAGGCGTGATAGAGGGCACAAGTCCATCATTGAGGAGGCTACAGCAAAGGTTGTCACTGGTCTTGCCACATCAGAAAGCTATTGCTGATACTGTCATGAAATGGGCTAAAAAGGCTTTTTACGGCTTTACAGACAGCCAAAGGCAAACGTTGGAGAGCTGATACCTACACTGGGCAGGTTATCAGAGTCCACAGCTTGGCGTGTCTATCGTGAGGTCAGGATGGCTCCAGCTGAGGAGATAGGGATGAGATACCTTTTTACTACTCCAAGAAATCCCACAGCAAGAAGATGTGTGCTCCTCTGCAACATCAGATAGTTACTACTGGCGTTGCTAGGACAGAAAGGTGAGCGTATCCTTGCCCCTCTCAGACTACGGCTACGGCTCTGCTGGAGGCTGTCTAGGTATCAACTGTAGGCATGAGATAACTCCCTTTGTTGTGAGGGCTAACTACAAGCCTGAGCTGGGGATGATGTCAAGGACATCACGCCGGAGCAAGCGATGAAAACGCCAATGCCCAAGCGAAACAGAGGCGCTTGAACGGTCTATCAGGCGGTCTAAGGAATATCTGCGTTGCAGAGAAACTGGGCAACCAGGGCTGATGAGACAGAGTATAAGAACAAGGTGAGGATACAACAGGGGCCATGAGGGACTACCTCAGACAGCACCCATTCCTACACCGTGATTATGCTAGAGAAAGATACTACTACAATGATGATACTGTCCAAAAAGTTATACAAAACTATTGACAAACGCTCCTAAAAGGGTATTCTGAAATACTACGAAATTTGAAATAAAAGCATCCCAAGTCTTATAGTGATTTCCAGGCTCTAAGTCGCTCTGAAAAAGACTCCCTGAGGTATGATAATAGGATTGTCAATTATTTCAAGGGAGATATTCAAGAGAAACTGTCTGATAAGCAGAAACAGCAGGCAGTGGAGGCTTACTTTAATTTCAAGAATGACGGGATAGTGTTTGGAGACCATGACGATAGCACGCTATATAGAGCGTATGAGACGCAATGATGGTACATTTACCTACAACTATGACACGGTCAAAACAACCTTTTCATTGCTCTCCTAACTATGTATCAGAACAGAATGGCAGACTTGCTAGATACTACAACGGTATCCTTTACATCACTGAGCCTGATACAGATATTGTAGTAACTATGATGAAACGTACTGAAAAGGATTTAAACCATTATGAGATACAGTCAACAAGTATTAGACATGCTAAAGCAAGCAGTCAGTGGTCAGATTGATAATTTTTGGGATTTCTCCTTTAAGTTTAACGCCCTTTTTGGAGAAGATGAAGACTTTGCTGAGGCTAGGGACAATGAAAACCCTGAAAATGTTTGACGCTCTCAATGATTTTGAGCTGATGATGCTTTTAGAGGAACATGACCCAAGTGATAAACAAGGTTTTATCAACTTCTAACGCCTTACTACGAAAAGGCAAAAGCAATTAGTAAAAATCAGCGCTTAGTCCAATCTAGGCGTTTTCTTATGCCAAAAATCAGGAGGGAGACCATGAATAAACGTATCAAAAGAAACGTGAGCTTGAGAAAAAGCTACAAATATTGAACATGACAGTAGATTTCTTGCTTGACCAAAAACAATCAGCTATGGAAGATTGTTGACAAGATGGAAGAAATCCACTCACACAACACAGAGGCTACTAACAACCGCTTTGACCAAGTCGAGGCAGAGGTTAAAGCACTCAAAAAGGCTAAAAAGCCTTGGTTTAGTCGTAAATAAGGAGGTGGTCAATCATCTTGACTGGTAGGAAAGACTACTTTATACCGTTTGGAGTTCAAGCGGTTTTTATTTTACCCTGGAGCATGGCGTAAAACTGTCTAATTCTGCCCCTCGTGGCGTAAAACAAAGGAGTTAAGACATGAGTCTTAAACGTGAGATGTTGGTTGACGCAGGTATCGAAGATAAGGCTGTGCTAGATAATATCATGCAAGCGTACGGTGCAGGTATTGAAAACGCAAAAGCACAAGCTAAGTCTGAGGTGCAGGGCAGAAAACGACAGCTTGAAACAACAGCGAGCAACAGAGCCAAGCTATCAAGGACTGTAGGAAAAGAGGAGCTAGTGAGGAAAGCAGGCAGCAGCTGGCAGACTTACAAGCCCAAATTTGACCAGTACAAGACCGATAGTGAGACCAAACTTGCTCAGGTTGCAAAACCTAACGCTGTAGCCCCTTGCTTTGAAAGATGTGAGACTTACAACTCAGAGGACTTGATGAAGTTCATTGACCTAGACAAGATTGAGCTAGGAGAAGATGGAAAGCCCATTAGAGGAAACCATCAACAGCCTTAAAGAGTCCAGCCCTTACCTTTTCCAAGGAGAGGACGCAGTCTAACCCTAATATCTCTGTGCATGGGAACCCACCAGCAGGAACTGGTGATGATAACCTGAGTGCAGAAGACAAAGCCCTTTTTGCAGGCTTTGATAGCGTATAAAACAAAAAACAAAGAAAAGAGGTAATTTTACATGGTAGTAAACTACGCAGCTAAATTTGATAACAAAGTTGATGAGCGTTTTTGCTAAAGAGGCTCTCTCAACTGGTATCATCAACCAAGATTTTTGATTTCACAGGCGTTGACACAGTCAAGGTCTACTCTGTCCCTACATCAGGAATGAACGACTACAAGACCACTGGTCAAAACCGCTACGAGTGAGGCTGAGGAGCTTGGTAACACCGTTCAAACTATGGTACTCAAGAAAGACCGTTCTTTTCATTCACCATTGACAAGAAATCTGAACAAGACACTAACGGTGTCAGTGGAGGCAGTGAGGCTCTTGCTCGTCAGTTGTCAGAGGTTGTTATCCCTGAGGTTGACACTTACCGCTTTGCAACAATCGTAGCTGGTGCAGACCCTAGCCACATCAAGACAGAGGCTGTGACTAAAGACAATGCCTATGAGGCTGTCCTTGATGGTCAAGTGGCTCTTACAGACGCTTTTTGTCCCTGTAGCTGGTCGTGTCTTGCACGTATCGCCTAGGTTCTACAAACTCATCAAACTTGACCCAACCTTTGTGAAGAACTCTGACCTTGGTCAAGAAATCACTGTAAAGGTCAAAGTAGGTATGATTGACAGTTTGCCAGTTGTATTGACACCTACTACGCTGCCACAAGGCGTAGAGTTTGTCATTGCTCATCCAGTGGCTACTACATCCCTGTTAAGCTGGAAGACTACAAAATCACGACAACCCACCAGGAATTAACGGTAAGCTCGTTGAGGTCGTATCCGTTATGACGCTTTTGTCCTTGATAACAAGAAAAAGCTATCTGCGTTCACAAATCAGCGTAAGGAGGTAACTAATGGCTAGGAAGAAAGCTGAGGAAACCACAGAGGAAGTGGTGAAGCCAGTTTCTGCTAGAAAGTCAGTTACTTTAACTAAGGGCAGGGGTGTCCTTTACCCTGTCTGACCCTATTATGATTTCAGCCTTTGAAAATCAAGGCTACGAAGTGGAGGAATAAACTAAATGGCAAAATTTAAAGCAACATCAAACGTGGTCTTTATCGTTGACGGTAAGAACAAAGTTACGACAAAGACACTGAGTATGACATGGATGTCAAGACAGCTGAGGAGTTGAACGTCAAAGACAAGTAACTCATCAGAACTCAGTCCATTCTTTGAACGTATCAACGAAGAAAAAGCAGCAAAGGCGGACAATAACACCGCCTTTTTAATTGGAGGTGGTTATTATCGCTTACTTAACTCAAGAAGAATTTAAAGAGTTTGGTTTTGACGAAGTGGAGGGCTTTGAAAAACTCCTAAAGAGAGCTGAGGTATCTATCAACCTCTTTCTTAATGGGTTCTATGACTTTGTAGACTTTGAGAAAGAAATTGAGCACAAAGCAGGCTGTCAAGCTAGCTACGGCTTTCAAGTGGCTTACTTAGACGCTAGCGGTATCATGACAGCTGATGACAAGCAGTCAGTGGCTAGCGTGTCGCTTGGTCGTACTTCTGTGAGCTACAGAGACACCTCTAGCTACTCTTTAGAGGGTGCTAGGTATAATCTGTCCCAGGACGCTCTAAACACGCTGAAAACGGCAGGATTTGGCTACAGGGGGGTAGGTTATGACAGACATTGATAAGCGTTTGCTGGTCGATACTGTAACTATCCAAAAACCAACGGAGGAAAAAGACGGATGGGGTAAAGTAATACTAGAAAGCCCAGTGACCCTTAAACCTGTTAGGTTTGATAGACAGTATCAAGTGCAAGGCACTCAGAACAACCGCAAAGAGTCCAAGCCTAGCGTCCTGTTTGTGTATCCCAAGTATTGCCCAGTTGTCTTAGATGACACCTTTGAAAATGCCATTGTCAATGACGGAAAACGTGAGTACAGAGTAACCTCTGTGGTTCCTGTCAGTTATCCGCATAAACAAAAGATTTTTTGTTATGAAGTGGAGTGCGTCTGATGGGAGCAAAAGAGTATCTGTCAAGGTTGACCTCAAGGGCATTGAGAAAAAGGTATCATCAGCAGCCTTAGCAAAAGCAAGCTAGCGATAGCTAACCAGATGATGATGGACATGACCCCATTTATTCCACGTAGAGCGGAAACCTTAGCGGTAGTGGACAGGCTACAAGGGACAGGTGAGATACCCTGGACCTTATGCCAGAGCCCAGTTTTTACGGCTCAGCTCCACAACAAACATAGGAGCTTTTACCTTTTTAGAAGTACACCACTCCTGGAACAGGTAAGCGGTGGGACAAGAAAGCTACAGCTCTGCATGTTAAGGATTGGGGCAAGGTCGGTCTAAGAGCAATGGGAGTAAGAGCATGAGCAATAATGATTTTTCGGAAGTCATAGAGACTTTATCAACACGTTAAACTTACCTCCTGACCTGTACCTTAGATTACCTGTCGAGAAAGAGAGTTTAGTTATCTACCCTTTACCTGGGTAGCAAGATTGAAAAAGAGTACATGAACAGCAAGCAGGATATTAGCAGTCTATGAGTGGCAATCAAAAACGACTGACCACCAAAAAGACAAGTTCTATCCTGGGCTATCAATTATTCTCTAGCTGATTTCAACCTGGAGCTGCTTTAGTCAAAACAATTCATACCAATTCAGAAGCCTTGAAGTCTCACAGCCATTCCTTAATGACCGTGATGACCAGGGCTTTTATGTTTATATGCTGGATGTCACGCACGACTTGAAACAAACGGAGGAAAATAAATGGCAAAAATGAAAAACGCCAAGCGTAAACACTTTGTGGCACCTTGGCTATCAACGGCACCAACAACAGAACCAGGCTCTGACGGCTTGGAAATGGCTTGCAGACGTTGTCACAACCGCAGAGGTTGAGAACGACGAAGAAACAGATGACGTAGCTACTACAACGGTGATGGTACTCCTGAAACCGTAGTAACATCAGTCAAGTACGGTTACAGCTTTGAGGGCGACTACATCAAAGAAGATGAGGCTACAGAAAAATCATTGCTGATATGCGTTTTGCAACTGGCGACCAACGGAAAGTATGGTTTAAGGTTGTTGACGCTGACGGCAAAACTCAATATTCAGGAGTTGCCACTGTATCTGAAATCAAAAATCGGAGGCGGTGAGGGCTGCTGGGATGTTGAAGCCTTTGAGTGCACTATCACGCTGGAACTCAGTACCCTAAACAATCCGCAGTAGTCGGTGGATAAAGCAGCTTAGGAGTTAGTGTGCTCCCCTTTTTATTTTTCGATTAGTAGGAGAAAAACAAAATGGTAGTAATTAAAAAGCGTAACAATGCAATTCCTCTGATTTTGGTGAGTTCACCTTGAATTTGTAGCCAATGACAAGAACATCCACAAGATGGAGGCTATCGGCAAGAAAACTCAAAAGAGGGCGAGGACTAGCCAAAACAGAAGACAGCAAAACCTTTTGAGGTACTACAAGGCGTAGCTACAAGAGTCAGGACTGAGCTCTTTGGCGAGGAGGCTTATAACAGAGTTTACAACTTCTCTGACGGCTCTACCGTCGATACTATAGCTTACTTTGGTTGAGGCTATCAATGGTGTCATCAATGAATGGGAACAACGTAACAACGGGGACGCTCTCAAAAAGTATCTAGGTGACTGATATGCTGGATTTATCAAGGAAATTGACAGATGAGTTAGTCCTTGGTGATGATGTGTACCCAATGAATATAGCTTTTAACAAGGTCTTGAAAGTTATGGAGCTTATCAATGATGAGTGACATTGACGAACTCTACAAGCCTTACCTAGCTATTCAGATTTTTACTGGCGTAGATTTTACAAGGCTTTAAGCCTGAGCAAGCTACGGCGATTTTTGAAAAAGCTGATTTTTGAGGAGCACATCAGAATTATTCCAGCTAAAGAAACAGCACCAGTGCTAGACTTGGCAGGCAATCCAATCAAAAGCAAGATGCGCTCAAAGAGCCAATCAGAGAACAGAGAACGCCTTTTTCAGCTGAAATATGACGCTGAATATATCTACTCATCATTCTTGCAGGCTTACGGCATTGACCTGATTGACGCTCAGAACAGCCTACACTGGAAAAAGTTCAATGCTCTGCTAAAATGCGGCTACCCAGTGACACTAAGTTTGCTGAGGTGCTAAAATACGCTCTTACAAGCCACAGAAAGGCGACAGTAAGAAGTACAAGGAGAATACATGAAGAAACTCAAGAAAGAGTATGCTCTACCGAAAAGATTTGACTACTAATCTTTAGAAAGGAGGTACACAATGGCAGATGGTTCAGTTACTATCAAGGTTGATATGGATGGCTCTAGCTGCCAGTCAGGGTCAACAAAGCGTAAAATCTTTGTTTGGCGGTCTTGAAAGCGCAGGCTCAAAGGTTGGGTCTGTTTTCAAGTCTGTTCTTGAGGCTAATCTCATCAGTGGGGCTATCTCTGACTGGTATTAGTACCATCACTGGCGGTATCCGTGACATGGCTTCTGAGCTTAACGGCTCACAGAAAGCCTGGAAGACCTTTGAGGTAACCTACAAGCCTTTGGACGGTCAGCTGATGAAATTAAAGCAGCTAAGACCGAAATGCAGGACTTGCAACCAGACCATTTACTCAGCCTCTGACATGGCTAGTACCTACTCACAACTTGACGCAGTCGGTACTAAGAATGTTGGTAGTCTGGTTCGAAGCCTTTTGGTGGACTTGCAGCCTCGCGGAAAACCCAGCCCAAGCCATGAAAATCACTGTCTGACCCAAGCTACTCAGATGTGAAAGTGGCCTAAGTCGCTTGGATGGACTCTAAGATTATGATGGAGAAGCCCCGCTGAGTATGGCGGCGGTTGCCAAAGAGATGGGCATGTCTACCGCTGAACTGGTTGCAGCTGTTCAAGATAGTAAGGTCAAGACAGAGGACTTCTTTTGACGCTATGAACCGTGCAGGGAACCTCTGACGCTTTCCAAAAAGATGGCTACAGGAGTTCAAGACGGTTGACCAGGCTATAGACGGGGCAAAAAGAGAGCCTGTCAATAAGCTCATGCCAGCCTTTGAAAAAGCTCAATCGGTTTGGTATCAGGCAGTCAATGCTCTATCTGACGCTCTTGAAAAATCAACTCTGACAAGTTGGCTACTGACCTTGAAACTTCCTAGACAAAATTGACGTTTCAAAGGAATAGCAACTGTTCAAAAAGCGTTCAGCACGGTATTCAATCCCGCTTTAGTCACTAAATTCAAGCTAGCTCTTGATAGCGTAAAAAGAGGCTATAAGTGCAATCGGTCAAGCGTTTCAATCTGCTGGAGGTAGTACATCAATCTTTACTCACAATATCAAACGTGATAGGTTCGATATTGAACACAATTTCAGCTAGCGCTCAGATTGTTCAGAAATTCATGACCTCGTTTGCAGATACAGGAGCTGTCAAAGGCTTTAAAAGGTGCCTTTGATAGCCTGCTGTTGCCATTATAACAATGTTGTGACTAGTATTGCAGACGCTTTGTTTGGTCTACTCTTGGCACAGCGTTAGGAAATGTAGTCAAATAGCTTTCTCAGGCTGCAAACTGCAGTAGCTGACTTTATTGCTGGGCTAGACCCTGGGACTATTCAGAATGTGGCTACAGCCATTGTGGAATTGGTACAGCTCTCCTGGGTATCAAGGCGGGGTTAAGATTGCCAAGACGCTCAAATCTGCCTTTGACTTTGGTAAGACCCTAGTATCATTGATTAGCAATATCCTAGGGTCTTACTGCCGCTCAAGCGGCTAATGCTGGTGCAAGTGCTGCAATGAGTGCAGGTAATACCGCAGTTGGAACAACAGCGTCCGCTAGTGCTGGTTCTGTCGCATGAGATTGGGTGCCGCAGTCCTTATGATTGGGGCAGGGGTCTTGATGGCAGCCGCTGGGGTTTATGTTTTGGTTCAGGCTGCTATGCAACTTGCCTCAGCTGGAACTGGTGCACAAATTGCAATGGTTGCTATAGCAGGTATAAGCTCTGTTAGCATGGAGCAGCTGCTCTAGGTCCAGCCTTGACAGCAGGGAGCTGTAGGTATTCTTGCCTTTGGTGCAGCCGTTGCTCTTATCGGTGTTGGTATAGCAGTTGCAGCGGTTGGTATTTCAGTTCTGGTCACAGCTATTGCTGATGGCTTGACTAAAATTATAAACGCTGTATCTGCTAATGCTCCACAGATTGTAATGATTATCAAGCTATGGCTAACAGCAATCAGTACAGCAATGAACGGCATAGCTGGAATTATCACAGCCATTGGTGGAGTTATCGCAACAGCTCTTACAGGGCATTACGGTGTCATCATTTCAGTTGGTGTGTCTATTAGTGTTGCTGCACAGGGTATCGGTCAAGGTATTGCAACCGCTCTGAATGGAGTTGCAGGAGTAATCTCGCTGTAGGTTCTGCCATCAGTGCAGCTCTGCAAGGTATCGCTAATATCTTTACCTCAGTTGGGCAAGCAATCCAACGGCAGCACAGAGGCATAGGTAAAGGGATTGAGAGTGCCTTAACGGTATTGCTAATGTCATCAGCTCAGTAGGAAACGCTATAAAGAGCGTCCTAGATGGTCTTGCCAACGTGTTTAACTCTATTGGTACGGCTGCTCAGCAGGCAACGGGTTCAAACAGTTAGCTCAAGGGTGTGGTAATGATTACCAATACAAACCTTGGAGACATGGCAGCCTCCTTAGCGGCGGTTGCTATGTGGTGTTGGCAAGATTTCAGGAGCAAGTGCAGGGATGGCTAGTGCTGGTGCAGGGATGAGGTCTTTAGGGGCAGGTCTAACCATGATACAGTCTAGCGGTACTAGTGCAGTATCAGTCTTGACCTCAATGGCTGGCTCTATTCCTAGTATTTCATCATCAATCACAGAGTTCTGCTCCAGCATGACATCACAGCAAGTGCAGCTATGAGCACCTTTGCTACCTCAGTCATGACATCCTTTGCTGGTCTGACAGGGTCAACGGCAAGTATTACAGCTCTACAAGCTAGACTGACAGCTTTGTCTGCCTCAATGATGATGGCACAAGCAGGAGCCCCAGCAATGTCAGCAGGATTTACAGCAATCACAGGTATTGTGGGAGCTTTTAGCTGGTGTACTAGGTTCAGTTCCTGGTCAATTCATGGCTATTACTAGCTCAGCAACTATGGCAACGGCTGCAATCATGCAACTAGCAACGTCAGCCCCTATGGTTGCCTCAGGATTTTCTAGTATCTCAAGTGCTGCTACCTCAGCAATGTCACAGCTTAACTCAGCTGTCCGTTCAGCAATGACGCAAGCTGTCTCTCAATGCGGTCAAGCATGCAACAGATGGTATCTGTGGTAAAGCAATCAGCAACGCAGATGACGCAAGCAGGTCAACAGGCAGGGCGTGGCGTTTCTAACGGTGTGACAAACGGTATCCGTTCAGGTATCGGCTCAGCAACGGCTGCAATGTCAGCTATGGTCAATGCAATCCGCTCAACAGCAATGGCAGGAGCTGGGGCAATGGTTGGTATTGGTGCCATGATTGGGCGAGGACTGGCTCAGGGGATGTATTCAGCCCTTGGAGCGGTCACAGCGGCAGCTAACGCTGTAGTAGCACAAGCAGAACGCAGCCCAAGCAAAGGCTAAAATCCACTCACCATCAAGATTGTTCAGGGACAATGTGGGTCGATACATTGCCCAGGGTATCGCTGTAGGTATCGAAAAGAACACATCAGATGTGACAGATAGCTTAGCCTATGTTCAGAGGGAGATGTCAGCGTTCAAGTTTGGTGCTGAGGAGTTGCTAGGCTTAGGCAATAGCACTCTCTCTAGTCGGTTCAAGCTCAAATCACTCACAGAACGTGCTGAAACAAGCCAGATTGAGGTTATCAGAGACCAAGCTGACAAAGCCCTTACTAGAGCTCTTGAAGTCGCTGAGCAGGCTGTTAAGCGTCCTGTGAACATGGTGCTTGATGATGGTACTCTAGTTGCTAAAATCGGTGAACCAATGACTAATTATCAAAACGACAAAATCAAAATAGATAACATGATGAGGGGAGTTGTCTGATGAATAATGACACTATCACTATCAACGGATTTGACCTCTCTGAGGTTATCCGCATTATTGAAATTATCCGCCCTGTAGGGAGTGAGCGTAGCATTAAAACTAATGACGCTCCACTCTTGGGGGTAAACTTACAAGAGGTAAGGACAGAGCCAAGACCATCAAAGTCAAGTTTGCCATGCTAACTAACAACGGTATGACACTTGAGAGGGCTAGCATACCCTAGCGGGTATTCAACACCTCTGGGGCTGTCAAAATCGTTATTTCTGAGTGAGCGACTAAGTACTACATGGGTCTAATCTCTGGCTCGGTTGACATGGACAACATCACAAGATGGTTTCAAAAGGGTAGCTTTTGAGCTGCTTATCCCTGATGGTGTAGCCCATAGTTCCGCTTACCGAAAATTTGACAATGGTGCACTGCATCATCTGACAAGATTGTTTTCAATCTCATCAATGATGGCAACGTGCCAGCTTTCCCAGTGGTGACGGTCAAGAACAACGCAGAGAATGGCTATATCGGTTTGAGTCAATACTAGCGGTGCTCTTGAAATTGGAGACCGTGAGGAGGCAGACACGGAGCAATATAAACGGTCGGAGCTCCTATTGACTATCGTGATAACAAAATCACAACAGGTCTATCAGTAGCTCAAAAGAATGTAGCCGTCTTGAACGATACTGGAGCAAAATCTCAAGGGTACCGTGGGTATTGATAATGCTTGGGTCGCCCTCATCTTGCTTTAACCAATCGTGGAGGCGGCTCACAGCCAAATAACGCAGGTTCTGTGACTTGGGACATCCCTACTGATAGTTCTGGAGCAACAGGCTCTCTGAATGATTATATCTGGTGGCGTCAAATCTTCTGGCTTGGTGCTGCTAACCAATCACGGCTTTATCAGTTGACCGTCTCTGATGAACAGGGGCGGTTTTTGTATGGAGTTGAGACATTCAAGCGGTATAACGGCGTAGGGTGTGAATATAATTTCATGGCTAGCAATGGCAGGGTGGCTACAACATGATTAAGCAGTGGAGTTTTTACGAGGGACACACTGGGACTATCACAACCCGTTTAATGAACCCAGAGGCTGGTCGGACCTGGAAACGCAATGACGACAAGGTGACGGTCTACTGGTGGGGTTCATACAATACGTTTGTTATTCCTGAGATTAAGGGTGGAAGTCAGCCAAAATCCACGTAGCTTTTTGGCGCTCTGGGCAATAAACCTCTAGTAACTCACATGCCTTGATAGCATTTACTATCAAAAAGGACTGATGAGCGCCACAAGGGACATCCCTAACCGCTACCCAATCGGTTCAAACGTAGTACTAACAGCGAAAATGACACGGTCACAGTGGATGGACTGGAGCGGATTGTGGACATTGTTCACGGTTCAACATTCCTGACTATCCCGCCTGGCAAGAGTCAACTAGAGGTTTACAGTTCAAGCTGGACTAAGACCAAGCCTACTGTCAAAGTAGAGTTTAGAGAAAGGTATTTATAAGCTTATGTTATTGACTATTCATGACGCAAACCTGAGAAAGGTTGCTTTTATTGATAACGAGAAAGCAGGCTACATTGAACTATTTCAATGACACCTGGACAAGATACCTTGAGACTGGGTCTAGTACGTTTGATTTTTACGAGTATTTGAAAGGCTCATCATCTCAGATACAGGGGCAAAAGAGAGCCTATAACTATCTGAATGAGAAAGCCTTTGTTTCTTTTCCAGTACAAGGTAAGACCTATCTGCATACCATCCGAAAAGTGGAGGAAAATGAGGCAAGTCATCAAGTGCTATGGTATCAACCTAAACCTTGGAGCTTATCAATGAGTACGCAACCCTTACAGTCCCTAGAGCAATGACTTTCAAAGAGTACTGTGACTCTATGGACTTGCTAAACTTTACATTCTTGAAAATCGGTGTCAATGAGATTTTCAACTCAGAAGATTTCTGCTGAGTGGGAGGGTACGGATACTAAACTGAACCGTCTGCTTAGCCTAGCTAAGAAGTTTGGTGCAGAGATTGAATTGATACCTCACCTCAACGCTGATAGCTCTATCAAGTCATTTGTAGTCAATGTTTACCATGAGAACGACGATACCCACCAAAAGGAGTGGGACGGGTCAATCCCAACGGTCTTGAAGTATGGTAAAAATCTCAAAAACACCTCACTAGGACGATAGACAAGACCAATATCTACAACATGGTTGTACCAACAGGGCGAGATGACCAAGGGAATACTATTTATATCTCTGGTCTCGGTGCCTGGTCTGTCAATAACTCTAGGGTGAACGTGAATTTTACCAATCAGGAGCAGCGTTGTACGCTCCCCTCTCTATGCAGATGTGCCGTCAACATTCACAAGTAACACAGGGAACCTTGACCAATGGACAAGAAAGGACATGACGGTAGAGAATTGCCAGTCTGAGGTTATCCGCTCTACCGCTTACCGTGAGCTTAAAAAGAACTGTTACCCGCTGTAACCTATGAGGCTGAGGATTTGCTGAATTAGAGATAGGGGATACTGTACAAAGTCTATGATGATGGTTTTAGCCCTACGCTCTTGCTTGAAATGAGGGTGTCTGAGCAGTCTATCAACTACTAACCCTCAAAAATAACAAGACCACTTTCTCCAATGCTAAGGCTCTTGAAAATCGGCTGTCACAAAAGTATCCAGCAACGGCTAGACCAAATGATAGAGACGCTTCAAGCCCTACACTATCAAAATTGCTACTGATAACGGTGTAGCCTTTAAGAATGGTCAAGGTCAGTCTGTGGTGACCTCTACCCTGATGAAAGGCAATAAGGTCATCAATAGTGGCTGGCGTTGGGTCGTGAATGGTGAAATCAAAGCAACAAGCCCTAGCTACATTGTTAAGGCTGCTGACATCAATCAGACAATGGTTTTGACGGTCTCAGCTTGGGTAGATAATCAAGAAGTAGCCTCTGAACAGGTTACTTTTTGAATACCTCTGACGGTACCAAAGGAGAAAAAGGAGACCGTGGAGAAAAGGGTGAGAAAGGTGACAGAGGAGAACGTGGTGAGCGTGGCTTGCCCAGGGCTCCAAGGCTTACAGGGTGCCAAGGGTGACCAAGGTATCCCTGGAGCTAAAGGCGCTGATGGTCGCACTCAGTACACTCACTTAGCCTACGCTGACACAATCTCAGGCGGTGGCTTTAGCCAAACTAACGCAGATAAAGCCTATATAGGTGTCTATGTGGACTTTACCGCCCAAGATAGCAAGAACCCCTGATTATCGCTGGACTAAGTGGAGGGCTCAGATGGTCAGAATGGTAAAGACGGTAGCTCAAGGTATCCCTGGGAAACCAGGGGCAGACGATGAGACCCCTTACTTTCTGGGGCGTGGGCTAACTCTGCTGATGGTCGTGACGGTTTTAGCACCTCAGATAGTACCAATAAACGCTATCTAGGTACTGCCAAACAGACTTTACTGAGGCAGATAGTCAAGACCCTACTAGGTACAAGTGGACGGCTCTTTTTGACCTTGTAAAGTCGGAGCACGTAACTACGCTGAGGACTCACGATTTTCCAACGGGTCTGTAGAATATTCTCAGGGTGATCTTCTGCAAAACTGAGAAAACAACTAACAGGGTCTATACGTAGCGGTACAACGACAACCTGGAAACAATTTCAAATTTACTCAGAGGCTGAGGGCGATTGAGTGGAAAAGCAGATAGTACAGCATTGCAATCTTGAGAAAGACAAGCCCTATACTTGTCCTTTTCAAGCCCGTTGCCTAACTGGCAGTAATAAGGTGTGGGTATCTTTGAGAGAAAACAGAAAAGTGTCAGCAGGAGGAAATCCTGACAGAATTTATAAAGAGTTTTCTCTCACCACTCCTCAGGCTACTTTATCAGGTTACGCTTAATTCCCCTAACTATCTCAAGTGAGTTTGATTATTGGCGCATTATTTTAGGATACTCTCAAATTGGGACAGTAGAGTTCATGAACTCACTCAAAGCAACGTGTTTCACAGACGCTGAGAGGCACCAGAAGATAAGGACGCAGAATAAACCCAGGCTGACCAAGTCCTGACCCAGGAGCAACTCAACGCTCTCCAGTGAGAAAGCGGTATTATCCAAGCTGAACTAGAGGCTAAGGCTGATAGCTGCCACCTTGGATAACTGGCTTAAAGCCTATCAAGACTATGTCAAAGCTAATGACAAGGCAGCAGGGAACAGGCTGAAAAAGACCTAGTCTCAGCTACTCAGCGTGTATCCACCATTGCTAAAGACCTGTAGAGCTTTTCTGACCGCTGGAATTTCATTGATACCTACATGAGCTCATCAAATGATGGGTCAGTGATTGGTAAGAATGATGACAGCTCTAAAGGCATGATGTTCAAACCCTAACGGTCGTATCTCAATGTACTCAGCAGGGGTGGAGGTCATGTATATTTCTCAGGGGGTTATCCACATTGAAAAATGGTATTTTTCTCTAAGACAATTCAGATTGGACGGTTCAGGAGGAACAGTACCATCTCAACTCAGGACATGAATGTCATTAGATACGTAGGAGGCGCTTAATGGTTGAATTTTGGTCAAATAATGATAGAGGTTACCGTATCCGTCTATGGATTGACCAAACTCTCTCAAAATATCTCAGGTAATAGCAGTCAGGTCAGAGGCGGCTTGCTTTGTTGAATACAACTACCGCCTTTGCTGGACTATAACTGTTCTGCATGGGTAGACTTGAACGGACAACGTTTGAACTGGTCAGGTAGACCCACATGACTAGTTATAACTCAACTATTTTGGCTGATAGACCAGACTATCACGATTGGTCACAATGCAGACGGACTAAGTCCTTTGGTCTTTCTGCTCATTTTAGCGGGTAGTGGTGGATGGTCTCCAGGACTTTGTCTATTGGTGGAAATTCATTCACATAACGACTATCCCACGGTCAAGCTCTGTCAGCGTTGGGCTGGCACTATTGTCGCTCAATCACTATCAATATCAGCCGTCAAAGTTCTAGCTTTACACACTGTCCGTTATGCCTGGGGCAACAAGTCAGGTACGATTGCAAGTAACGTAGATACTTCTACAACGTGGACTATCCTCTTGACTTTGCTAAACGACATCCCCAATTCAGCAACTGGTACAGAGGGACAATCTATGCTGATACCTACTCAGGAGGGACTAGGACAGGGACGCAGTCAGCCACGCTTACAGCAAGTGTCCCAGCTAGTATGAAACCAACTCTTACAGGGGTTTCTTTGTCAGACTCTCAATACAGCTGCTCAAAACGTGGCACCAAACTAACGTATTCATCCAGGTCATCTCTAATATCAAGGTAGCTTTCAGTGGTGCAAGTGGGTCTTAGGTCTCAAATATCACGGGTTACCGTGCTGAGATAGTCGGTAAGAACCAGACTACCAATGTCAACGGTGGGACGCTTGTATTATGAACTACAGCGGTGCTATCACAGTTAGGGTAAGCGTCTCTGATAGCCAAGCGTTGGTCTGACATCAGAGATGTCTCTGTCACCGTGCTTGAGTACTTGCTCCAGCCTCAGTTTTAGCATTGCTAGGACTGGTGCAACATCTAGTACCTACAGTTACCAGAAACGCCAAGATTAGCTCCTCTGACAGTATCAGGGGAGCCAAAAAGAACGCTAGACGCTTTCTGTCAAGGTTGCCAGAGTTAGGACCATGCCTACACCCCTGACACTGGAGCCGCCGCTGGTTCCTGGACAAGCATATCTAGCCTGGTCAACCTACAGGCTAACTTAGCTGCAATTACTTAGCTAATCGGGTCCTCAGTTGTTATCGGATACTGGAAGACAAGTTCACACGGACAGAGTTTGCAGTCATCGTAGCCACGAGAAAGCGTGGTTTTTCTTATGACCGTAATCGGGTCGGTGTCAACAAAATCAGAGAGCGTGGGAGCTGCGATGTCAAGGGTGACATCTATGCTAATGATAAACCTACTCAACAGTTCCAGGTAACTCGAAATGATGGCAATTCACAGTAGGAACATAAGGAGTTCACCAGACGATTTATGTTAGTTCTGACTTTCTTACTATAGTTGACAGCCCTTTTACCAGTCAAAATCAAGGGTTATCTGTTTGTGGAGAGCTAATGACGCACACTTTTGTCAAACAAACCTACACCTTACACATCCACTAAATGTGAGAATTAAAAAGCAAGACCCTGACGGAATGGACGGAATACACTCCCTTTGTCACACCCAAATCTCGTCAACACAGGCTGGCAGTCAGCTAATTTTTCCTGGAACCTACTATAGTTTGTAGGGTGACATTTTGACAGTCAAGTACAATTTCACGGGTAATGGCTCAACAATGAATATTGGGAATATCCCAAGTTCTGTGGGTTGCTCCTCAGAGTACATGTTAGTTATCGCCAAGTGGTCTATTGCTGGTTCTGATAATAGCCACGTCCAAATCAACCAAGGAACAAGTAATCTGAATGTACTAGCTACTGGAAATGGCACAATTTACAGAGGTCAGTTGACAATCATGATTTAGAAAGGAAAAACGCATGAAACTAGAATATGGTCTCAAAATCGCAAGAATATGACGCTAGTGGCACAGCGTCCACCACCAAGGTCACATTAGTCAACGCAGATGGTGCTTAATTGCCTATACCCCTGACAAGATTGACTTGTCCAATACAGAGCTACTTGAGCATGCTCATGAGGTCATCTATCAGAGAATTTTCGCAACGTGCTGAAAATGAGAAATTCAACGAAATTGGCGAGAAAATCGCTAAGTATGATGAGCTGATTGAGAAATCTCAAAAAGCCATTAAAGAACTTGAGCAAGCTACCGAGGAGGCAAAGCAAGCCACTCAGCACAATCAAAAGACCGTAAACTCAGCAGTATCAGAGCTGACTGAGCTGGTTATGTCTCTGATAAATAGTGCTCTGTGGATGAAGAAAAACTCAGAGAGCAGGAGGGTAGTATGAAAAACACTTCTTAGCAGTCTAATCACTGGAACAGCTTACTAACGAAAGGAAAAATCAAAATGAAAAATTCACTTACACATTCAAGAAAAATCATCAAATCGTCAAGTCATGCAGCCTAGTGCTTGCTGGAACTTACACCGTTGATGAAGTACTCCAAACTCTTTTCAACCTACGTGACGTGTAGCTGAGGTGCTCTCTGAACAGGTCGCTGAAACAAAGGAGGAGCAGCCTATGCCCTTTGATGAGGCTCACTCGCAGAGAGTCAATTCACTTGGGGAAATCCTCTTTATCATCTTATTTGTCATTGTCACGGGCTTTTTAGTCCGTAGCCTCAGACGCGGGAAAAGAAACCGACGGAATTTCACGAGAACCTCAAAGGTGGACTCAAACAGAAACGGGAGGAGCGCTTTCGATGACCCACTTGGGAGAAACCACTGGAGGAATTCGTTAAGCACTATCAATACTACACGGTCGGCGACATTCTGAAAGAAGAAATGGTCTGAATGAATAACCGAATGGACGAATTTGAAAAAGGAGGAATAAACATGAAACCAAATTACAGAAATCTGTGAAGCAGAAGTGGAGCAAATGAGTATCCTGGTTATCTTAGCTGTGAACCATCGTCACGCAGTCAAAAGTTGGCTTGTCGCCAAAAGGCGGGACAAACGTGCGGTTAAAATCGCTGAAATTTTGCACTAAAACGCAGTTAATGCGGTTGAGCAAATCAATAAAGAGACAGACCTCAAAGGTGAGGGCAAGCTCAATCAGGTTAAAAACACATCGTGCAAGAACTCGAAAATACAATGTTTATATGTCTGATAAAGACCCAGATATGTTGAGCTGCAGTCAAAGTCCGCGAAATGCACAATTGGCGCGAAAGTAATATGGCAACAACACAAGAATGTTTGAATTTTGCAGCGAATTTGCTAATCATGAATTGGCGATCAAGACGTATGTATTGGCAACACAGTGCGTAGATTCCTAACGCCATCTCTAGTCAGCTTTTTGAAAGGCTCTCTGGGGCAATGCTATTGATTTGCTTAACTCGGCAGCTAGTTTAGGTTAAGAAGTCGAGTATAACGAGGTTAGGCAATATGGACAGTAAACTCGCGTGCTAGTGGCACGCAGGACACAACTTATATTTATGGTCATCCTTTACGTACATACTGAGTTATAGAAGATAGCGACGGTTACACCATGCGACAATTGAGCAGAATACGACGGCAACGCTGACAGTCTATACATTGGCGGCCCTGCTCGATATAACACCCGTAATTTTGATGGCGTTTTTGTAGTTGGTTCTGATTTCAACTGATGACACAGGCTATCAACCTACTCTATCAACTCCTAGTGGTGATGGTTCAATCCATGAAGAGACAGGCACATTACCGTCGAAGTGCCAGCACCTCGTTGTCTGTTCAAGTGCTGGCTTAGACGCTGAAATCGTGGCAGTCTACGCAGCAGGTCAGGAAAATCAATTATGATGGTTGGTGACAAAGACGGCTATATTTGGGTCACTATATTGTAGCCTCGGCAATCGTCGCCATCAGTTTGCTCTGGACAATCAGAAAAGTGGTCGCCGTAACTGATTTTTGGAAGTTTTAGATAGAATGATGAACACTCACACTCCAAACTTTGTCAGTGCTTTTATTTTTGAAACTTTTTGCGAATAAATAATTAGGAGGTAAATTGAAATGAAAATCTTAAATATCGAAGTCGACAAAAAGTCGAACATACAAAATTAGGCTATGAGCATTGCAAATGTCACCATCGTTCCAATTTTATGGATAGTTACACAGCCAAATTACTGTTTTTAATGGATTTTTAATTGATGATAAAGAGTGTCAGTGATTATCTGGTAAACAGAATTTGTGATACCGTGACGTGTTAGCACTGGTGTTAGCATGTATGATATAGAAAACTAAGAATTTTAGTCATTACCTATCGAATATGGTCATGTGTTTATCAACAGTGTTTTGATGCCTTATTTGTACCGGATCAAGCACAAAAGAAGCTGAACGCAGAAAAAGGAAATGCAGCGGTGGTGTAAAAGCTGTGGAAAGCCAAGCGGAGTTGCTGGAGGTGTGAATCACACCAATGAAAAGGAGCACTTTCCAAAATTAGTCAACAGCTGCACGCATTTGATTGTGACAAGCAGGCAGCATCTTATATAGGCTTTACTATGCGAAACATGCCAAAAGAAGCTCAATTTTGTTGCAGATTATGATTTACGCTTTGGAAAAGTTTGCTGACATTATTTAGTAACGAGTTTTCATTGGTCGCGTGTAGTGCCTGGCTCTGTTCTGTTCTTCTTTAGAACAGTGGAGAGGAGGAAGATTTTCTTCTGGAGTTTTGAGCATTTTAATCGGGAAAGTCAGAAGTTGAGAAGTTTCAGCCAAACCAGTTAGCATGAACTCTCATCGCGAGTGATCAATGGTGCCGTTGCTCTGTTTACAGGTCCTCGCCCTGCCCATCTCAAGCGCCAGAAGATTTGACGCTTCATTTTGATAAGGCTGGAGGCACCATCGCTCGGAAAGATTGTCTTTCAGACGTGCCAGACAAAGCATATCAAGGTATCATATTCAGGAAATGGAAAATTTACGAGAAACAACAAGCGTTAGAGGAGGAATGATTTTATTAGAGGCGCCGTTGGCCAGAAGCAGTGTGCGACCATTAGACTCGTTGCTGCACAACGCACCAGTCCCCGAAAAGCAGAAAATGACTTACTACGAGTAGAGGAAGAAGTTTTAGGGTAGCCACACACTGCAAACAAAGCAAAGTCATCTTGATAAATGAATGAAATAGTGGCAAGTGGAAACAAGTCAAGGTATCTTGGATTTATCATGGGAAGGAGCTGTCTCGTGTCGCGCAAAATAAAGTGAAGCTTTTTGGCCTTTTAGAGGTTCTGATGTTTTATTTGTACCATGAAGTATGTTTGTGTCAATGACGCGTCTCTAGCTTGAAGTTCAAGTTTACAACACAGTGAACAACGAGAATGGCTTTGTTTTGCTGATCAATTAGAAGCAGAGTTGCTCTGTTCTTCATTTGAAAAGGGTGGAGAATAATCTGTTTATATAAGGAAACAGGACGGCAAGGGTGATTGGATTTGGAAAGCCGGCGGATAGATTGCAGAAAACCAATGCGAATGGGAAAGGTTACCAGCCGATGGTTTATGATGTAAAAAAGCAGAAATCTCTACAGAAAATGAGCTGATTCATGTTAGACTGATGTCAGGCGAGACTGTGCTGAGTTTGTCTATCGCGTGGAACAGAAAGTTAAAGGGCATTATGCTCTATGCACCTTTATGGCGGCAGTTTTAGCTTGCTTGCAATTTACCTCATCAACCACAAAGGCCAAAAGCTGCTAATCATAGGAATTTCCACCCTAAAACTGAGAACGAACAGATGGCGTAATGGCTTCAGGCCAACGTGGAAAATCTTAAGCAAAAGGAATTTTGATAAAGGGTGTTCACATCAAGAGTGAGAAGAGTTCATCCAGACAGTAAATAATGAAGACTGGTCGTTGTTATCAATTTCTTTCTATATTGGAAAAGAAAAGCAGATGGATAAAAATTTAGCTAAAGAAATGTGTGTAACAGAGCATAATTTGCAAAAAAGCTAAATTTCAAAAGGATAGGGAGCGAGGTTATGAATTTGGAAAATTGAACAGCCTTGCTGCCTTCTTGTTGGGAAAATGTCCAAGAAATCCAAAATGATCTTTTTAACGAGCTTTATGAGCTTGATAGAGCAAATGGCAGCTTATCTGACGGGGATATTTGAACTTTAGATAGTGTTCGGCAGAACAATGAAAAACTGGTGCTGCTGAAATTAAGTAGTGAATGGGCGCTTATACGAGCCAATTTTTTATGATGAAAGGGGTCTAAATGCATTTTGTGAAGCTAATCAACAATTTATCTAGATCGTATCGGGTTTATCCTAACTTTTCTGTTGATCAATTAAGCAAAAAGATGTATTGATGTGTTGGGAAACTGGTGGAATGAAATTTATGAAC